>ENA-UOOE01000152-UOOE01000152.1-fermentation-metagenome-genome-assembly--contig:-NODE-152-length-71973-cov-16.081023_pt1 | contig 71973 bp, 53 predicted proteins | sample MGYA00245776_ERZ724021 | MGnify/ENA primary metagenome ERZ724021 (study PRJEB28704, sample SAMN03018321) | fermentation metagenome | biome: anthropogenic terrestrial biome; feature: soil; material... | reverse complement strand
TTAATCAGGATCTCTTACCGCTTGGTGCAGCTTATTGGGTATCATTGGTAGAAGCTTATTTGAATTAATACCTTTTGCATGGATGGTTTGACGATGCTGCTGTATGTTTTATCGCACTCATCAGCGTTGCTGGTGAAGTTGCAAACATAAAATCATTTGATTTATAGCACTTTACTTATGGATAGGTACCCGGGTTGGTCGGCATAGATAAAGAGCAGCGAGCCTCCTTTGATGGTGTTAATAATGGGTTTTGTCAATTCCCTGGGTAACGCCGGACATCCAAAGCTACGACCTAACCGTCCACTGGACCGGATGACCTCTTCGCTGCAATAATCAGCCCCGTGAATAACAATGGCACGGGATCTTGCCTGGTCGTTGATACCCTCTTCCAAACCATCCAGGAGCAGAGAATACCCGTTTCCTCCCTGATAGGTGTCGGCGGTCCGGTAAAAACCCAACGAGCTCTGATGAGACCCATTCCTGTTGGAGAAAGAGGTGGCGTATTTTTCCCCGCTGTTTTGCCCGTGAGCCACGTACGTAACAAAAAGTATTTTCTTTTTCTCCAGATCCAGTACGTACATTCTCTTTTCGGACGAAGGAAGATTGAAGTCGATTACTGTCAGCAGGGGGTTATTCTGTTTGTTTAACTTTTTATAACCGGTGTAAGCTGCCTTGAAGGCGTCAAAATGTACCAACCCCTCCAGTTCCATCTGTTCATAAAGCAGCTCGCAACCGGATGTGGAGAAATTGACTTCAGTGATGTCATTTCTGTTTTCCTTTGTTCCTACAGGGAAAACAAGGGCAGAAAAAACAAAAAATACAATTGAGATGAGAAAGATGCGCATAATATAGTTTGGAAAAAGTATCGCCAAAGATACAATTTTTCCTGAATATGATTGTTAATCAATCACAATGACGATTGTTTGACCGATTGCGCCCCAGTCGTATACAAATTTCGCATGCGACGATGCATTTCTGACACACATATGAGACCGGGGGGTTGTTCCCAGCGAGGAGCTGTACTCAATGATTTTTTCATTCGGATACTGCACCGGTACACCGTGAACGTAGGCCCCATTCGTAAAGCGGGAAGCGTAAGGTGCGTAACCCGCAATCACGCTAGTGCCATCTTTCACATAATACATCTTTTCTTTCTTTTCCTGTATGGCAAAAAAACCAGTGGGTGTCTCATGGGCGTGCGGCGGTTTATGGAGTCCCGTGGTTGCCGGGTTCATACTTAATATATGCCATTCATCGCCACTTTTTTCTAAGGTGGCAATATTCTGGTTAGTGACGTCTACTGCAATCACCTTATTAAACCGAATGCTGTCTCCCCACGAAATAAGATAACGTTTCGGCAATAAATATTCTCCTTCCAGAGATACACCGGCAATCCGGATCATCTCCGTGGTGTCGCTGCCCAAAACTTTTACTAACCAACCGTCGCGGCCATATCGTACCAGCGTGGTGTCACCATGGGTGCTGAAAAGTGGCACCGACTGATATCGTTCAACACCGTATTGGTCCGATACCCGGCCGTAATCGTTTCTCACAAAATCTTCAATTGTGGGTGCTTCTCTGTTTAAATTCCTGTAATTGCTTAAAACTCCCCAGTTGCCTCCTTCGGCTACCGCATTTTCAAGATGAGCAATCCCCGCCTTTATTTTTCCCCATTGAAAGTGCCGGACCGTATCCTGATAGGGATATTGGTCATCCAACGTGTACTGTGTGTATTGCAGCGCTTTCTTCAGGGAGATGTCATCTTCGGTCAGCACCCTCCTCTCTTCCGGCAAAGCGATGGTGGAGACTTCCTTTACGGCCGTTGTATCCACACTGTTGCTGTCAGCCCCTCTGCCGGGATTACATCCGGTTTGAAAAAATGTGACCATGGAAATGAAAAGAGTAAACAAGTGCCTTGTGTTCATCGAGTGCAATATTATTGACTTTATACGGATTACTTTGTCTAGATTGTTTTATGTAGGCTAGAACGTGATTTTTGCGAAGAATGTTCACCAGAAGCGTACTAGAAGGTTGTATTGTCGTGGTATTTTTTTTCTGCTAATTTTTTTACTACTTTTGTTTGGAAGGCAGATCTGTAGCTTTTCCGGAAGCTGTGCCACGAAACAGGTTGTCATTCGAGCGAAACGAGTTGCGAAACTCGTTTTGTACGGAACGTGGCGAAGCAGGATTCCTTCGTGTAAATTAAGTGTATGAGAAAAGAAAAAATAGGATTACGTATCCTGCTACTGGTGGCGGGCATATTTATTATTTCGCATGGAGTAGCATTGTCTATCCGTTCAGATTTGGGGACCAGTCCCATCTCATCAATTCCTTACGTGTTTAACCTGATCCTTCCAAAGATTACGGTGGGAACATTTGCTATCCTGATGAACTCGACACTGGTGTTGATTCAGGTCATTATCCTCAAAGGCAAGCTTGGTACAGCTCAACTATTGCAAATTCCATTGCTGGTGTTGTTCGGAATTTTTATTGACCTGAACCTGTACCTCACTCAACCACTGGTTCCTGATCATTACATCTGGCAATTGCTGACAATTATTCTCAGTTGTTTTGTCATGGCATTTGGTATTTTTCTGGAACTGAAAGCCGATGTGGGCTATCTGCCGGGTGAGGGGCTCACCCTGGTTATCTCCGAGACGTTCCAAAAAAACTTTGGAAAAATCAAAGTTGCCATCGACTCTACAATCGTTGCCACTGCTGTGATCTGCGTACTGTTGTTTCATGGAAGGCTTGAAGGTGTTCGTGAGGGTACCGTAATCGCCGCAATTTTCGTGGGAGCTATCGTACAGTTATATCGGAAAAGAATCTCCTTTGTAGACAGGCTCCTGGCAACTTCGAAGTCAATGGAATTTGTGGCAGAACCTTACATGACAACCGATAATTTTGTGATCACCATTTCACGGCAGTATGGTAGTGGAGGCCATGCAGTGGGTGAGCGTATTGCCCGAAAACTGGGTGTTGCCTTTTATGACAGTAAGTTGATTGATTTGACTGCAGTAGCAAGCGGCTTTACACCTGAGTATGTGGAGAAACATGAACAGAAGCTGCCGAATGGACTGTTGTATAAGCTTTACAATCAGAACTACGCTTATGTGAATGAGGCTACTCCGCCCAACGACAAGCTGTTTATGGTACAAACCCGGGTGATTCGTGATATTGCGGCCAGTGAATCCTGCGTGATTGTGGGACGCGCCGCCAACTTTATACTGAAAGGACACAAAAACTGTTTCAATGTCTTTGTCCACGCCGACCAGGAGTTTCGAAAGAAGCGCGTTGTACATGATTACATGCTAAAACCGGAAGATGCAGAGAAGGTAATGGAGAGAAAAGACAAAGAGAGAAGCAGTTACAACCGGCACTATACAGGGAGAGAATGGGATGATCTCAATGTGTACGATATGACCGTGGAAACCTCTCTTTTTGGAGTTGAAGGTACAGCTGATATGATTATCAAAGCGGCTAAGGTGCGTTTTTCGGGAAGAAGTGGCGAAGAGGAGTGCTGAATTTTTTCTCTTTTTTACTCTCTGTGCAGAACTATTTATTTATCGGACTGTTATATACAGAGCTAATAATCACAGCTGATATTTATATTCGTTCTTAATAGACAGATAAATGATCCAAAACAATTTACCTGCAATTTTTCGTGACTTTAATCCATTAGAAGATAAGATGTTGTCAGTCATTGACAACGAAGGACATGTGGTGAGCAAACAATATATGCCTGAGTTGGATGATGAAACAGTTATAGATGCTTATAAACAGATGCTTTATGAGCGGACAGCCGACGAAATGGCCATTTCCTACCAACGTCAGGGACGCATGTTTACGTATACGCCCAATCTGGGTCAGGAAGCGATCCATATCGCAGCCGGGATGAACATAAGGAGAGAGGACTGGCTGGTACCTGCTTTCCGAGAAATGGGTACGTTGCTGGCCAAAGGGGTGACGATGAAAGAGATGTTTCTGTTTTACCTGGGGAACGAACATGGGGGCAGTTTTCAAAATGCCCATCATACGCTGCCCATTGCCATCTCAATTGGAACGCAGCTCCACCATGCCACCGGCATCGCCTATTCTGTGAAATACCAAAAGAAAGACGAGACCGTCTTCACTTTCATTGGCGATGGAGGTACCTCGGAAGGCGATTTCAGTGAGGCATTGAACTTTGCCGGTGTATGGCAGGTGCCGGTGGTCTTCACTATTCAAAATAACCAATATGCCATCTCTGTACCGGTAAAATCACAGACAAAATCAATTAATCTGGCCGTAAAATCGGTCGCCTTCGGCATCCCTGGCATCAAAGTGGACGGCAACGATTTCTTTGCCATGTATCTTGCTTACAAAATAGCAGCAGCATATACCCTTTCGGGAAAAGGACCGGTGCTGATCGAAGCTTTTACATACCGTTTGGGAGCGCACACCACCTCCGATGATCCGACCAAGTACCGAAAAAAGGAAGAGGAAATAGAGTGGGGGCTGACCGACCCGCTAATCAGGCTGAGGCACTTCATGGAGAAAAAAGGAATATGGAATATTGATCCGGAGAAGCTAACGGAAGAGTACAAGCAGCAGATCAATCAACAGTTTCTGGACGCCGAGCAAAACAAGAGCTATCCCCATGAAGATGTGTTTAAATTTATGTTTTCCGATATGCAGGACGAACTGAAGAGACAGAAAACAGAGTACGAACAATTCTTACGTTGGAAGGAGAACCGGAAATGAGTGTGATGACCATGGTAAAAGCGATTAATAACGCTTTGGATATCAAATTAAACGAAGACGAGGGCGTTGTTGTCTATGGTGAAGATGTGGGCGTGGAGGGGGGAGTTTTTCGCGTGACCGAAGGCCTGCAGAGGAAATATGGGGTGGAGCGGGTGTTCGATTCGCCGCTGGCGGAGTCGGGCATCGTGGGTACCGCTTTGGGAATGGCTGTCTCTGGACTCAGGCCCATAGTGGAGTTGCAGTTCGAAGGTTTTACCTACCCAGCCTTTAACCAGATTGCGTCAAATGTGTCTCGGATGCAGAATCGTTCGCGCGGTAAGTTTTCCGTCCCCATGGTGATTCGTTTTCCGTACGGTGGAGGCATCAACGCATTGGAACATCACTCCGACAGTCCGGAGGCGCTTTATGCCCACATCCCGGGACTGAAAGTGGTGGTGCCTTCAACGCCCTATGACGCAAAGGGACTGCTGATATCGGCCATAGAAAGCAACGATCCGGTGGTCTTTATGGAACCCAAGCGTATTTACCGTGCCATAAAACAGGAGGTACCCGACGAAAAGTACAGCCTCCCTCTGGGCAAAGCCAAAGTGATTCAGGACGGATCCGATGTGACGGTCGTAGCTTTCGGCGCACTGATCCGGGAGTGCCAGAAAGCCATTGCCATGGCCGAAGAGGCCGGCATCTCAGTGGAGCTGGTTGACCTTCGTACCATCTATCCCATCGACAGGGAGACCATCCGCAATTCGGTACGGAAAACAGGTCGGATGGTCGTGGTAGCCGAGGCACATGAGTCGTTTAGCGTGGGGTCGGAGTTGATTGCCATCACCAACGAAGAGGCTTTTCTCTATCTTGAAGCGCCTCCCCGCAGGGTGATGGGCTTTGATACCATCGTCCCTCTGGCACAGGGAGAAAAATATTTTATTATCTCACCAGAGCGTATTTTTTACGAAATTGAGAAAACATTCAATTTTTAAATAATCCGTATGAAACGAGCATGAGAATTGTTCACGCATAAAAGCTATTCTTGTACAAGAATAGGGTGATGATGAGTCTTATACACCTTAAAGAGTAAAAATCAAGTGATTGTATGAAATATACATTTAATTTCCCCGATTTAGGCGAGGGGCTGGAAGAAGGCACCATCCTGGAATGGTATGTCACGCAAGGGCAACAGGTGAACGAGGGTGACCCGCTTGTACAGATGGAAACCGACAAGGTGGTGGCCGATATCCCTTCCCCCAGAAAGGGTGTTGTTTCTCTGTTATACGGCAACACGGGAGATGTGATTAAAGTGGGGGCACCTCTCGTGGACATTGAGACAGAAGAGGCCGGTGTACCGCGGGAGAACGATCACGAGGAAACAATAAAAGAAAAAGTGGCTGTGGAGCCTGTCTACGAAACGGAGGAAGATGCCGGTGCGGTGGTCGGCACCATGGAAGTGGCCGGAAAGGACTCTGTACTGCCGGTAAGCAATGAAGCTATACGAAGCAAAACTTTATCCGAACAGCAACGAAAGGCATTGGCCACACCGGTGGCAAGGGCCATGGCCAAAGAGATGGGCATCGATATCAACAAGGTGCCGGGCAGTGGCCCTTCCGGTAGGGTAAAAAGTGAAGATATCCTTCATTATAATGCCAATTCTCAAAAGGCCGGAACAACGCAAGCCGCTCCTGCAGTTCCTACGGATGATGTGACCTACCTCCCGTTGACGCAAATCAGGAAGGCGATTGCCCGAAACATGCTGCATGCCAAACATAATGCGGCACATATGTCGGTTTTCGAAGAGGTGGAGATATCGGGACTGATGGCCGTGAGGTCGAAATACAAACAAAAATTTGCCGAAAAGGGTGTGAAACTGACCTACCTGCCCTTTATCGTGAAAGCAGTGGCTATGGCATTGAAGAAACATCCGCAGCTTAATTCACAAATAGATTTGGAAAACAACCGGATGGTCATTCGCAACCGCTGCCACATAGGTATTGCGGTAGATGCACCCGACGGGTTGGTGGTGCCGGTTATCCGGGATGCCGACCGACTCTCTATTTTCAATATTGCCCGGCTGCTTGGAGAGCTGGCCGATAAAGCAAGGAAACGAAAACTGACGCTCGACGAGATGAAGGAAGGCTCCTTTTCGATCACCAGCTTTGGGTCCATTGGTGGAATATTTGCCACGCCAGTACTCAACTACCCTCAGGCAGGCATCCTGGGTGTTGGAAGAATATTGCAAACTCCCATCGTGAGAGACAATGAAATTGTGATCGGACACATCATGCCGCTCTCGCTCTCCGTGGATCATCGCATCGTGGATGGCGGCGAAACAACCCGCTTCATATCCGATGTGATGGAATATCTCACCGATCCGCTTTTATTTTTAATGGAGGATTAGGTTTATTTGGAAACGTGCATGCGCTGAAAGAGAAAATATTTTGTAAATTTGTTTATAAATATTCTAAGATCGATACAAATATTTTCTCATGAATAAAATATATCTGTTTGTTTTCTTCGTTGCCTTCCTGTGTAGCATTACACAGATGTCCTGCCAAACCATACCAGACAACGTGGATCAACCCGGTGAAACCGGGAAATTACCTGAAAAAAAGAGACTCTCTCAGGCGGATATTCAAAGGCTTATTTCGAATGGATGGGTCCGGTACAGCGACTTTGGCGCCAAAGGCGATGGAAAAACGGACGATATAGAAGCCATAGCTGCAACGCATGCATTTGCTAATCAGCACAACCTGAAAGTCAAAGCAGACGACGGGGTCACTTATTACATTGGAGGCAAAAAACACACTGTCAGTATACAGACCGATACCGAATTCGGAAAGGCTACCTTTATCTTTGACGATACAAGCGTGGAAGACCGGAATGCCCACGTTTTCTCAATCAATTCTACGAATCAGTCATTCAAGCCCGCCAATATTACTTCTTTGAAAAGAAACCAGAGTCGATTGGATATTTCACTGCCGGGCATCTGTCTCGTGACGGTAACAGATTCCAACGTAAAACGTTATATCCGGTATGGAGCCAATCAAAACAACGGTTCCTCGCAGACGGATGTATTTGTTGTCGATAAAAACGGTAATGTGGATAGCAACACCCCCATAATCTGGGATTTTGATCGGATCACGGGAATTACGGCTCTCCCGGTCGATGAGACAGTACTGACTGTTTCTGGAGGAAAATTCACCACCATTGCAAACAGGGAGAATTCCAAATATAGTTACTATGCCCGGGGGATTGCGATCAGACGCTCCAACGTTGTTGTTGACGGACTCGAACACCGTATCACCGGCGAAGGAGACCACGGCGCGCCGTATAATGGTTTTATCAGCATCAGCAACTGCATGAACGTGACAGTCAGAAATACCATTCTGACAGGTCACAAAGTATACCGTACAATTGGATCGGCAGGGACCATGGTCTCAATGGGTACCTATGATATAAACATCAATAGGGCTCTTAACATTACCTTCGAGAACTGTAGCCAGACGAATGATATCAACAATCCGGAATATTGGGGAATCATGGGATCCAACTACTGCAAGAATGTCGTATACGATCATTGTATCTTTTCAAGATTTGATGCCCATATGGGTGTGGCCAATGCTACCATCCGAAATTCAACGCTGGGGCATCAGGGGATAAATGCCATTGGCAGCGGAACTTTTGTCGTGGAGAATTCCACCATTCGCGGTACAAACCTGATCAATCTTCGTTCCGATTACGGTAGCACCTGGGAAGGTGAATTCATCATCCGCAATTGCACCTTTGTACCCCGTAGTGTGAAATCGGGCAGCGTGAACCTGATTGGCGGATCCAATTCAGGTCAGCATGATTTTGGGTATACCTGCTATATGCCGGAACGAATTACGATTGAAAACCTTAAAATTATGGATTCCGGTCATCCGGAAGGATATAAGGGCCCGGCAATTTTTGCAAATTTCAATAAGCAAATGGTTGATGATACCTATGTGGAAACGTATCCGCTTGTCAAGACAAAAGAAGTCATTCTCCATAATGTAACCACACAGAGTTCCTTGCCCTTAAGGGTCAGTGATAATTCCTATATGTTCAACGATGTGACTGTAATTCGATAACCAGACTTAATACAAGATGATGACAATCAGGCTAGCCAGCTCCTGGAAAAGTTCATCCGATGTCCGGCACTTTTAAAACACATTTGTGCGTTCCATCTCAGTTTATTTTAATCAGGAGGAAATACCCCTGCGGATGCTTCCCCCTTCAACAAAAAAACTATTAAATTAATTATTTCCTGTACTTGCAGCATGCCGGCAGAGCATCGTACGTGGCCTGATCGGCTTTAAACTTGTCGGTATCGTGCCCGGCTTTGGCAATCACTTTGGCAACAGCATCGACCGTTGTTTTTGAGGGATCGAAATTAAGATGCAACTGTTTTGTCTTGACATCCCAGCTTGCAGAAGTGACACCACTGACCGATTTTGCTGCTTTTTCGATACGATCCTTACACATCTCGCATAATCCCTGCACCGTCAGCATCACATGTTTACCGTCCGAAGCAGTAGTCTGCATGTTGTGACTTCCGTGCTCCGTGGCAGGTGCTGTACTTGCAGGAGCAGTTCCATTCATCGAGTGACCTTCGTGCCCTGTTACGGCTCGTCCTGCTTCGTCGTTCATCATGCTCCGTTTCCCGGCCAGCTGGGCACTCGCATCGATGGTGAAAGCGCCGTTGGTCACTATCTCATCTCCTTCGCTGATACCGGACAATACCACGTAGGCGTCTCCCAGCGACGGTCCCAGCTCAATCTCCCGGAGGAGGAAAGCCGGTGTTTCCGTATCGGGTTGTTTCACGTAAACGATGGAACGCTTACCAGTCCACAGAATGGCCGACCTGGGAATAACAACTTCATTGTTGTATTGTTTCAGTGGGGCGTTGATGAGAGCATTGGCATACATCTCCGGTTTCAGCTCCATGTCGGGGTTAGTTGTCTCCACCCGCACCTTTGCGGTACGAGTGGAAGGATCCAGGATGGGATTGATAAAGGATATCTTCCCCGAGAATGTTTTACCCGGGAGCGACTGCAGCGTATATTTCAGCCGGTCGCCCACCTTCAGGAAGGGAAGGTCTGACTCGTATGCATCGAATATTGCCCATACCTGCGATAAGTTGGCCACATCAAACAATACAGTGCCGGTATTCACATAATCACCCTGGTTCACATTTTTTGATATCACAATTCCGCTTGTGGTAGCGACTACATCGATCAGCGGTGAAACTTTACCCGACTGTTCGATGCGCGCAATCTGCTCATCGGTCAGCTTCCACAGATGTAGCTTCTCTCTGACTGCCTGCAGCAAAGCTGGCTGCAGATCTTTCATTTTTGCCGCTTCAATCAGCTCCTGCTGTGCGTTTAGCAGTTCCGGGGAGTAGATGGTGGCGATGGGTTGTCCCCGGTGCACGCTCTCGCCGGTGAAAGAGACGTACAACTTTTCGATGCGTCCGCTCACGTGGGCGGTTTGCGATTGCGTGAGCCGCTCGTCTACCTGGATGGTACCATACAGACGGACCTCCTTCACGGGGTTCTGCCTGCTGACGACCGTGGTCTGCACGTTGGCGAGGGCAGCCGCTTCTGCCGAAAGCTGAATAGCATCCGGGTCGATGGAGGCATCTCCCGAGCCGGTGGTATGCAGGGGAATCAGGTCCATCCCGCAAATGGGGCAGTCACCGGGTTCCTCCATCCTGATCTGTGGGTGCATGGAGCAGGTCCAGATGGTTGGCTCAGTTCCGTGATTATGGGCTTCTTCTTGGGTAGCTGCATGCTGTGACGAATGATTCCGGTTATTTCCGGAGAAAATAAGCCACCCGAGGATCAGGCCGGCCAACAGAATCAATCCATACCTGAAATATGGATGATTACCAATCTCTTTTATTTTATTTTTATTCATAGTAATGATGCTGTTTTAATTGTTTGATGTATTGAAAGAACGTAATTTCCGGATAGAGGCCACCCTTGTGTTGTATTCGGCAATGGCTTCAGCTTGCCGTAACTGATAATCGAGCAGTTGCCGCTGCAGCTGGATCACGTTGGTGAGATCGCTCTTTGCCGATACAAACTCCTGCACCACCAGCTGATAGGCTGTCCGTGCCAGTTGCTCCTGCTTTTGGTATAGTGCAATCGTCCGTTCTGCGTTGTCGAGTTGTTGTTGCTGCTTGAATAGATCTGACTGAAGAATATTTAGCGTATTGTTATACTTTTCCAGGGCAGACTGCTGCATAAACCGGCTTTCCCGTTGTTGTGCCTTGTATTTATTACGGTACAGGGGGAGAGTAATGGAAACCATGGGCATGACCATATCCATTCCGCTCATGCCGTTATTCATTCCCTGATCCATCGGTGTGACCGCACTTTTGCCGATTAGCATATATTGCAGCCCAATGCCGAACATGGGATAACTCATCTTTTTCTCCATCTCACCCTTTGCCCGGAAAGCCTGTTCCTCTTCCATCAACATGCCCAGCATGGGGTTTTGGCTCTCAATCTCACTCATGGATACCCCTTCGTCAAAAAGAAAAGGTACTTTCATAATGGAGTCGGGTAGTACTACTTCCGCATCGGCCGGGCGGTTTAGCAATGCGTTAAATTTGGCTTTTTCGACTACAATCTCTGAAAGAATACTTTCTATGCCGTTTTCGATTTCAGCCATTTCCAGTTGTATGCGGAGCACATCCGACATGCCGGGAACGGAACTGCCCATACCGCTCCACATGCCACTGGAGCTGTCCATGCCGGACATTGCGGATGCGGTACCCGAAGCAGCGGCAGCTCCTCCCATCGAACCCATCCCCGCCATGCCACCGCCAGTTGGTGATGAGCTGCTGCTTTTTGTCGCCGGAGAAGGAGCAGGTACAGAATAACCTGAAGTAGAACCACTGAACGGAGAGGATACTTTGCGAAGGGCAAGCTCCTCGAGTTGTTTCAACAGCTGCAGGTTCTCCCGATTGTTATTGAGCTGTTCCACCAATGTAGAAAGAACGTACCACTGGGTATGCACCTCCAGGTAGAGGTTGTCCCTTGTCTCCCTGAACCGTTCATACGCCATTTTGGCCATATGGGTGACTTCGTTTTGCGCCGCCTTTTGGGTGCCGAACCAGGGGAACATCTGCATGAGAGAGAAGTCGGCAATCTGTTGTCCACCCACGATATCCATCGGTTTAAGGAAAAAGCCGATATTCAGTTCGGGATCGGGCAAGGCGCCTGCCTGCGGTACTTTTTCCAGAGATGCCTTATAGGCCAGAAAACTGGCATTTAGTCCCGGATTATTTCTGCCGGCGACTTCAAGGTAGTGGTCGAGCGAATCCTTTTCCTGTGCGGAGATGGATTCCAGACTACAACCTGTGACCAGGACAGCGATTAGAAAGAGTTTTATATTGTGCTTCATAACGTTTGTATTTTATTCGTTGATGTGTCCCCGTTTTCTGATGGCCCATTCTCTCCAGATGCATTGCAATACAGGGACGATGAAAATTGTCATTGTCTGAATAAGCATACCACCGAATGTGGGTATTGACATGGGTACCATGATGTCCGATCCCCTTCCCGTGGAGGTAAGAATCGGCAGCAGCGCGATGAGTGTGACGGAAGTGGTCATGGCAGCCGGACGAACCCGGCGCAGCCCGGCAAACACCACTGCCTCCCTTATTTCCTCCTTTGTCTGCGGGTTGCGCTCCAGAAATGTGTCGTGAATGAACGATCCCATCAGCACACCATCGCTGGTGGAAATACCGAACAGGGCAATAAAGCCGACCCACACCGCGATGCTCAGGTTGATGGGGTGTATCTGAAAGACATCGCGCAGGTTGACATCACCCAGGCTGATATCCAGAAACCAGGGTTGCCCGTAGAGCCATAGCAGGATGAAACCGCCTGCAAATGCCACAAATACGCCGGAAAAATGGATAAAGGCTGCGGTGAACGATTTAAACTGAAAATGAAGAATCAGGATAATCAGGATCAGACAGACAGGAATCAGGATGGAGAGCCGCTTTGCAGCACGTGCCTGTTGTTCGTAATTTCCGGCGAAATTATAGGAGACTCCCTTCGGAAGTTGCAGCTCACCGGTTTTTGTTTTCTCCTGCAGCACTTTCCGGGCTTCCTGCACCACATCTACTTCAGCTTTGCCGGCAACCTTGTCGAAGATCACATACCCTATCAGGAAGGTGTTTTCGCTTTGAATCATCTGTGCTCCCCGGGTGTAGGTGATATCGGCTACATCACCCAGCGGGATCTGTGCACCGGTAGCGGTCGGCACGATGATACGGGCCAGTTCGTCGGGATTTTCCCGCAATTCACGGGGGTAACGCAGCCTTACCGGGAAGCGTTCGCGTCCTTCCACCGTGGTAGTCAGCGGCATTCCGCCGACGGCCGCGCCGATTACGTCCTGCAGGTCGGCTACGGTAAGGCCGTAACGGGCCATGTGTTGCCTGTTCAGGTTGATTTCAATGTAGGGAGCTCCCACTGCGCGGTCGTAAAACACGGTAGAGGGCAAGACGGAAGGTACGTCTTTCAACGCCTCTTCCAGCGCTTTACCCCCTTGTTCGATGGCATCCAGGTTAGGTCCCGACACCTTCACGCCCATGGGGGCGCGCATGCCCGTGGAAAGCATCACGGTACGTGCTTCAATGGGTTGCAGTTTCGGAGCCGATGTGAGTCCGGGTATGTGGGACACATTGATGATCTCCTGCCAGATGTCGTCCTCGTTCCTGATTTCCGGGCGCCACTGCCTGAAATATTCACCTCCCCTGTCTGCAATCAGACTATCGGCCGGTATCAGCCTGAATCCGTCCTTGGGATTGTAGGTGGATTGATCGATCAGGACATAGGCTCCGTCTCGGTTGACTTTGAAGCGCTGGCGATGGCCATCCTCGTCGATGATAAACTCGGGACGGTAGTTGATGGTGTTTTCGAACATCTGGGTTGGTGCCGGGTCGAGTGCCGAATTGACCCGTCCCCATTTCCCCACGGTTGTCTCCACCTCGGGAATATTGCTGATACGCTTATCCAGTGTTTCAATGTACTGTAGGTTCTGTTCAATGCCGGTATGGGGCATGCTGGTGGGCATCAGCAGGAAAGATCCTTCGTTCAGGCTGGGCATAAACTCTTCTCCGATACCGGGAAAAGTATGGTTGCCCGCCTGCCATACCCCGGTCTGTCGGAACGATTTCCAGCCTACTGTCTCAAAACCTTTGGCCACAAACCCAAAAAGCGAATCGAAGCCAAACCAGATCGTCACACCCAAAAGTAACGTGAGTGCGGGGAGGATCATAAACTTCCAGCGATTGGCCAGACACCAGCGGATCAGGAATTCGTAATTTGAAATCAGGGTCTCAAAAAAGGCCAGGATCAGCGCAATGCTGACAATCACGACAATGAAATTCACGACAAAGCCGCTGTGAGGACCAACGGGCATCCATTTCGAGGTAAGCAGATAGAGGGCAGCCAGAACGGCAATTGCCGCACTGATATAGGTGGTTGTCTTGGGATTTTTCCACTTGTAGGCAAGCAGGTTGGTGAATCCGAAGAGAGAAATGAAAAGCACCAGGAATGTGCCCGAGAAAGCATACCACACGATGCCGCCCGCAATAAGCAGAACATTGAATACCCTCTTCACTTTCTTTGAAGAGAAACCGATTGAAAAAACGTAATAGGCCAGGGTGGGTACTACGGTCATACCCAATACCAGTGCGCTCACCAGCGTGATGGTTTTCGTGTAGGCCAATGGTTTGAAAAGTTTGCCCTCCTGTGCCTCCAGGAAGAAGACGGGGATAAAACTGACGATGGTGGTCAGCATGGCCACAATGGTGGGTACTGACACCTCGCTGACACTCCTGTAAATCAGGTTAACAAAATCCTGACCTTTCGTGATCTCCTTGTTTGCCGGTTTCTCCATATGCTGAATAATGTTTTCCACAAACACCACGCCGATGTCCACCATTACGCCTACGGCAATGGCAATGCCGGACAGGGCGACAATGTTGGCATCGATCTGCAGGAGACGCATGACAATAAAAGTGAGCAATACCGTCAGGGGCAATAACCCGGATACAATCAGCGAGGCTTTGAGGCTCATGAGAATGACAATGATCACGATGACGCTGATCAGGATCTCGTGCGACAAGTCCTCCTGCAGGGTGCCGATGGTCTCCTGGATCAGTCCGGAGCGGTCGTAGAACGGAACTACCGTCACTTTGGTCACGGTGCCGTCGGGCAGGGTCTTCTGCGGGAGGCCCGACTCCATTTCGTCGATCTTTGCTTTCACGTTATTGATCACATGAAGCGGGTTGGAGCCGTAACGGGCTACCACCACGCCGCCCACGGCTTCCACTCCTTCCTTGTCGAGCCCTCCGCGTCGGGTTGCGGGTCCCAGGGTGACAAAGGCCACATCCTTTATTTTTACCGGCACGCCATTCCGGACGGTTATTACCGCTTCTTCAAGGTCAGACACATGCCTGATGTATCCCAGCCCGCGGACCAGGTACTCCACCTTATTGATCTCGGCCGTTTCGGCGCCAATGTCAAGATTGCTCTTCTGTACGGCGTTCATCACATCCATGATGGTGGTGTCGTAGGCCCGGAGAGCATCGGGATTCACCTCCACCTGGTACTCCTTCACAAAACCTCCGATGGTGGCAACTTCTGCCACTCCCTCTGCCGAGGAGAGTGTATACTTGGCATAAAAATCCTGTACTGTCCTCAACTCGTCGGGGTCCCACCCTCCGGTAGGTTCACCGGTCTCGGGGTTTCGTCCTTCGAGGGTATACCAGAATATCTGTCCCAGGGCGGTTGCATCAGGTCCGAGAGAGGGCTGTACGCCGTCGGGCAGCGTGCCAGGCGGGAGGGAGTTGAGTTTCTCCAGGATACGGGATCGGCTCCAGTAAAATTCGATATCTTCTTCAAAGATGATGTAGATAAACGACATCCCGAACATGGACGTGCTTCGGATAGTTTTCACACCCGGGATACCCAGCAGCGAAGTGGTCAACGGGTAGGTAATCTGCTCCTGAATATCTTTAGGAGAACGGCCCATCCACTCGGTAGCAACGATCTGCTGGTTGTCACCCAGGTCAGGGATGGCATCTACCGGTATGGGGTCGCGTGGCAGCAGACTGTGCCAGTTAAATGGCGCCGTGGAGATTCCCCATACAATGATGACGATGAGTAACAGAATTGTAAAAAACCTGTTATTCAAAAAATATTGAATGACTTTATTAAGCATGTTGAATGATTTGATTTATAAATTACAGACGAAAAATAGCATTACCTGCCTTTACAACTAAGAAGTTATTCTTCTCGCAAAAACTGGTGATAAGCGGCTTAAGGAAAGAACAGGTCAGCAAACCTGTAAAAAATCAAATACGGTAGATGCAGATAAAAGTAAGCAGGTCAGTTGTGATCCTGCTCAGACCGACAGGTGGAAACAGCTGCCGGAGATGAAGAGAAGTATCGGAAATAACGGGTTGCAGCAGTGAGGTGATCGTTGCCCAAGCCGCGTAAGTTAACGGTGTCGGAAGTTGGGTAGATTGTTGCGCAACATCGTGACTGAAATCGTCCGTGGAGATTTCCAGGGTTTGGAAATCACAGCAGTCTTCGTGAAAAACATCGACTCTGGAGGATGCGTTTGTGGCTGATTGCCTCTGTCTGGCGGAGATCTCTTGTGGGGCCTGCATTGGCATTTCGCAACAAGAACCACTCTCGGATTCTTCGTGAAAAGATACCGAAAAAAGGGTGCCCCCGCAAAGATGCAGCGACAATACCGGCTGAATACCGGTTAGCAGCATGATCGTTGTTAGCAGTATGGCGACTCCTCTTTTCATATATGATTCTATCCGAATATTTGCAATAAGAGTGCAAATATAATAAAGTCATAACAATTATATCTCATAATTGTTTCAAAAAAAGCCCTCGCCATGTTGAGTGGACGGGTTAGTCGGGAACCCCGACGGTTTGCGTGAGCAATACTTCCTGACGGGTGCTCAGATTGAGTAGCTTGCCGATTTTCTCTTTGTCGAAAGAGCCACGCACGACAGACCCCAGTCCCGCAGAGGCGCAATAGAGATAGACATTCTGTGACACAAAACCACAGTCGGTGTAGGCATATTGCCTGCCCGAAGCTTTTTCCATATCGGAGACGAATATCAGATTGAGGGCCGCCTGCGCTACAAAATCCTGTACGCCCGTCTCAGCACGATAATCACCTTTCTTCACCTCTTTCAGCAAATGTTTCCGGGCGTCGTAATAATAGAGGCCGCTCTGCATGGCCACATACAGCTCCAGCTCCTGCCGGTTGTTTGCCGTAGGTGCTGTACGTTTATCATCCCGGTTAAATCCGTTAGCCGCCCATAACAGGTCAGACAGCTGTTGAAGGGTCAGCGCTTTGTTTTGATAGGAGCGAGTTGATTTCCGTTCGTTCAATGCCTGCATCAATGGCTTCCCTCCCGTTCTGTCAGGAGTGGGCAACTGTATGTCCTGCGCAAGAAGTGAACAGGCCATAAGAAAGAATGACGATAATACGATGAATTTCATACCTGTATGATTTAAATGTACTCTACTGTGTAAGCTTATCCGAATAAATTTATCAATTTATAACTCAATGGCTGTCAATTCCGCCACCGAGAGGGCATAATCGCGTTCCAATTCCAACATGCTGTTCAATGCATCATAGTAATATTCTGCTTCGTGCAAGTAATCCAACAGGGAGAACTCGCCTGTATCGAGTGCTTTTCTAAGAAGTGGTTCATTGCTGTAGGAAGAAAGTGCATCGCGATACTTCAGCGCCAAATCCCGTAAGCTGACCGATTTATTGAATAAGCTTTGCAGCCTGTTGTAAAACTGAATCTTGTTGTCTTCCAGTGCCGACTCGGACGAAAGCACATCCGCTTTCGCTTCTTTGACTCTATTCCTGTTCTCCCAAAGTGGGATGGATATGCCGATAACCACACCTTGTAATTTTTCGCCCAGAATTCTTTCGGAGGCATACCCGGCACTTAATTTAGGGAGACTCAATGACCGGCTGAGTTTTACCTGCTGTTTGCTGATGTCGACCTGTTTGCTGAGATACTGCAAGGCCGGACTTTTGGATTCTGCTACTGCATACCATTCGTTAAAGTTTGAGGGAAGAGGTGTAAACGGAATTTCTGTCTCGTTGAATTGAATCTCTTTGCCTCCGTTCAGAGCCTTTAAATCGTTCAAAAGTGATTTCCGTTCGATATCAATTTTTTCTTTCTCGTTCACGCAGGCAATGAAATTCAAATAGACTTTGTTTTTCTCTATGGCATCGACCTCGCCCAGTTCAAACTTCTTCTGGTAGGAGTCGACAATGGTCCGGATACTCTCCACCCTTCTGTTGTAATCTTTTGACAACGCATTGAGGTAAGCCAGTTGAATGGCAATCTGCCTGGTGCGCAACAGCACATTGATTCGTTCAGAACGGTACAGCCCATCGAGGTTCTCATTTTTTAGATTTGCAACCTTGTTACGATATCCGTAAGCAGTGGGGAAGTCAAATGACTGGCTGATCCCAAAATCTTTCTGGTTGCCTATTTCCGTTGGCGTACCCCACAGGTAGCCAAACTCTACCTCCGGATCGGGTAAGTAGTTACCGGTTTTATTTCCAATTTTTTGCGCTTCGATCTCTTTTTGCAACGCCTGTAACGACGTGTTGTTTTTTTCTACTTCCTGCAATATCCTTTCTATTCCACTTTGAGCAGCTACAGGGGTGAGAACGCACAGTGAAAGCAGAACAATCAATATCTTCTTCATAAAGTAATTTTATTTATTCACCGCCGGCCTTTGAGAGTTCGAATGGATTGATCTCAGAACCCAAAATCATCAATGACAATTTCCTCAACCTCTTCCTTTTCAATTTTTACGATGTTCTGCTCCGTCAATCCTTCCACGTAAATAGCTTTATAAGGGATGGCCGGGCAGACATATTCGCATCCGCCGCAACCGACACAGATAGAAGTGTCGGTTTCAGGTATCGTCAATGAGCCTTTATAGGGAACCATATGAACTGCCTGGGTGGGACAATGTTCAGAACAGGCTCCGCAGCTTGTTTCATCGTAATATACAATGCAGTTTTCGACGATGAACTGCACCTTTCCCATCTGTGTATGGTTCTTTTCTTCTTTCGTCAATGGCTGAATGGCTCCACTGGGGCACACTTCTCCGCAGATGGTACAATCGTAATTGCAAAATCCACGATCAAAATAAAGTTTGGGTTGCATGATTCCCCCCAGTCCATATTCCATAAAAGCCGGTTTGATCACGTGACTCGGACACTTGCTTACGCAGAGATGACAGGAGATGCATTTCTCCCGCAAATGATTGAAGGATACTGCCCCCGGAGGAGCGATAGGGGTCTGTCTTTTTGGCTCTTTTTTCTGAATCAGACCATTGGATACTTCCTGCGCGATGAGATTTCCAGCGGCTAAACCGGTGACCAGCGATGCCGACAGAAAGCGGCGCTTGGAAGCGTCCACCGGCTTCACTAAATTCTCCGCTTTTTCCTCTTTCGCATAACTGAATATCGGCACAGCGGCAGCCGGTCTTTGTTTACCCGGTAGGGTAAATCTGTATTTCATGGCATCACGGTGGCAGCTTTCTATACAGTTGAAGCACGTAACACAACGGCTGTAATCGATCTGTTTGTTTTTGGAATCGATGCACGATGCTTTGCATTTCATGGCGCACAGACCACACGTGTTGCATTTTTCGTCCACAAACCGAATTTTAAACAGGGAGTATTTGCTCAGAAAGCCGAGCGTGGTGCCTACCGGGCAAACAGTATTACAATAAGTCCTGCCGTTGCGCCATGCCAGGTAACCGATCACCCCGAGCGTAATCAGGGCAGTAGCGGATGAAAAAAGGCTCAGCGTATAGATGCTTACCTTGTAAAACGTGTAATTATCGAAATGGGTGAATATGGCTTCCAATAGGTTGTTTCCAGCCAGATAGGCCGGACGCAGGAGGTGTGTGGCCATTCTCCCGTATGCTCCATAGGGGTCAAGGAGCCCCACCAGAAAGGCGAATCCAAAAATAAATGCCAAAATTGTGGCTGCTAGTATACTCCAACGCAGAATGCTTTTCGCCTTGCTGTAGTTATATTTTTTTTTAGGAGTAATTTTTTTGGAAAGCCACGCTACCAGATCCTGATAAATGCCCATTGGACAGATGGAGGAACAGTAGACCCGGCCAAAAAGCAAGGTAAGCACCCCCAGGGATACAAGCACCAGGACGTTGACTGCCAGCAGGGCGGGTATAAACTGTATCTCGGCCAGAAAACTAAAACTTTCCGGGAGAAAATCCCTGAAGTCGAGAAAATATAAGGTAATGAGTGTGAACAGGACCACAGAAAGGACCACACGTGTCTTTTTTAACATAGAGATTTTTTTTCGGTCAGTTTGCCAAACAGACAAGTATAGAGGTGTGTATCTATAACATGCTGGTCGGTAGTGGATAAGATATTATAAATTGGGATTCTATAATAGGTGAAAACTATATACGAACCCTTTTGATATTCAGTTTGTCGAGATCCATGGTGCCGAGTCCCAATTCCTGTGCTTTGGTAATGTGCGATACCTTTTCAATCGGCATTTCGCGGGCCTGATTAAAGAAATTGGCGGCGGCAGTGTCTGCGGCAACGATGTCCTGCGATATGAACAAACCCTTCGATAGTACCACGTCAGAGAGTGATTTGCCTCTGGGACCACTCGTCTTCATCAACCTGTAGGCATCAACCACATTCAGGACGGGGCGTTTGGCATAGGTGCATACATCAGCGATGCATTGCTGGAGATCATTGGCATGGAAAAACCCCCTGTCCCATACTATCCCCATATAATTCTTCATGGAGATCGTCAGCTGTGCACCTCCATGATTTTTCAGAATAGGGACGTTGATCCATTTGTCGCTGTCCACAATGGCTTGGTGGATTTTTGCACTCTTCAGGTTTTTCCCTTTGGGTATCGAAACCGTTTTGTAGTAGGACTCCTGATGTGCGGGTACCACTTTTGCTCCTGCCTTCTTCGCGGCTTCTTCTATGCCGCTGTTGCTGTACGATTTGCGCCAGTCGTCGCAGGTGTGATCAAAGACGGTTACTTCCGATGCACCGGCGTCGAAGCATTGTTTGATAATTTCCGCGATCAGCTTGGGATTGGTGTTGGCTGCCATTTCCACCGGTTGATCCCATCCGATGTTGGGTTTCACACATACTTTGTCGCCCTTGCTGATGAAGTTTTTCATTCCTCCCATCTCTGCGATCGCTTTGCGGAACATGGCTTCGGGTTCACCACCCATCACAGCTACCAGGTCATATTTGGCAGCAGCATGGCTGGTTTCAAATGACTGGGTCAGTATGCTCATTGCATCTGCTTCTTTCATCGTCGTGATGGCTGCTCCTGTGAGGGCTATTGCACGTAAGAAATTTCGTCTGTCCATAATAAAGTTTATTTTGATGTTCCAGTGATTCGTTCTGTCATTCTCAAAAATATTGAAATGTACCTCTGTTGGGATAGTTTGTCCTGAACAGAGAGTTTGTGTACCCGATTAAATATTTACCTGCATGCCTCCGAAAACGGTGATACCGGGCATGGGGTAGCCATTGTTGATCTCATAATCCTGATCAAGCAGGTTCTCACCTCGCAGAAGCAGGTTCAGCCAGTCAAACATGCGAAAGTGGACACGGATGTTCCAGAGCAGAAAATGCTCTTCCCGGATTTCAGGATTCAAGCTTGTGCATAAATTACCCACGTACTGCAGACCTGAGGAGAACATCCATTTTCCTTTTGTATAATTCCCGCTCGCATACATCTTATGCTCGGGGGCAGCCAGAATCTTACGGGTCATATTCAGATAGCTGTAATTTGCAGAGAAACGCAGGTTGTGAGTTGCCTGCCAGGTGGTGTTTAATTCAATGCCCTTGTTTTTTACTTCTCCGCTGTTTTCCCATTTGCCTACACCGGGTTGAGTCTGTTGTATCATGTTGTCCCCTTCTACATAGAAAAGGTTTACTCCCAGGCTTACCTGATTGTTGAACAATGTTTGCAGGTAAGATAGTTCGTAGTTCCACAGCCGTTCTGGCTTCAGGTCTGCATTTTGTGGCGGGAACATATACAATTCCCGAATGGTAGGATTCCGAAATCCCTTGCTTACAATTGCTTTCAGTACAGTCGATGGTGAAGGATTGAAACTGAGTCCCAGTTGCGGAATCCATTCCGCGCCATTGATCTCGTGATAATCCAGCCTTATTCCTCCGTTGAAAGTCAGTTTATTACCTGGAAGCGACTGTTGCAGATTCAAATAAGCCGCACTATTATTCAAATGTACATCGGCCAGCTCTACATTATCTGTCTCGTCTGGAAACTTGTTCCAGGCCTTACCGCCAAACCGTTGGAGGTCAAATCCGGCAGTTGTTTTGTTTCCCTCGATGAAGGCGTACGACTGGTAGGCTGAAAATCCAAGCATTTGGTCATCTGAACGAAAGCGATGCAGGGGAGGTTGCACAGGTTGGGAAGAAGGTGTGAAGGCCGGGTAGCCATCGTTTATCTTGTGTGAGCCAAAGTTGTAAAAGAATTTCACAGCTCCCGAAGTAACGCCGTATTCGTTTTCCACGGCAGCGGAGGCTACTCCCCGCAAAATAGCAGCATCGTTGTCGATCATCGGTTGGGAGATTGGTCCCGGGTTGGATGACTGGGTATGGGAGATATTCAAATCTGCAAAACTTTTCCAGTTGCGGGAAATATCGTAGCCTGCCTTTGCATAGCCGTTCCACTGATCGAAATTCATGTTTTCCCGTTGGCCGTCGGAACGGTTATAACTGATGTTGCCGATGAGTTGCAGTCCCTCTTTTCTCCATCCGTTCGTTACTTCAGCACTCAATGTCTGATAACTTCCATACATGATTCGGGCAGATTGTTGTAGTCCCTCTTGTATCTGTTTTTTTGTGATGATATTGATCACGCCTCCCATGGCATTCGATCCGTAAAGAACCGATGCAGGGCCACGAACCACTTCTACTCGTTCCGTCATCATCGACTGGTAACTGTCGGCAAGCGGGTGTCCCATTAACCCCATGTACTGCGGGTGACCGTCAATCAGCACGAGCACTCCCGACGTAGGAGCGCCGCCGATACCACGGATGCTCATCCCTCCAGCTGCCCCGTTAGCCACACCATAGCCCATTACACCCCTCTGTGTAATGAATAGGCCCGGCACCTCTTCAGTAAGCAAGGGGAGGAGAGAGGGTTGCATACGCTCGTCTATCAGCAAACCCGAAATTACCGAAATACTCATGGGTAGGTTGCGCAGGTTCACCTTTGGCATGGTGCCTGTGACAATTACCTCATCCAGACGAACGGTATCGTTTCTTTCTGCAGGTTGTCTGTTTTCGGCCAACAGCGCGATTGCGGTCAGTAGACACAGAGTCAGAAATAGAGTGCGTTTGTTCATATTATCCATGGGAATCTGAAACAGGCTTCGTCGTACAGTGAGTAATCGGCCGTGCCGTTCACTGCAAATGTTTTAATTTGCCTGGCGTCTTGTAAAAGATCGATGGCGAATTGCACCGTCGCTCCTGTTTTAATGCGATCTTCCACCAGAAGGATGGTCTTGTTCCGGAAGTCGAAGTCGATGGGTGCCACCAGTTGTGGCATGTCGTATTTCGGTTTCTGGGCGGGATCGCGTAAATTTATTTTTAATAGTTGAATATCGATGTTAAGCCGCTGATTGATGATTGCCGCGGGGATAATTCCTCCGTTGGCGATGGCGACAATCATGTCGAAGGTTTCGTGGAACGTGGTCTCACGAAACCGCTGCATGACCTCCTCAAAAGATTTACCTTTCGTCATCATTATTTTTTGGCAAGAGCTTTCAGGACCAGATACCCCCCTGCAAGCTGGATAGCCATTCCCGGGAGACCCAGACGGAAGTCCTGAATGGCAATTGCAAAGTTTTGCGTTATGCCCCACTCAATACCGGTTCCAATTACCTGATAGGCCAGGATGGAGAGTAAAATACCCACCAACGACACTTTCCCAAAATGCTTTGCGGCCATTGCAGCAGCAACAGCCAGGATAGCCGATTTAATAATGATGGCAGGCAATACTGCTACAGGAGGCATGCCGAAAAGCAGGCTGTTTGCCAGGGGAGAGAGGACTGCCGTGAGCAGACCCACGTGGATCCCATATTTATAGGCAGCAATCAGCGTGAAGAAATAAATTGGCAGGAAAATAAATCCTCCCTGCGGTACAAGGTGTGCCAGTTGCGGTAATAACAGGTTGCCGGCAATAAATATCGCTGCAAACAGATAAGTCTTCGTGTTACTGAGGTTTAAAGAGTACAATTTGGCTGTTGTTGACATAGTAGATTGGATTTTTATGTTGTTGTATTTTGATTTCCTGTGCATGCATTTAACATAGCTTACAAAACTATGCATAAAATATCGTATTTTGCAGGAACAACCTGTTATTTTTTATTTAAAAAATGAAAAACCGTTGCCGGGAATGTATTATAGCAATCATTTTAACAGAAGTGGAAGGAAGATAGCCTTGCGGGTATACCTTTCTGTTTCCCCGTTTCTCCATAATTATCCATATCTTTGTCACAAAAAATCCGCACGCTATGTGGAAAGATTTGCTCTTCGTGGGTATCGGAGGTGGTGTTGGCAGCATGCTTAGATTTGTCACTTCCCGGCTTGCATCCCGTTATATACACCATGAATGGTTGTTTGTGGGTACCTTTATCGCCAATATTGCAGGATGCCTGCTGATTGGCTTGTTTTCAGGATGGATCTTCGCGCATCATCCCGGGAGTCAGTCTTTCCGTCTGCTGATGATTGTCGGTTTTTGTGGCGGTTACACCACTTTTTCAACCTTTGCCTTTGAGAATCTGCGGTTGATGGAAATGAACCAATGGGGTCTCTTTGTACTCTACTCCTCCGCGAGTATTGTTTTAGGTCTCCTCGCTGTATGGGCAGGTTTAAGGCTGGGACACCAACTGTAAACGAAAGAGGGTGTACCACAAATGTGATTTCACCCTCTTGTTTGTTTATTTATTCTGGTATTGGAGAAAAGCACCAAATATTTAGTCCTTAGAGACCGGTTTTCATTTTGATACGGCCTCCATATGCAAACACACCGGTTTTATAATTCTCTGATCCGGATATTTCTGAACATTACTTTCGATCCATGTCCGAGAAATCCGATGTGTCCGGTCTTGTTGAGGAGCCCGGGATGATCCCGTTGATCTACTGTTCCGTTTTTGGATGCCTCACGGATGTTCCCGTCGAGGATGGTTGTACCGTTCAGAATTACTTTGATATGGTCGCCGTCCGCAATAACTTCCTGGTAGTTCCATTCACCGGTGGGTTTCAGAAAGCCCCTCTTTGCGGGAATCACGCCGTAAACCGATCCGTGATACTGATAAACCTGAAGTTTCTCGTATACCGGTGCATCGTTATCCAATATCTGGAGCTCCATGCCCACGTAGGCGGCATCACCCTCAAGCGGGGTGCGGATACCCAGTCCGTTGTTGGCACCCGGTGTGAGCATAAACTCGAAACGGAACACAAAGTTATCGAACTGCTCGCGGGTATACAGGTTGCCGCCGGAGCCCTTGCTGGGGTGCAGCACAATCAGACCGCTTTCTACTGCATAGTCTTTCTTGTTGCCCGTCCACTGATCGAGGCTGCTGCCGTCGAAGAGGATGCGGAAACCCTCATTTTCTTCTTCTGCAGAAAGCTCAAAAGGTTCCGGACGGGGAAGCTCCTTCAGAAAGATGTCTCTGTACGCCACTTTGCTGCCGTGTGCCTGCAGTTCGATCTGTTCAACCGGGAAGATGGGCTGACTTCTGTCCCAGTAGTTTTCGAGAATCACGTTGTCGGCCACCAGCTCACCATTCAGCCACACCGATACCCTTTCGCCGACCATGCGGATGCGGAATGTATTCCATTCACCTACTTTCTGATCGGCCACCATCAGCGGCTTGCTGGGGTTCTGCGTGTTGTTGTATAACCCACCGGAGCCAACCTGGGCACCCACGTTTACCCGGGCAGTATCCCAGATCTGTACCTGCGGCGTTCCGCGGAGATAAATTCCTGCATCGGGCTCAGGGCCGGGGTAGAGCTTCCAGTCGACCAGCATTTCGAAGTCGCCGTACTGTTTATCGGTACAAAGGTTATTTCCTTTCCCGGTGAAAAGGAGTTCTCCGTTCTCCACAATCCAGCTTTCCTCTGCCTCCTGATCTGCTTTTTTCTGCGCTGCAGCCAGTTCCCGCAGACTCATTCTCGTCCGTTTGATGGGATTTTCCACCAATCCTTTCCATCCCTCCAGGTTCCTACCGTTAAAGAGGGAGACAAATCCTTCTTCGCCGGCATTTTCTGTCAGGTACTTATTGATGGACTGACGCTGGTAATCGGCATCGGGGTTGCTGAGTGTCTTGCTTACCTTGTTCAGGATGGCAGTTGTTTCCGCGCCTGCAAAGGCCGGATTGTTGATGGCAATGTTCATGGCTGCCTGAGCAGCAGCCTCCTTTAGTGAGGGCTGATCCAAGAACAGTGCCACGAAAAGCATTGCCTGATACTGCCCCGTATTTCCCAAAAGTTTCAGTATCTCGTTTTTCTGCTTGTCTTTTTGGGCAAACTGCATCGTTTCCCGCAGATAGAGATATTTGACTGTGCCGGTTTCACCCGATTTGGCAATGGTTGAAATCAATGCATCGGTCACTTTCTCCAGCTCCAGGTTGTTTTTGCTCTGCCGGGCAATATCCAGAAGGGGGTAGATCACATGAAACGATTTCCATGCGGTGAGCGCAAGAAAAGCTGCATTCTTTTCAGCTCCCGCTGACGAAGCATATGTTTTGGTGATAACGTCAATTGCTTTTTGTGATCCGCTGTTAACCAGTGCGGTGTAGTACAGATACTTGCTGGTGGATTTTTCCATCCTTTCCGATACCAACTTTAGCTGTTGCTCTGCCGGCAGGTAGTTTAATGCCGCGTTGACAGCTTGTTGAAGATCCGGGACAAAGGCCGGGTCAGACTGCTCCAGGAGGGTAAACAGATCGGGCAAATTGTTATCTGTGACGATGTCTTTCAACGCGATGGCAGCGGCGGATTTTACAACCGCGTTGTCGCCGGACATTTGGTTGTAGACAAGATGATACTGACTTCTCATCTTGCGAAGGGAGATGAGTTCCAAAATAGCTTTTTTACCCAAATCCCCGCAGTTGTCAAAGACAGACGCAAGAGGGTGGGAGATGTCGCCCCTGAAAGTCGATAATGCATCTTTCGCCAGTGCCACGGTTGCCTCGTTGTTGCTTTTCAGCAAACCTGTCAGGGCAGAAAGCGACTCGTCGCCACCCGTTTTCGCCAGAGAGAGTGCTGCCGCCTTTTGTACCATCTCATCGGACGAGTGAATATGACGCGCTATGAGTGTTGCCGAACCCTCCACATCGTGGTTTGCCAGCCAATAGATGAGTGCTGTTTGTACCTGCGGAGATTGATTTACAGAAAGTGATTTTTGAATCAGGCGGACCGACTTCTTATCTTTTTGAAATGGATACACATTCAGTATCCCGGAAAGATAAGCGAGGTCCCCATCTTTAAGGGCACTCTTCAGTAAGGCCTCTTTTTTTGTGGCCGGCTGCACCAGAAGTAGTTCCGATGCAACAATCCTCAGATCTTGTGCATTCTGCTTCGATGAAACAGACAATAACTTCCTGGCCTCTTTATTCACCAGTTTTGGGTCGGATGCATTCAGCCGTGTTAGCAAAGTAAGATATGATGCAGTCGCGTTGTTCCTGCTATACGAGAAATTTGTCTTTGCTGCCTCATTCCGTAATGCATTGAGCGACTCTTTTGTGCCAGTTTGGGCAAGAGCATTCAGGAGCACTTTTTGCAATTTCTCCGAGGTGCTTTTTCCGAAAAGATTCAACAATTTGGGTTCTGCTGCAGCGTGGTCTGTCTGGGCAATGGCATTTGCCAGATTCAACAGGATGGGGTCGGAATCCGTAGTTTTTATTGCATCCAGTAGTGATGCATGCGTTTTGTCCGTCCCAATGCTTACCAAAGCTTGTGAGGCCGGGTCTGAGAGCTGTATATCGGTAAGGAAACCGGATAAAATGTCCACGTTGTCGTCCGTGGCAATGGTTCTGAGCTGACGGATCACAAATGCTTTTATCTCTTTATCCAGCGGTTGTTTCAATGCTTTTTCAAAAGCATTAGCGGCAACAGAGCGTTTTTCAGGATCGTTTGCCACAAAATGTGTCCATCCGCTAATGGCATATTCCGTGGCTTCGTTACTTTTGTTCCCGGGAGGGTTCATCCTGCCGATTAGATCGAGCAAACCTTCTTCTCCGGTAGAGGCCAGGTCTGCAATCGTTTGGTTGTATTTTTGAGGTGTTTCGGCCGGTAGTTGTGCCAACACATCGGCCACAATGGTGGCTTTTGTTCTGCCTGCCGGCATTTGAGCCTGCACTCCGCCAGCAATCAGCAGGCCGAGACAGATGAAAAAAAGGTGTATATGTTTCATACGGTTATTTATTATCATAAAAATTAAATGGTCCACGGTGCACGGGTGGGTTGATTTACCAGCCGGTTTGCTTCTTCGTCGTTGACGAACATCTCCTTCACGGGATCAAACTCGAGTGTCCTGTTCAACTGGAGTGCCACGGCGCCCATGTTTACGATGGTACATGACCGGTGTCCGTTTATTTCGTTCAATGCATACTTTTGTCTGTTGTGTATACATTCAATGAAATTGGTATTTTGTGCCTCCGGCTCGGGAAAATCGGCCAGTTTCTTTTCCCAGTCGGGAATGTCGCATACAAAATTCTTGTATACATTTCCGTTTGGCCCTGAAATGTAGGGAGTGTCGGGCTTTCCGTAATCTCCGCCCCAGAGGATGATCTGGCATCCGTCGTCGTATGTGTAGGTGATGGATCGCCATGTCCCTACCGCATCGGGATGCTGTTGGGGTGCATCCACCTCCACCTTTACGGGGCTGGTTCCATCCTTACCCAGCATGTATTGTACCGGATCGATGTAATGCTGGCCCATATCGCCCAAGCCACCGCCGTCATAATCCCAGTATCCGCGGAAGGTCTGGTGTACGCGATGTGCATTATAAGGTTTATAAGGTGCCGGTCCCAGCCACATGTCATAATCCAGTTCTTCCGGGATGGCTTGCGGCTCCAGGTGTGTTTTTCCTACCCAATAAAATTTCCAGTCGAACCCGGTATGTTTGCTGATGGTTACTTTCAGAGGCCATCCCAGCATGCCGCTGTCGATCAGTTTCTTCAATGGTTTAACCGGTGTGCCCAATCCGTAAAAAGGATCTTTGAAGCGGAACCATGTGTTCAGGCGAAAGATATTCCCGTGCTGTGCAATCGCTTCCCGTATCCTTTTGCCTTCACCAATGGTGCGTGTCATCGGCTTTTCGCAGAAGATGTCTTTTCCGGCCTTTGCTGATTCCACCGCCATGATCCCGTGCCAGTGTGGCGGGGTGGCAATGTGTACGATATCCACGTTCTTGTCCAGGATTAAATCGCGAAAGTCATGGTACAGGTTTATCTTATCTTTCACTCTTGCGGCAGCTTCCGTGAGGTGTTTTTTGTCCACGTCGCACATGGCCACTACACGGGTGTTATCGTATGGTATGTGGCTACGGCCCATTCCGCCCACACCGATAATTCCTTTGGTTAGTTCATCGCTTGGAGCGATCATGCCTTTTCCCAGCACGTTTCGGGGAACGATGGTGAGCAGGGTTATACCGCCCATCGTTTTTAAAAATTGTCTTCTAGAGGTCATTGTTAGTTTGATATTTTATAGTTTTGGGTCTGATTGATTCTTTGAATCCGCTAAGTTAGGAAAAAAACTAAAAAAGGCCATCTCATCTTTGTGTTATGAGACGGCCTCAAGGAAGTTACTTAAAATTGAATTTTTCTTATTATATTGTCTTCATGATCTTTAATTTTTCTTCCTTGTGGAATGTTTTGAATGACTCTATTCCCTTTTCAGCATATCTTTGCCTTTAGAAATTAGGATATGCTAAAAATCACAGGTAGTACAATTTTAATTCTTTTATGTTTATTCTTTCTTTACTTTAGGTACGATTGACGTCAAATCCTTAATCATAACCGGTTCTTTGGATGCAATACTTTTTCTGGCGGCAATCCCGACTAAACAAGCCAGAGAGCCATCTCTTACTCCGGCTGATTGTCTGAAAGGATCTTTTGTGTCGGGTATGAATATTTGATCTTTCAGCAGCGAATCACCTCCTCCGTGGCCTGATGTACCGAAAGGTACTTGAATGTATTCCCGCTTACCAAAATTTTTAAATAAGACGATTTCATCATAGTTCACATCCGAAGTAGGTTTGGATTCCTGTATCCATGCCTCCATTCTTCCTTTCGTTCCGTTAAATGCTATCCGATAACCTTCATAAGGCGAATATGTCGTTAAAGAATAGGCTACCTGAACGCCATTCATGTACTTGATTGTGGCCGCCATTTTATCAAAAATATTAATGTCATTTTTGAATACACAACCATCTCTTAAATAACCGTCATATTTCTCGTTATCAACATACAGTTGCTTGTATCTTTGGTTTTTGAGAATATCATAGTAAAAGTTGCATTTATCAGTATGAGGACAATTGCGACAATTCTCCGCTCTATAAGTCCCGTTTTTACCGTAGAAATTCAACTCTCCCAGGGCGTATACACTTTCCGGATCACTATCGACCCACCAGTTCAGAAGATCAAAATGATGACTGGCCTTGTGCACCCATAGCGAACCGCTTCTCTCCACAAGCCTATGCCATCTTCTGAAGTAATCAGCTCCGTGTGAAGTGTCAAGATACCAGTGAAAATCAACAGAAGTCAACTCTCCGATCTCTCCCGCCTGCAGAAGTTCCCACATTTTTGCACGATGGGGCGAATATCTGTAATTGAACGTGACCCGGCATTTTTTTCCTGTTCTCTTCTCTCCGTCTATGATGGCTTGAATTTTTTTCTCATCTGTAGCCATTGGCTTTTCACAAATAATATCGGCACCCAATTCCATCCCTCTTACTACGAAATGATCGTGTGTGTTATCTACTGTTGTGACAATCAATATATCCGGTTTGGTTTCGATCATCATTTTGTCGAAATCGGTATAGGTTGGGCATGAAGTTCCGATAATTTCTTTACCGGCTGCTAGTCTGCCTGGATTATTGTCACAGAGACCCACGAATTCAAGATAATCGGAATAGTCTTTTACTAAACTGCTTCCCCACATTGAGGTACCCCTACTTCCGGTACCTACCAAAGCAATCTTCTTCTTGATTTTGTTTTTTTGATTTACCTTCACGTTACTTGCTTGAAGTCCGGAGAGGGGGGCAATCAATGAAGTACCCGCAACAGCTCCGGTTATAGCTAAAAAATCTCTTCTCGTAAACAAATTTGTTTTTTTCTTTTCCATAATATCCTATTTTGCTTATTCATTAATATTTGAACACTTTTCCTCCTGCAACAACTTGCCTTAATTTTTCGTCGAAGGTAGCACGTTGTCCGGTACGAAGGGCTGCTGTAACCATGATATCGGCGATGGAGTGGCTGTATCCAGCCTCCACAGGGGCATTTGTTTTCACGTTACTGTCTCTTACACAATCCATCCAGTTTTTCATATGGGCATTTGTTAGTGGATCGGATCCGGTATTTGAGTCGGTTTCTACAGTTATTTGTGGTAGTTCGAACGTTTCAAGCATAAAAGGTTTCATGTCCATCGCTGAAGCATGCCTTTCGGTAAGCCCGCCATCGTTGTTTACGATATTGGTATCGAGATCCAGTTTCCCTCCGTTGGAAAAATACCACTCCTTGGTACCTCCCGATGCGTTGTTTTGCCGTGATGAATAGATTACCTGAAATCCGTCTCCCGGTTCTTTTTCTTTTGAATGTCCGTAATCAAAGACGGCAGTCATCGTATCATAGTTGGTCCTTCCGTCGTTCCACATGTAAATGCCCCCATTGGCTACAACCGACCGTGGATATTCAAGTTCCGAGAACCAGTGTACGGTATCTATCTGATGAGCGAGCCATTGCCCCGGAATACCGGAAGAGTATGGCCAGAAAAGCCGATACTCGAGATACTTGCGGGGATCCCATGCCTCGTAAGGACGGTTCATCAGGAATCGTTTCCAGTCGGTATCCTTTTCCCTGATTTCTTTTGTCAGTTGGGGCAGGCGCCAGCGTCCCGGCTGGTTTACGTTCCAGGTCATCTCCACGGCAATGATTTTCCCGAATTTTCCCGAATTGATGTAGTCGTAAGCAGCTTGGTAGTTGGTTCCACTGCGGCGTTGAGAGCCTACCTGAATCACTTTATTGGTTTCTTTTGCAGCTTTCAGTGCGAAATTGGCATCGTCCATCGTTTCTGCAAACGGTTTTTCCACATACACGTCGCATCCGGCTCTTACCGCTTCAGCAGTGTGCAGCGCATGCTGGAAGTCGGCCGTACTGATAATCACAGCATCGGGCTTTTGGGACCATAGTTCATCGCTGTTTCTGGCAGTTCTGATGCTGCCTCCGGTTTGTTCCTTATACCATGCCTGTCCTTCATCCCGTCTGCGATTCCAGATATCGCAAACGGTATAAAGTTCGAAGTTCATATCTTTTGCATATTTGAGAAAAGATTTTCCGAGCGAACTTTTGAATCGATTGGAAAATCCCAATATACCCACTCTTACTTTATCGTTGGCTCCGATAATGCTGGCATAACTTTTTGCCGACATATTCATCGTACTTCCCAACGTTATTCCGGCCACTCCAAGTGCTGATTTTTTGATAAAATTTCTTCTTGTTTCCATATTGATAATTGTTAAATTGTTTTTTAATCTTTCCATAGCCACTGGTATCTGTGTGTCAAAATCCAGCCAACGAGATTCGATTGAGATTTCACTTTTCTATCCTGTTCTTTTCAATGCATCAAGATAGAGCCTAAAATCTTCATTAAAAGTGCCGGGAACGGATCTTTCCTGTTTTTCGGCAATATGAAAAGTTGATTAAACATTTCATATTGAATAATGATTTCAGGCCCTTCATATTCTATTCTCATGTGATAACATGTCTGCCGGCAATCGGAAGTTGGAATGATTTACCTCTTTAACAACTTCAGTTCCTTCCGACTTCTTCATATATTTTCAACGATTAAAATTGTTGGCCATATTGTCTATTTGAGAATCAGAAAGGTTTCCACCGATGATAATTTTATGTCGGAAAGTGATCTTTTCTCCTTTTTTCAGCGTAATTTTCACGGAAGGAGAATCCTTATCTACAGCTTTACCTGCAAGATTATTCATAGCAAAAAGACCATATCCCCGAGCATGAGACCATGCAGGATAGTTGGGGTTTTTCTCGTTATCGAACATGACAATGGTAATAATTTCTCCACTCTTATCAGCATGTAACGCCACCCATTTGCTTTTTTTGCTCCAAACATCACTTCCGGTCACACCTTCAGCATTTCGGTAAACTCCGTTAACCCCTTCGTTATTTAAAACAGGAGTTTCTGTCATATTCCCATTTGAGTCTAAATATCTTTCAGCTTTTTGAGAAGGCTCTTCAAAAGCCCTGTCGACACGAAGTCCTATAAGACCCTCTTTATTTTCAGTGAAAATGACTTCTTTTTGTTTTGATGTCAATTGGGTAATTCTTTCAATTGAGCGGAGACCATTATTCTCGCTAAAGATGAAAGTAGTATTTTCTTCTAAAAGTTTTTTTCCTTCATTGTCTATCCACGCAGCCAATGTTTGTAACTTCCCTTTTGAAGCGTTTATATTTTTTATTTTGATGAATTTTATGGAACCATATTTGTGTTTATTTTCAGGCTTAATTGTCAAAGAATTGTTCCAGAAATCCAGGCCGTTAACATCACCAAAATTAAACCACAACCCGATATGGTGTGGATGATCGGTTCTCTCAAAAGGTCTTGGAGCAAGTGGAAATCCCCTCGTAATATCCTTCCCCGACGCTGTGAAAATTGGAAATAGAACCTGTTTTTCCAGATCGTTCGAGTACAAATAAGAAGTGAAATATTTTTTATCAATAAATACATCTACTTTTTGATTTATTTTATCATGTTTGAAGATAACTTGCCCGCCTATATCGGTAGCATTTACTGAAAAGCATGATAAAACCAGAAAATGAAGGAGAATTATTTTTAATGCTTTCATATTTTTTAATTTAAAGTGTTCCATAATCATATTCAGGTGGAAACATTTCCATAGTAATATTTTTCAGATTGTTAATCTTGACCAAGGGGAAAGGTTTATTATCGTGATCTTCATTCACGTAATCTCTCCCTTCTCTGAATACTATCGACAAACTCTTCACTCTTTCTAAAGATTTTATTAATTGCTTTTCTTGAAAATAATACCATTTAAATTAGTTGAAAATCCCCGAGTCTCATCAGGCCAGGTCCCATTTTCGATCCATTCACAATATTGTAGAGCAATGTCTGCATCTTTCTTCCAATTCCATTGTCCAATTGAAACTTCGTCATCATATTTTTTAATTATTTCGGAAATTTCTTTGCTTTCATCCAAAGCTCTACTAATTATCTCCATCAAATTTGAACTATGATAAGATGGCCCTCTTGCATATATTCTATATCCAAAATAAAGCGTGCTCACAGCTTTATGTAACTGTGCTGTTAACATCGTACGATTGAAATAGTTAAACAAGTTTTGATATTGCTCTGTAGATAAAAATGGTTCAGCATCTTTAATTTGATTTAATGACTCTTGGGCTAATTTTACACCATACTCTTTTTCAGTTATAATGTAAGAAAGAAATTCCTCATTCATATTTTCTCCACGAGTCAACCACCCATTATCCGTTACCCATGGGATCTCGTATAATTGAGTCCCGCCGGCTTTAGCCCAATCCGGAGCGAGTGTATTAACAATATCTTTCCAATAATGAAATTCGCGATTAATTCCATGTTTTATAAAAACTACAGGTGGATCAAGCCATTTTCCAGATACGTGACGAGCCCAATGAGATGCATATGGGTCGTAATTTAGTTGTGAATGATTGGTAGTACTTGTCCCAAGTGTGTAGAATACTGATGTAATAATATCAAAAGAATTCTTAAAAGCGTTCTTGATAAAAGGCAGAGCTTCTTCGTTATATGTTTTCCTTATATATTCATTATAAATATCATCGGCAGATAAACTTCGATCTTCCAAATATCTTTTTAAAGTATAAAGATTAATTTCGGAGGGGCGTCCTAATACTCTTGTGTTTCCATAGCGATCTGTTCGTGCTGCATAACCTATAATATGATCACGTTTTAAAAAATCGCTCCAACGATATAAAATATGTTCAGGCCAAGTGTTTGCTACGACACCTTGCCCATTAAACTCTGCACCTACATCAAATTCAATAATTGTTGGCCTGTTAATTGTGCCAGCAAAAAAATCATTTGGATGGGTAAGAAAAAAATCATGGGGCGTTTCTTTCATCATTAATCTGATTTCAGGGTATTCAAATAGTTCGATTGCTTTAACAATATTCTCATATTCCTCATAGGTATAAGAAAATGTTCTTGCATAAAGATTTAACCCTCGTTCTCCAATAACAACAGATGCAATATTATTTACCACCTCAGCCAGTTTTTCTTGATTATTTTTTAATTTCACAGAATATTGATCTTCCACTCTAGCTCCAGTTTCAATAAATGTAAGAATTAATCCTTGTATATTAGGTACTAAATCAAGCATTTGTCGGTAATCATCTTTGAACCATTCCCAAAAAGCAGGGTTATCCAAATCTATCGTTCCATTTGGTCCGGTTCTAAATCGTTCAGGATAATAATCCAGATTATACAATGACCTGTCCCATAATACAACCTCTTGGATTCCTTTGGCATGTGCATGTTCAATCAGTTTGTTAGCTTTTTCAAGCCTTTCAAGAATCCGAACATGTCTTAAGTCGTGAATAAGATCATGTGATAATTGTAAATGATTAATTTCATATTTTGAAGCATTATCAATTACAAACATATTTTCCTGAAGATTGTCAGATAGGATGATCCACCCTTTCACCTCTTCATCAACCTTAAGAGGTTTATGATTGTCAATTTTATGCGAACATGACAGTGAATATAATATCAATAAAAGGGATAATACAATTTTTTTATGCATATAGTATAATATTAGGTTCGTTCAATCTGTACTATGGACTAAACGGGTGGGGGAATGATGTTTTTACAAAATAGATTATACAGTTTTGAAATGGAAGATGATATAGTTGTATCTGGAGATAGTTTGCAGATGAAGGCTGAAAGAATATTTCAATTTTTGTAGGATGAATTTTGTCATTGCATACTATCTCCAGGTTATTTGTTTTCGAAATTAGTTAATACACTTGGTAATAGAAATCTATTAATTTGTATTACCAAGTGTAAAGCTATTTCAACTCAACCGTTGACAACTTTTTATTGACTAATTTTTGATGGATAATTTGGATTTTGTTTAAATCCTTCTGGATAATTAGTTATCAACTCCAATTCAGAATTTGGTATAGGCCTTAATTTGTGAATGTTAATATCAAAGAATTCGCAATCAGGGTTGAGTTGAGGTATTCGTTCGAAACGATTGGTTCTTTTCAGGTCAAACCATCGAATCATTTCCGTTCCTAATTCCCGGGTACGTTCATCTAAAATATAGTCGATGTCAATATCGGACGCTACTACAGGTAAAGAATTTGTTGTTTTGCGTGCTCTTTTGCGTAGATTATCAATATATACTTTTGCTGCATTATTTCCCTCTAAAAATAACGCACATTCTGCTCCAATCAAGTACTGTTCAGCCAATCGGAATATGATGATATCATTCCCACTTTTCTCTAATTTGGGTGCAGTACGATTACGATCTAAATATTTGGTAATTGTATTACAGTACATGCGTTCATTTGATCTATATCCACCTCCAGGTTTTTTGTTTTCCCCTTTATAGATTAAATTTAAACCATCTACGAAAATACCACGCTTCTTATATTCCGCAGCCTCTTCTTCACTGACTTCACGCATGGGGCGATAGAGAATTGTATCAGTTGGTTTTCCATCTTTCATGGGAACACCCATATCGTCATATTTATTTGTTGCAGAATTCCAAAGTTTACGATATACTGTTTCAAAAGTCCCTTCCAATCTTTTGTCGTTTTCATCAAAGAGCGTCGCATAATAATATGTAGCCATATAGGATCCCATTTTCCGTCCATACCACCCGCTATGTTCATACAAACCATAGCCACTAAGCAGCGATTTTTTCTCTCTTAAACTAAATGTTGGATTGGCCGTGAAGTCCCTTGCAAGTATATGCAATTCAAGTGTATATACAGGGTCGAGTGTCATTTGAAGCGCCCAAATTGTTTCCTTATTGCCTTCGTTATTAACATTGAAAACACTGGCATAATCATCTAATAGTCCATACTTCGATGATGATATGAAAGAGTCTGCAATTTTTTTTGCTGCAGAATATACTTCATTTTTAGAAGTATAGTATCCAGTAGACTTAATAATGGAATCTGAATACTGAGTGAGTGACATCAGAACTCTGGCTTTAAGTGCGTTGGCAATATCTATATTTAATTCACCATTCAGATTAGATTTAGCGGGAAGTTTTTGTTCAGCAATGCTAATGTCGTCTAAAATAGTTTTATAGAATACATCGATAGTAGTTTGGTATCCTTCTGTTATCACTCCTTCTGTTGGGGTTAACGTATAGTGAGCACCTTCACCCCATAATTCTACTGCTATCCAGAAAAGCCAGGCTCTGAAAAAATTGAATTCTCCGGTTATTTTATCTTTATCCGCTTGTGAATTAAATGGGACCTCATCAATAATGGATAAACCATAATTGCAGTTGTTCAGCATTTCATAAAGATATCTCCATGCATTTCTTACTTCGCTGGATTCTACTAAGACATCAGTTTGATAAAGTGTCATGCGTTCCGCAGTTCTTTCTTGTGCGAAAGTAATTTCGTCCGTACCAGCTGCGCCCAGATGTAATAATGTATATATTTGATAATGTGCTCTCTCGTATAAAGCTACAGACAGTGATTTAAGTCCACTTTCGGTTTTTAGAAATGATTCATCTAAACGACCTTTGGGTTCTTCATCTAAAAATGTTTCACAAGAAGTGAGAATTCCTAGAAGAATTATACAATTGATAATGGTAATTTTTTTTATTATCGTTCTCATAATAATCTAATTTAAAATGTAACGTTAAATTTTAATGCATAAGACTTCCAGACCGTCCAGTCAGAACTTGGAGACATTGGATCAATGCAATCTTTGGCAGCTCTGTAGATAAAAAATGGGTTATGAGCTAAAAAACTCACATTGACATTATTCAAAGGTTTCAATTTGAAACGATATGCCAGGGATATCTCTTGCATAACAATATAGTCACCCTTTCTATATCTCCATAATCCATCTAATGTATTGGTGGTTGATAAAGCCATTAATGGATATTTTCCATTGGGATTATCGGGAGTCCAATAATCGTTCAACAATTTTAATGGAAGAGCACTGCTCCAACCTGTGCCAGCCATCTGAATCATGTGTCCAAATTTTCCATTCATTGTAAACGACAAACTCAGATTCTGGTATGTGAAAGAATTCCGCATATATGCCATCCACGAGGGATCTCTTTGTCCAAGAATCTTTTTGTCAAAAGTGCTGCTGATAGAACCATCGGCACCTTCTCCATCGGGACCAGCTATGTCTTTTAACTTCTGATAACCAGGGTATGTTCCGTATTTTTTAGCTTCATCAACCTCGCTAACTTGCCAGATTCCATCCAGGATGTAATCATTATATACTCTCAATGGTTTTCCAATAAATAAATTGTTATTGGGCATATCTTCCGAGGTAATTAATTTTTCAATTTTACTTTTGTTAAACGAATAATTAATGTCTGTTTGCCATTTAAAATCTTTGGTTGTAATATTCGTAGAATTAATTGATAATTCTAACCCAATATTGCTGGTTTCACCGATGTTTTGCCAAATCTCCGTAGAACCGCTTAAATTAGGCAAAGAACGCATAAATAATAAATCAGAGGTATAAGTTCTGTAAGCATCAATGTAACCATTTATGCGTCCTCTGAACAATCCCCAATCTAATCCAACGTTTGTTGTTTTCGAAATCTCCCAACCCAAACTTTTATTCACTAACCCATCTAACATATAACCGGTCAATAATGTATTACCGAAATTGGTTCGGCGTGCCTTTGTCCCCGCAAAAGTCTCGTATGGGTTTATTGCTGCATTACCCACTGAGCCATAGCTAAGCCGGACTTTCAATGAGGTAAGCACATTTGATTTGTAAAAATCTTCATTATTGATTATCCAGGCACCAGAGATGGCAGGGAATGTAGCCCATTTATTGCCGGGTGCTAAAACCGATGCGCCATCAGAGCGTATAGAGAAATTCAATAAGTATCGGTTGTCATAGCCATATTGAAAACGCCCAATTAATGATGCGATTGTTTTTTGACTGTATGAACTTTCGTTTCGAATGTTTCCGGTTAATTCTGATAAGTTCCAATTACCCAAACCATCATCTGGCAAGCCTGTTCCCTTTGCTTGAAAGTATTTATTAACCCCTTTTTGAAGGCTGGCTACACCAGTCGCATTCACATTGTGTTTTTGAAAAGTCTGCGTGTAATTCAAAATATTATCCCAAGTCAAATCAGTATTGAACGAATTATTTTTTTCTGCGTAGGCTCCTTCGCTATCACGTACAATGTAACGTTTAGTCGTGTTTTTTCCATAAAAAACATCTCCTAGCCGGTTGTCAATTTCGTAACCAAAATTAGAATTAAAGGTCATCCCTTTAAATAAGTCAGCATATAAAGAAGCAACACCGAACAATCTGTGGTATGTCAGCTTGTCTTGATATGGATTGTTAAAATCGAGAAGCGGATTTGCGTAGATGTTAATCACATTTTCTATCAAATTACCGTCGTCATCGTAGGCCCTTATTAATGGATTCAAATATGTGAGAGCATTATATGTCACCGTACCCGAACTTTGCATGACGCCGGGCTCAACGTCATTTTGAACTAAATTTGTGTAGCGTGCATTGATTCCTATTTTCAAGAAATTAAAAATACGCTGCTCTTGTCTTAAACCCAGGCTTAATCGTCTCGCGCCATTATTGGGGTAATAACCTTCATCATCTCTAAATCCTATAGAGAAACGACCATTGTTTTTTACTCCGGAAGTTTCAATACTCAAATTATACTCTTGACTAGCAGTAGATTCTTTATAAAGGAGTTTCTTCCAATCTGTAAAAATATTATTATTTACAGATCCTAATTCCTTCGCATCAAAGGTTTGATCGTCATTAAGCGGTGCGCCTGTATCCCAACCAATTCCTCGATAGGCGTCAAAGCGAGCTCTATCTCGACGATAAGATATATATTCATTACCATCCATTAAGTCAGGTAATTTTACCATGTTTAAGCCGTAAAAAGCATCAAAATTAATTGTTGTTTTTTCTTGAGAAAGATTGCCACCTTTCGTGGTAATTAGGATTACGCCATTTGCTCCCCTAGAACCATATATCGAAGCAGATACAGCGTCTTTTAAAACTTCAATATTTTGAATTTCACTGACTGGTATATCATCAATTGAGTTTTTTGGAATACCATCAACAACGTAGAGCGGACTATTATCCGCATTAATCGAACGTCTGCCTCTAATTAATACCGATGGTGAACCTCCAGGTCGAGTTACAGGCCCAACATCTATTCCAGCAATTTTTCCAGACAAAGCATTCATGATATTTGCTACAGGAATATTATTTAATTCTTCTGTTTTCACAGATGCAACTGCGCCGGTTAAATCACTTCTTTTCATTACACCATATCCCACCACTACTAGTTCATCCAGAGCTTGGGTATCTTCTTCCAGAATTACCTCATGGTGCGTTTTTTTTGCAGTATTTATATTTTGTTCTAAGTAACCGATATAAGAAATTCGTATGAAAGCATTATCCTCTACAGACAGAGAAAAATTCCCATCAATATCAGTAACAGTCCCATTTGTAGTTCCCGATTCAATTATGTTTGCACCAATAATCGGTTCGCCATTTTTATCCGTCACGGTTCCTGTTATTGTTTTCTTTTGTTGTTGAGCAACTATTTTCATTTCTTCTGAAGTGAGTTTTGATTTATCAACAACAGTGAGAATGATATGATTTCCTTCCATGGAATAATCAAGATCTTTATCCTTCAATAAGGAAGTTAGCACATTAGAAACAGCTTTTTGATTCGCTCTGACCGACACCTTTTCGTTGGTGTTTACTTCATTATTGTAGATGAATAGATAATCGGTCTGTTTTTCAATGTCGTTTAGTACCTCTTTCAGAGCTACATTGCGCTTATTGATTGTTACCCTGGCATTTTGTGTATAACTCATTTCAGCCATAGTGCAAAAGACACAGGTAAACAATAGAATAAAGGTTGTTCGCATAATCGATAAAAAATGTTTAATAGGCACTTTTTCGGTTAAATTAGTGCCCGATGAGTTGTTTTTCTTCATACATTTGTAATTGTTAAGTTAATACAGTTAATAGATTAATTGTGTTGATTTTCATTTCAACCGATGGGTGTTGCAGCACCTGTCGGTTTTTTTGGTCTGTCCCCTAGTTCATATGTATTAGTTTTTAAATTTGTTATTTAATGTAAATTTTACCGGTGTGATCATCTCTTACATAAGTAAAATGGATACTTTTCTGTAGTACACGTAGTGCGTAATCAACACCGTCTGACTGGCGGAATTTTCCTGTATAGGTGTGCTGGGGTAAACTTTTGGAATCGATATGAATATCCACATCGAAATATTTTTCAAGCGATAAGAGTATTTCGTCTAACTTCGTATCGTTAAAGGCGATAAGCCCTTGTCGCCAAAGATATTTATCAGTATTGATTATCTCAGAGATAACCAGATTATTGTTCTGAAAAGTTGCTTTTTCGTTTGGTTTCAATGAGGTTAATTTTATTCCTTCTTTAAATACATCCACACCTCCTTCAAAAAGACTTGTTTCAAAGTGGTTAAATTGGCTGTAAGCTTCAACGTTAAAGGCCGTTCCTGTAACCTGCACATCACCCAGACTGGTTTTCACGATAAAAGGTTTTTTTTCATTCTTGCTGACTGCAAAGTAGGCCTCCCCGTCTAAATAGACGGTACGATACTTCTTTGAAAATTGGCTAGGATAGCGAAATGTAGTGTTTGCATTTAACCAGACATTGCTGTTGTCTGCCAAAATAAGATTAATTCGTTGTCCGGGGGGGACAAGAATGGTGTTGTACTGCTCCGGGTAATTATTGTTATTGAACAAATATAAACCGCCTACAATGAGAAGTAAAACGACCGCTGCAACCGCACTTATTATCCATGGAGTGGATTCGGGCAATCTCTTTTGTTTGCTTACAACTTCACGCGATGTGAATAGCAGTGCGTCATACGTTTTACGTTCTTCAATAAAGGTCTTCTCATTTACCACGGATTGGTCTAACCACTGACGAATTACTTTCTCTTCATCAATAGATGTTTTTCCTTCAAAAAAGCGGTATAATAACTCCCTGTCCATCGAGTAAATATTCTTTCTGTATATATAGATAACAGTTAAGAAAAGAACTACCCTAAATTGAAAATGTGTTTTAACAAAAAATAAACAAGAAAGGTATAAGGATGTATAAATATTTCAGATTTATACGAAGTTCACGCAATGCTCTTGAAATGTGGTACTCGATTGTTTTGCAGCTTAAATTCATTTTTTCTGCAATTTCATGATATGAAAGACCTTCAAACCGGTTTAATACAAATATTTGATGTGTCTTTTTGGGTAAACTTTGAAGGGTTTCATGAATGATCCTCTCCATTTCTTCTGAAAAGAGAAATTCCGGGTCACAGGCTCGCAGTGTGTTTATACTTAATGATAATCGCCATGACTCATGTTCACATAGTATGTTTTCAGTACGCTGCTTTACCTGGGTGTGTTGTAGGTGATTCAGGCATTTGTTTTTTACAATAGTTAAAATATAGGCTTGAGGCTTCGTGTCGGAGAAAAGGCTTTCCCGGTTCTCCCAAAACAGGGTAAAAGCTTCCGAAACAAAATCCTCGGCAGTTTCTCTCTCTCTTACATATCCTTGTGCAAAACAAATAAAACGTTCGTAATATTCATTAAACAATTGGTTGAAACGATGTATGTCGGTAAAAGAATTCATGAAAGGAAAATTTCACGACAAATATAGACAAACTAATTGCCCAATTAAAATAATTAACATAAAAAAGATGAAAAATAAAGGAGTATTTCATCCATCGTAGAAGCTGCTGACTGTCAGTTTATCACCGTTGGAAAAATACCACTCCCTGGTACCTCCCGATGCGTTGTTTTATCGTGATGAGTAAATTACCTGAAAGCCGTCACCCGGCTTTTTTCATTTTCCTGTCCATAATCAAATACGGCAGTCATTGTGTCGTAGTTGGTTCCCCCGTCGTCGGTCCCAGATATCGCAAACTGTATAAAGTTCGAAATTCATCTCTGTGTCATGCTTCAGGAACGATTTTCCCAATGAACTTTTAAAACGGTTAGAGAACCGGAATACCCAACTTTAATTCTGTCGTCGGCACCCATTATCCTTGCTTAGCTTTTTGCGGACTTTTTCACGGTGCTTCCCAGGGTTAAACCGGCGACGCCGAGTACCGATTTTTTGATAAAATATCTTCTTGTTTCCATATGAGTCGTTGCTAATTTATTGCTTTTCGATAGCAACGGCATTGGCGAGTCTTTAACGGAGCTTTGTCTCCCATTGCCCGGGAAAACTTATTGATTCATCAGACAGATAATTTTTTATTTTACTTGTTGTACGGTGTATCTGTAGGTGCCTCGCTTATTCGTTTTTTTTGCAGCAAGTGTTAGCCGGTAGATTTCGTTCCCCCACACATTCGAAAGCCGGGGATCATCTAATTGAATCGTTTCCAGCGAAACGTCGAAGTCATTTTTATCATATGACAAAAGAGCTTTCTGATTTTCCACCTGTATCTTCACCTTCCCTTTTTCCGAAGTGTCGATATCACCCCATGTGAGAAAATGAACTTCGTTGGCGTGGGTAGCCTCCTCCAGAGAAAAGTCATCCTGAATCAATACCTTGTCATTGGACAGGGAATACGACCGCACCCATCGCTTCACCCGGGCTTCTTCCGGATAGGCTCTTGCAATGTCGGTGGAGAAGGACATCTTTTTTGGATTAAACGAAGTATTCATCGCTTTATATTGCGACCCGAATGCCTGGGGTACCCCGTTAATCGTCGGGAGATTATGATATTTGCTTTGCATGGTCCAGATAGCATAGCGTTCGCTGCTGAAGGTCTGGCGTGTGTATGTTCCCACACCGGCATCAATAAGAATGGGCGTATTATTCATATAGAGAGAAAAGGTGCCCAGATCATTGTGATTATGGCTCTCGTTATTGTAGCCTCCCTTTGTTGCGATAAAAAAGCCGGATTTATTGGTCATGTAGCAAAATTCGGTTTCCGGATACCATGAAAAGGAAGGTCTGGGCTGTGTGCTCCCGAGGCTGTTTAGTTCATTAGCATACAATATGTTTTGTAAGGAACGGAATATGTCACGGCTCGTGGAAAGTTTGTTTTTATTCAGGTATGCGGCTTGTTGGATCATCATATGGCTCTTTACTGCCTTTCCATATCGGTAGATCAACGGAGCATCTCCGCCACCTCTCGCGGAGGCGTCCGCAAAATTGACAACCCAACCGTTTCCCACGTAGGAACGAACAATGTATTCCCCCATGTTCCGGATGATGGGCTTATCAAAAATGGAAATCCTGCCACCGGTACCATCCGAAAGGATCTGAAGGTAATCATACATTTTCCCGGCTGCGTGTCCCCAATAGGAAGGACCTTCTTCACATCCGCCATCTTCGTGGGTGTAATTGATAAATTCATCTACCGAACGCATTGTCCGATGAACGGCTTTTGCCAGCTTCTCCTGGTCGTTTTCCAACAACAGGAAACACTGGAGCACATTGAAATTACACCACGGATTCCAATTATTGACCATGTCGCCAGGTTTCAAATTAAAGGCCATCCACCAGAAGCGATCCTCATTCATGTATGTATCGAGAATGCGTTCCTGTAATTCGTGACGCAAGCGCTCCGAGATGATTGGATTTACCTTATCAAACTCGCGATGAAAAAAGTAGTAAGTCCAGGAAAGTAGAGATCCCATATCTCCGGACGTCAGGTCGATCACGTGTTCGTTGTGATCGGGGATGGTACGCTTTGAATTTTGAAGCGTCAGGTGGGCGGAAGGTACCCAGGAGGTCATCTCACAGGCTGCAAAGACGCCATTCATCAATTGGTCTATAAAACGGCCTTCTCCTTCAGCCAGTTCGGCCAGAAGCAGGTGAGTAATAGCCAGGAGATTCCTGCCTAAGGGAGCCTCCATGATTTGCCGGTTCCCACTTTTTTCGTACTCCAGGTAATCGGTCAGCTTCACCAGCTCCCATTCGTGTGAAAGAGCCTTTTCCCCATTTTTAATTAATTGGGCCTTGGTTGTTTCACCTAGTATCTTTTCCCAGCCTGCACGATCTGTATAAGCGGGATAGGGTACCCATTGCTGATTGAGTATCAGGGCCGATTTCACCTGTTCCAACGAAGCGGATTTCTGTAGCAGGTTCTTTTCTGTATAAGCATTCGCCTGCAAAAACATGATGCTTAAAAAAAGGAAAGTAAAAATATATTTTTTCATGTTTGATAAAATGAATTATTTCCAATCGGATATTCTGTTATAATCTTTCATACTCAGGTATTGACAGGTTTAATGCTTTTTCAACAATAGCCTCTTCAATCAGAATCTTTGTGTCGCCGCTCAGAAAATTGTACAACCAGTCATAGCCTATTGCAACAGCCGTAGTAGTTTCTGCCACGTCTAAATAGTGATCAGGATTCCAACCAGGATAGAGGCATAGGTTGATTAATAGTTTCTCGACCCCTCTGGCATATTTATCCTCGTCGAACATCCTGTATGCAACCGACAGTGTAATGATACGGTGTACGTGCTCCCTGCTATTGTTCAGGTTGTTGGGTGGAGTAATCGTAGGTGCATAGAGCAATTCATCGGCTTGAGACTTCAACAACTGAAGTAGATTGTTCAACAACGGGTCGGTTTTACTCAATTGCTTAACAAGCATCTCCTCTTCCTCCGAGAAGAGTAATCTTGGATGCGCAGGTATTGTTTTTCCAAAGAGTTTGGTGGATAATTCTGATTTTGGGTAAACAGGTTCGTTCGAAGAACAAAAAAGAAGAAAAAAGGAAAAAATCAGAGGTGTGTATTTGAATTTCATTCTTGTTGTAATTATGGCTGTTTATCGTCTGGTAATTTTGGAAAAAGGAAGAGACAATACAAAAACAGGTCGCTTCCTGATTACCTTAAACAGGGTGTTGAATTTTTTATGTCGGAAGTTGAGTCCGTAAAATGGTTTGGTAAACAAATATAGGTAAAACTTTACTTCTGAGTGAGCCTGTTAACTTAAAATTAACAATATATTTTCTTTGCCAGTAAGAAATAAATAGTCAAAATCTTTTTTCTTACCACATTATGACTATTTTTGTGATGAAGGAAAATTAATAATATTGTATGAGGAAAATAACGCTACCCACACTTTTTTTCTTTCTTACGACTGTAATCTTGGCTCTGGTTCTTTTGGTGCATAACACACGAGACAAAAAAGAAGGAGGGTACGACAGTTCTACCGTGATGAGCCGGATCTCCTATATGCAGGAGCTGGCATTGGTGAAACACAATTATACGGGGGTGATCGGTTACAAGGACTATAAGAAGATACTGAATATCAATGTGCCCCTGACAGAGAAGTATTTCCTGTTGAAATACAACGGCTACATAAAGGCGGGAGTAGATTTGAGCCGGATAAAAGTAGACGTGAAAAGCGACTCAACGGTACATGTTTCCATACCCAAGCCTAAAATTCTGGATACGGTGATTGATGAAAAATCGGTAGAGGTGTATAACGAAAGCGAGAATGCATTCAATCCGATAAAAATAACGGATTATAATGAGGCTCTGGCCAGGGAGAAAAATGTGATGATCAACGATGCCATCAAGCAGGGTATCCTGAGAGACGCAACGGAACAGGCTAAAATGGCGATTACCTCCTTACTGAAGGAGATGGGTTTCAGAGATATCAATATTACCGAAGAGTTCGTCATGCCTCAGGTGAAATAAAAATTGACGCAAGAGCAGCAATAAAGTTAACTTATGAGATTTACTATCAGGTTGTTTCTTTACTGGGTGTCTATCTTTCTGATTTTTTATATCGGAATTCAAGTTGTGGTGTATTTTTTGTGGGGAATGAGGGTGGAAGCCTGGCAGGGCGTATTGGTATTTTTAATTGTGGGAGTGATCCCTCCCGCGTTAATTACCGCCTTTTTTTCAAAGAGATTGGATTATATGGAATCAGAGAAGCTTGAACCTCCCTCGTTTTCCGGACAGAAGAAGGCCGTATTTCAATTTAAAGGCCGATCAGACAGTCCTTTCGACGAGGTGATGCAGCGCATCGATCGTCAATGGATCATCTCTTATTCTGACAGAAAAAACCGAATACTTAAATTCAGGACAGATGCTAGAATGACCTCCTGGGGATTGGGAGGGTATCTGAAAATGGAAGGCGAAGAGACCGTGACCGTAATTGTTTATCCCATTCGACCCAGGTCGAAACGGGATAGATTATTTGTAAATCAAACGTTGAGGCTTGTGCATTCCGTTTTGAATCCCTGACACAGTCCTTCCCTTCGTGTTGTTTCTTCGCTGTTCAGCCGCCCTGGTTTTGCCCCTGTTCGTGGCAAGTTGTCGCTTTTGTGTGGATTCTACTGATCTCCTTTTTTTTCGCAATACTGGATAACCTCTTCGTTGACAAAGTGAAGAAAATCGTCGTGTTGCTCCTTGGTAATCATGTCTGGGTAGCTCAAAATAAGCAGTTCCTGCGCTTTTGTATCAAGCCGATAAGGTAAGTGGACAAACCGGTACGGAGTGAGAGTATATCCGGCACGCTCATAGAACTGCAACCGGCGCACTGACTGTTCGTCGCTGAGTGGGTCTATTTCCAGAATAATGGTATGTGCCGAATCACGCAGATGCTTCAACAGCTGAGATCCATAACCACGTCCCCGCTGTAACGGATTTACTGCCAGGTGCTCCAGGTACCGGTATGAATCCCATTCCCAAAAGAACATGAGTCCGATTAACTCTTCGCCTTCCCAGGCGGACAGTGGGGAAAAGCGATCATCGCCGCAGGCGAGCAGATGATCTCCCACTTTTCGTCGTTCTGCTACCGGAAAACTCTCTTCGTATAATTTCCATACCTTGTTCCAAGACTCAGTATCATTCTGTATAATTTGTAAAAACTCCATATTTCAGCACTTTACCAAAATAATTTCACTTTTCTTTAAGAGTCCTGGAGTGGTTCTTGTTGTCATTTTTTTCAACCTCCTTAAACTAACTCCTTACTTTCTGGTTTCATCATCGGTCTAAATCTCACAGGTGCCATCCACACTGCAGGATTTTCCTTTGGTGACTTCCACAATGGTCTCTTCTTCTTCGCGTTTCTTCCAGTTGTTGTATGCCTTGTTCAACACTTTTATATAAAGGTCGACAGGTTCAGAGCCAACAATGGCCTGCCTTCTGTCCATCAGGAAAGTAGGGACGGTGTCGAAGCCGAGGTTGGCAGCCTCCTGCATGTCCTGTTTAATCTCATACAGATAGTCGTCGCTCTTGAGCATCCCGCGGATTTCATTTTCTTCCAATCCGGCCTCTGTGCCTATTGATACGAGCAACTCCCAGTCGCTGTAGTCTTTTGCCTCTTCGAAATAGGCTTTCGACAGTTTCCCCAGTACAACCGTATCCAGTCCTTTCTTTGCAGCCAGTTTAATTAGCCGGTGGGCATCACGCGTATTCGCAGCAATAGCGTTGGGAAGATTAAATGTCACACCCACTTCCCCGGCAAGGTGTTTCACACCGTCAAACATACGGTCGATATTCTCTTCCGGGTACCCGGCCGTTTGGGTTAAATACTCCCTGACGGGGTATCCGTTTCCTTTATCGGGCAGGTTGGGATTAAGCTGGAAAGCCTTCCATACGAGCTCCACTTCATCGGCATGATCGAACTGCTGAAGTGCTTTTTCATAATGTATTTTGCCTATATAGCAGTATGGGCACATGATGTCGGTCCATACCTCAATTTTCATTTTCTTTTTTGCCATTTTGTTGATCTCCATGTAGCACATTCATCACAATCTGTTGTTTCTCATTGTCAAAATCGACCAGCACCGTATCGCCCTCCTTCATGCCGGTACGGATGATGAGTTCGGCCATCTCGTCTTCAATGTATTTCTGGATGGCTCGTTTGAGCGGTCGTGCACCAAACTGCACATCATACCCCTTGTTGGCAATGAATTCTTTTGCAGGCTCTGTAAGGTTTACCTTGAAGCCCAGGTCGCCAATACGCTTGTAAAGACCTGCCAGTTCCAGATCGATGATCTTGTAGATCGACTCTTTGCTGAGCTGGTCGAACATCACAATGTCGTCCACCCTGTTTAGAAACTCGGGCGCAAAGGCTTTGTTCAGTGCCTTCTGGATCACACTGCGCGAATATTCGGCATCGCTCACATCGTTGCCGGTATTGAAACCTATGCCCCGTCCAAAATCTTTTAGCTGCCTTGTCCCGATGTTGGAGGTCATGATCAGGATGGTGTTTTTAAAGTCGATCTTCCGTCCCAGGCTGTCCGTCACATGCCCTTCGTCCATGATCTGAAGGAGGATATTGAAAACATCGGGATGTGCTTTTTCCACCTCGTCGAGCAATACCACGGAGTAGGGGCGGCGTCGTACTTTCTCGGTCAGTTGTCCACCCTCTTCGTACCCCACATAGCCCGGAGGTGCTCCCACAAGACGCGATACGTTAAATTTTTCCATGTACTCGCTCATGTCAATCCGGATAAGATTTTCATGTGAGTCGAACAGGAACTCTGCCAGCTTCTTGGCAAGGTGCGTTTTTCCAACGCCCGTTGGCCCAAGAAACATGAAGGTGCCGATGGGTTTGTTTGGATCCTTCAGTCCCACGCGGTTACGTTGGATGGCTTTCACGATTTTGTTTACTGCCTCGTCCTGGCCAATCACCTTGCTTTTTAGCACTTCCCGCATCTCAAGCAGCCGCTGTCCTTCAGCCTGTGCAATACGCTGTACCGGTACTCCCGAAATCATGGCCACCACTTCGGCTATTTTCTCTTCGTCCACCATCTCCGGCTTCTCCTTGATCTCCTTCTGCCAGCGCTCTTCTTCGGCTTCGAGTGCCAGCAGCAGCTGCCGTTGTTTGTCGCGGTAACTGGCGGCCAGCTCATATTTTTGCGCCTTTACGGCGTCGGTTTTCTGTTTTTCCACCTCTTTCAATTCCGCCTCCAGGTGTTCGATGGTTTCCGGAATCACAATGTTGGAGATGTGTACCCTTGCCCCGGCTTCATCGAGGGCGTCGATGGCCTTGTCGGGAAAGGTGCGGTCCGACACATACCGGTCCGTCAGCTTCACACATGCCTGCAATGCCTCGTCTGTATAACGCACATTGTGGTGATCCTCGTAACGCTCCTTTATGTTGCGCAGGATCTGTAGTGTCTCCTCCGGTGTGGTAGGGTCGACGATCACCTTTTGGAAACGACGTTCCAGTGCACCGTCTTTCTCGATGTTTTTTCGGTACTCATCCAGCGTGGTGGCACCGATACATTGGATCTCGCCACGAGCCAGTGCCGGCTTCAGCATGTTGGCCGCATCGAGTGATCCGGCAGCACCCCCCGCACCTACGATGGTATGGATTTCGTCGATAAAGAGGATGATGTTTGGGTTTTTAGACAGCTCGTTCAGGATCGCTTTGATGCGTTCCTCAAATTGACCGCGGTACTTGGTCCCGGCCACAATTGATGCCATGTCGAGTGCGATCACTCGCTTGTCGAACAGTGCCCGCGATACTTTTTTCTGAGTGATGCGAAGTGCCAGCCCGTCCACAATCGCAGATTTACCTACGCCGGGATCACCTATGAGCACGGGGTTGTTTTTCTTGCGACGGCTGAGGATCTGTGCGATTCGCTCAATCTCTTTTTCACGTCCCACCACCGGATCGAGCCGGTTTTCCAGTGCAGCGCGCGTGATATCTGTCCCGAAATTGTCGAGTACGGGAGTATCGGATCCGCCGCCCTTGGTCTGGGAAGATGTACCCTGGCCGCCCCCAGGGTTAAAGGATGACTTGTCGTTCATATCCTCGTCGTCGTCGTCCGTAAAGTTGGCGCCCGCAGACGGCGATTGTGCACCGCTGTTGGCTTCTTCATTTTTTCCTTCGGATCGGTTGTCAAGGATACTCTTAATATACAGGAAAGCACTTGAATAATCAAGCTGAAACTGTGTGAGAATATCGTATATCAGGGTACTTTTTTCTTTTAGAAGTGCAAGCAGGACGTGCTCTGAATCGGTCTCCTTGCTTTTTGTAAGGCGTGCTTCGAGAATACTCATCTTTAACGCTTTTTCTGTATTTTTATTGATCACAAGTTCACTTGTTCCGTCGTAGGGTTCCTGGATGGAACGAACGTGGGAGTCGATATAATCCTTTAAGATATGCAAATCGATATCAAAATCCTGTAGTACCTGTATAGCCAGCCCCTCTCCATCGCGGAGGATGCCGAGCATGAGGTGCTCCGGCCCGATGTAGTTGTTCTGAAGCCGTCCAGCTTCTTCACGGCTGTATGCCATTATGTCTCTTATTCGCTGAGAAAAGTTATTGTCCATTATCTTTTTTCCTTCTTCTTTTGCTCTGTTATTGACTACAAATATAAACTTTTTATTTTTTAAACGACCCCAATTATCTTATTTCACCCGGTATCCGGTGGGCTGTTTGTAACATCCATATAACCAATATTTTATATTTTTTAGCGTCGGCAATTGGAATGTCTACTTTCTGTAGGTGCAAAAACAGTGCCAAGTCCTATCTGATTTATTCGTTCTACCCTATGTTAGACAATTGGAAATGTATTTTTGTTCAAAAAAGAACGTTTTCGTTACTGAAGGAGAGGGGGGGGGTGTGTTGTCTGTGTCGAGCATTTTCTCGCTGTCGCGAACTATAATTTTTTTCTTTTCAATACAATCCATACGATCATGGGCGCACCGAAGACAGCCGTGACGGCATTGATTGGCAAGGTTCTGCCGGCGACAGGGATTTGTGAAACAATATCGCACGTAAGCAGGAGGATACTTCCCAACAGGAGGGTCGCAGGAAGAATCGTTTTGTGATTTACGGTTCCGAAAAAGGCACGGGCAAAATGAGGGATGACGACCCCTACGAACGCAATGGGACCAGTGAATGCTGTGACGGCGCCGGTGATGATGGCAGCAATAGCAATGATAAACACCCGTGCCCGTTTGATATTTAATCCAGTACTCATGGCATAATTTTCACCAAGCAGCAGGCTGTTGAGCGTTTTTTGAAGAAAGCAGGCAAGCATGATGCCGACGGACACAAGCATCAGCAGCAGGGGCATTTTATTCCAGGTGACACCGCCGAGGCTGCCGAAAGTCCATGTGACAAACACCTTTAATGAATCAGGGTCGGAGAAACTCTGTAAAATGGTAACGAGTGCACTTGCAACGTATCCAAAGATCATTCCCAGTACCAGGATGGTGATGGAGTCTTTGATTCTTGCCGATACGCCCAGAATCAGTATCAATACTGCAGCTGCACCGGCAATGGCGGCAACAATCTGCGCCATGCTGCCCATGGCTGCGATGAATGGGTAGACTGCCGTTCCGCTGAGCATGGTAAGCAGTGCTACTCCCAGGCCGGCTCCTGCGCTTACGCCTAGTACGTCGGGACCGGCAAGGGGATTGCGAAAGAGTGTTTGCATCAACAAGCCCGACAGGGAAAGAGCACTGCCGGCGATAACGGCCGTGATGGCTTTTGGTAGCCGGTAGTTCCGGATGATCTCATCGATGATGGTATCGCCTGAAGTGCCGAAGAGAGCGACCCACGCCTCTCCCGGGGAAATGGGGGCATTGCCGGTAAATAGATCGCCGATAAATGCCACCAAAAGCAAAATAATCAACAGGATAAATATGACAGTTTTATTTTTCACGGGCAGACAGCTCTTCCAGAGGCTTAATGTAGGTGAACGAATAATGGGGTAATATCTCCGGATAGGCCGCTTTCACGAGGTCCGACAGAAGCAGGTCGGGGTTGGCAACGGCACTTTCGAAATAATCGTTTCCACCCGAGGGGGTAACCCGGTTGTGATTGTTAAAGACCTGTCTTTTTTTGACCGATTCCAGCAACAGGTATTTAGCATCTTTATCTGCCAGCTCAGCATAGGTGTCGGCTTCGCAACCAAACCAGTAGTCAGCCTTGCCGAACCGGGTTAGTACCGATTCAATATCCAGTCCGATACTGCCGCTTTCCCGATTGTTTTTGAAGAGATAATCGAGTTGAGCATCCCGGAAAAGAATCGCATTAAAGCTCTTTCCGCCCGGTACGTACCACGTTCCCTGGAAATTATCGCCAGTCATCACTGTGTACTGCGTTGATACGTTTTTAATTTTTTCCTGTAGTTGAAGATAGCGATGTTCTATTTCGGTGAAGATGCTGTCGGCCGTTGCCTCCTTATCGAAAAAGGCGGCGATCATCTTAATCCACTCCGCACGGGCAAGGGGAGAGTTTTCCATCCACTCCAGGGAATAGATGATTGGAAATCCCGCATCGATAAGCCGTTCGCTGTAGTTGTCCCGTTGTGCATAAGCAGAGCTGATGACTGCTTGCGGCTTTAAGGCCAGGGTCTTTTCCACGTTGGGATGAAAAGGGTCGCCCAGGTCAGTAATTTCACCCGTTCTCAGCTTCTGCAGGATGCCGGGATGATAGATTCGAAATCCATCTGTTACGCCGGTAATCGCACCCTGTTCATCCAACAAATCAAGAAACGCAAGGTAGGAGAAAGTATTGACTGTGAGTGAGCCCAGAGGTATTTTCAACTTTGTGCCATTCGTCGGCAGTAGCGTTGAACTGTCTCTGTAGAGGTAATAAACGGCATAGGGTTCATTGGTGTTGCTCCAGGGGTTGTGCAAGATCACCCTCGTATAATGGGCGAAGTGGTCAATTTTAAAACCTTTTGCGTAGTGTATAACCACAGATGATAGGGGTTTGGCTTCGTCTTCCCTGTTATCTTGATGTTGTCCCGAACGACAGTTCCATGCCAGAAATAAAACCGCACACAAAAGGAACAGAAGCAGCAGTTTATTCTTTCTCAGAGGCATCAGTCTCATTTTTAATTTTAGTTTTCAATTGGGCCGGATCGTAGCCGGGAATTTTCACTTTGCGTGTCTTGTAGCGTGTAGTTACCCGTGGTTGTGCTTTGGAGCCGCGGACATACTCGTGCCGGTACATGTTGAAAAAGAGAATAAACAGGGAGAGTAGCAGGGGGCCGAAAATAACGCCCCAGAACCCGAACATGGGAATTCCGATGAGCACGCCAAACACGGTGATGAGAGGATGGATGTCGGCCAGTTTTTTTTGCAACAGAAAACGTGCTACGTTGTCGACACCGCCAATGATGAAAAAGCCATATAACAACAGTCCGATACCATTTACATAATCGCCGCTCAGCAGTAGTCCGATGCCAATAGGCGTCCATACAATGGTGGTGCCCACCAGCGGAAGAATGGTAGAGAAAGCTGTGAGTATTGCGTAGAGGAGCGCACTCTCCACTCCGAAAAGCAGGTATCCCATGTATGCAAAAACACCCTGTATAATTGCCATAAGGGGTATACCGATGGCGTTGGCCTGAATAATCAGTCGTGTCTCTTCGGCCACTATCTGTTTGTTTTCTTCCTTAAAAGGCAATATCTCCCGGATGGATTTCTCAAACTCATCGTTGCTGAAAAGCATGTAGTATAATACGAAGAGAATCACAATCACATTGATGGCAAAGGAGTAAACACTGCTTCCCAATGCCTGAAGGATGTTGGTGCCTGCTCTTGGAATGGCGGCCAGGTTTTCGGGTGTGAAGATGTTGAAGCCCAGTCTCTCTTCGAGCGAGTCTACAAAGTCGTTTACCTTGGCAAGAATAGCTTCCGGATCAATGGTGATGCCGGAAAATGTGTCAATGACCAGAAAAGCCAGTCCTGTGAGCGGAATAAGTATGAAAAAGAGTACTTCAAGCACAATTAGCAAGGCACTCAGTGATTTTTTTAAGTTGAGCTTTTGGGTTAGAAATTTTTGTTGGCCGTTCACAATCACGTAGAGGGTTGCCGCACCCAGAAAACCACTCATGTAAGGGCGTGTGTATCTGAAGATGATCAGTCCCAACAGGATGATTAGTCCGATCAGGATGTACTTGTACTGAATAATTTTATTTTCTTTCCCGGGCTGTTTTATCATTTCGCTCTGCTACCTGCAAAATTATAAGTTATCATCAAAGAAACTGAAAATCCTCCGGCTTTGCAAATCCGCCCTCGATAAGTGCAGCTTTTGCCTCTTCAAAATCAGATGACCTTACCTGCATCTCGATCTCTCCGAGTGAATACGACAACCTGTTGGCCGTAAGATTCTTCATAAATGTCTCTATTCCCCTCATTTCCATGAAAGTTTGTACAATGGTCACATCGGCAGGAAAAGTGAATGTTTTTACAGTAACGAAACTTTCTTCCATAGCTTCCATAGTTAGTTGTTATAGTTCGCTTTGATTGTGTAAAAATACACTTTTTTTTAGATAAAACAGTGCATAAAGAATTATTTGGCGTAAATTTGAATTTTATTAATCCCATAAACCCGTGCGAAAAACTATGCCTAAAATAGCATTAATTACAGGAGCCACTTCCGGTATTGGTCGTGCTACAGCTCATAAGCTTGGAGAAAAAGGAATGAATCTTATCATCACAGGCCGTCGTGAAGACCGTTTGCTTTCTTTAAAAAACGAACTGGAAGCAGAAAATGTTCAAGTGCTCGCGCTTTGCTTCGATGTGCGAAAGAAGGCCGACGTGGAAAAGGTGCTCGGAGAGCTGCCCGAAGGGTGGAAAAAGATTGATGTTCTTGTGAACAATGCAGGACTGGCAGCAGGCCTTGGCGCAATACAGGATGGCGATATGGACGACTGGGAGCGCATGATTGACACCAACGTGAAAGGTTTGCTTTATGTTACACGAACTGTTGCTCCCGGAATGATTGAACGCAATTCCGGACACATAATCAATGTAGGCTCCATTGCCGGAAAAGAGGTCTATCCCAACGGAAATGTTTACTGTGCTACCAAGCACGCCGTGGATGCACTTACCAAAGGAATGCGCATGGACATGCTGCCCCATAGCATCAAAGTCTCCCAAATTTGTCCGGGCGCAGTAGAGACGGAGTTCTCTCTTGTTCGTTTTCATGGAGATAAGTCACGGGCCGATAAAGTGTACGAAGGGTATGAGAGTCTTGTGGCTGCCGATATTGCAGACTGTATCTGGTTTATTGTTTCCCGCCCTCCTCATGTAAATATCAACGATATGGTCGTGATGCCTGCAGCGCAGGCGTCGGCGACCATTTTTCACAAGATTTAAAATCTCTGGAGTTGAAACGGACATGATAATCGCCCAACCAAAAGATCATACAGGGTATCTTTGGAATAATAATATTATTATTATCATCGTATGAAGGCCTGTTTATTCACCCTTTTTTTAATAATGACTGCGTTATTGCAAGCACAAGAGAAAATAGTATATCAGACTCCACCGCCAGAGATCCTGGAGTTGGTGGATATAGACAGACCCCCCGTGGTGGAGATGGACAGTAAAAAAGAACAGATGTTGTTTTATTACAGAAGTACCTTTAAGACTCTTCCCGACCTGAATCAGCCGGAATTGCGCCTTGGGGGACTGCGAATTAATCCCGACGCCAACATCTCAAGTACGCTGACTTATTATCACGATATCCGCTACCAGAAAATCACGGAGCGGGAGATACATTGTATCGGGGGGCTGCCGGAACAGGCACGTATTGCTTATATCTCTTTTTCTCCCGACGAGACAAAGATTGCATTTACTCACACGGTACGCAATGGGGTTGAGTTGTGGATTGCTGATCTGGAAACATTGACAGCTGTGAAATTAACAAATTCTGTGTTAAATGCCAACGCCGGTATTCCCTATACCTGGTTCCCCGACAGCAAGAGCCTGCTGGTGAGGGTGATACCTCAGGGTCGGGCGCCGCTCTCCGATAAAAAATCAGCACTCCCCGCAGGGCCTGTTGTGTCGATCAGCGACGGGCAGGTCTCACAAAATCGTACCTACCAGGACCTGCTGAAAAGTCCGTTGGACGAAGCAAATTTCGAAAACCTCATGACCTCAGAATTATACAAAGTGGGGATTGACGGAACAAAGTTGGTCTGGAAGGAAGCAGGTATGTATGTAAGCGAAACGTTTTCACCCGATGGAACACACCTGTTGCTGACCACGCTTTCACATCCCTTTTCTTATGAGGTTCCTTACTACAGCTTTCCCAACGAAACAGATATATACACTGCCGATGGCCAGTTTTTGATGAGGTTCAGCCGGCAGCCGCTGCTCGACAAGCTCCCTGTGGGATTTATGGCTACCTTTGAAGGCAAAAGAAGCATCCACTGGCGTGCCGACAAACCGGCAACCCTCGCCTGGGTGGAGGCGCTGGACAAGGGCGATCCGGAGGTGAAGGTGTCTTACCGCGACGAGTTGTTTCAGCTTGACGCTCCTTTCACGGATAGTCCATTTTCGGTGATGAAGATGAACAACCGTTTTGCCGCTATCAGGTGGGGAGACGACCGGTACGCAGTGGTAATTGACAGGTGGTGGAATACCCGTAACAGCAAGATGTACCTGTTCGATCCCTCTGATCCAAAGAGGCTTCCCCGCATCATTACCGACAGAAACTATCAGGATATATACAGTGATCCCGGCACACTTCAGGTAGAAAAAAATGAGTGGGGCGCTTATGTATTGAAGATAGACGGACACACTGCCTACCTTTTTGGTGAGGGCTATACTTCTCGAGGTCAATTTCCATTTGTTGACGCTCTCAATCTGAAAACTCTGGAAAAGAACCGGATTTATCAATCCTCTGTCACAAGTAAGGCCGAAGATTTGATTTCGTTTGTCGACAGCAAAGCGGGCACATTGATCACTCGCATCGAGTCACCCACTGAATACCCTAATTACTATATCCGGAACATCAAAGGAAAAGTTGCCGATATTCCGCTTACTTCGTTCGGGAATCCGTTTAAAAGTATTGAAGGGATTCACAAAGAGGTTATCAACTACAACAGGCCAGATGGTGTGGCGCTTACCGGGACATTGTATCTGCCTGTCGGTTATGACAGGGAGAAGAAGGAGAAATTACCGTTGATAATGTGGGCTTACCCCACCGAATACAAGGATAAAAAAAGTGCCGGGCAAAGTGCGGCCAATCCCAATACCTTTACTTACCTCTCTTACGGAAATCCCATTTACTGGGTGACACGAGGATATGCAGTACTCGACGATGCTTCTTTTCCCATCGTAGGCGAAGGGGAGGAGCAGCCGAACGACACGTTTGTAGCTCAGTTGGTGGCCAATGCCAAGGCAGCCATAAATGCAGTAGACGCACTGGGATATATAGACAGGAGGCGTGTGGCTGTTGGCGGACATTCCTACGGAGCTTTCATGACAGCCAACTTGCTGACTCATTCCGATCTTTTTGCTGCCGGAATAGCCCGAAGCGGGGCCTATAACCGCACGCTCACCCCTTTCGGTTTTCAGAGCGAGGAACGAAGTTATTGGGACGCACCGGAGGTGTACAACAGCATGTCGCCTTTTATGCATGCCGACAAAATGAAAACACCTTTGCTACTCATTCATGGTGAAGCCGATAATAATTCCGGAACTCATACCCTGCAGAGTGAACGTTATTTTCAGGCACTGAAAAGCTTTGGTGCGCCAGCGCGACTGGTGATTCTGCCACTGGAAAGTCACGGGTACGCAGCGCGGGAAAATGTGCTTCATCTTTTATGGGAGCAGGATCAGTGGCTGGAGAAATATCTAAAAACTGAAATTATGTCAGAAAAGCTGACAGATTCATCGGCAGATTTTTTTATTTCAGATTGAAACAGGCTCATAATTAAATTTGGCACAGAATTCGCATTTCAGCTTATGTCAATTAGATCAATAATATCTATTATATTAACATCAACTTAAGGAATATGAACATTAAACCATTGGCAGACAGAGTGCTGGTAAAACCGGCTGCTGCAGAAGAAAAAACAGTAAGCGGAATTATCATTCCAGACACAGCAAAAGAAAAACCTTTGAAAGGCGAAGTTATTGCTGTAGGTAAAGGTACGAAAGATGAGGAAATGGTCGTGAAAGAGGGCGACAAGGTATTGTATGGTAAGTATGCCGGAACTGAAATTGAGATAGAGGGCGTACAACACCTGATCATGCGTCAGTCTGACATCCTGGCAATTCTTTCCTGATCATACAGATCAATGTAACTCAATCAATCTTGCTTTTACAAACAATTAAAAACAAAATAAAATGGCTAAGGAAATTAAATTTAACATGGATGCCCGCGACCTATTGAAAAAAGGCGTGGACGAATTGGCAGATGCCGTGAAGGTAACATTGGGTCCAAAAGGTCGCAATGTGATTATTGATAAAAAATATGGCGCTCCTCAAATTACCAAAGACGGTGTAACTGTTGCAAAAGAGATAGAATTAGAAGATTCCTTCCAGAATATGGGAGCTCAGCTGGTGAAGGAGGTAGCTGCAAAAACAAACGATGATGCGGGTGACGGAACCACTACGGCTACTGTTCTGGCTCAGTCAATTATTGGTGTGGGATTGAAAAACGTAACAGCCGGTGCCAATCCGATGGATCTGAAACGGGGTATCGACAAGGCGGTTGAAAAGGTGGTTGAAAGCCTGAAAGAACAAGCCGTGGAGGTAGGAGACGACCTTAAGAAGATTGAAAACGTGGCCAAGATCTCTTCCAACGGAGACGAAACCATTGGCAAGCTGATTGCAGAAGCCATGCAGAAGGTAAGCAAAGAAGGGGTTATCACCGTGGAGGAGTCGAAGGGTACCGACACCTACGTAGACGTGGTGGAAGGAATGCAGTTTGACCGCGGGTATATCTCTCCCTACTTTGTAACGGATACGGAAGCCATGGAGGTGGATTTTGAGAATCCGCTGATTCTGATTCACGATAAGAAGATCTCTGCCATCAAAGATCTGCTGCCTATTCTTGAAAAAGGCATACAGACCGGAAAGCCTCTGTTGATCATCGCGGAGGATATCGACTCTGAAGCATTGACTACATTGGTAGTGAATCGTTTACGAGGGTCGTTGAAGATCGCTGCCGTAAAAGCTCCCGGCTTTGGAGATCGCAGAAAAGAAATGCTGGAGGACATTGCCATCCTCACAGGCGGTGTGGTTGTTTCGGAAGAAAAAGGACTTACGCTGGAGAATGCCACTCTCGAGATGCTGGGTAGCGCCGAGAAGGTGACCATTGATAAGGATACCACCACGATTGTGAATGGTGTAGGCGAAAAGGCTGCCATTGAAAGCCGCATTGGTCAGATCCGTGCACAAATTGAGAAGACAACCTCCGACTACGACCGCGAAAAGCTGCAGGAGCGTCTTGCCAAGCTTGCCGGTGGTGTGGCAGTACTCTACGTGGGGGCAGCCTCGGAGGTAGAGATGAAAGAAAAGAAAGACCGTGTGCAGGATGCACTCTCCGCTACCCGTGCTGCCGTGGAGGAAGGTACTGTTCCCGGAGGAGGCGTCGCCTACATCCGCGCTATCGACGTCATTGATGGTATGAAGGGTGAAAACGAAGACGAAACCACCGGTATTGAAATTGTTAAGCGTGCTATCGAGGAGCCTCTACGCCAGATAGTGGCCAACGCTGGTAAAGAAGGTGCTGTTGTGGTGCAGAAAGTGCGGGAAGGAAAAGCAGATTTCGGCTACAATGCTCGCAGTGATCAGTATGAGAACCTGTATGAAACAGGCGTGATTGATCCTGCCAAGGTTACCCGCGTAGCATTGGAAAATGCCGCTTCCATTGCCGGTATGTTCCTCACCACAGAGTGTGTGATTACAGATAAGAAAGAAGAGAACCCTGCTCCGCAGATGCCGATGGGCGGTGGCGGTATGGGTGGAATGATGTAACCAAATCTCCTATCTTCTGAGCGATTTTTTAATTGCAAATAGAAAAAGCGTATAACTGAAAATGGAAATGAGTAAGTTATACGCTTTTATTTGTGTAAAAAATAGTTTAAACCGTGCAGATTGTTGCAATTTGATTTCTTTCCGGTCTAATTAATGATAATTTGAATTAAAAACGTGAGAATCAGTTTTATTGACTGCATGAAGAAGATGAAAATCGCAACAAAAAGGTAACAATTATTAGATAAATTTATACTACTTTTGTCTGGAAATTCATTCTATTATTCACAACGTATAACTTAAACATTGAATTTATGGTAAAAAGAGTGAGGTCGATAGCAGTAATCTTTTCATTGCTGCTGGCTACTGTATTGAATGCGCAGGTAACAACTTCCAGTATGAGTGGACGTGTTACCGATGCTGAGGGGGCTGTTATCGGTGCAACGGTGATTGCCACACACCAATCTTCAGGAACAACTTATGGTACGGTAACCAACTTGGAAGGCCGCTTTAACCTAAACGGTATGCGCGTAGGCGGACCTTATACCGTAGAAGTTTCTTACATCGGGTATGGTACAAGTACAACCAACAACATTACGTTGAGCCTGGGTGAGAACTATGTATTGAATGTGGTGCTCTCAGAAGAAGCCACTTCGTTGGATGAGATTGTGGTTACGGCACTTCGCACCAAATTCTCCACAGAGAAAACGGGGGCAGTGACCAACATTACCAATGACCAGATCGCTAATTTACCTACTGTAAGCCGTAGTATCATGGACGTTACCCGCCTTTCACCTTATGGAGGAAATGGAATGAGCTTTGCCGGCACCGATGGTCGTACGGCCAACTTTACGGTTGATGGAGCCAATTTCAATAATAACTTCGGTCTGAGTGACCGGCTTCCTGGTGGAGGTAATCCTATCTCTCTTGAAGCGATTGAAGAATTGCAGGTTGTTATCGCTCCATACGATGTTCGTCAAACCAACTTTATCGGGGGCGGTGTAAACGCCATTACTAAATCGGGTACAAACACCTTCAGAGCCAGCGCGTACACCTATCATAGGAATGAAAACATGCGCGGTGATGCGGTGAAGGGGCAGCAGATTCAGGGAGCCCGTGAAAAAGACCGTAATACCACTTATGGGTTTACCATTGGTGGCCCTATTATCAAAAATAAACTGTTCTTCTTCGTAAACGGTGAGATGGCCAAAACACCCACCATCGCTAATCGTTGGAGAGCATCCACAAATGGTGTTGCCGTTCCGGACAGCTATATCTCCCGCACAACAGAAAGCGACCTGAAAAGAGTTTCTGATTTCGTGCGAAGTGAATATGGATACGAAACGGGTTCCTACACCAGCTTCCCCGCCGACGAAAGCAACACCAAGCTGTTGGCTCGTTTGGATTGGAATATCACCAACCAGCATCGTCTGGCTTTGCGTTACAACTATACGAAGAACCTTTCGTGGATATCACCCAATGCAACCTCCATGGACGGGGGTACCCGTGTGTCGGAGGCCCGAATGTCTAAAGCCTCCATGGCATTTGCCAACTCGATGTATTCAATGGACAACCTGGTTCATTCTTTCTCTTTCGACTTGAATAGCCGCTTGTCCGACAACCTTTCTAACCAGTTTCTGGCCACATTCTCAAAGCTTGACGATCTTCGTGGAACCAATTCAGCAGAATTCCCTTTCATCGATATTTTGAAAGATGAACAAGCCTATATGTCTCTGGGATATGAGTTGTTTACCTGGAACAACGGTGTGCACAACAATGTATTGAACATTAAAGATGAGTTGACCTATTATCTGGGGAATCACAAGATCATAGGTGGTATCGCCTACGAGTATAAGATGGCTGACAATGCTTATATGCGTAACGGTACCGGATATTATCGCTACACGAGCCTCGACGACTTCTTAAACGGAGGGGTGCCTGAAATTGTAAACCTTACGTATGGCTACGATGGAGAGAGCAATCCTGCCGCTCGTGTAAGAAGTAATAAAATTGGCCTGTATGCTCAAGACGATTGGAGTGTGAGCGGAAAACTAAAACTGTCATACGGACTTCGTATCGATGGACTTTTCTTCAACAACAACGACCTGATGACGAACAAGGCGATCTACGATATTGATTATTCCGGCCGTCATATCGACACCGGTAAATGGCCTTCTGCAAGTGTTATCCTCTCTCCGCGTGTGGGTTTTGTTTGGGACACATTTGGCGATAGGAACCTGAAGGTGCGAGGAGGTACCGGTCTCTTCTCTGGAAACCTGCCTCTTGTATTCTTCACCAATATGCCTACCAATGGTGGAATGGTGCAGTATCAGGCACAAATAAATGCTGCTACCAAGGTCTTTGATGGTTACAAAGGTAAGTTTACGGAGGACGATAAAGGGAATAAATATATTGACATGACGCAGTTTGCCGGCGGCCTTGTGACAGATGCCAATGGAAAAGCGACCATCTCTGCCCTTTATAACAAATTGGCTTCATTGGGTTATCCTACAACCATTTCACCCGAAGACGGGACAGTTCCTTCCGCTATTGCGGCTGTAGATCCGGATTTCAAAATGCCACAAGTATGGAAAACCTCGCTTGCTGTTGACTATGCATTCCCCACACCGTTCCCGTCTTCTGTGACGGTAGAAGGAATCTTCAACAAAACCATCAACGGTGTTTCTATTTCCGACTGGAGCATTCCATCGGTAGGTGGTTTTGCCCGTTTCAACGGCGTGGACAATCGCCCGATTTATCCCGATGGTTATCGTACCGGTACGAAGGCATTTGTGCTGGAAAACACCAGTCGGGGTTATGGCTGGTCGACCAATATCACCCTCAACGCGCAACCAACAGAATCGCTCAGTCTGATGGCTGCCTATACGCACATGGTTGCTAAAGACGTAACCGGTATGCCCGGATCGAACGCTGAATCTGCATTTACATATGTTCCAACAGTAGAAGGTCCCAACCACATCAAGCTACACAATTCCCAATACAACACTCCCGATCGTCTCGTGGCTTCGTTGACTACCCACGATAAGAGCGGTAATCACTATAGCCTGATCTATGAAGGATGGCGCGGTGGGGCAAACTATTCCTACATGATGGTTAACGATATCAATGGCGACGGTTACAATTACGATGCAATTTACGTACCTACTGACGATGAAGTCGCAAAGAACCAATTCCGCTTTGTTTCCCCCGATGACCAAACCCGTTTTATGGACTATGTGCATGCCAACAGTTATTTGAAAAACCAGCAAGGAAAGTATGCTGAAGCCTATAGCGTTTACTCACCTTGGGTGCATCGTATCGACTTTAGCTACAAACACGATTTTGTTGTCAATACAGGCAAGGACAAGCATAAGCTACAGCTTAGCCTGGATGTCAAAAACGTGATGAACCTGTTTAACAATAGTTGGGGTGTGGCCAAATATTTGAATCCGGAAATAGGTACGGAAGCTCGTATCCTCAAATACGAAGGTGTTGATGCCGACGGTGTGGCTACCTTCTCTACGCCCTCTTCCATCAATGGTGATACCCAAACATTCACGCCAAGCTACTCGTTGGGTCAGTGCTGGTATGCTTCAATTGGTATCAAGTATATTTTCAACTAATTAAAAGTATAGACAACATGAAAATCAAATATTTATTTCCATTATTCATCGCAATACTAACTTTGATGATTAGTTGTAACGATGAAGAGTCTGTGACGCTGCTTGATGAAATTCAGGTATCGTCGTCCTACGTAGCTATCCCTATGAAAGGAGGTTCCACAAGCATTACCGTAACGGCTAAAGGGAGCTGGACGGCAGAGAAAGTTACTACCGATAAAAATAAGGTCGAATGGTTGACGATGTCGACAACCACGGGAAATGCCGGTGAAACAGAGCTTACGTTCACGGCCCCGGAAGCCGTCGATGGCCGCGCCGCGGAGGTGCTGCTTCATTGTGGAGGCAAAACGCAGCGAATCAACATCGGTCAAGGTGTAGTAAAAGCTACTGCAGCTAAGGTGGCTGAAGTGAATGCCGGTCCCGATGGAAAAACTTTCCGCGTAACGGGTGTTTGTACAAAAATTGAAAACACCACCTATGGCAACTGGTTTATTACCGACAAAACAGGTACGCTATATATTTATGGTACGCTTGACAAAAAGAACGCTGAGAAAAACTTCTTAAGTTTAGGGCTTGAAGTGGGCGATGAAGTAACGGTTGAAGGGCCGAAATCTACCTATAAAGGAACGCCCCAACTGGTAAAAGTAACGGTTGTCGAAATCAACAAATCGCTGGTGAAAGTTGATTCTGTGGAAAACGAAGTGCTTCCTGTTGAAGGGGGTGAATTCACCGCATACCTTACCTGCAAAGGACAAGGTGTATCGGTAGAGATTCCGGAAGATGCCAAATCATGGTTGTCAATTTCCTCCATCCAATCGGCCGGAACGAATGCTGTCGTGAAATTCAAGGCTGCTGCCAATACCGGGGGAGACCGTGGAACCACCCTCACATTCCGTACCACTGACGGATCTAAAGAGTATAGTACAGAAACAACGCTGAGCCAAAAAGGAGCGATTGTGAAAGCCTCGGTGGCAGAATTTATTGCTGCTGCAGTGGGCGACACGCAATACCGTTTGACCGGTGTGATCACCAGCATTGCCAATGCTACATATGGCAATTTATACATAAGAGATTTTTCTGGTGAAACCTATGTATATGGTATCAAAGATTTCACAACTAAAGGTTTGAAAGTTGGTGACATCATCACCATTGTGGGCAAACGTGCCGAATATAAAGGTACTCCTCAGGTTGCTTCTGCCGTGCTGGAAAGCGTTATTCCGGTAACGACTGCCACCATTGCCGAAGTGTTGACCAAAGCTGACTCAAATGTGAATTATTACATGGTGAGTGGTGAAATCACAGAAGTCACGAATGCGGTGTACGGTAATCTATATTTGAAGGACGGCGATAGTACTATTTACGTGTATGGCTGTTATCCGGGTTATGGCGCAACCGGCGATGCCAGAAAGAACCTGTTGGCTGACAAGGGTATCGAAGTGGGAGACAGATTAACTGTGATTGGAACGAAGAGCTCTTATAACGGAGTAGCTCAACTTACAAATGGTATTTATTTTAGCCACATAAGTGCCGAATAAATAATACTTACCCTCGATAAGCAATGTAACACACAGTATAAGTTGTGTTACAGATTATAAACACCGCGTAACAGTCATTTGTTGCGCGGTGTTTACTTTGTGCAATAAGCAAACCCTTACGCTATGAAAAAGTAAGTTACATAACGGAAATTTTTTTGTCTGTTTTGTCTAAAAAGGATATCTTTGAGGAAATTTATTCAGAAATATGAAACGACTGCAAGTACCCAATCTGCATATTTCGCAATGTGAAACGGTTTTTGATAGGATTAAAATACTTTGCAAAGCGGGAGCAGAAGCGGCCATTGATCAGGTGAACTGGAACAGTGACTTTCCGAAGTCCCTTCCTGTCGCAGTGCGGGTGGCACACGACGGGGAGAGTTTATACTTGTATTACATGGTAACCGGGGAAGCAATTCGTGCTGCAAACAGAGAAGATTTCGGATCGGTATGGGAAGATAGCTGTGTGGAGTTTTTTATGCAACGCGAAGGAGATAACACATACCGCAACTTCGAGTGTAATGTGTTGGGTGCCCTGCTGGCAGCCCACCATGAAACAAGAGAGAAGGCATTGCGGCTTACCCGCGAAGTGCAGTCGGTTTTCAGGCACAGCACCATCTGCCACAGATATGAAGAGGGCCGGCAGGTAAGCGACTGGACCCTGTACCTTGAGATACCCAAACATGCGATGGGATTTGCCGAAGATGAAATACTTGATGGGCAAAAAATACGGGCAAATTTTTACAAGTGCGGCGACAAGACGGCAGAGCCCCATTTTCTCAGCTGGAGCCCCATCGACCTGCCAACTCCAAATTTTCATGTCCCTCAGTTTTTTGGACTCCTGGAGTTGGAATAACATAGCATCATTAACAAAATAGCGATAATGGATAATATGAATAAAATGAAAGATATTGTCTTTCAATTTATCTCGCACGACGACAACGTGCAGATAAAACCCCTTGGCAAAGGGCATATCAACGACTCTTACAAGGTGACATCGGGCAACAACGAATATGTACTGCAGCGCATCAATCACCATATTTTTCAGCATGTCCCCGAACTGCAAAACAATATCTTCAGGGTAACGAGCCACATCCGTGCAAAACTCGAGGAACAGGGCGTGGCAGATATCGACAGAAAAGTACTCACGTTGGTTCCCACCCGTGATAAAAAGCTTTATTACCAGGAAAATGACGGTAATTACTGGCGGATGATGGACTTTATCAAAGAAAGTAAAAGCTACGACGAGATCAATCCGGAGCTGGCCTATCGTGCAGGAATGGCTTTTGGCGATTTTCAAAAGATGTTGTCCGATTTGCCGGGTGAACCTCTTTTTGAAACCATCCCCGGCTTTCACAATATGGAATCACGTCTCGAAACATTCCGCGCGTCGGTAAAGGCAAACAAAGCGGGGAGGTTAAGTGATAGCGAAGTGGCTGACCTTGTTAAAGAGATAGAAGCCCGTGCCGATGAGATGTGTAAGGCAGAACAATTACACAGGGAAGGAAAACTTCCGAAGCGTACAAACCATTGTGATACGAAAGTGAACAACATCCTTTTCGATGCACAGGATCAGGTGCTTTGCGTGGTGGATCTGGATACGGTGATGCCGGGATACGTTCTGTCTGACTTCGGTGATTTTATCCGTACAGGCGCAAATACGGGAGCCGAAGATGATAAAAATCTGGACAATGTGTCGGTAGACCTGGCTATCTTTGAAGGATATGCAAAGGGGTATCTGAAAAATGCAGCCTCGTTTCTGACGGAAGTGGAAATAGAAAATTTGGCCTTCGGAGCGAAGCTGCTGACCTATATGCAAACGGTACGCTTTTTTACAGATTATATCGATGGCGATACGTATTATAAAATTGCGTATCCGGATCATAACCTTGTGCGAACGCGTGCTCAGTTTAAACTGTTGCAAAGCCTGGAAGAGCATTTCGATGAAATGCAGCAAATTGTATTGCGGACAGCCGGCCGCTGAAAATGGTTTGCTGATCACTGAAAACCGATCACTGACAAATTAATATAGTAAAAACGTCGGGGTAAAGAAAAATTTACTATCTTTGCACCGCTTTATTTTGAGGAGAAAACGTGGCAAAGTTCAGTTTGTACAATATTTCCCTAAAAAACCTTTCTGCCGGACTACATACCTATGAGTATGAGCTGGATAGGAAATTCTTCGAGGCTATAGACGGCGACGAAGTAAAGAAAGGTAATGTGAAGGTGACAGCCACTGTGAGGAGAACGTCATCGACCTTCGAAATTAATTTCGATATTAACGGGGTGGTGCAGGTACCCTGCACACGCTGTTTAGATGATGTGGATCAGGAGGTGGATACCAAAAATAGGCTCATCGTGAAGTTTGGAAAAGAATATTCCGAAGAGAGCGACGAGATCGTGATCATCCCGGAGGAAGAGGGCGAAATAAACATCGCGTGGTTTCTGTACGAATTCATTGCACTGGCTATTCCCATTAAACATGTTCATCCGTCTGGCGAATGCAACAGGTTGGTTTCCTCAAAACTGCGCAAGCACCGTGCAGTAAATGACGATGACGACGACATGAGCGACGAGGATGCACCTGATGACGATGAATTCACCAACGAAGACGATGCGCAGGTTACCGATCCCCGATGGGATGCCCTGAAAGGATTGAATATCGACGATAATTGAAATATAAACAGTAAAAATTACACATACAAATGGCACATCCAAAAAGAAGACAGTCTTCTGCAAGACAAGGAAAAAGAAGGTCGCATGACCATGCTAAACTGCCCACAATGGCAATTTGCCCGAACTGCGGTGCTTGGCATATTTATCATACCGTGTGCGGCGAATGCGGGTATTACAGAGGGAAATTGGCTATTGAAAAAGAGGTTACGGCTTAGACCTTCCCTTTGGTTTATAAAATAAAAGACCCTGAAATGACATGATCGTGTTTCAGGGTTTTTTTCTCACATTCATATCATTAACGACGATGAAACAACTGAACGCCGTGATCACCGGGATTACTGCAAGTGTACCGGATTATATTCTTACCAATGAGGAACTCTCTACCATGGTGGATACTTCAGATGAGTGGATCATGACCCGGGTAGGAATAAAGGAAAGACGTATTTTAAAAGGTGATCAACAGGGTATTTCGGTCCTTGGTACGCAAGCCGTGACCCAGTTACTGAAGAAAACCAAAACTTCGCCTGCCGAAATCGATGCGGTTATATTTGCAACATCCACTCCAGACCACCTCTTTCCATCGGCTGCATCTATTGTTGCAGAAAATACCGGGATAAAAAACGCTTTCTGTTTTGATATGGAAGTGGCTTGTTCTGGCTTTGTATATGGTTTGGAGATATGTAACGGGTTGATAAAGACCGGGAAATACAAAAAGATAATTCTATTGGCGGGAGACAAAATGTCGTCCATCACCAATTATAAAGACCGGACCACCTGCCCGCTCTTCGGCGATGCAGCTGGAGCAGTTCTCATTGAACCTACCGAAGAGAATATCGGTATTATCGATGCAGAGCTTCATTCTGACGGAGTCGGTTACAAACCTTTGCAACTGAAAGCGGGGGGGAGTAAATATCCTGCTTCACACGAGACAGTGGATAACGCAGAGCATACTGTCCACCAGGACGGAAAAATTGTGTTTAAATATGCTGTATCCCGCATGTCGGAGGTTTCTGAATCTATCATGAAAAGGAACAACCTGACAGTCGACGATGTAGACTGGTTGGTCCCCCATCAGGCGAACATGCGGATCATAGATGCTGCAGTGGAACGAACCGGACTGCCTCGTGAGAAGGTAATGGTCAACATTGAACGATACGGCAACACCAGCGCCGGAACCATCCCTCTTTGTCTGTGGGAGTGGGAATCCAAACTGCGCAAAGGAGATAACGTGATTCTTACTGCTTTTGGTGCCGGCTTTTCATGGGGAAGTGTCTACCTGAAATGGGGATATGATTATGAGGAAACACAGCATTGCTGAGCGGCGAATGTTGACAAACGAAAACTGACAATAGAACACCGAATCCAATATATGCAGCAAGATCATCGTTCGGGCTTCGTAAATATCGTGGGCAATCCCAATGTGGGGAAATCTACGTTGATGAACCGGCTGGTGGGCGAGAAACTGTCCATTATCACGGCCAAGGCGCAGACAACGCGACACCGCATAATCGGAATCGTCAATACGCCTGCATACCAGGTCGTATACTCTGATACGCCGGGAGTGCTGCAACCCAATTATAAGCTGCAGGAGCAGATGCTTAATTTCTCCCTTTCGGCATTACAGGATGCCGATGTGCTGCTTTATGTAACCGACGTGGTGGAGAAGATCGATAAAAACGATGATTTCCTTGCTAAAGTGCGGCAACTTGAACTTCCGGTGCTGTTGTTGATTAATAAAATTGACCAGACCAATCAAACCGGACTGGAGACATTGGTATCACAATGGCAGCAGCTGTTGCCCAAAGCAGAGATTTACCCGATTTCTGCATTGAATAATTTTGGGGTAGATACAGTGCAGAAACGAGTGTTGGAACTTTTGCCGGAATCGCCTCCCTATTTTGAAAAAGATGCTCTAACCGATAAGCCTGCCCGTTTTTTTGTGGCAGAGATTATCCGGGAGAAGGCGCTCCTGCTTTATCAGAAAGAGGTTCCTTACTCCATAGAGGTAGGTGTGGAAGAGTTTAAAGAAGAAAAAGAGATCATCAGAATAAGAGCAATTATTTTGGTGGAAAGAGATACCCAGAAAGGAATTGTGATCGGCCACAAAGGGGAAGCCCTTAAGAAACTGGGAACAATGGCGCGCAAAGATATTGAACGGTTTTTTGAAAAAAAGATCTTTTTACAACTCTATGTGAAGGTCGAAAAAGACTGGCGCAACAGAGACAATATGCTGAAAACATTCGGGTATAAACTGGATTGATTCAGTGATTCGATGATTCGGTAATTCCAAAATGGGAGATCCGTTAATTCAATGATCCGATATTCAGTAAAACAATAAATCAGCAAATCAAAAAGAATATGCAAAATTTAGTAGCAATCGTGGGACGCCCCAATGTGGGGAAATCCACCCTGTTTAACCGCCTGACTCAGACTCGACAGGCCATTGTGACGGAAGTATCGGGTACTACTCGCGACCGCCAGTACGGGAAGGTGAGCTGGAATGGACAGGAGTTTTCCCTGGTAGATACCGGCGGTTGGGTAGTAAATTCGGATGATGTCATGGAGGATGAGATCAACAAACAGGTACGTATTGCCATTGATGAAGCCGATGTGATTCTTTTTGTGGTTGATGTGATGAATGGGCGGACCGATCTGGATGCAGGTGTGGCACAGATGTTGCGCAGGTCTGGCAAGCCGGTGGTCGTGGTGGCCAATAAGTCGGATAATTTCGATATAGGACATCAGGCTGCTGAATTTTATTCCTTTGGACTTGGTGATCCATACAGTGTGTCGGCTATCAATGGTTCAGGAACAGGTGACCTGTTGGATCACATCATTACTCTTTTTACCAGAGACAATGAGGAGGAGATTCTGGAGGATATTCCCCGGTTTGCGGTCGTGGGACGTCCCAATGCCGGTAAATCATCCATCATCAATGCATTAATCGGAGAGGAGAGAAGCATCGTTACCGACATTGCCGGTACGACACGCGACTCCATTTACATGCGTTATAATAAGTTCGGCATGGATTTCTACCTGATCGATAC
>ENA-UOOE01000151-UOOE01000151.1-fermentation-metagenome-genome-assembly--contig:-NODE-151-length-72136-cov-4.476922_pt1 | contig 72136 bp, 68 predicted proteins | sample MGYA00245776_ERZ724021 | MGnify/ENA primary metagenome ERZ724021 (study PRJEB28704, sample SAMN03018321) | fermentation metagenome | biome: anthropogenic terrestrial biome; feature: soil; material... | reverse complement strand
CCCGGTGGCCTTTTTTTCTCACCTACAAATTGCAAACTTTATTGTACTCTATCATTTATTTTATTCGGCTCATTCGGCGGATAATTTCCCGTGTCTTTATGAGGTCATCCTTTGTACTATTGATGTCGTTCTTGGCCATGCCCATGTAAAGCAGGTCGGTGACGATCAGGGAAGCATTACGGGAAGCGATTGCACCAAGGCGCAGCTCATGCTCCGTTGTAGGAATATAAAGTGGAATGTCAATCTGCTTCAGCAGTGGGCTTTTTTGAAACTGCGTAATGGCAATCGTGGGCACCCCCTTTTCTTTTGCGTATTTCATCCCGATGACGACTTCACGCGTTTTGCCGCTATAACTGACGGCAAGCGCAGCGTCTTTTCCCGTCATATGAGCAGCAGCGGCAAGCTGGTCGTGAAAATCGCTGCGGTAAAAAGCACGGTGGTTAATGCGCGTCAGCTTTTCACGGAAATCCATGCAGACGATGCCAGATCCGCTGACACCGAAGAGATAAACAGTCCGGCACTTTAAGAGCGCATTGACTGCTTTCTCCAAATTTTCAACATTCAGCAGCCGGTAAACCTGATCCTGAAGGGAAGAATTCAGCCTTTCCGCCTTTTTTACAACAACAGACATGGAATCATTTTCCTGGATGACGTCGTCAAAGCTCTTAATCTCGTCGGTGCTGTCGTGGGCAAGATCAACCTTTAGGGCCGTAAAACCTTTATAGCCGAGCTTATGGGAAAAGCGAATGACTGCCGCCGCGGACACGCCGGCTTTTTCTCCAAGGTTCTGCGCCGAGCTCAGTGTTGTTTCATTTGGGTAGGCCAAAATATAGCGGGCAATCTTTTTTTCAGCTTCCGTGTCAGACGAGAGCCCCTCGCGGATTTTAAATACACAGCTCATACTTTGGGCTTTTCCCCCCTGACTTTAGGAGATAAACCGTTTTCTGCAAGCGAATGAATTGCCTTTGAAATATTGCCGCGGTTCCGGCTGAGAATGGTTTCACAGTCTTTGGGACCAAGTCCTGTGAGTGCCATGCAGATTGCCACTTTTACATTGGAATCGCTCTTTCCCAGATAATCTGCCGCTTCACGGTAAGTGCACTGGCCGCAGGACATGATGATATGCTTTGCCCGCTCGATAAGTTTCTGATTTGTCGGCTGCACATCTACCATCAGGTTCCCATAAACTTTGCCGTATTGAATCATCAGTGAGGTTGAAATCATGTTCAGAATCATTTTCTGTGCGGTGCCCGCTTTCATTCGGGTTGAGCCGGTAATGATTTCCGGGCCGACGACCGCTTCTATTTTTGTTTTGGCGTGCGAGGAAATAACGGCGCCGTGGACACAGCTGATAGCGCCGGTGTAAGCACCGACTTTATTTGCGTAGTCAAGGCCGCCAACCACATAAGGCGTTCTTCCGCTTGCTGCAAGGCCGATTACAGTGTCATCCGCCGTCAGCCCGGCAGAGGCAAGGTCACTTTCTGCAAGAGAAGGATCATCTTCCGCACCTTCTTTTGCTTTAATCAGGGCACCATATCCGCCGGCAATCATCCCCTGGATAAGTGTTGGCTCAACGCCAAAAGTCGGCGGGCACTCACTTGCGTCCAAAACTCCGAGCCTTCCGGACGTTCCCGCTCCTATATAAATTACTCGGCCGCCACGCACCATGCGTTCATGAGCCTGGTCAACCAGTTCCGCAACCTGGGGCAGAACTTTTTCGACGGTAGAGGCAACGGTTTTGTCCTCCCCGTTTTCAACGCGGAGCATTTCCATCGTGTTCATCATGTCAATATGCCTGCTGCGTGGATTTACCTGCTCCGTGCTGAGAGCGTTCAAATTTACTGCCATAAATTTCAGCTCCTCCGATTCCTAGACTTCCGCCTTTTAAGGCCCGGCGGGGAACTCTGCAATCTGTTCACCTTTTTTATGCTTCCTGTTACAGTTCCAGTACAGTACGGCATTAACATTATATCATAATCAGCCGGAAAAGAAAGGTGAAAAAGAAAATTTAATTTCATATTTAGCGTGAGATTAGTAAAAATATTATTTCAGAAATGCCGAAAAGCGCAGCAAATGAGGAAAAAACACTATAAAATAAAATTTTAAGGAATGCAGCTAAAATAATAAAATAATATTGACACGCGCTAAATAAAATATATAATAATATCTGAAGAGGGAAGGCGGGCCGGTTGCTATTCCCACTACCCACAGAAATAGGGAAATGGGTGGCTGTCCATGAACGGCATTCCAAATTATTTCATAGAGGGAGAGGTTAGAAAGATGGATTACCAAAAAACCGCAAAAGAAGTTCTTTCGGCAGTCGGTGGCAAAGAGAACATCGCTGCAAACGCGGTCTGTATGACAAGGCTGCGCGTTTCGGTTGCCGACACCAGCAAAGTTGATGTCAGCAGGCTCAAGAACATCGAAGGCGTTCTTGGCGTTGTCAATTCGCAGACGGTTCAGATCGTTTTTGGGCCGGGCACGGTAAACAAGGTCGGCGCGGCATTTGCCGATCTGACCGGTCTGGCACTCGGTGCGGAAGTGGCAGACGTCAAGGCCGTGGCTAAGGAAAACAAGCAGATAAACAAAGAAAAGCACAATGGCCCGGTGCAGCGTTTCCTGAAAAGAATCGCCAACATCTTTGTACCGCTGCTTCCCGGCATCATTGCAGCTGGCTTGATTAACGGTCTTACCAACGTCATTAACGTTTCCAACGGAAATGCGTGGATGGGTGTTTGGTGGTACCAGTGCATCCGTACAATCGGCTGGGCACTGTTCGCCTATCTGCCAATTTTTGTCGGCATGAACGCCGCAAAGGAATTTAAAGGCTCACCAATCCTTGGCGCACTGGCAGGTACATATTTTGTTGTAAATGCATCAATGCCCCTGCTTGCCAAAGTTGGTAATGTGCAACTGAAACTTCCACTGACGGGTGTCTTTAACCCGGGCAACGGCGGCCTGATTTCCGCTTTGCTTGCCGGCATCCTCTTTGCCTATCTGGAAAGGTGGATCCGCAAGTGGATGCCGAACATTCTCGATACCTTCTTCACACCGCTCTTGACGGTGATTCTGGGCGGCCTTGTGACCGTGATTGTGCTCCAGCCGATTGGCACATGGCTTACACAGGGAATTTATTTCATCCTGAACTTTTTCTATACTTCTCTTGGAGCACTCGGCGGCTATCTGCTTTCTGCGGGCTTCCTTCCACTGGTTGCCCTCGGGTTGCACCAGGCCCTTACACCAATCCACGCAATGCTGAACGATCCGTCCGGCCCGACCAACGGCATCAATTACCTGCTGCCGATTCTGATGATGGCAGGCGGCGGACAGGTTGGTGCTGGGATTGCAATCCTTGTTAAGTCGAAGAACAAGAAGCTTAAGAGGATGACCAGAGACTCTCTGCCCGTTGGTATCCTTGGCGTTGGCGAACCTCTGATGTACGCTGTAACGCTTCCGCTTGGCAGACCGTTTGTCACTGCCTGCCTTGGTGCCGGCATCGGCGGTATTCTTGCTTCCCTGTTCCGCCTCGGGACAGTTTCCCAGGGCGTTTCCGGGCTGTTTGGCTTGATGATTGTTGTCCCTGGGCAGCAGCTACAGTATGTTATTTCCATGCTTGCAGCGTATGCGGGCGGATTTGTCCTGACCTATTTCTTTGGGATAGATGATTCCCGCATTGATGCGGTTTATGGAAAAAATGATGAAAAGCCGGTGGAGATTGAGAAGCACAGTGAAAAAATGACAAAGAAATAACGGAATTCACTACATGAAGGAAAGGAGCGGGCTTTGATGGATCGGTTTGGCATTTCACTTTACCTTGGCTCGGGCCCTAGGAAAAATGCGGGAATTATAGCAAAAGCCCGCGATGCGGGTATCCACTGTGCCTTTACTTCTCTCCAAATTCCGGAAGAGAGCTCTGAAAACTCTGTCCGGGATGTAAAGGAACTTCTGAACCTCTGTAAGGAGAGCGGTATTTCCCTGATTGCAGATATTGGGCCGAGGACTATGGGACGGCTTGGATTCCGGGACTTTTCCGACCTGAAGCGCACCTGCATCACTCACCTGCGTGTGGATTATGGCTTTTCCTGCCGGGAAATGGTGAAACTTTCAAAAGATTTCCACCTTGTTGTGAATGCGAGCACGCTACGGGAAGAAGAAGTTAGAGAACTGAAAAGTCTGAATGCCGATTTTTCACGAATCAGCGCATGCCATAATTTTTATCCAAAACCGCTGACCGGGCTTTCTGTTGAGCGTGTCCGGAGAATCAATGAGCGGATGCACCGCTTTGGCCTGACAACCATTGCATTTACGGCCGGTGACGGTGAACTCCGCGGGCCGCTGAAAATGGGCCTGCCGACAGTTGAGGAGCATAGAAATGGAGAAGTCCTCCTCAATATGCTCCAGCTGCGCGAGCTTTGCGGGACGGATGTCTGCATGGTAGGCGATGTGGACTGCAGCAACCGGGCATACCGCCAGATTAAAGAGCTTTCGGAAGGCTATGTAACACTTGACGCTGAAATCAGGCCGGAGTACCGTTATGTTGCCGGCCTGATCCATCATGACCGCCCGGACTCCAGCGAATATGTAATCCGTTCCCAGGAATCCCGCGGCTATGCAAGTCAGGGGAAGCTGTTCCCCGCGGAGAATATGGAACCGCGAAAACGTGGGAGTATTTCCGTCGGCAATGAAAAATATCTCCGTTATTCCGGTGAACTGGAAATTGCCCGGCAGGATCTTCCAACCGAGAAGCGGGTTAATATCATTGGCAGGGTTAAACCTGAATCCCTTCCATATCTTGACTACATTACAGACGGTATGGGCTTCCGGTTCCAGGTTGGGGATGAACCGGCCTGACTGGGCAGGATACTATTTATCCAGATATACTAAAACAGGAAGGAAATCTGCAAAAATGGGCTTATTCCATAGAAATGAAGCGGTACCAATTCCGGAAAACGCTGTTTTGTCACCATCTACCGGCAGGATTATTCCAATTTCAGAAGTCAAGGACCCTGTTTTCGCGGGGAAAGTGCTGGGAGACGGTGCGGCCGTAATTCCGATGAAAAACCAGGTTGTGGCGCCGGTTTCCGGAACGGTTGTCGAGATTGCAGATACCCTTCATGCAGTGTGTCTGGAAGGGGACAACGGGCTGGAAATCCTGATTCATTTAGGGATTGATACCGTAAAGCTGAACGGGAAAGGTTTTGTCTGCCATGTGAAGAACGGGCAACATGTTAATGCCGGTGATCCACTGATTGACATGGATGTTGATGCCATCCGCGCGAGTGGCTTTGACCCTGTGACACCATGTGTTATTACAAACATGGATTTTGTCAAAAGGCTGACGTTTGCTTCCGGTACGGCTGCGGCAGGCAGGACAGTTTTGATGGAATTTTCAAAAAATAATTAATGTTCATCTCTGTTAAGGCAGAAGGCGCTCCACAGGTAAACGTTCCTGCGGAGCGCCTTCTTTTGGCATGTTTCTGCTGCATAATAAGCGGCTGCCCTCCGTAGAATATGTCCGGGAAAGGAGGGTGGTACGATGACGGATCGCTATGATTCCCCTGACGACTACGACAGGATTCCGGACGATGGGCAAGATGAATTTCCAAATCTGGAACTCTACCGCTATACGTTTCGGGCCTACTGTGATACACCGCCTTATCTTCTTATCAGCGACGACAGTGTACCGGAACGTCCCGGAACCGTTCCGCCTAACTGAACCAATAAGAAAAGGCCACCCGAAACCGGGCGGCCTTTTCCGCTTGGGTAGGATTCTTTAAAAAAGAGAAGAAAGAATATCAGAGACTCTTACAATCGTTATATGGGGGATTTGCTGTCTGACGTAATGATACCGCTTAATTGTGAACTCCGCATGGACCCTTTTTGAAAAGAATGAGAAGAATCCGTGAACAAATGTGCAGCAGCCATTATTCTTTCTTTCGCAGCTCCGCTATTTTCCGGCGAAGCTCATTGTTGGAATCGCCACCTCGCCTGAGAAGCTCAAGCTGTGTTTCCTCGGGAAAATTCAGAAAATCCCTCTCAGTTGTGTCATTGAAAGCATAAGACGAAGACGCAAGAAAGTTAGGATAAACTCCCAGATAAGGATATTCCACAGACTGTCACCTCCCGAAAAGTATCGTCTCCATCTACTCATTTTTTAAAAGTGACAGATTCAGGAAAAGCAGGAAATTGCAGATATAAAATAATGAAAAACAGAGCTTACGGGAGCAAAACAAAGCATAGATAGAGATATTCTGAATTATTTCAGAAAATTTTCAAAAAAGATTGACATGGGGCAGGATTCTGGATATCATGTGATATGTTGCGTATGCATCTTTGGAAGCCGGAGACCCCCTCAAGTCAGGTGCCGGCTCCCCATCCGGGCGGCGCGGCTGCCGCAGGTTCTACAAACTGCGAAAAATCCTTTGCGGAGGGCAGCCTGAGAGATGCGCGGCCGGAAATGTGTTCGGCTGAAAAGCTGACGCAGCTTATTTGATTACCGCAAAGGGGGATGCACCAGAAATGGAGAAAGTCTCAATTATTTCGCTGAAAGACATTGCCGTATCGTTTGACGGCGAACCCGTGCTGAAGGGTTTCAACCTCAGTATTGGTGACGGAGAGTTTGTAACGCTGCTTGGCCCGTCCGGCTGCGGAAAAACAACAACGCTCCGTATCATCGGTGGGTTTGTCAGACCGGACAGCGGCGATGTCTTTTTCAACGGGAAGCGGATCACGGCTCTGCCGCCACATAAGCGGGAAGTTAATACGATTTTTCAAAAATATGCGTTATTCCCGCACCTGAATGTTTACGATAATGTTGCGTTTGGGATGCGTGTCCACGGCAAGAGTGAGCGTGCAATCCGGCAAAAAGTCGGGAAAATGCTGGACATGGTAGACCTTAGGGGCTTTGAATACCGAAATGTCAACCAGCTTTCCGGCGGGCAACAGCAGCGCGTTGCCATTGCACGCGCGCTGGCAAATGAGCCAAAAGTCCTTTTGTTAGATGAACCGCTCGGCGCACTGGACCTTAAACTCAGAAAAGATATGCAGGTCGAACTCAAAAAAATTCAGAAGCAGACAGGTATTACTTTCCTTTTTGTCACACATGACCAGGAGGAAGCCCTTTCCATGTCCGATGAAGTCGTTGTGATGGACAAAGGTGCAATTCAGCAGATTGGTACGCCGCTTGATATTTACAATGAGCCGAAAAATGCTTTTGTAGCGGACTTTATTGGGGAGAGCAATATCCTGGACGGCATAATGCGGGAAGACTTTCTTGTTGAGTTTGCCGGGCGCAGGTTCCGCTGCGTTGACAAGGGTTTCCGGACAAATGAACCGGTAGACGTTGTGATCCGTCCGGAAGATATTGATATTAGCAAGCCGGACGATGAAAAGCTGACCGGTATGGTGCAAAATGTTACTTTTAAAGGTGTGTTTTATGAAGTGATTGTGGATGTCCACGGCTTTAAGTGGATGATCCAGACAACAGACTATGTTAAATCCGGGGAAAAAATCGGGATTTCCGTCCAGCCGGATGAAATTCATGTAATGCACAAATCGGAATATTCCGGGAAATTCGGCGATTACAGCACTTTCAGCGATGAAATGGGGGATGATGTCCAGCCTCTTCCCAAGGCAGAGGGGGCGGAATAAAGAAGTGAAATCAAAAGCAGCGGTATATCCTTACCTTGTGTGGATGATTATTTTCATTATTGTGCCGACCGCCCTGGTTGTCGTTTTTGCCTTTACCGACAAAGGCGGTACTTTTACCCTGCAAAATCTGCAGGAAGTGGGGCAATACTCCAACATATTTCTCCGCTCGATTTGGCTTGGCGCTGTTGCTACGGTTGTCAGCCTTGTGGTTGGTTACCCGGCTGCCTATATTATCAGCAGGCACAGTGTCAGCCGTCAAAACACGCTTATCATGCTTATCATGCTGCCCATGTGGATGAACTTCCTTCTGCGCACCTATGCGTGGATGACGCTCCTCGAAGACAGCGGTTTCATCAACCGTGCCCTCATGGCCTGCGGCTTTCCTTCGGTGCACATGATTAACACGCAGGGTGCAGTGGTGCTCGGCATGGTGTACAATTATATTCCTTATATGATTCTTCCTGTTTACTCAGTGTTGACGAAAATTGATCCAAGCGTCATTGAAGCGGCGGAAGACCTTGGTGCGGACCGCCGGACTGTTTTCCTGCGTGTAACGCTGCCGCTGAGTATGCCGGGTGTGATATCCGGTGTAACAATGGTGTTTGTGCCGTCTGTCAGCACCTTTATTATTTCAAAGATGCTCGGCGGCGGCAGCAACCTGCTGATTGGCGACCTGATTGACATGCAGTTCCTCGGAAGCGCCTATAACCCGAACCTTGGCTCCGCTATATCCCTTGTTCTCATGGTGCTTATTCTTATCTGCATGGGCATTATGAACCAGTTTGACGAAAACGGTGCTGCGGAAGGGGGAATGATGGTATGAAAGCAGTCTCCCGCATTTACATGTTCCTGCTCTTCCTGTTTCTGTATGCCCCGATTTTTGTGCTTGTCATTTTTTCGTTCAATGGTTCTTCAACCATGAGCCGTTCTGTGTGGTCTGGCTTTTCACTGCGGTGGTACGCACGCCTGTTTCAGGATCAGATGCTTCTGGTTTCCCTGCGGAACACGCTGATTATTGCCGTTGTGGCGTCTGCTGTTTCTACTGTGCTCGGCACGGCTGCGGCCATCGGCATCAACGGCCTTAACAAATGGGCACGCAGAGTTGTAATGAATGTCACGAATTTTCCAATGATGAACCCGGATATCGTCACAGGTGTTTCCCTGATGCTTCTCTTTGTTGCAGCGGCAAAGTTTATGGGGAATCTTGCCCTTGGAATGGTTTCCCTGATTTTCGCACACATTACTTTTTGCCTGCCATATGTTATCCTTTCCATTATGCCGAAGCTGCGCCAGATGGACCCGAATCTTGCCGAAGCAGCAGAAGATCTCGGCTGCACTCCTAGGCAGGCATTCTTTCATGTCGTCCTGCCGGAAATTATGCCGGGTGTTGTTACGGGGCTTATCATGGCTTTCACGCTTTCCATTGATGACTTTGTTGTCAGCTACTTCACAAGCGGCACGACGCAGACGCTGCCGATTTTCATTTATTCCATGACACGCAAGCGCGTCAGCCCTGAAATCAATGCGCTTTCTGCACTTCTCTTTGGGACGATCCTTTTGCTGCTTATTATTATCAATATTCGCACTTCACGCGAATCCAAACGCAGCGAAACGCTCCAGAAGGAGGCATGAATTGGATGAAAAAATTTTTTGCTGCGATATCCGCCGCACTCCTCCTTTTTGCTTCGGCACCGCTTTCTGCTTCGGGGCAGAAGACGGCATCAGGCTCTGCTTCACCGGTTACCATCAATGTCTACAACTGGGGTGAATATATTTCCACCGGTGAAGATGGCTCTATGGATGTCAATGCGGAATTTACAAAAGCTACAGGAATTCGGGTGAACTACACAACCTTTGAAGATAACGAATCCATGTATTCCAAGCTGGCAGGCGGCGGTGCAAACTATGACGTAATTTTCCCCTCGGACTATATGGTTTCCAAGCTGATTCAGGAAAAACTGGTCAAAAAACTCAATTTTAAAAACATCCCGAACTTTCAATATATAGACAAAGACTACCGCAACATGGTATATGATTCCAAAAATGAATATTCTGTGCCATATACCTGGGGAGTTATTGGAATTTTCTATAATAAGAAACATGTGAAAGAACCGGTCAACAGTTGGAAAATCCTTTGGAATTCAAAATACTCCGGGAAAATCTTAATGTTTGACAATCCACGTGATTCTTTCGGCATTGCACAGAAAATTCTTGGCTTTTCCTATAATACGAAAAATATCAGCGAATGGAATGCAGCAGCTTCCCTGCTGGAAAAACAGAAGCCGCTGGTGCAGGCTTATGTAATGGATCAAATCTTTGACAAAATGTCAAGCGGCGAGGCATGGCTTGCACCGTACTATGCGGGTGACGCGGTAACACTTGTCAAGGATAATCCGGATATCGGCTTTGCTATCCCGACTAAGGAAGGCACAAATTTCTTTATAGACGCAATGTGCATCCCAACGTGCTCCCAGCACCAGAAGGAAGCGGAAGAATACATCAATTTTCTTTGCCGGCCGGATGTTGCCGCTGCCAATATGGAAGTGGTTGGCTATTCCACCCCTGAATCCGAAGCAAAGAAACTTCTGCCTGCGGAAATGCGCAACAACCCAATCTTTTACCCGCCGGAAAGCATCATCAAGAAATCAGAAACCTATGTTAATCTTCCGGAGGATGTCAACCTTCAGGTAGACTCCCTGTGGGCGCAGGTCAAAATGGGTGGCCCGGGTGAGACCAAAACTCTGGTTGCTGTGCTCGTCGGATTTCTGCTCCTTTACATTTTCATTGTTATCTGGAAAAAGGTCAAGCACCGCAGAGAACTTTCCTATGTTCCCCGAGAACGTGCTGTCAGACCGGAAAAATAACGAAGAAACCGTCTCCGGTTCCTAAAAAGAACCGGAGACGGTTTCTTCATAAGGGAAAGCTTTTCCGTGCGACAACGCCGTTGCCTCAATCTGCGGGGACAACGGGGATTTCCGGATTTTTCTCCGGAAATGCGGCAAGGAGAACGGCGGGAATGGAAGTAGCAAACCCAAACATATAACGGAATTCGCAAAAGACTGGTGTTGCAATCATCAGGGTACCCCAAAGGACAAACAGTGGAAGCAGGGCAATCACAAAACGGCCCTTTCTGCGGACGGCCAGCAGGAAAGCGGCAAAGACCGTCAGCCAGAACAGGCAGCCGGTATTCACTACGGAAAATGTCGGAAGAAAGTTCTGCAAAAGGGAAAAAGCCTTTGAAATGACGGCACGGTTGCTGGCGGCGTGCAGCGGATCGCTCATGAACAAGCCAAGTTTTTCAGCGCCGTAACCTTTTCCAATGCCATTATAGAGCACCCAGTTCCTTATTCCGGGATGCCAGTAACCAATGGTCTGCATTCCGTAAGCGCGGCAGTAGCTTTTGAAATTTGGCCCAAGCATCTCAGCCCAGACTTTCAGGAACTCGATTTTATGCGTATCCAGGAACCCACTGTTGAAATCCTTATGGAATTTAATATTGTTTGCAGAATGCGGGGTATAAGCTTTTTTCATCTCTTCGAGGGGGAGGAGTTGATTGAGAAAATCAGCCTGCGCTGGCGTCAGCGTCCCGTTGTGCGCCACGGTATACCCAATCTGCTGGAGCGGAATGGCAACAGATTCTGCGAATGGGCTCTGCTCAACACCACAGGCATCGTAGACCGGTCCTTGGATGACCGGTACCGCAACAAGAACGGCAAGAAAGCAGGGGACAAGCCGTTTCCAGTCCCTGCGGAGGACAATCATCAGCACAATCAGGGTGACTGCAATGATATAGTATCCATTATTCCTCATAAAGGAAATCAAGAAGTTCAGCAGGACAAACCAGATTAGGTTTGTCCTGCTTTTCAGCCATTCTCCCCGGCTTTCCACAATGTCCCAGACGTTCAGGACATAGAGCAAAATCAGCCCCCCGAAGGGGATGTCCTTCCACATGGTTGAAGAATACATCGGAAAAACGGGATTCAGAATAAAATAGATGGCTGTTAAGACCAAAGTCCACACCGGATACTGCTTTTTTGCCAGCCAGTAAGGGAGATAGCCAAGCATAACGGCCATTGCCGCAGTCTGTACGGCAAGAAACAGCGCAACGCCGGAGGTGAGCCCGCCTCCCGTGGAAAGGGAAGCCAGCAGGAACGGCCGCATCATCAGGGTATAAAGTACCGGCTGTTGGTTGGAAAGTCTCGCTTTCCCGATTGCACGGACAATACAGGCGAGCGAGTCTGGCGAAACGCTGCCCGGATAATAAAGGAAGAGGCAGGGCAGCCAGCTTAGAAAGAAGAAGATGCTGAAAAGAATCCAGAGTTGCTTTGGCTGACTGTATAACTGCTTCGGCTTTAGACGGATAGGAGGATGGCGAAGAAGCTCATCCGTAATCCATAAGAAAGCAAGGAAGAACGCGGCGGCAATCGCAAACCATGACAGAAAATTGGTGGGGGAAAAAATCCGCTTTTGAGAATCAATGGCCCTGCCGACGACAAACGCGGCGGAAAGGAAGCAGGAAAGGATGGCACAGCCGATTCCCGCCCTGCAGGCAGTCCCCGGCACCTTCGGGACGGAGCCCTCTCCCGAAGATTTTCTGTTCCGTGCGGCGAGATACCGTGTCACGAGATACATAACCAGGAGGAAAAGGAGAAATGCAGCAGGTATCAGCAGATAAATTGGGAAATTAAGATACCGGAACAACTTCCAGACAAGGGCAAGGTCCAAAAGGAAAACTGCAAGGATGCAGAGAATCCGGAGAAAGCTAGTCTTTCGTTTTGTCATGCCGGTCTACCTCATTTCTCAGATTGATAAGGAATTCGCTGGTCTGTTTTCTCTGGCGCATCATCACGTCAAGGATTGCGCCGGAAAAGAAGGAAAGAAGCGCACAGACACCAAGCGCTGCCCCGACAATCAGCGTGGGGAAACGGCGGACGAGACCGGTGGAAAAGTATTCACTTAAAACAGGCACCATGCAGGCAATGGTGCCGATTAGAAACAATGTCCCAAGAAGGCCAAAAAAGGCAAATGGCTTGTATTCCCGAAACAGCCGAAAAATCATCCGCAAAACTTTAAAGCCATCAGAATAAGTATGCAGTTTGGAAAAGCTCCCGGCAGGCCTGTTCCGGTATTTCACCGGAGTTTCGCGGATCAGAAAATTATGTTCCACGGCAAAGACAGTCATTTCCGTCTCAATTTCAAAGCCCTGAGACAATGCGGGAAAATTCCTTACAAAAGCAGGGCTGAATGCCCGGTTACCTGTCATGACGTCATGGATATGGGAACCGAAAATGTGGTTAATCAGGCCGCGGACTACCCGGTTGCCGATATTGTGGAACGGGCGTTTATTTTCTTCAAAATATGTGGAAGACAATCTGTCTCCATTTACCATATCTGCTTTCCTGCCCAAAACCAGCTTTACCATTTTCGGTGCGCTTTCAGCCGGGTAAGTGTCGTCCCCATCGGTAATCAGATAACAATCTGCCCGAATTTCCCGAAACATGCTTCGGATTACATTCCCCTTGCCCTGGCGGGGCTCATAACGCACGATGGCACCGGCTTCTGCTGCAATTTCCGCTGTTCCGTCGGATGAATTATTGTCGTAGACGTAGACGGTTGCGTCTGGCAGTGCCGAGCGGTAGTCCCGAACGACTTTCCCGATCGTTTTTGCTTCGTTGTAGCAAGGAATCAGCACGGCAATTTTATCCATTGCTTTTCTCCCCTTTGTCTTTCCCCTCAGACAAGACAACCATATTATAATTTAAAAATATTTGATATAATTATATCATGTTTTGTCATGAAAACAGTTTAATTTGAGGTTAAACTTATCCGGCTGATGCAGGTGCGTAAGCAGCTGGACAAAAAGGGCGGCCAGAATTTGCTGGAACAGCGTGCTGATCATAACGGGAAACATGACTTCCGGCGGAAAATAAGCTGCAGCAATCACCGCACCTGCGCTGATATTGCGCATTCCGCAGCAGATGGTCATTGAAGCTGTTATGTCATCCGGCTGGCGCATTGCTTTAGCGAGAAGCAGGCCAACCGTATAGCCAATGATGGCAATCAGCAGCATTGAAAACATCACGCCGACCAGGAGAGGCGTCATATGGCGGACAAACGGGGCAACGCGGGTTGAATCAACTGTGATAATGAGAATCAGCGCAATCTTTCCGTAAGGTGCAAGTAGCGGTGCAAGCTTTTTCCCGGCTCGTCCGGCTGTAACCTGGTTGATTGCCATAGATAGAATTGCAGGCAGGGCAATCATCCAGACAAGGTTACGGAACATGCCTGCTGCATCGACAGAGACCTTGGCGCCAACCAGGGTGTGAAGACTAAGAGGGATTAGAAACGGTGCGATAATCGTATCCAATAAAACAATCGAAAGCGTAAGTACAGAATTCCCACCTGCAATGCTGTTCCACATCAGGCTGGCTACAGCACAGGGCACAGAAAATTCCAGAACCATTCCTGTAATAAGATATGTGCTTCCGGGGAAAAAAAGCCTGCCAACGCCAAAAGCAAGCAGCGGCATCCCGATATGGACAATAAACAAGGTAAAAACCAGAGGAAACGGCTTCTTTGCAGTATTAAGCAACTGACGGAAGTTTGCGTTTGCTGTGCCGGAAAATGTCATAAAGGCGAAAAAATAGGGAACAAGAAAAAGCAATTTCCCAACAGGTTCGGCGAACATAATGCCAATCATAAGGCCTAAAAGGACCAGAAGCGGCATCCGTTGGCTTGCGAATCGGTTAAACTGGTCCATAAAGTGCATAACAAAAAGGACTCCTTTATCCAAAGTTTTACCCCCGTGGTTTATCTTTTTCCGGCATCCCGAAAATCCACAATGCCATGGAAGGGGTAAAACACAATTCCGGTTACACCTTTCGCGGAGGCATAATAGTTGTTTTCATAATAAAGCGGATAAAATATTGCTTTTTTACTGAGGTACGTTGCGGCTGCCGTGTAAGCGGCAATCCCCGCCGCTCCGCCCTTCGACTGTGCGTCTGAAACGAGTGCATCATAAGCGGAGTCATTCAAATGTGCAGGATTTCCGGCTGCTCCGGACATAAACAGGGAAAGCAGCGTAGCAGGACTCCCATCATCAGGCTTCAGCGGACAGACTGCAAAGTCATAGTCCCCCGAATTAATACGACTCAGGAGGTCACTTTCGGAAAGAGACTTAAGGTTAAAATAATTGTTGAACTGCTTATTCCAGGCGGCAATCATTTCATTGACCATTAGTTCGACATTGGTATCATTTGGGCAAAGCACAGTTAAAGAGCTTAGAGATTTCAAATGCAGCTCCTGTAGGCCGGCTGCAAAGGTCTGCGGTGCACCGGAATCCTGCTTTAAATAAAATGGGCCGCCGGACGGGTGAAAAGCGGATCCATTGAGGGTAGTCCCCGGCAGGAAAATACTTTTTGCCTCGGTAGTGCCTTCCGGTAAGTGCGAGAGGACATTACTCCGGCTGAAAGACTGAAGAAAAGCATCCCGCATTTTTTCATTTTTAAAAATATCGGACTGAGTATTAAAGCAAAGCCCCCAGACTGTATTCTGGAAGGAAACCAGCGTGCAGCCAATCCCTTTCAACGTGGAAACCTGCGAAACAGAAACCGGAGCGGCGTCAACCGTTCCGCTTTTTAAAGCGGCTGCGCCGTCAGTTTGGCTGCCAATGGTAAAGTCAATCTCAGATGGGAGCGGAGAGGGACTTCCTGTGTAGGTACTTGAGTGGGTAAGCTTAAGTGTCTTGCCGTGATTCCAGTCATAGGTATTAATGTCAAACGGGCCGTCACTGAGCAGATACGTTGTTTCAAGGCCATATCGTCCTGCAGTTTTCTCAAAGAATTTTTGATTGCAGGGCATATAGACAGCTGAAGCAGCAATTTTTGGAAAGTCCGGGCAGGAAGATTCAAGCGTGACAGCGAGAGTCTTTGAATCTTTTGCCACAACACCAAGGCTTTCTGGTGAAAGTGAGCCCGACTGGACTTCCCTTGCATTTTTGATGCAAAACATCTGTGAACAGGTTGTAGAACCGGTCTTCGGGTTCAGCGCGCGGCGGAAAGCGTAAACAAAATCCTTCGCGGTGACAGAGCCGTACTGTTTGTCAGACCATTTTGCATTGGCGCGCAGGTGAAAGGTAAATTGCGTATGGTCAGCATTGCTTTCCCATTTTTCGGCAACGCCTGGCTGGACTTTCCCATTCCCGCCAAGTCTGGTCAGCCCTTCATAAACAGCCTGAATTACAATCAGCGACGGGGTATCAGAAGCAATCTGCGGATCCAGTGTAGCAGGATCACCGGTAAGGTTATAGCTTATTTTCTGGCCGGCACCTTTCTGCCAGCCTTTTTTACAAGCGGTAAGCGAAAATACTGCTGTAGCGGCAAGAAGCAGTGCAGCGATTCTTTTTATCTTCATAAGGGATTGTTCCTCCCGGAATTTTCACAGTACTAAATGGTTTGTTTGTTTCATTATTATTTTATCATTTTTTTTGTCTTTTTTCAATGAAACGGATAAACTGTAACTTGACTCTAGCTTTAGTTTTAGACGGGACTGTGCAAAAAAAGCGCACCCCACTGCATAGGGTGCGCCTGTTAAGAATAGCTTTTTCCGGTTTGATTTACACAATCAGGCTTTTACCTGTCATTTCAGACGGCTGGGGCAAGCCGAGAATTTTCAGCATGGTAGGAGCAATGTCCGCCAGACGTCCGCCTTCCCTCAGCTTGCAGGGATAGCCGACAACACAGAATGGAACCGGGTTCGTAGTATGAGCTGTGAACGGTGTGCCATCGTCTGCAATCATTTTGTCCGCGTTGCCGTGGTCAGCAGTAATCAGTGCCACGCCGTGATGGCGCAGAATATCATCCACAACTTTGCCGACACAAGTGTCAACTGTTTCCACAGCGGCTTTCGCGGCGTTAAACACACCTGTATGGCCAACCATGTCACAGTTTGCAAAATTAAGGATAATCACATCGTATTTTTCACTGTCAATGCGTTTCAAAAGTTCATCCGTGACAAGGTAGGCGCTCATTTCCGGCTGGAGGTCATAGGTTGCTACCTTCGGGGAATGAATCAGGACGCGTTCCTCGCCGGGATATACAGTCTCAACACCGCCGTTAAAGAAGAATGTTACATGGGCATATTTTTCCGTCTCGGCGATGCGGAGCTGAGTAAGCCCCTTGCGGGAAATATATTCTGCAAAGGTATTGTTCAGCTTCTCTGGAAGGAATGCAACATCTACATTTGGCATGGTGGCGTCATACTGCGTCATGCAGACAAAATTGACCGGGAAAAAGCCCTTTTTACGTTCAAAGCCCTTAAAAGCGGGATCAACAAAGGAGCGGGTGATTTCCCGCGCGCGGTCGGGCCGGAAATTGAAGAAAATAATGGAATCGCCTGCCTGAACCTGCGCGTTTTTCGCACAGACGGTCGGCACAACGAATTCATCCGTGACACCATTTTTATAAGAATCCTCCACGGCCTGGACCGGATCGGAAGCCTGGTTCCCTTCGCCGTAGACCATTGCGGCGTATGCTTTTTTCACACGCTCCCAGCGGTTGTCGCGGTCCATTGCATAATAGCGGCCCATAATGGTTGCAATTTCACCGACACCGATTTCCTTCATCTTTGCCATGCAGTCGGCAACATAGCCTTTTCCGGAAATTGGTGGGACGTCACGCCCATCAAGGAATGCGTGCACATAGACTTTTTTGCATCCGCGTTGCTTTGCAAGCTTCAGGAGAGCATACAGGTGAGAATTATGGCTGTGGACGCCGCCGTCAGAAAGAAGGCCGAAAAGATGCAGTGCCTTTCCTCCGGTGACAGCCTTGTCAATCGCATTCAGAAAAGCGGGGTTCTGGAAAAAGCTCCCGTCCTCAATGGACTTTGTGATGCGCGTGAGTTCCTGGTAAACAATGCGGCCCGCACCGATGTTTGTATGGCCGACTTCACTGTTTCCCATCTGGCCGTCAGGCAGCCCTACATTCAGACCGGAAGCGCCGATCTGTGTGACGGGATACTCATGAAACAGGCGGTCAAGGTTCGGCTTTTTGGCAGCCTTGATTGCATTGCCGGGGTAATCGCGGCCGATGCCAAAACCATCCATGATGATCAGGATTAAAGGCTCTTTTGCCATAGTAAAATCATATCCTTTCCACAAAAAGCAAACTGGAGCGGCAGGGCGTTCCTGCCACCCGGGAGTGCTCTTCCTTTCAAAGCTTTGTCAGCACAGCAGGGTGCAGACGGCCTTAAAATACACAATTTGGCAGGACTTTAAAAACTCAGCCTTCACTGGCAGCCTTCACAATCGCTGCAAAAGCATCCGCCTTCAGCGAGGCGCCTCCAATCAGGCCGCCGTCTACATCCGGCTGTGCAAGCAGGCCCGCTGCATTTTTTGGATTCATGGATCCGCCGTACTGTATGGTAAAAGCGTCGGCAGCATCCTTGCCGTAAAGCTTTGCAATCACGGAGCGGATCGCTGAGCAGACCTCATTTGCCTGCTGGGCAGTAGCAGTCTTTCCGGTGCCAATAGCCCAGATAGGCTCATAGGCAATCATGACTTTTTTCAGTTCTTCTTTTGTCACGCCGCCAAGGGCAATCTTTGTCTGCATGGCAACGAGCTCATCGGTGATACCCTGTTCGCGCTGAGTGAGCGTTTCGCCGACGCAGAGTATCACATTCAGGCCGGTGTTCAGGGCGGCACGGATGCGCTTGTTTACCGTTGCGTCCGTTTCTCCAAAATAGGTTCTGCGCTCGCTGTGGCCGATGATGACATACTGTACGCCCATTGAGGCAAGCATCGGAGCGGAAACCTCTCCGGTGAATGCACCGGAATTTTCCCAGTGGCAGTTCTCGGCACCAACGCCAATATTGCTCCCTTTTACAGCTCCCAAAACGGTTTCAAGGTCAACATATGGTACACAGACAACAACGCCGCAGCCCGCCTTTTCCACGAGCGGTTTAATCCCTTCTATCAGCTCTTTTGCTTCTGCCGGCGTCTTATTCATTTTCCAGTTGCCGGCAATGACTGCTTTCCTGAGATTCTTATTCATATCGTTTACTCCATTTCCTTTCTGCAAGTACCATAAAAAGCCTGCGGGGCGAGACAGAGCCTGTCCCCCGCAGCTATCCGGTCCTTTTATTTTTCCTTGTCATTCAGGCAGGCAATGCCGGGAAGCTCTTTGCCTTCGAGGAATTCAAGGGAAGCACCGCCACCTGTGGAAATGTGTGTCATTTTGTCGGCAAAACCGAGCTTTTCAATCGCAGCGGCAGAATCTCCACCGCCAATGATGGAAATGGCTCCGCTCTTTGCCACAGCCTGCGCAACGGCAATGGTGCCGTTTTCAAAGTTGCTCCATTCGCTTACGCCCATCGGGCCGTTCCAGACAACCGTTCCGGCACCGTGAATGGTCTTTGCATAAAGTTCCTGAGTCTTGTCACCGATATCAAGGCCCATCCAGCCGTCCGGAATGCTGTCGGAGTAAATGCGCATGCTGATGGTGTCCGGTTTATATTCCCTGCCGATTACGTTGTCGACCGGAAGGAGAAGTGCAACATGTTTTTCCTTGGCTTTGACAAGAATCTGGCGCGCAACGTCAAGCTTGTCTTCCTCGCAGCGGGAATCACCGGTCGATTTGCCCATGGCACGGAAGAAAGTATAAGCCATTGCGCCGCCGATTATGAGGATATCAACTTTATCAAGCAAATTTTTGATGACGCCGATTTTGTCCGAGACCTTTGCGCCGCCAAGGATTGCGATAAATGGATGCTTCGGGTTTTCCAGGGCTTTGCCCATTACGGTGATTTCCTTCTGAATCAGGAAGCCGCAGACGGCTGGCAGATAAGCCGCCACGCCTGCCGTAGAAGCATGTGCCCGGTGAGCGGTCCCAAATGCGTCGTTCACATAGATATCCGCAAGGGAAGCAAGCTCTTTTGCGAATCCGGGATCGTTTTCCTCTTCGCGTTTATCGAAACGGACATTTTCCAGGAGCTCAACTTCGCCGTCCTTTAAGGAAGCTGCAATGGACTTTGCGCTTGTGCCGACAATATCATCAGCCATTTTAACCGGTTGGCCGAGGACTTTGGAAAGGTATGCGGCGACGGGCTTGAGGGAAAACTTTGGATTGACCTGGCCCTTCGGGCGTCCGAGGTGAGAGCAGAGAATGACTTTTGCCTTATGGTCAATCAGGTAACGGATTGTTTTAAGGGCTCCGTCAATGCGCTTTGTGTCGGCAATCTTGCCGTCTTCGTCAAGAGGAACATTGAAATCACAGCGAACCAACACCTTTTTGCTGGAAACGTCAATGTCTTCAACGGTCTTTTTGTTTAAATAGTTCATATTAAATGCTCCTTTTTCCTACGTAATTACGAGTAAAAGCCGATCGTTTAACTTATAACAATCATCTGCACCGATTATACAACGTATAATTCCCTTTTTCAAGCAGTTTTAAGCCAAATCCGGCTTTCCGCAAAGAGTCCGCTAAAATTTTTACCATCCGTTTTTAAGCTGCCCTTTGCAGAGCAGGCCGGGATAATTCCATTGGCGGAGCACCTCATAAACGCCAATGGCGACAGCGTTTGAAAGGTTTAAACTGCGGGCATCCGGATGGTTGAGCATGGGGATGCGCACACAGGTTTCCGGGTTTGCGCGCAGAAGTGTCTCAGGCAATCCTGTGCTTTCCCGGCCGAATACAAGAAAACAGCCTTCCGGATAGGCAAGGTTGGAATGAATTTTGCGGCCTTTGGCGGAAAAATAGAAAAATTTGCCGGTATTCCGGGCGAAAAAATCGGAAAGACTGTGATAGAAGGTAACATTCAGCAGATGCCAGTAATCGAGGCCTGCACGCTTGAGGCTGCGGTCATCAGTCTGAAACCCAAGCGGTTCCACTAGGTGAAGCCGGGAGCCAGTCAGTGCACAGGTGCGTGCGATGTTTCCGGTATTCTGCGGAATTTCCGGTTCTACCAGCACAATATTCAGTTTTTGCATGACGATCCTTCTTATCTGAAAATTTGAGAAGTGATTGGGAGAGTTAAATTTGCAAACAGGGAAAGGAGTAGGATAATGGCTAGAGTTAGTCTTGTCCGTTCTGTGAATGGGATGTGGAAATATTTTAAAATGCGCCAACAGGCAAAGGGATTTTTCAAAGGCATGATGACAGGGCTTGCAGTGGGTGCGGTGGTAATAGCGATCGGGAACCGGATGATGAAAGGGGACCACGGGACGCACCGGAACTGTGAACGCTCAAAAAAAGATTTAGGCGAGCTGCTTAAGAACTTGCAGGAACTGTTCCACTGAACCGGACGGGGCCTGTATTTGCACCATGCACTGGAGCCGCCGTCCATTCTTCATGGACGGCGGCATTTCTGTGCTTGAAAAACCGTATAGCCCGGAATATAATAAATTCAATCCATAATTGAACCGGCGATAGCATAAAAGGGAGGAAAATGGCACTATGGCGGATCAAGTGCAGATTCGGGAGTATTATACTGTGAGCCTGCACCCTTTTACTCCCGAAGGGAATGCAGACTCCTTGCTGAATACAGTACGGAGGGAATTCTTTGAGGGAAGAAAAGCGGTGAAAGGGAATACCCGCGCTGTGGAAAACGGGCGTGAAGTCCGCACACGCTACCGTTTGGCGAACGGGTGCTTTCACTGGAAGAAAACCTGTAGTGGTGCAATACTGGAGGAAGCTTTCCCTGTTGCGGGGGGAGGCTACCGGTTGCTGACGCACGGCGCCGAAGGAGAACTTACTTCAGTTTCTGTTTATGATGCCCGTCAGCATTGGCTGAAAACGATATACTATGACGGCGGTCCAGAACACCCGACGGCCGTGCTTGAGCGGGCGGAAAGCGGCTTGGAGCTGCAAACGGCAGAGGGAAATACCGGTCTGCTTCCCTGCCTGTGGAAACCGGGCTCTGCAGAGCAGAGCTTTATTAACGCGCAGACAGGTGAGCCGGGCGTGACGGCCTCGACGGATGCAGGGGAATTCTGCTTCTGCCCGGCTGAAAAATGTGCGCTGCGCCGGGAAGCCCAGAAAAAGAGTCAGGATACCCCGGACTGCCTTGCTCCGGGTTGGCCTGAATCAGCAGAAGCGGCGCTCGACTTCCATCCGATCCCCAATGCGCCAATCAGTGCTTGCCAGAGCAACAGGGACAGAGGGGAAGAAGCCGCACAAGACCCGGCACGGGACTATGCAGCCAACCATGAAATTTATTCTGTTGAGACGCATGCGGCACACCCGGCTAAATATGCGGTAGCGGCCAAAGGGCTTTCCGGTCCGGTCCGCGGCGGACTAAAACGCCGGGAAGAACACCGGGAGGAGCAGGAACCTTCTAAACGTATTGTAATTAGCTCTGGTGAGAGCTATCTCTATTTCGGCAGGTTAATCGACGGGATGAGACAGGGACAAGGCCGCACACAGATGTCTGGCGGCCATACTGCCTATGAAGGCAATTACTGTGATGATCAGCGTGACGGCTTCGGCGTTTATTACTGCAAGTCCGGCAGGCTCAGCTATGCAGGCGGCTGGAAAAAGAATCTGCGCGACGGGCTGGGCGTTGCATTTTCACATGACGGCTTTATTTTTGTCGGCAACTGGAAAGCGGGCGTTGCGAACGGAGTAGGTACAGAATTCGACCTTTCCGGCAATCCTGTCCGGACTGGCCTCTGGCGTGACGGCAAATATATTGGCCCGGTTGGCCCGGCAGATTTGACGCGGTAATCCCCGGAAGAAAATCTGGGGAAAGTGTGTTAAAGGGTAACCTGCTTAACAAATCCCTCTGCTAAAAGCCGGCACCCTTCGTAGGACGGATGGCCGCCAAAACGGGAAAGATAGTCATACGGAGGCTTCAGGCCGAGATAGGGAGAGACATCAAAACAATATTCGCAAAGCGGAGCAAGTTCCCTGCGGATATAGGCGTTGCAGTTCCGCCAGACAATTTCAGCGGCAGGTGGATAGTCAAACGGCGGAATTGTAAAGATACCCACCCGTACTCCGGCGCTTTTTAGCGACGTGACAATCTTTTTCAGGTCGCTTTCCACCTGTGCTTCCGAGCGCCATTGCAGTACGTCGTTTACACCAAAGCAGACGGAAACCAGGTCAGAGGTTTTGGCTTTTGCAAGCCAGTAGCGGTCTGTGGCGGCATCGCGTGCACATCCATATCCGAGGCCGATGTTCCAGACGGCAATATCCTGCGGCAGGTGGGAAGCAATCTTTGCCACCCAGAATTCATAAAGGTCGTTGCGCGTGCTGAGCCCCTGAGTGATGCTGTCGCCGAGAAAAGTCAGGCGCATCCGTACCGGGCGCCTGCACCCGACAAGGCACGGCTGCGGAAATTCGCAGGTCGTCTGCCATTCCCCGTGGACAAGCCGGTAAGATGGGATAATCTTATCAGGTGTGTAGGGAATGTTTTTGCCGCGCACAGTCCATTGGAACACTAAATAGTGGCCTTCCGGGATATTCAGCTCCGTGTCGTCAGACCACCAGGCTTCACCGGGTTCCACAACCCGTCCTGCAGCGCCTCCAAACTTTACGGGGACAAGCGTACTTCCGTCATAAAAACCCGGCTCGATCCCGCCGTCACCGGAAAAAGCAGAAACAACTTCCAGCCGGTCTCCCGTCAGATTTGCCCAAGAAAGCGTGCCATTGCTGTAGGTGCTGTCTACAGCATTGCAGAAGTAAAAGCGGTAGGAGAAACGCCCGTGCCGGCGGACGCGGTAAAACACCCGCCCGGTAATTTCACGGATCTCACTGCTCCGGAGAATGCAGTTATTACAAGTACCAGCTACCGTGTTGGAAGGATATTCCTCAAACAGGTTTTTTCCCATAAAAACGCCTTCATTTTTGTTTTTTTGGCGGGCCCGCATCCTGTGTCCCGACATTCCAGTGTATCATCTTAGCATGGATTTGACCATTTGGCAAACGGTGGGAACTCTTGCAACCTGCGGGAGGGAAAAATTATTTTACACTGCTTTTGCTGTAAGGACAGTCCCGGGGTAATACCATGTAAGGATTTCTTTGTAGCTGGCACCTTCACGGGCCATCGCTTCAGCGCCGGTCTGACTCATCCCAACGTCGTGACCATAGCCATGCACCATAAAAAGAAATTTTCCGCTTTCATGGGAGACAGTAAAATTTGCAGAGCGGAGGCCGAATGCCTGCCGGATTTTCCCGCCCGTGAGTGTTTCTCCGCCGATGACCGCAGTTTTCACGGTGCCGGCCTGCGAGCGGGATACGGTGCCAATCCAACTGCCCGCGTCACCTTCCAACTTCGCTTTCGGTGCAACAGAGAGAATCCGGCTGCGGAAGTCATTTTCCGCAAAGCTTGCACTTGTCAGATAGCCGCTTGCAAACATGTCATTCGGGCTTGCTACAGAGATGAGGTAGGGGTACTTCCCACCCCAGACGTCCTCTGAATTTTCCGTGCAGCCGGAAGAAATGGCAAAGTAGGTTGTATCGGCAAGCTCGCCGCCGTAGGTGAGTGTCTGCCCGAAAACCGCATCTGCGGCGGAAGAAACGGCTGCGTAATATTTGCTGTAGGAACTGCCCCAGCGCTTTTTCATCTGCTCGTCCGTCATGTAAACCGTTGCGTTTGCCGTATCTGCGCTGAAATCGGAATTTCCTTTTCCACCGGCAAGTTTCCGCAGCCTGCTGTAATAGGTATAAGCGGCGACCGCCTGCGCCTTAAGCGCCTCAGAGGGTGCGTCGGGTGACATTTCCGTAGCAACTGTGGCAGTGAGAAAGTCCCCGTCGTTTACGTTCAGCACTTTTCCGGAAGATGTATCCAGAATCCGGAACTGTTTTCCGGACTTCGTGAGCCGCTGCACAGCAGGCGTCTTTGTACCGTTTGCGGAAAGCTTCGCCTGCCCTCCGAACGCGAGTAGCGGGATCAGTACCATGGCAAGGAGAAGCAGCAGCCGCAGCAGCCGCGCTCCACGTTTCACATTCATTTAAAAATCCTCCTTTTCCGGCAGACCGGGCTGATTTTCATTCCTGTTATTGATAAGGCCAGGGAGCAGGCAGCTTTTGTCCTAAATTGCCGCAATCCCCATGAAACTTTAAAAACGAAACTGTTCTGCTTGACTTTGGCTGAGTGCTGATATAAAATAAAAACATTCATTAAGTTAAAAGGCCGGAGATGCCGCACAGTCTTGCTGCGGAAACGGCTTTCTTTTTTATCATGTTGGGAGATGATTTTTAGTGAAAGAAGATGCCGGAAAAATTTCGTTGAATGCTGAAAGTCTGGAGCTGAAAGCGCTCTGCGACGAATACCGGAAAAACAATCAGATTGCCCCGGAGAACTTCGATTTATATAATGTAAAGCGCGGCCTGCGCAACCCGGACGGTACGGGCGTTATGGCAGGGCTCACACTGATCTGCAATGTACACGGCTATTTAATTGATAATGCAGTCCGCATTCCGGACAAAGGGCGTCTTTGCTACCGCGGTGTTGATATCAATGACATTGTGAATGCCTGCGTAGCGGAGAACCGCTTTGGCTTTGAAGAGGTTGCCTGGCTGCTTCTGTTTGGCAGCCTGCCCACGCGCAACCAGCTGGAGTCTTTTAAGAATGTTTTGGCGGAGTGCCGGGAGCTTCCGGAATACTTTGCGGAGGACATGATTATCAAGGCCCCTTCGAGAAATGTAATGAATAAGTTGGCACGCTCTGTCCTGGCTCTTTACTCCTATGATGATAATCCGGATGATACATCGCTGGAAAACAATATGCGCCAGTCTATCCAGCTTATTGCGCGCCTGCCAATCATTATGACATATGCCTACCAGGTTAAGCGGAGGCACTTTGATAAAAAAAGCATGTATTTTCACCCGCTGGACCCCACACAATCCACTGCTGAATCAATCCTGAACGCGATTCGGCCTGACCGTTCCTTTACGGATGAGGAAGCAAAGCTCCTTGATGTCTGCATGATTATCCATGCGGAGCACGGAGGGGGCAACAACTCGACCTTTACAACACGTGTGCTTTCTTCCACAGGAACAGATATCTATTCTGCAATCGGGGCGGCGATTGGCTCCCTGAAAGGGCCGCGTCACGGCGGCGCGAACCACCGCGTCATGATGATGATGAACGAGCTGATGGAAAATGTGAAGGACTGGAAGGATGACGATGAGATTTCCGCTTGGCTGGGACGGATTCTGCGCGGTGAAGTTTCTGACCATTCCGGGCTGATCTACGGGATTGGCCATGCTGTTTACACACTTTCCGATCCGCGTGCCGTAATTCTGCGCACCCAGGCGGAAAAGTTTGCCGAAAAGTGCGGGATGGCAGAAAAGCTCAAGCTGTTTGAGCGTGTGGAGCGCCTTGCCCCGAAGGTCTTTGCAAAAGAGACAGGAAAAGCCAAGGTTATGTGCGCAAATGTTGATTTTTATTCCGGCTTGGTTTATGAGATGCTTGGAATACCGAGTGATTTGTTTACTCCGCTTTTTGCCGTTTCTCGGATTCCCGGCTGGTGCGCCCACCGCATGGAAGAACTGGAGACATGCGGACGCATCATTCGCCCTGCCTACCGTTCCCTTGCGAAGAACAGACTCTATGTTCCCATTGACAGGAGAACGGAGGCTCAGTCTGAAAAATGAACAGAAAATACATGTGGATTCTCCCCCTTGTCACCATAGCGGTTGTGCTTCCGGCAAAATGGTATGCGGCATTTAACCTTGTTGACCAAGAGTCGGGCTTTTACAGGGACGGAGGCCGGTTTGTCTGTATTGCTGCCGCTTTTGCTCTGGCCGGGATTGTGGCTGCCTTTCTTCTGACACACAAAGAGGCGAAGTTGCCGAGGCCGTTTACCCCGTTTCGGAGTGTGGGGTCCGGTGTCCTTGCAGCCCTCTGCGGTGTTTCAGTCGCTGTGCAGTCGCTTGTGGGCCTCGTGGGCTGGCAGTTTGCCGATGGTCAGGCACTTGGCGGCACAACAGTGATGGACAGCATCTTCGCGGCAGGGGGCTTTTTAGCAGCCGTCTCCTTCCTGATGGCTGCTTATGATTTTGCTTCCGGTGTGACTACCTTGCGCCGGCACCCTCTTGCAGCGCTGCTTTCGTCAGTCTGGGGCTGCATTGGACTGATTGCCCTTTTTGTTGACTATGCGGCTGTTGCCAACCGGTTTGAAAATATCTACCATACGTTTACGGTTGTGTTTCTTCTTTTATTCCTGTTTTCGCAGGCCGAGTATCTCTCCGGGGTAGACCGGAAGGGGGGAGCTGCGCAGTTTGTCCCATATGGCTTTGGTGCAATTATCCTTGCCGTCACTGATTCACTGCCCAATCTTGCACTGATGTTTGCCGGGAGAAAGACACTTGGCACGTTCCCGGCTGGCCTGTATTTTGTCAATCTCGTGATTGCCGCATATATTGCAGTTTATCTTTCAGCTTTCCGGAAGCAGGAACGCCCTGAAATGCTTGCTGCTGCGCCGGTGCCTGCGGCAAAGCTGAGGGGTGGGGACGAACAGGCACCGCAGAAAAGGGAAGAATCCGGTGCGGTACTTGACGACTGCCTGCGGTTTCTTGAGGGAGCCTATCCGGGTGGTGAGCATTTTGAGGAACGCCCGGGGCATCCTGCCTTTCCATCTGAAAAGACAGAGAGTTAGTTAAATTTATATCATTAATACCTTGATAAAAACTTGAAAATGCTATAGAATAACAGAAGGAATCCATACAAATATAATCAGGAGGTAGGTAAATAATGTCTATCCGCATTGGCATCAACGGTTTCGGCCGCATTGGACGCCTTGTTTTCCGTGCCGCGGTCGAGCAGCCGGAGACGTATGAAATTGTCGGAATCAACGATCCGTTTATTGACCTTGACTACATGGTATATATGGTGAAGTATGATACTATGCACGGCCATTTTGATGGCGACATCAAGGCAGAAGGCGGCAGGCTGGTCGTTAATGGCCGCAAGATTGACGTCTTTGCTGAGAAAGATCCGTCCATGATTCCGTGGGGCAAAGTAAATGCCGAGTATATTGTTGAATCAACCGGCGTTTTTGCCACTACAGAAAAAGCTTCTGCCCATCTTAAGGCAGGCGCAAAGAAGGTCGTTATTTCTGCTCCTGCAAAGGACAAGGAGACCCCGACTTTTGTCTGCGGTGTAAACCTAGACATGTACAAGAAGGATATGAAGGTCGTCTCCAATGCTTCCTGCACAACGAACTGCCTTGCTCCGCTGACGAAAGTCATCAACGATAAGTTTGGCATTGTCGAAGGTCTCATGACAACCATTCACTCCACCACAGCCACCCAGAAGACTGTTGACGGACCAACCAAGAAAGACTGGCGCGGCGGCCGTGCTGCTTCCGGCAACATCATCCCGTCTTCCACGGGTGCTGCCAAAGCCTGCGCGCTGGTTATCCCGGATGTTAAAGGCAAGCTGACCGGTATGTCCATGCGTGTCCCGACGCTGGATGGTTCCGTTGTTGACCTGACTGTCAGCCTGAAGACTAAGACAACCTATGATGAAATCTGCAAGGCTCTCAAAGAGGCTTCTGAAGGTTCCATGAAGGGTGTCCTCGAATATACGGAAGATCCGATTGTTTCTTCTGATGTTCTTGGTGACGCGCACACCTCTATCTTTGATGCCAAAGCCGGTATTATGCTGAATGACCACTTTGTCAAACTGATTGCCTGGTACGACAATGAATGGGGCTACAGCAACAAAGTCCTTGACCTCATTAAGCACATGTATAAAGTCGATCATAAATAAGTGTTTTCCCATGGCTCCGCGGTTTGCCGCGGAGCCTTTTTTATTTTAATTATTAGAATGTGAATGCCTTAATATGCTTTCCCATTTGAAAAAAGTGCTTTGAAGAAAAAGAAGGAGATTTCTGAACATATACAACAAAATATTTGGATACTAGATAGCAATATTGCAAGAAATTGACTAAAATGCTTGATATTCCGGCATCATGTGGTATGATAAAAGAAGAAAAAGCCGCAGGCGATCCGAAAGGAAGTTACTTTCCATGCAAAATGACAGAATATCTGAAAATGAAAAAGTTCCGCTGCTTTCATTTCATCAGGGTACAAACTATAAAGCATATGAATTCCTGGGTGTACATAGGATTGAACGGGACGGAAAACCGTGCATGGTCTGCCGTGTCTGGGCGCCGAATGCTTCTGTGATCTCTGTCGTTGGGGATTTCAATCGTTGGGAGCCTGGTGCAAACCTGATGGAGAAAATCAGTGACGGTGGAGTATGGGAATGCTTCCTGCCGTTTGAGTTCAAGCAGTATGATGCGTACAAGTTCTGTGTAACAACACCGGAGGGGAAAAACGTTTTTAAGATTGATCCCTATGCGTTCCATTTTGAGACTGCTCCGGGAAATGCCTGCAAATATTATGATATTTCCGGGTTCCAGTGGCATGACTCCGCATGGTTCCGCCATAAAAAAGCGAAGCCGCATTACAGCCAGCCCGTCAATATCTATGAGGTCCATGCCGGTTCCTGGCGCCGCTACAAGGATGGGAATACCTTTTCCTATGACAAGCTTGCAGAAGAACTGATCCCTTATGTTAAGGATATGGGCTATACTCACATTGAATTGATGCCGATGACTGAGTATCCGTACGAAGGCTCATGGGGATATCAGGTGACGGGCTATTTTGCACCGACCTCCCGCTACGGGGAGCCAAAGCAGTTCATGAATTTTGTAGAGAAGTGCCATGAAGCCGGAATTGGTGTCATCATGGACTGGGTTCCCGCGCATTTCCCGAAGGACGAATTTGGCCTTGCAAAATATGACGGGACACCCTGCTACGAATATGCGGATCCACGCAAGGGGGAGCACAAGGAATGGGGGACGCTGGTCTTCGACTATGGCAGAAATGAAATTATCAGCTTCCTGATTTCCAGTGCGGTGTTCTGGCTCGAAAATTACCATATTGACGGGTTGCGCGTAGATGCCGTTGCCTCGATGCTGTACCTTGACTACAGCCGCAAGGATGGCGAATGGGTTCCAAACAAGAATGGCGGCAAGGAAAATCTGGAAGCCGTCGCATTCCTCCGGAAGCTGAATGAAGCGGTTTTTGCCAGATTCCCCGACGTGATGATGGTTGCGGAGGAATCCACTTCCTGGCCTATGGTTTCCCGGCCGACCTACTGCGGTGGGCTGGGTTTCAACTATAAGTGGAATATGGGTTGGATGAACGACATGATGCACTACATGTCGCTCGATCCGATTTACCGCAAATTTAACCATGATAACCTGACATTTTCATTCTTTTATGCTTTTTCCGAAAACTTTGTGCTCCCAATTTCACATGATGAAGTAGTGCATGGGAAACGGTCTCTGATTAACAAAATGCCCGGCGACTATGAGCAGAAATTTGCTGGTGTGCGTGCATTCCTTTGCTACATGATGGCGCACCCCGGAAAAAAGCTGGTCTTCATGGGAACGGAATTCAGTCAGTTTATTGAGTGGAACTACAAGCAGGGACTGGACTGGCTCCTGCTTGACTATGAGCAGCACAGAAAACAGAAGCAGTTTTTCCATGACCTTAACCACTTTTACCTTGAAAACTCCCCCCTCTGGGAAATTGATTTTTCGTGGGAAGGATTTTCCTGGATTTCAAACGATGACTATACCCAAAGCGTCATTGCGTTCCGCAGAATTGACAAGTCCGGCAGGGAAATCATTGCTGTCTGCAATTTTCTGCCGGTCAAGCGTGAGAATTACCGCATTGGCGTCCCTTATGACGGCACCTATGAGGAAGTCTTTTCTTCAGACGATGTAAAATACGGAGGAAGCGGCATTACTAACGGGAAAAATATCCGCAGCGCGCAGCCTGGGATGCATGGCTGTGCACAGTCCATCAGCCTGACGCTGCCTCCCCTTTCGGTCTTTTACCTCAAGTGCAAAAGGAAAAGGGCCAAAACGACGAAGGTTTCAGCGGAAACAGGGCGAAAAAGCGCCCCGAAACGGAGTCGTCCCACAGAGAAATAAATTTGCAAAGGAAGGATTCAAAATGCTGCCAAAACAGGAAGTAGTCGCAATGCTGCTGGCAGGCGGCCAGGGCAGCCGGCTCGGTGTCCTGACAAAGGATCTTGCAAAACCGGCCGTTCCGTATGGCGGAAAATATCGTATTATTGATTTTCCACTTTCCAACTGCGTCAACTCCGGCATTGAATGTGTCGGTGTCCTGACGCAGTATCAGCCACTGGTCTTGAATGAATATATCGGCAGTGGGCAGCCGTGGGATTTGGACAGTGTTTCCGCAGGTGTCCGTGTGCTGCCTCCTTATCAGCGCGGCCGCAAGTCGGACTGGTACAAAGGGACAGCGAATGCAATTTATCAGAATATCCCGTATATCGAGCGGTACAACCCTGAATATGTCATCGTCCTTTCCGGTGACCATATCTACAAGATGGACTATTCCAAAATGATTGCCTACCATCAGGAAAAGAAAGCCGACTGTACCATTGCGGTGATTGAGGTGCCAATGGAAGAAGCAAGCCGTTTTGGCATTATGAATACAAAGCCGGACGGCTCTATCTACGAATTTGAGGAAAAGCCGAAAAAGCCGAAGAGTAACATGGCTTCCATGGGCATTTATGTGTTTACATGGAATAAGCTCCGCGAATATCTGGAGGCTGACGAGGCAAACCCGGAGTCTACCAATGACTTCGGCAAGGATGTCCTTCCCACTATGCTGAAAGCGGGCGAGCGGATGTTTGCCTACCGTTTTGAGGGCTACTGGAAGGATGTCGGGACCATTGACAGCCTCTGGGAATCCAATATGGACCTGCTGAACCCGAAAGTGCCCCTGGACCTCAGCCGGGAGAACTGGAAAATTTATTCCCGCAACCCGGTTATGCCGCCGCATTACATTGCAAAAGAAGCAAAAGTCCAGAATTCGCTGGTAGCAGAGGGCTGCAATATTTATGGCCTGGTTGACTTTTCCGTCCTGTTTGCGGGCGCCAGCGTCGCGCCGGGCGCTGTTGTGCGCGACTCCATTATCATGCCGAACACGCATATCGAGGCTGGCGCCGTTGTCCAGTACGCAATTATCGCCGAGGACTGTGTGATTGGCAGGAATGCCACCATCGGCAAGCGGCCGGAGGATGTGGAGGACAAAGACAAATGGGGCATTGCGGTCGTCGGTGACGGATGCAGGATCCGGGAAGGAGCGGTAATCCCTCCAAAGGCAATGATTGACCGGGATACTCGGGAAGGGGGAGGTCGTCGAAAATGCGCGGTAACAATGTGCTCGGCCTGATTTTTTCCAATATGCACGAAGAGCAGCTCCGCGACCTTACCGAAAACCGCACGATGGGTTCGGTGCCGTTTGGCGGAAAATACTGCCTGATTGATTTCCCGCTTTCCAACATGGTTAACTCCGGAATTAACAAGGTCGGTGTCATTACAAAGCGGAATTATCAGTCCCTGATGGATCACCTTGGTTCCGGAAAATCGTGGAATCTTTCCCGTAAGCGGGAGGGCCTGTTTATTCTGCCGCCGTTTGAGGCGGAGGTTTACAAACCGAATGACCGGATTGAGCTGCTTGCATCCGCACAAACATTTCTACAGAATTCCAAAGAAGAATATGTTCTCCTGACTGACAGCAACATTGTTTGCAATATTGATTATTCAGATGTTCTGAACCAGCATGTGCGTACAAAAGCAGATATTACAGTGATTTGCCATACTGGGAAAATCCCTGCGGGCATGGCTGCTCCTGCCGTTTATACTGCCGGGCCGGACGGCCGTGTGCGGGATATGCTGATTAACCCGCGTACGGAGGGGGAGTGCTGCTTTGGCATGAATATGATGCTAATCCGCCGTGAGTTGCTGATCCGGCTGGTTTCGGACTGTGTGAGCCGCAACCTTAACAATTTTAAGCGTGACCTGCTGCAGCGCAACCTTTCCAGCTATCAGATTTATGTCTATCACTTTCAAGGCTTTGCCAAACTAGTTTGCTCGGAAATTGCATACTTTGAGGCCAGCATGTCCCTGATGCTTCCTGAAGTGCGCGCTCAGCTTTTTGACCCGCGCCGCCCGATTTATACCAAAGTGCACGATGATATGCCTGCACGTTATGGCCTTGGCGCCATAGTTTCCAACTCCATTGTTTCGGATGGCTGCGTCATCGATGGGGAAATCAGCAACAGTGTCCTGTTCCGCGACGTCCATATTGGCAAAGGTACCAGGGTGGAAAACTGCGTCTTGCTTCAGGATACTGACGTCAGTCCGGACTGCCGCCTGAACTACGTGATTGCGGACAAAAATGTGCTGATTAAAAATGAGCGCAGCCTTTTGGGGTTCCAATCTTATCCGGTTTATATTTCAAAAGGCAGCATAGTCTGAGCTTAGACTGAACATGAAAAAACGCAACGGGGGGTATCCAGATGAAAGTCCTTTACTGCACCAGTGAGGCGATGCCTTTTGCAGCAACCGGCGGCCTTGCTGAAGTTGCCGGCTCGCTCCCGCAGGAGCTGCGCCTGCGCCTAATTGGCTGCCGTGTTGTCATGCCGCTCTATGAAGATATTCCGCAGGAACTGCGGGACAACATGAAATTTGTCACAAGCCTTTCTGTACCTGTGGCATGGCGCAGGCAATACTGCGGCGTCTTTGAAACACATTCCGGCGGCGTGATTTATTATCTGATTGATAATCAGTACTATTTCAAGCGCCATGGCCTTTACGGCCATTACGACGATGCAGAGCGCTTCGCTTTCTTTTCGCGTGCCGTAATTGAGATGCTTCCCTACCTTGATTTCAAACCGGACATTATCCATTGCAATGACTGGCAGACAGCTCTGGTGCCGGTTTACTACAGACTTTTTTATGCAAACAGCGACTGGTTCAAGGGTATCCGGACGGTTTTTACCATCCATAATATCCAGTATCAGGGGAAATACGGCAAAGAGCTTTTGGAAGATGTGCTGGGGATTCCGCAGTCTGATCTGCCGATTCTCGAATACAGCGGCTGCATCAATATGCTGAAAGGTGCAGTGGAATGTGCAAACCGTGTGACAACCGTCAGCCCAACCTATGCAAAGGAAATCCTGGACCCATGGTACGCTTATGGGCTTGAGGGAATACTCCAGCAGCGGAGCTGGAAAATTTCCGGTATTCTAAATGGAATTAACGTCAGTATCTATAATCCGGCAACGGATAAGAATCTCTATGCGCCTTTTACGCCGGACGACCTTTCCGGGAAAGCATCAAACAAGCTGGAACTTCAGAAGCGCCTGAAACTGGAGCAGGACGCGGATATCCCGATAATTGGTATGGTGACGCGCCTGGTTGCCCAAAAAGGGCTTGACCTGGTGCGTGAAGCCTTGGACAATATTATGCAGAACTCAGACGCACAGTTTGTCATTCTTGGTTCAGGCGACTGGGACTACAAAAACTATTTTAGGGACATGCAGGCTAAATATTCTGGCCGGATCTGTGCCTGCTTTGGCTTTATCCCGGAGCTTTCCCATAAAATCTATGCTGCGTCGGATATTTTTCTGATGCCGTCAAAGACAGAGCCCTGCGGCCTTTCTCAGATGATTGCACTGCGCTATGGGACTATTCCGGTAGTGCGTGAAACCGGCGGCCTAAAGGACACGATTGAGGACAGCGGGGATGGCAAAGGGAATGGCTTTACCTTTAAAACTTATGACAGCAGTGACATGTATGGTGCTGTAATGCGTGCCCTGAATGGCTATGAAAACCGTGAGGGCTGGGAAGTCCTGATCCGGCGTGCGATGGCCTGTGATTTCAGTTGGGGGCGTTCCGCAAACGAATATATCCGGCTTTACCGCGGCCTGATTAAAAACAGCTGAAACAGAAGCTGAACAAAAGGTTAAATCCTATATTATGAAACGCTCTCCGCCATTCCACCCGGGAAAATGCGGAGAGTGTTTTTAACTCCAAAATAATACTTTCGGTATTATTAAAGTAGTAAAATTCAGACTGTATTTATGAGCTGGTAACACAGACATTCCTTCTTCTGTTGCCAGGTTTTCAAAGCAGAAAGGATATGCTATAATTACTTTGAAGCTTTTCTCGTACCCATACGGTTTTCAGAATTTTGAACCAGGTTAAACAGGGAAGAGGAAAAGAGGGGATACTCTGCCGTAATTTTCTCGGGAGAGAGAGAGGGTGCAATGCCTTTGGGAAGCGGTTCCATATTTTCGACCTTTTCACCGGCAAGCAGGCAGACTGCGTTACTGAATGCAATTTCCTGGGATGCGCTTGAGTAGCCGCTGCTTTGGTGGTAGGAAATGGCAAACATCCCCTGCGGGTTTTTAGGGTTTCCGGAATAAAGCAGGCGAAATACTTTGTAAATACAAAGGCTCAGGTAAGCAGAAATTTCCGAAGTCAGCGCCTTACAGGAGCATTTCTGAAGAATACCGTAGATAATATTCAGGGAATTTGCAATCAGCTTTTTGCTGAGGACGGGAAGAAGGCTGCCGTCTTTCCCGTGCATCACATTTTCGCGCCCTGCTGCATCCGGTTCAGGGATATCCTCGACCGAGATAGTTGCACCGCTGCGCTGGGGTGTCCTTCCAAGAAGATAGTCACAGGATACATTATAGTAATCCGCAATGCGGACTACAAAGTCAAGCCCGCATTCCCGGATGCCTTTTTCATAGTGTGAAAGAAGAGCCTGTGAGATACCGAGGTCGCCTGCCGCTCTTTTTTGACTGTATCCACGCTCTTTCCGCAGGAGCGTGATAATCCGCGCAAAATTATTGTTCATTTCCTATATCCCCTGTCGAAATGTGAGAGAAAACGCTCAGTAAATTATATAATAGTTAGTACTTTTTGTAAAGCCGCTAGATATCGTGCCCATACTGGGAAGCTGTATCTGTATTTAGATATTCAGATGCACCGGGCGCAGGAAAGGAAGCCAGAGCACATGAAATCCTATACAATTCATTTAATCCGGAATGGCATGACGCGGGGCAATGAAGAGGGCCGCTATATTGGAACAACAGATTTGCCACTTTCCCCCGCAGGGGAAAAGCGCCTGAATACGCTTGCAAAAAAATACCCTTATCCGCAGGCAGACCTTTACTATACCAGTCCGCTGCTCCGCTGCACACAGACAATAAAAATCCTGTATCCGGAGGCAAAGCCAACCCTGATGAGCGGCCTTTGCGAATGCGATTTTGGCGAATGGGAAGGCAAAACAGCGGCGGAAATTTCCGCGCACAATCCGGCTTTTGCGCGGTGGGTTTCCGGAGAAGGCCGTCAGGTTACTCCTCCGGGAGGTGAAAATGGCGTTGAAATGATGCGGCGTGTATGTGCTTCGTTTGAGCGGATTGTCCACGGTATGATGATAAATGGGACAGCGTCGGCCGTTATTGTGGCGCACGGCGGCGCGCTGATGTCAATCCTGACAGCCTACGGGCTGCCCCGTGCACAGTTCTATGACTGGATGACCGAAAGCGGGTGCGGCTACTCTGTGCGTATTACGCCTGGGCTGTGGATGCGCTCAAAGGTTGTGGAAGTCTATGCAAAAATACCGGAAGAAAAGAAAAAGGATCAGGGGAATGGAGTTATGCTGATTGACCTTGCACGCGAAGCCGCAGAGCGTGCGTATGGGAAGAAAGAAAAAAACCAGAAGGACAGCTGACGGTTTCTTCCGGAAAGGAGATCCCTATTTACCATGTATCAAGGCTGCAAAAAATATATTCCATTCCGCCCGGTTCCGCTGCACGGCCGGAAATGGCCGGACCGACCTCTCCGAAAGCCGCCCGTCTGGTGCAGTGTTGACCTGCGCGACGGCAATCAAGCGCTTGTTAATCCTATGAACTTGGAAGAGAAGCTGGAATTTTTCCGGATGCTTGTGAAAGTCGGCTTTAAGGAAATTGAAGTTGGCTTTCCTTCTGCGTCGGAAACGGAATATGCGGTTGTTCGCACTCTCATTGAACGGGGCCTTGTTCCGGATGATGTGACAATTCAGGTCCTGACACCAGCACGGGAGCATCTGATTCGGAGGACATTTGAGTCCATCCGCGGCGCAAAAAACGTGATTGTCCATTTTTACAATCCGACTTCGGCACTTCAGCGCAAGGTGGTATTTCGGACGGACATGCAGGGCGTTATCAAGATTGCAGTAGAAAGCGCTGTCCTGATCCGACAGCTTGCGGAAGAAGAGACTGCCCGCAGCGGGGCAGAAATCCGTCTGGAGTATTCGCCGGAAAGCTTCTCTGGCACCGAGATTGACAATTCTGTCCTCATCTGTGAAAAAGTCATGGAAGCCCTCCATCCAACTCCGCAGAAGAAGCTTATCCTCAATCTTCCGAATACCGTAGAACTGGCTCCCCCGAACTGTTATGCCGACCAGATTGAGTATTTTGGCCGGTATATTCCGAACCGGGACAGCGTTATCCTCAGCATCCATCCGCACAATGACCGCGGAGAAGCGGTCGCCGCCACGGAGCTCGGACTGATGGCCGGCGCAGAGCGTGTGGAAGGCACGCTGTTTGGGAACGGGGAACGCACAGGAAACGCAGACCTTATGGTGGCTGCCATGAATTTGTACTCGCAGGGGATTAACCCCGGCCTTGATTTTTCTCATCTGGAAGAAGTACGCCGTGTTTATGAGCGGTGCACAAAGATGAAAGTACATGAGCGTCACCCTTATGCAGGCGAGCTTGTCTTTACGGCTTTTGCGGGTGCTCATCAGGATGCCATCAGCAAGGGGAAAGCCTATATGAAATCTGGTGCAACAGAATATTGGGAAGTCCCGTACCTGACCATTGATCCGGCGGATGTCGGACGTCAATATGAACCGATAATCCGCATCAACAGCCAGTCCGGAAAGAGCGGAGCAGCCTTTGTATTGCAGCAGTGCTATGGATTTGAGCTGCCAAAGGCAATGCACCCCGAATTCGGCGCAATGGTTAAGGCTGCATGTGATGAAACCGGACGTGAGCTGAAACCCTCAGAGGTTTACTCAATTTTCCGAAAGAACTATCTTGATATTGGTGCGCCGTATTCTCTCAGAAGCTGCCACCTGACCGACGAAAATGGTGACGGAACGGTCTACTTTCAGGGTGTACTCCGCTTTGGTGAGGAAGACCATTCCGTGGAAGGCATGGGCAATGGCCCAATCAGCGCATTCTTTCATGCACTCCGCAGGATTGGCCTGACACAGTATCAGTTTGTGACCTACCGGGAAGACTCCATTTCAGCCGGAGCGGATTCGCAGGCGGTTTCCTATATTCACCTGACAGCTCCGGATGGCAGACCTGCGTTTGGCGTTGGCATAGACAGCAATATCAGTCTGGCGTCTCTGAAAGGCATTGTTTGTGCCATTAACCGCGCAGAGCAACAGGCAAAGTAACAGAAAAAGGCATAATGCGTAACTGTCCCCTGCCGTAAAAGCATCCGGGGAAATCTGACTCTGGGAGCTCTTTGCTGTTCAGCCCGGCTGCCTGTCGTAGACGCGGACATAATCGACGACGAAATCCACAGGCAGAAGCTTAGAATTCCGAGTAATCAGACCGGCCCAGTCAATACCCGGCTTTGCATTTCTGCCGCATACCTCTACGGAAAGAATCATGTATTCCGGGACGCGGGATGTGCCGCGGAGAAAGCTGGTGCGGCAGGTCTCTTTCCGGTTGATGTAGTAAATGTATTCCTTGTCGTTCCACTCCAAACCATAAGTATTAAAGTGGTCATATGGCTGTGTAGCCGGGAAAAAGCCAATTCGCTTGGAACGAAGCAGCGGGGCTTGGCCATTTACATGGATGGATGACACAATGCAGTCATGCGTCGAGTCATTCTTACAGTAATTCGGCGCCTCAAAAATATCAAGCTCTGCGCCATTTAAGCCGCCTTGCGTACCTTTCCCTGGAATCCTCATATTATTGCTTTGAATCCAGAAAGAAGCCCACAGCCCCTGCGCCTTTGGAAGGATGCAGCGAATCTCATAATAGCCGTAGCCATGGTCAAACAGGCCGTCCGTGCAGATTGCGGCAGTATAAAAGCCAGGCCCCAGGGCACCGTCTTTATACTCCGTCCGAATACGAAGACATCCGTCTTTGACTAGAAGTTCACTTTTGTCCCAGTAGCCACCACGGCGTATTTCACAGTCTTTTCCGCTGTCTGTGCGCAGTTTCCATTTTGTGCTGTCAAGACGGTCCCCATTGAAATCATCTTCAAAAACCGGCTTCCATTGGCTTAAATCAATCATATTAGTTATACCTCCTTCATTTTAATTGTACGCTTCCGGAGAGTTTTCCTGTACGCTGTGCCCTTAATATTTCAGTATCCAGTCTTTCCGGTGAGCGATTCATCATGTTCTACCCAGGATTTTACGTCAGTAACGGTATACTCTTTTTTGCTGATGCGTGCAACAACATGCGCAATGCCTGCGTTGATAATGACACGCTTACAAAGTGAACACGGGGCCGGGTCCGCAACATATTCACCGGTTTTAACTTCTTTGCCGACAAGGTAGAGTGTTGCACCGATCATATCATTGCGCGGGGCGCTGATGATTGCGTTCATTTCCGCATGAACCGAGCGGCAGAGCTCATAGCGTTCCCCGCGGGGAACACCAAGGCTTTCACGCACACAGTAGCCGAGGTCAATGCAGTTTTTTCGGCCGCGCGGTGCTCCCACGTAGCCCGAAGAGACAATTTCATCGTGGTTGACAATAATAGCGCCGAAATTCCGCCGCAGGCAGGTGCCGCGCTCAAGGACCGTTTCGGCAATGTCAAGATAGTAATTCGTTTTATCTGTTCTAGGCATAATAGGCATAAAACGTTCCGCCCTTTCCTCCGAAATATCTGGGAAAAATAGTATTTATGGTTCCTGCGGTGCTATAATGATATCATTAAAACAAAGGTTGTGCAAAATGGATTTATCGGATTTTCATACGGTGCAAGGAATCCTAAACCGAAACGGTTTCCACTTTTCCCATGCGCTTGGCCAGAATTTTATCGTAAGCCCTGCTGTTTGCCCTAAAATGGCGGAGCTTTGCGGTGCAGACCGCAAAGCCGGTGTGCTGGAGATTGGGCCGGGCGTCGGGGTGCTGACGCGCGAGCTGGCAAAGCGTGCAGGCCGTGTCGTTGCGGTAGAGCTCGACCGCAGACTGGAGCCGGTGCTCCGGGAAACGCTTGCAGACTGCCCTAACGTAGAGCTTGTCTGGGGCGACGCAATGAAACAGGACCTTGCCGGGCTGATAAGGAAGAAATTTGCGGGGCAGAGTGCTTACCTTTGTGCAAACCTGCCATACTATATCACATCGCCTCTCATCATGCGTGTGCTGGAAGAAAAAACTCCTGTCCGTGCCATGACGGTTATGGTGCAGAAAGAAGCTGCCGACCGCCTCTGTGCGGAACCAGGCACCCGTGCCTGCGGTGCCGTAAGCGCTGCGGTTCGGTACTATTCGGAACCAACCCCTCTTTTTAGTGTGCCGCGCTCCTGCTTTTTCCCGAAGCCGAATGTTGATTCCACTGTAGTGCGGATGGATATTCTTCAGGAGCCGCCTGTTGATGTACCAAGTGAAAAGGCTTTTTTTGCGGTTGTAAAAGCTGCATTTTCCATGCGCCGCAAAACAGCCGTCAATTCCATTTCGGCAGGCCTCTGTCTGCCGAAAAGCCGCGTGGCACAAGTGTTTGCTGATATAGAAATTGCACCGGCGGCCCGTGCAGAACAGCTTACCATGAAGGAATTTGCAGCGCTTGCGGCAGCCCTTAGCGGAAAGGATAGATTCTGATGAGTGATGAACAGTTTGCATATCTCCTTTTTGGAGCAGGTTTTGTCCTGATGGTTGTATCCATGATAGCTGGCCCGTTTGGTGTGACAAAATGGGCAATCTTTGCAGCAACTGTGGCCTGCTGTTTTGCGATTGCTGCAACATCAATTGGGTTCCTTACCTGGGATGAGCCGCCGGAAATCCCGCCAAAAGAGGAAAATCCAGAAAAAGAGAACAGGGACGGTCATCTCAGTAAATGATCGCCCCATATTTTGCTGCAAGCGGTTCCAGAACTTCCCGCTCAATGGGGGAACTGGAATCAATAATCAGCCTTCCCTGAAAACAGCGCAGCGCAGCTTCCAGTACTGTGGAACTGTCAGTGCGAACGGCAATGGGCAGTTTTGCAAGATGACAGTTCCGTCCCAGCAGAATTGCATCATCGACACTTTCAATAAAAACCAGAGCCACTGAAGCCCCTTCGTCACCAAGCCGGATCAGCTTATCGCCGAGCAAGCTGGAACAGCGAATTGGCTCACTGAATTCAAGGTCATCCCCGAGAAAGAAAGCTTCCTGTTCAGTTGTGGCAGCATTGCAGTCGGCTTCTTCAGGAATTTTCGGCGGGCCATATCTTTTTATCAGCTCATGTACCGCATGAAGATGCACCGGTGTGGTATTCTGTCCGCATCCAATGATGCGGATTCCCGTGTCCAGGAAGGGCTTTATTTTTTCCGCATACTGTGAGGGCGTCCAGTCCGGCTGTGCATCGGCTGTGAATACAAGAGGGACAGACGCACTTGAAAGTGTCTCTTTTGCAAGGGAAAGAAGGCCATTTCCGGGCAGCCCGCAGAAGCCTACGGCAGCCGCACCCATGGCCTGTAACGTGATGAGCGCCGGAAGAAAGCTGTTTTTCTCCTTCCCTTCACAGTCTGACGCAAAATTACAGCAGGCAATTACCGGAAGCCCGGTTCCGCGGGCAGCCAGAACAAAAGCACGCATATCTGCAAGTGAATTCTGGTGACTTAGATAGAGAAAATCGGCTCCTGAACTGTCCCATGCAGCCGTTTGCCGGCGGCAGACGGTAAAAACATCTTCAAAATCGGACTCACCAAGGGGTGGGACAAAAAGCCCAGTAGGCCCGCATATGCCGCCCGCCGGGACACCGGGAAAGTTTTCCCGGAAAACCCGGACGGATTGTCTGCCACCGGGAAGAAAGCATACAGCACCCGCACCTGCTTTTAGAAAACCGACAGGATGGGAGTGCCCGGAATGCAGTGTTCCAACATAAAAGAGCAGAGGTAAGCCAGACGGGATAGGCATAATTGATATTGCACCGAATTCCTTTCGTTCACATGGTTTCCGGAGCGGTAATTTTGAACATGGTAAGCACATTCCTCAGCACGATGGCTGTTGCGGCACAAAGGTTCAGGCGTGCCTGCATCAGACCTTCCTCTTCACCCTCCACGCGGCAAGCCGTGTAGAACTTGTGAAACAGGTTTGCAAGTGTGATGACATAGCGCATCATGCGGGGTGGATCGTAGTCATGCGCAGAGGAAATAATTTCGCTTGTGCAGATGGAAAGATGACGGACCAAGGCAGCTTCTTCCGGCGTAGCCAGCAGAGCGAGCTCTGCATCTGTACAATCACGGCGGTGGATGCCTTCTGAAGCAAGCTTCCGCACGATGCTGCAAATCCGTGCATAGGCATACTGTACATAGTAGACCGGGTTCTGCGGATCCTGCTTGACGGCAAGGTCAAGGTCAAAGTCCATCTGCGAAGAAGCTTCACGCAGATTAAAGAAGAAACGGGCCGCATCTACCGGAACCTCGTCCAGCAGGTCGGCAAGCTGAATCATCTTGCCGGTGCGTTTGCTCATCCGAACGATTTCACCGCCCCGGACAAGGCGTACAAGCTGGATCAGAAGGATATCAAGCCGGTTGCCGCCAATACCAAGTGCGTCCATGGAGCCTTTTAGGCGTGCAACATGGCCGTGGTGGTCAGCACCGAAAACATCAATGACGCGGTCAAACCCACGCTTGACAAATTTATTATAATGATAGGCAATATCTGCTGCAAAATAAGTTGTGGTTCCGTCTTTGCGGATGAGAACTTCATCTTTCTCGTCATGATAGTCTGTCCCTTTGTACCACAGGGCGCCATCTTTTTCGTAGGTTGCACCGCGGTCGGCCAGACGCTGGATTGCTTCTTTTAATTCGCCGTCTTTATGAAGCGTGCTCTCATGGAACCAGTTGTCATAGACAATGCGGTATTTTTCAAGGTCTGTCCGCATTTTTTCAATGTTTTTCGGCAGCGCATAGTCAACCAGTGCCTTATTGCGCTTTTCCTCGGAGACATTCAGGTATTTGTCTCCGTAAATCGCCGCAAACTCTTTTGCGCGCTCCCGGATGTCGTCACCATGGTAGCCGTCGTCTGGAAATTCCACCGCATTTTCGCCCTTATAGAGCTGAATATAGCGGGCACCGAGAGAACGGCCGAACTTTTCAATCTGCGTGCCGTAATCATTGATATAGAATTCGCGGTAAACCTGAAAGCCTGCCGCGTCAAGGACGGAAGCAAGGCAGTCGCCGAGCGCTCCGCCGCGTGCATTGCCCATGTGCATCGGGCCGGTCGGATTTGCTGAGACAAATTCCACCATGACTTTTTTCTTTTTCCCATAGCCACTGCGGCCATATGCAGGACCGGCCTTGAGAATCTCACGGATGACGTCGCTGTAAAATTTTCTGCCGAAAAAGAAGTTCAAAAAGCCGGGCCCCGCAATCTCGCAGCGGTCGAAATAAGTCCCGCTTAGATCAATGTGGTCACGAAGCACCTCAGCAATTTTGCGCGGAGGCATATGAAAGTTCCTGCCACTGAGCATTGCGGCATTGGAAGCGCGGTCGCCATGGGAACTGTCGGCCGGGGTTTCAACACTGAAGCCCGGGATTTCCGCTTTTGGCAATGCGCCGCTTTCCATACATTTGCGGAAGGATTCCGAGATTGCATCCTTGAGTTTTTCAGCCGCATTGAGTTCAATTTTTGACATCGCTGGTTTTTACCTCCTTGATGGTGATGGAAAGTTCATTGATGCTTGAGAGTGCGGAATTGATGTCCAGGGTGTAGCTGATGTCCAGGCTGCCGCCGGTGTCATCCAGCCTTGAAATAAGCCTGCTTGTGAAAATACCTACCGTTAAGCTGCCAAAACCCGTGTCATACTGACAGAGGTGACGCTTCCCATTTTCCAGGATCAAACGGGTATTGTCCCCGCCCTTGCGCATCAGTGTCAGACGATCGCTTCCTTCCACTTTAAGAATAGAAGTCCGCGGTGCGGGATCATCGTCTGAAGCATAATCCTGATAAACAATATAGCGGCTTTTACCGCGATGGATATAAGAACCGAGCGCTGTTACTTCCACTTCACCGGTTTCACCGTTGACACGCTGGCGGCCCTTAATGGAAATCAGAAAATTTTCCTGCATTCTGTCCTCCCGGAACGGAAGCAGAGAAATTGGGTCCGCATTTGCCGCAGCCCCGATCTTCCGCACGGCAGTATGCAGGTTTGTTCTGCACTGTGGCGGAAAGTGCCGTGCGGAAAGCTTTCCGCCGGGTACAGGCTTTTTCCCTACAATCCGTTTCATCTTATCTCTTGTAATCTTTCGCATCATTGTCAAAAGAGAGGCTGACCAGCCTGTCGAGGAGCTCTGGGTACGGAAGGCCGGAAGCTTTCCAGAGCTTTGGGTACATGCTGATGGGTGTAAAGCCCGGGATGGTGTTTAGCTCGTTAAGCAGAATTTCACTGCCGTTCCGTACAAAGAAATCAACACGTGCAAACCCACGACAGCCGAGAGTCCGGAATGCACGCACTGCAATAGAACGGATTTTTTCCACTACGGCTGCGTCAAGATGTGCCGGAATATTCAGCTTGGACTTGCCGGATTTATATTTATCATTGTAATCATAAAATGCGGCGGAAGCAACGATTTCCCCCACGACCGGAGCGGCTTCCGGTTCCCGGTTGCCGAGTACGGCACACTCGACTTCCTGCCCGCGGACAGCTTCCTCAACGAGAATTTTATTGCTCTCCGCGGCAGCCGCTGCGATGGCACCGTCCAGTTTCTCTTCACATTTTACTTTCGTCACGCCGACGGAAGAACCAGAATTCGCAGGCTTTACAAAGACCGGATATCCAAGACGTGCTGCCACTTTCGCCTTGATTTTCCGAATTCCTTCGCCAGTGTAGCTGTCCCGGTAAAACCAGAGATATTTTGCTGCAACAATCCCGGCATTTTCCAATAGAGAATGTGTAATGGCCTTATCCATGCAGATGGCGGATGCCAGTGTCCCGCAGCCAACAAAGGGCAGACCGCTGAGCTCCAGCAGCCCCTGAACAGTGCCGTCTTCGCCGTTTCTGCCGTGCAGCACGGGGAAAACACAGTCCAGCGGTACGGTATGTACACCGTCCCGCCCGGTCACCACAAGACCGCCGACACTCCGGTCTGGGCTAAGGAAAGCGGGGACAGCCTGTTCGTCTTTTTCCCACTCGCCCGTTGCAATTTTATTCATGGGGCCGGTATAAAGGTACCAGCGTCCGTCTTTCGTAATCCCGACCGGGATGGTTTCGTATTTTTCCACCGGCAGGTTCCGGATGACAGAAGATGCCGAGACAAGCGAAACCTCATGTTCAGCAGAGCATCCACCGAACAGAATGGCCGTTTTTATCTTTTGCATCTGATTAATTCCTCCAAAAAGCGGCAGAAATTTGATGCCGCAGGCTCAATTCAGCCCGAATTCTACAAATACATATCATACCACATTGGCAGGAGCGGTGCAAACATTTTCCGTAACGCCAGTGTGGAAAAGAGAGGTGACAAACTATGCTGTTTGTAGTATACTGACTGTTAGATATTACAATAGATAATTATGAACCGGATTTAGGTAAAATAACGCCATGCGGGCATAAAGAGGCACAGGAGTGGTGAAATTTTGGAACAGAAAATGTTCAACCTTGTTGCAGACCAGGTAAGTGCTGCCCTGAAAGAAAGAGGCTGTAAGCCGCTTGCCGGCCAGGAACAGCCGGAAAATGGAAGAAAATCAGTTTACACGGATGAGGATGCCGCCTACGGTGTCTTTTACAGCGACAGGAAAAAACAGTTTGCTCTCCAAACCTGCGGGCTGAAAGATGATGCTCCGGACGAAAAGTGGAAAATTATTTCCACATGGCTGTTTGATCCGGCAAATGATACGGCCGAACAGGAGCAGGATATTGCAAAAGATTTTGTTGAGACCATCTGCGGTCCCAAACAGGCGGAAATTGTACGTGTCAAGAAAAAACACCGCAAGGACGACAACAATAATGTAGACCCCGTTTTCCTTTTCAACCGCTTTTCAGGTGTGTTTCCTGAACTGAAGGAAGAACTGAATACAGAGCGCTGCACATATGGAAGAATTCGGATCGTTGTCTTTGCACGGGAAAAGCTCCTCCCGAAACTCGAGGAACTTTGTTCCGAAGGGGCGAATGAAAGTGCGGTCAAACGCTGCGGAGAACTGATGAACGAGCTCTATCTCAACGGGGATCTGGATGTGCGTTCTCTCGTCACAATCGTGTTGCTTGACGGCCTGAGCGAGAGAGCCGTCAAAAACATTGCACCGGCTTTTGATGACAATATGAAGAAAGGCTATCAGGCGGGCCTCCGGATGAAGGGCAAAAAGGTCAAGCCTGAAAAAGTTTCCAAAACAAGGAAGCTTATGTCGCAAACCCTGAATGACATGGATACGCACTGAAAGGCAGGCCGCTTCAACTTATTTTATAGACTTGCTTGACAGAGAACCTATGTTGTGCTATGATGGATATACCTCGGTAAAGGGGCTATTTTTTTGTACCCGTTTATTTTGAGGGAGGCCATAGCCCGGCAAGGGCTGAATCAAATTCCGGAATACGGGAGGTGCCGTTATGAGAGTAAAAGTAACCTTGGCCTGCACAGTGTGCAAACAGCGCAACTATGACACGATGAAGAATAAAAAGAACGACCCGGACAGGCTCGAGATGAAAAAGTATTGCAGGTTCTGCAAGAAACACACACTTCATCGTGAGACAAAGTAGTCCGGACGGAGGAAAAAAGTTTTATGGCTGCTAATTCTGAAAAGGCTAATACCAAGGTTCAGAAAAAGGTTCAGAAAAAAAACTTTTTTGCCAGAGCCGGCAAAAGTATCAACAAGTTTTTTCATGACACAAAAAGTGAGATCAGAAAAATGGTATGGCCAGCGCCTAAGACAGTCTTCCGCAATACGGGCGTTGTGCTGGTTACAATCATTGTAATTGGCCTGTTCGTTTTTGGGTTGGACACGTTGCTGGTATACCTGCTGGGCCTAATTATGAGCGTTGCAAAATAATTGTTTGATCGGAGGGGTTTTCTTTGCCTGAAGAAGCAAAATGGTATGTTGTGCATACTTATTCGGGGTATGAAAACAAGGTTGCCTCCAATCTCGAGAAAACGGTGGAGAACCGGCAGCTGCAAAGCCTGATCCAGCAGGTGCTTGTTCCGACCGAGACCGTCACAGAGGTTAAAGATGAGAAAGAGCGTCAAGTCGAGAGAAAGATTTTTCCCGGCTATGTTCTTGTTAAAATGATTCTTACCGACGAGTCCTGGTATGTTGTCCGCAATATACGCGGCTGCACCGGCTTTGTTGGACCGTCCTCCAAGCCAATCCCGCTGACCGAGGAAGAAGTTGCCCGGCTCGGCGTTGAAAAGCATGAAGTAGAGGTCTCCTACAAGGTTGGGGATTCTGTCAAGATCGTTGACGGTTCTCTGGAAGGCTTTGTCGGGACAGTAGAGTCGATTGATAAGGAGCATAACCGTGTGCGCGTGACCGTTTCTATGTTTGGGCGTGAAACGCCAGCGGAGCTGGAGCTCAGCGAGGTAGAAGCAATCGAGTGATTTTGGCAATCTGCGGGGAAACCCGCTTGCAGAGAGTGAGAGAGGGGCTTGTCCCCTGTGGGAGGATCAGTAGAACCATACCGGTCCGCCAGCAACCACAAATTTTGGAGGTGCAATAAAAATGGCACAGAAGAAGGTTACCGGCTTAATTAAGCTTCAGATACCTGCCGGAAAAGCAACACCGGCGCCGCCTGTAGGACCGGCACTCGGCCAGCACGGCGTCAATATTATGGCATTTACAAAAGAATTCAATGAGCGCACAAAAAGCCAGAACGGCATGATTATCCCAGTTATTATTACGGTATATGCAGACCGTTCCTTTACGTTTATTACAAAGACGCCGCCTGCAGCGGTTCTTATTAAAAAGGCCTGCGGGATTGATAAGGCTTCCGGTGCCCCCAACAAGACGAAAGTTGCAAAGATTACGCGCGAGCAGGTCCGGAAGATTGCAGAGACAAAGATGCCCGACCTGAATGCGGCTTCCATTGAAGCGGCCATAAGCATGGTCGCCGGGACGGCGCGCAGCATGGGCGTGGAAGTCGTTGACTGATAGGGGAAATCCCGCGCCTGAGACGCGCTGGTTCCCCTGTCCCGGTGGGAGGAACTTTAACTCCGATTTTACCACTTGACAGGGAGGAAAATCTATGAAACACGGTAAGAAATATGTCGATGGCGCAAAGCTGATTGACCATACGAAGCTTTACGAGCCGGATGAGGCACTTGGCCTTTGCGTGAAGACCGGTACGAAAAAATTTGATGAAAGCGTAGAAGTCCATGTCAGGCTGGGCGTTGACAGCCGTCACGCTGACCAGCAGGTCCGCGGGGCAATTGTCCTGCCGAACGGGACGGGCAAAAAAGTCCGTGTGCTTGCCATCTGCAAGGGTGATGCCGCGGAGGAAGCCCAGAATGCAGGTGCTGATTATATCGGCGCGGAAGACATGGCAAAAAAGATTCAAGGCGGATGGATGGACTTTGATGTTGTTGTCACAACCCCGGATATGATGGGTGTTGTTGGACGGCTTGGTAAAATCCTTGGCCCCCGCGGGTTAATGCCTAACCCGAAAGCCGGTACCGTTACCCGTGAAATCGGCAAGGCTATTAAGGAAGCTAAGGCAGGCAAGATTGAGTACCGCCTTGACAAATCCAATATCATTCACTGCGTGATTGGAAAAGTTTCCTTTGGTGCGGAAAAGTTGACTGAAAACTTTAATGCGCTTCTTGGTGCGATTGTAAAAGCAAAGCCGGTATCTACAAAGGGTCAGTATATCCACTCCTGCGTGGTAGCTTCCACAATGGGGCCTGGCGTTCGTATTAACCCGAACAGACTTGGCGGCTGAGTTGACATGTGGTTTACCTTGTGATATAATCTAAAAATAGTAGACTGTCCCTGATTCAAAGACAGCAGGTGCCTAAAGCGTAATGGAGTTTCCAGCCTGCCGAGAATAAGGTGCATTTCAGACATAGTGAGTGTTTGATGGCCTTTTCTGCGGCAAGCGGAAAAGGCCTTTTTTATGGCACATCAGTCCATTTATTGGAGGTGAAAACATTTGCCAAGCAAAAAGATTTTGGAGGAAAAAAAGCAGATCGTAGACAAACTTGCTGAACAGATGAAATCTGCCCATACGGGTGTTGTCGTCGATTACAGGGGGATCACTGTAGAGGAAGATACAAAGCTCCGCAAACAGCTGCGTGAATCCGGCAGCCAGTACAAAGTTGTCAAGAATACACTTCTTGGCCTTGCCCTGAAAGAAGCCGGGATCGACGGGATTGATCCCATCCTGAATGGCACAACCGCTGTAGCAGTCAATGCAGATGACTACGTCGCCCCTGCCAAGATTCTGAATGATTTTGCAAAAACAAGCAAGACATTTACTATCAAGGGAGGCTTTCTGGATGGTAAGGTCGTATCTCTTGACGAGGTTAAGACCTTAGCGGGCCTGCCTTCCAAGGAAGTCCTTTTAAGCGAAGTTGTCCGTGGCCTCGATGCTCCGGTGACCGGCCTTGTTACTGCGCTAAACGGAGTTATCAAGGGTTTGGTTATTGCACTGAATGCAATCGCTGAGAAAGAGCAGAAGCAGTCTGCCTGAAAAATTTGAAAGATAATATTGGAGGTAAATAAGTTATGTCTGATAAAGTTGCAAAGATGATTGAAGATGTCAAATCCCTTTCCGTCCTTGAGCTGGCGGAGCTTGTAAAGGCCCTTGAGGATGAGTTCCATGTTTCCGCTGCTGCTCCTGTTGCCGTTGCTGCTGCTCCGGCTACTGCTCCGGCTGCTGAAGAAAAGACCAACTTTGATGTTGTCCTTAAAGCAATCGGTCAGCAGAAGATTCAGGTTATCAAGGTTGTTCGTGAGATTACAGGTCTTGGCCTGAAGGAATCCAAGGATCTCGTTGACGCTGCTCCGAAGGCTGTTAAGACGAATGTCCCGAAGGATGACGCTGAAGCAATGAAGGAGAAACTTACAAAGGTCGGCGCTGAAGTCGAGCTGAAGTAATTTTCGTTTTCTTTGGGGAATTAGAAAAGCCCGCCGGATTTTCCGGCGGGCTTTTTAATATCTCCACTTTACAGTTTCCGGTATCTTTTTACTTTGCGGAGTCTTTTGCGCTTGCGGTTGTAGACGATTGCGAGGATGATATAGACAATGAGCAGTAGAATGATGACTGCGACGGTTATAAGGAACCACTTTGAAGTCAAGACGGACTTTATTGCATCTGTAGTGCGCAGAAGCTCACTGCGTTCAACAGATTCTCCCGCGACTAAATTGATGGTTGCCAACTTCTCATTGGCATAGCTTAACGTTGCAGTACCGATTACCTGCCCTTTTTTAACTGGTGCATCAATCGATTTTGGAACATTCTTTGTCACGACAATACTGCTTGTGGACACATCTTTTGGAAGAATTGTGGAAAAGCTTTTTTCAGCCTGCAAACGGAGGGTATCTTTTTTCCATGCATAATTTAAATTGATTTCGCCGAGCGTGTCATTTGCGCTGACGACTTTTTTTAATTTCAGCGATTTCAGCGCCCAGCGGAAAAGCTGGGCTGAATCCAGCATTTCACCATGTGTATCAATGTCTTTTCCATTTTTATCAACCGAGGGTGCACCAAGCGCAACGCAAAGATAACTGTATCCGTCCGCTGAAGCGGAGGATACGAGGCAGTAGCCTGATTCATCTGTATGGCCTGTCTTAATGCCTTTTGCGTAGCGGTAATAGTACTGCTGGTCAGAACTAATCAACATACGGTTTGTGGTGGAAAGAGTCAGGGTAGTACCAGCGCGGGGGCCGCCGGTAAGTTTGCAATGATAGCTGAGCTGGGAGCAAATATCCATAAAATACGGCAGTTTCATCGCATATTGAGTAATTTTTACGAGGTCGGCTGCTGTTGTATAGTGGTTTGAATCATGTAGGCCATGCGGGTTGACGAAGTGCGTCCCGGTACAGCCAAGTTTTTTTGCTTTAGCATTCATCAAGTCAATAAATTTTGATGAATCACCACCACCAATATATTCTGCCAAAACCAGGGCGGCATCGTTGCCGGAAGGCACCATCATGCAATTCAAAAGCTGGTAGGCGCTTAAAACGTCGCCGGCTTCCAAGCCGGACATGGAACTCCCAGTGCCAGAAAGTTCATCTATTGTCTTTTTTGTAACCGTAATATTAGTTCCCTGCAAGTCTTTAATCTGTTCTACGGCGATGATATAGGTCATAATTTTAGTAGTAGAAGCAGGTTCACGCTTTTCGGTTGGATTCTTTTCATACACCGTCATGCCGGTATCGAGATTAACGAGATCAATTGCTTCGCTGGCAGGAGTAAAACCGATTTGAGAGACGGCGGCTTGCGCGCGGCATGGTAAAAGCGATGCGCCGAGAACAGCAAGGGCTGCGAGGGTAATAAGGAAAGCAGGCAGCTTTTTTTTCATGGAAATTTTTCCTCCGATGTGATATGATAAACAAGGCAGAATACTACTGCTTTCCAGTATATCAGTATTTCGACAGAAATTAAAGCCCCAGAGTTTTAACAATTCTCCGGTTTTATTGACGGCTGCCGGATTTTGGAGGAATTTATCCGTGCTCTATGTGACAGGAGATTTTCACGGGGAAATGCAGCGATTTCACGCTTCAGTGTTGCGGCACCTTGGAGCGGATGACGAGCTGATTATCTGCGGTGATTTTGGCTTTCTCTGGAATGGCGGTGAGAGTGAGCAGAAAGACCTTAAGAAAATTGGAAAACTAAAATACAAGGTGCTTTTTTTAGACGGCACACACGAAAACTTTGATCTGCTGAATGCCTATCCGGTTGAGGAATGGAACGGTGGAAAAGTCCAGCATATCAGCGGGGGGCTATATCATCTGATGCGTGGTCAGGTCTATGAGCTTGAAGGAAAGACGCTGTTTACATTCGGCGGCGGGGAAAGTGCCGAAAAGCAGCTCCGCATGAAGGCAGGAAAATGGTGGGCCTGCGAACTGCCAAACATGGAAGAGATGCGGGAAGGAGTCAGCAACCTGTGGAAACATAAGATGCAGGTTGACTATATTTTTACCCATGAGCCACCGCCCAATACGGGCTGTGGAACCCTCAGCGAATGTTCCGGACGGAAGAATCAGCTGGATGCTTATTTCGGGCAGATAATGAAGCAGGTGCGGTATCAAAAATGGTTTTTTGGCTCTGAACATGTTGACCGGAAGATAACTTATAAGCACTATGCAGTTTTTAGCGATGTGATTCCGGTGGAGGATATTCCGCCGAAAAAGCACAGGTTCCGGAAATAAAAATATGCTCTAGAATGTTAAGCCTGCCGGAGCAGACCGGTAAAAACAGGAGCCTCCTGTCATTGAAATAAAATTGACAGGAGGCTATTTTATATGCTTGGAAAAATATCGCTGACGGGAAAAAGTCGGTCAGTTTTCTGTGCTTTTCAGAGCTGCGGAAATTGCAGCAAAAATCAACCCGGCAATCGGCCAGATTATCCATGTGGTGCCCCAACGAAACGTGAGAAAACTTAAAATGAGATAAATGGCGGTAACGGTTGGCCAATAGATGTCAGCAAATCGATCAACTCTTTTGTCGCCCTTTATAGAAACTTTTTTAAAATCACCCTCATGCAGCAGCAGGTCGAAGCAATTTTTCAAAGTTCCGGCCGAAACAAAGAGAAATACTGCGACTGCCACCAGTACCAGAAGAAGTGATGTCAAAGCGGTGCGTATAGCGTTAGGCGCCCCGTAGATTTCTGCAAAAATCAGCGGGATAGGGGAAAGAATGCAGAGTGCAACACCAAAGGCCAGCTTCATAGGATAGGTCTTTTCAAAATTCTGCTGCTTTTCAAGGACAATGCCGGATACACCGTATGCCAGTTCAAAATTTTCTGTTTTCAGGTTTTCAAACCGCTTCATACGATTACCTGAGATAATAAAAATTGCAACAGCTACGGCAATTAGGGACAGAAGAACAGTAGTCCCAATACCATTTGCCAGATTTTCAGGAATGCGGAATCCCCATGGGTTTGGTTCTGCCATGGCATTGAGAAAGATTTGCAAGGCGGGAGAGAAAACACACAGTGCTGTGCCAAAACCGATTTGCTGACCTTCTGTTTCTTTGCTTTTTATAAAATCATTCGCTTCATCCAGGGTAATGGAATGCTGGTTTTCTGTCTCTTCTTCTGCTCCTGTGCTTTCTCCAGTCTCCATTCCTTCCATGCTGTCCTTGAGAAGAAAATCCGTTGTGACACCAAAAATTTTTGAAAGCTCCAGTATTTTGTTGATATCCGGAATGCTGGCAGCGCTTTCCCACTTGGAAATAGATTGTCTGGAAACATTCAGCCTGCTGGCCAGTTCTTCCTGAGACCATCCATTCTTTTTCCGCAATAGCACAATTTTTTCTGCAAGAATCATGCTTTACCCTTCTTCCTTATAAATTGTGGGCTGTCTTGCAGCCCTGTAGCTACCATAATAGGGGAGCAGGCGGTTGCGTACCACCAATTTCACTTGGAAATTCTGCAACCAGCAGTTGCATCGTGAAAAACAGCCGGAATAAAGTAGAAAATTGTTCCCTGCAAGCTTAGGAAAACTCAGCTTGAGAAAAGAGCAGCTGCATTTCGGCGCGCAGGCCGCGGTGCTCTGGCCTTTCGAGTGAAGGGTCCTGTGTGAGAATGAATTCTGCTGCATTTTGTGCTTCACGCAGGCAATCCATATTGGTTGCCATATCAGCAATTTTAAGGGCGGGAAGACCATGCTGGCGATTCCCGAAAAAATCACCGGGTCCACGCAGGCGGAGATCTTCGTCTGCAATTTTAAATCCATCGCCTGTATGGCACAGTATGTCAAGGCGGGCCTTTGCCGTTTTGCTTTTCGCGTCTGAGATAAGAATGCAGTAAGACTGTTCCCTGCCACGGCCGACGCGTCCGCGCAGTTGATGAAGCTGGGAAAGCCCATAGCGCTCTGCATTTTCTACCATCATTACGGTTGCGTTGGGCACGTCCATGCCCACTTCCACGACTGTTGTGGAAACGAGGACATCCAGGCTGCCTGAAGCAAAGCAGCTCATGACCTTTTCTTTCTCGCTGCTTTTCATACGGCCGTGCAGCACACCAATCCTGCGGCCGTGTAACCACTGGTTTTGAAGGGCTTCTGCGTACTGCATTACACTTGCCATGCCGCTCTGGTCACCGTCAATGGTTGGGCAAATGATATAGCACTGCCTTCCGGAGGCAATCTGCCTTTCCAGAAAACGAAATACACGCGGCCTCAGAGCGGATGGTACCGCATAAGTCTTAATTTCCATTCTGCCGGGAGGAAGCTCATCAAGGACGGAAAGATTCAGATCACCGTAAATCATCAGTGCAAGCGTGCGGGGAATTGGCGTTGCACTCATTACAAGCAGATGGGGATGCTCCCCTTTTTTTGAAAGTGCGGCACGCTGTGCAACCCCAAAGCGGTGCTGTTCGTCTGTAACAACAAGGCCGAGCCGCTGGAATACGACACTTTTTGAAAACAGCGCATGTGTGCCGACTGTCAGGCCGACGCTGCCGTCCGCAAGGGATGCAAGGATTTTTCTTTTTTGTGCTGCCTGCACGGATCCTGTCAGCAGAGCTGTGCGGATGCCTGCGGACTCGAAAATCTTTCGGAGGGATTCATAATGCTGCTGGGCTAAGATCTCCGTTGGAACCATCAGGGCAGCCTGAAAACCGTTCTTTGCGGCGCAGTAACAAAGCGCTGCTGCCACGGCGGTTTTTCCGGAACCGACATCCCCCTGAACCAGGCGGTTCATCGGGCGTCCGCTTGTCAGGTCTGCCATGGACTCATGTACGGCGCGCCGCTGTGCCCCTGTAGGGCGGAAAGGCAACAATGAAAAAAATTCCTCCGTATAATCGTGAGAAAAGCGGTACCTGCTTTCCCGGATGTTGCGGCTTTTCATGCGGAAAAGGCCGAGCTGAAGCACAAGCAGCTCCTCGAAAATCAGGCGCCTGCGTGCTGTAAGAACTGCATTCATGGTGGGTGGAACATGGATATTCTCGAGGGCTTCGCGCAGTCCACAGAGGGAATATTGCTTCCGAAGTTCCTCTGGGATGGGATCAATAATTTTCTCCGGCAGGCGCTGAAGGGCTTCCTTGACTGTGCACCAGATTTTGCGGCTGCCGAGGCCTTCCGTTTGCGGATAGACTGGCCGTATGGCAGGGCAGGAATCTGCCGGAAAAAATTCAGGGGAATTCATCCGGCGCCGCAGAAAATTTTCTGAGATTTTTCCATAAAACAGGTATTCCTTGCCCTCTTTCAGCATGAAAGCTACATAGGGATTATTGAAAAATGTAAGGACAAGCTCACTCTCACCGTCGTCCGCTAGGCCCTGATATAGTGTCATTCCTCCATGAATTCGCGTCCCGCTGGGACTTTGTGTTACAGTCGCGCGCACAGCACACGGGATACCGGCAGGTGCCTCCCGCACCGAGCAGGGATGGCTCAAATCCTCGTAGCTGCGGGGATAAAGACGAAGCAAAGCGCCGACGGATGTCACGCCAAGCTTTTGAAAGAGCCTTGCGTGACGTTCGCCGACGCCTTTTAGTGTTCGTATATTTTCCCGATAAAGACTCGCCATGCTTTCACCTGACGGTTTCGGAATTATTCTACTGATATAATGTAGTAATATACCGGCTGACCACCGTTAACCAGTGTAACTTCAATATCATTCCCGATTTTCGCTTTAATCTGATTACAGACGCTGTTTGCTTCCTCCTCCGTTATCCCCTCGCCGTAGATAAGGGTGAGGAAGGAAGTAGTGCGGGAAATCATGGAACGGATAAGTCTGATGCAGACATGACTGGCTTCATGCCCATGCTCAACAAACTGCAGCTTGCCGTTGGCAAGTCCCATGATATCATCTTTACGGATTTTGCGCCCGCCAAATTCAGAATTACGCGCAGCGTAAGTTACCGTGCCGGTGCAGACGCCGGAAGCAGCTTCCATCATACTGACTGTATTTTCTTCAACAGAAAGTTCTGGTTTGTAGGCAAGGAGGGCTGACAACCCTTCCGGGACAGTCCGTGTCGGCAGCACAACAACTGTGCGGTCCTTGACAAGCGGGACAGCCTGCTCTGCCGCAAGGACAATATTCTTGTTGTTAGGCAGGACAATGACAGTCTTTGCCGGTGTTGCAAGGACTCCCGTGACAATATCGGCGGTGCTGGGGTTCATTGTTTGGCCTCCGCTGACAACCTGTGCACATCCAAGGTCGGTAAAAAGCGTCTTGAGGCCCTTCCCGGCAGCAACAGCAACGAATCCAACGTCATTGGTAGGTTTTACCGGTTCCGGAGGCTTTTGCTCTTTTTCCTCTTTTTTTGTTTCTGCTTCTGCAGCTTTGCGGTGCTGCTCCTTCATGTTGTCAATCTTTACTGTAAGGAGCTGGCCATAAGCAAGAGCAGCTTCCAGAGCTTTTCCGGGATTTTCCGTATGAACATGAACCTTGATAATATTCTCGTCGTCTACAACCAGTACACAGTCACCGATTGTTTCAAGATACATGCGCAGTTCAGCCGGTTCCTTCTTGCATTCCGGACTGCGCCCGATGATAAATTCCGTACAGTAGGTGTAATGAATCTTTTCGTCAAATTTCGCCGCGGCATTACGGAAGAAGCTTTCTGCATCCGATTTTTTCACCTCGGCGAGTTCATCTTTCTGAACCATTACGCCGTCACGGAAAACGCTTAGCATGCCTTCAAAGATAAGGCATAGGCCCTTTCCGCCCGCATCTACAACACCGGCACGTTTAAGGACGGGAAGAAGTTCGGGAGTCTGCTTCAAGGCTTCCTCAGCACCATTACAGACTGCCTGCCAGACCGCGGCAATATCGTCGCGGGCAGTTTCCAGTGTTGTATGCCCTGCTTCACAGGCCATGCGGGCAACAGTAAGAATGGTGCCTTCTGTTGGTTTCATAACGGCCTTATAAGCGTCCTGTACACCAATGCTGAGTGCATTGATCAAATCTTCACCGGACGCAGTTTCTTTCTTATCGAGGCCCTTTGAAAATCCCCGGAACAAGATGGAAAGGATTACACCGGAATTGCCACGTGCCCCGCGCAGCATAGCGCTTGCTGCATCATGGGCCGTTTCACCAGCAGTTTTACCGTCTTCCTTTTCCAACTCACGTTCCGCTGAACCGATTGTCATTGACATATTTGTGCCTGTATCACCGTCTGGAACCGGGAAAATATTCAGCTCATCAATTAAAGTCCGATTTTTCAGAATATTATTTGCGCCAGAAATGATTGCTGTTTTAAGTTGAGTTCCATTGATCATTTATCAGCACTCCCTCTACGAAACAAATAAAATAAACGGTTTGAGCAACCGATCCATTATTCCAGTTTAAGCATAACACTTTCTCACATTATACCATAACGCGATATCTGTTTCAATCTTTAAATAAGCATCTGAGCGGAGACATTGAAGGACAACCCCTGAAGGAAATGAAGATTTTGGACGCTTCCGAGGGAGGGGGCAGACTGAAAACGCGGGAAAAAATCTACAGAATACTAAGCCGTTCTATGGAGAGTGTTTTTCCGGTACTCTCATCAATACTGAACAGTGCGCAGTCGAGGTGGCAGTCGCCGTCTGCGAGATCAAAGCGAACCGGCATTTTTGTCTTCATTTTCCGGATGACAAGCTCCGGCTTTACACCAAGCACTGAGTTGACAGGCCCGGTCATGCCGAGGTCGGAAAGATAGCCGGTGCCTTTCGGGAGGATACATTCATCTGCCGTCTGAACATGGGTGTGTGTCCCAAAGACGGCAGACACCCGGCCGTCAAGGTACCAGGCAAGCGAACGTTTTTCCCCGGTTGCCTCTGCGTGAAAATCGACCACCGTAATTTTCGGTATGCCTGCGGCAAGGATGCGGTCGGCGCAGTCGAAAGGAGATTCCATACTTTCCATATAAACAACGCCCATCAGGTTGATTACGCCAATCTGAATACGGCCCAGGTCAACAGTGCAGTACCCACGGCCCGGCGCTGCATCTGGATAGTTTGCAGGGCGCAGAAGCTCTTCACAGGTCTCGTAGGTTTCATAGCTTTCTTTCCGGCGGAAACTGTGATTGCCGGAGGTAACAACGTCGACACCGCTGTCAAGCAGATATTTCACGGAGCGGGGTGTCAGACCGTTCCCATCGGCAGAATTTTCCCCATTGGCAATCACAAGGTCGACTGCTTTCAGCTTTTTCAGTGCAGGCAAATGTTCCCGCAGGAAGCAGCATCCGATGCTGCCCACAACATCACCAATCGCGAGGATATTCATTTCAGCTCAGGACCCTTCAAAAGGAAAAAAGGGAAACAGAAATCTGTTCCCCTCAGACTTTTCAGTTATTTAGCATATTCGATTGCTCGGCTTTCACGGATAATATTGACTTTAATCTGGCCTGGATATTCGAGGTCACTTTCAATCTTTTTACAAATGTTCCGTGCAAGGAGTACCATGTCGTCGTCGCTGATGACGTCAGGTTTTACCATAATCCGGATTTCACGGCCAGCCTGGATGGCATAGCAGCGTTCCACACCTTTAAAGGAAGACGCAACTGCTTCCAGCTTTTCCAAACGCTTAATGTAGTTTTCTGCATTTTCACGGCGCGCACCAGGCCTTGCAGCACTGATGGCATCGGCAGCCTGAACAAGACATGCAGAAATAGTCTTTGGCTCTACATCCCCATGGTGGGCCTGAATAGCGTGAATAACATCCTCATTTTCCTTGTACTTGCGGGCATATTCTACGCCGATATCCACATGGGAACCTTCCACCTCATGGTCAAGTGCCTTGCCGATATCATGCAGCAATCCTGCCCGGCGTGCAACGGCTGGATCAATGTTAAGTTCCGAGGCCATCATGCCGGCAAGATAAGAGACTTCGAGGGAATGGTCCAGGACGTTCTGGCCATAACTGGTACGGTAGTGCAGCCGTCCAAGCAGCTTCACAAGTTCCGGATGAATGCCGTTTACACCGGCTTCCAGAATGGCACGCTCACCTTCCTGTTTAATTGTTGCGTCCACTTCACGGCGGGATTTCTCAATCGCTTCCTCAATGCGCGCGGGATGGATACGCCCGTCAGCAATCAACTTTTCAAGTGCAATGCGCGCAACTTCACGCCGCACCGGCTCAAAGCACGAAAGCGTAATGGCTTCCGGAGTATCATCAATGATGAGATCAACACCCGTCAGCGTTTCAATCGCACGGATATTGCGCCCTTCCCGACCGATAATGCGCCCTTTCATTTCATCGTTTGGCAGTGGGACAACGGAAATCGTTGATTCCGTCACATGATCCGCTGCGCAGCGCTGAATGGCTGTGGAAATGATTTCCCGTGCTGTTTTGTCTGCTTCCTCACGTGTCTGCTGTTCATATTCCATGAGCTTTACGGCTTTCTCATGGGTTAACTCATTGTCCAGATTATTGAGAAGGTATTCCTTAGCCTGCTCCATTGTGAAGCCGGATATGCGCTCAAGCACATCATACTGGCTCTTTTTCAGAGTTTCTGCTTCAGCAACACGGTTATCGGCCTGCTTGTTTTTGCTGTTGATGGCCTCTTCTTTGGTTTCGAGGCTTTCCATCTTTTTATCAAGAGTTTCTTCTTTTTGCTGGATGCGGCGTTCCTGCCGCTGGACTTCTTTTCTGCGCTCGTTCAGTTCTTTTTCAGATTCGGACCTTAAACGGTGAATTTCATCCTTGCCCTCAAGGACAGCTTCTTTTTTCTTTGTCTCTGCCGTCTTGATTGCATCGCTGACAATTCGCTTTGACTCCTCTTCCGCAGAACCTATGGTATATTCAGCAGTCTTTTTGCGGTGTTTGGCCCCCCAGAAAAAACAAAGAACCCCCGTAACGGCTGCGCAAATAACCGCAATGAGTATGCAGTTAATTAAGCTTATTTCCAAATGCTGGCACCTCCTTATCCTTTTTTGTTATTAAAGATATAAAATCAAAAAAATAGCAGAATTACTCATGTACAAATGCGCATAAGAGTAACAAAAGTAATTGTATAACTTTTGGCCCTGTTCTGTCAAGAAAATAGCTTGACATTCCGTGAAAAGTTCCAGATTGCCCTTGAGTTTATTCTTTATTTTTGGAGTAAAAAAGCACCCCTGGGGAAATTATCTCCCAGGAGTGTCAGTTCATGCTCAGCCGTTTTACTGCTTTGCTTCGTAGAAAGAGAGGATACCCTTATAAGTCATATAAATGTCGAGTTTTGAAACGAGTTCAAACGGGGAGTGCATGGAAAGCACCGGTACGCCGATGTCGATGACGTCCACATTGAGGCCCGCAATATAGAGAGCTACTGTGCCGCCGCCGCCGAGATCTACGCGTCCCATTTCGCCGATCTGCCAGAGAACATCGTTTTTATCAAAGAGGGTGCGGATTTCGGAAACGAACTCCGCTGATGCCTCGCTGGTGCCACTTTTGCCACGTGCACCGGTGTATTTGCAAACACCTACGCCGCTGTTTACATAGCAGGCGTTGTTCACTTCATAAGCGTCTTCATAAGTAGGATCAAGTGCAGCGGTTACATCGGCCGAAAGACATTTTGAGCGGCTGAGAACATGGCGCGGCTCAAGGCCTTCCGCATGCGCTAGGTCTGCAATAAAGAAGCAGAGGAAACTGCTGTTAAGGCCCGTGTTGCCGTAGCTGCCAATTTCTTCGCGGTCTGCAAGGACAGTGACAATCGTGTTCTTTGGTTTTTTCACATTCAGGATGGCTGTCAATGCCGGATAAGCGCAGACGCGGTCGTCATTCCCATAAGCGCCAACCATGCTGCGGTCAAAACCGACATCTGTTGCCCGGAAAGCAGGGACAAATTCAATGTCTGCGGAGACAAAGTCCTCTTCTGTCATGCCATACTTGTCATGAAGGATTTTCATGACGTTAAGCTTTACCAGGTCACCGCTTTTGTCGTCGGAGCGGACAGGGCGGCTGCCAAGGAAAATATTGAGCTTTTCACCCTCAACGCCCTTTGCAAGCGTTTTTTTCATCTGATCATCCGCGAGATGAATCAGCAGGTCGGTGACGGTAAACTGCGGTTCCCCTTCTTTTTCTCCGATGCGGAGGTCTACTCTTTTGCCGTTTTTCAGCACGACACGGCCATGCATGGCAAGCGGGATTGTTGTCCATTGATATTTCTTGATTCCGCCGTAGTAATGGGTTTTGAAGAGCGCAATGCCATCTTTCTCATAGAGCGGATGGGGCTTAAGGTCAAGGCGCGGGGAATCAATATGTGCAGCAGCAATACGGACGCCGTTGCGGCATCCTTCTTCGCCGATGACGGCCAGGATTACTGCCTTGCCGCGGTTGTTGAAGTAGACTTTCTCACCGGCGTGATACTGCTTGCCAGGTTCGAACGGGACAAACCCCGCTTTCTCAGCTTCCGAAACCGCAAAATTCACAGCTTCACGCTCTGTTTTGACCGTGTTCATAAAACCCTTGTAGCCCTCACAGTAACTGTCCGCTGTTTTCAAAGTTTCATCCGAAACCTGAAAGCAACCGTTCTGGCGGTTGACCAGCAGCTTTTCTGCAAGTTTTTCTGTTTCACTTTTTTCAGGGCTGTTCTTTTTTTCTGCCATTGGATTAACACTCCTTTTTTATTGCCTTATTTCATGCTGTTTCCTGTTCCGCTGCTCGGCGTTTCCCCATAAATTTCTGTGTACTGGCGGAGGTTGTCTTCCACCTTCTGAGCGTAATTCCGGGTTTCCGCATAGGGGATGGAGGAAAGGTTTTTTCCGTCCCGGGACAGGCTGGAATCTTTGAGCCAGGAATCCACTTTGCCCATTCCTGCATTGTAGGCGCACAGCGCCGTCCGTGTGATGCCGTACCGCTTTAATAGAAGGGCGAGAAACCGGCAGCCATAGCGGATATTGACGGACGGTTTTGTCAGCTCATCTGAAGAGAGCGCTGCACTGCCGCTTTCTTTTTTCTGAAGCCATTCAAATGTTGCGGGTGTGAGCTGCATCAGCCCGATGGCACCTGCCTTGGATTTTGCTTCGGCGTTAAAACTGCTTTCCTGCCGGATGACGGCATAGACGAGATTTGGATTGAGGCCGTTTTCCGCAGCCTCAGCCGTCACAATCTCGGAAAAGCTGCGGGGGTACATTGCTTTCAGGATGCGCTCATGTTCCCAGCGCAGCAGAAAAATAACCGCAATGACGAGAATAACCAGCAGTGCGGAAATCAGCACCGCTTTTTTATGCTTTTTCATTAAGTCCCCTCAGAATCTGGTCTAGAAGTGATGCTACGGCAGTACGGAACACTTCCAGACGGGTGCTTCCATCAAAAAGATAATCTGCCCGCTTCTGATAGTAACTGTTACTGTGCTGTGCGGACATGCGTGCTTTTGCAGCTTCCTCCGGGATGCCGTCGCGCGCCATGATGCGTTTCAAGCGGTATGCGTCCGGTGTAATAACTGCCACAGTAGCGTCACAGAGGCTTTCAGTTCCGCTTTCAAAGAGGAGCGGCGCATCAAGAATGACTGCACGGCAGGGGCCGCTTCTTGCTGCCCTAAGCTGCCGCCTGCATTCTGCAATAATGGCCGGATGGGTGGCAGCATTGAGCTTTCCGGTGTTTTCCGGTGAGGAGAAAGCCGCTTTTGCGAGTGCCTGCCGGTCTAAACTGCCATCCTTTCGGAAAACGCTGTCCCCGAAAGCCTGCCGGACAGCGCTGCGGTATTCCTGGTTTCCGCTGGCTTCCCGTGCAACGCGGTCGGCATCGACCACAGTGCAGCCGAGCCCGCGGAGTACTGCGGCTACGGTGGATTTGCCTGCACCCGTTGGCCCGGTAAGGCCAATGACCGCTTTACTCAATACGGCGCACCTCGAATCCCGCTGCGCGCATCAGCCGGTTATAAACGGCAAGGCCAACACCCTTCGGTTCAGGGCAACGGGCAAAAACAGTCTGTGCGCCAATATCGTCCAAATGGCGGAGAGAGTCAAAAAGTCCGCGCGCCTGTGCACGGTAGTCTTTTTCACCGCCATAGCAGACGGCGGGCACTTGAAGCATCTTCTCTTCGCCGCAATAGCATAAAGCCGCAACACCGGGCTGCGCATGGGCGTTAACATAGCGGACATAGGCCTCTTCATTGCCGTCAAGAATGATTACATTCGCCTTTGGAGAATAATGTTTGTATTTCATACCGGGGGAAAGCGGTTTTGCACCCTTTGGAAGCGGGTGCATTACAGCGTTGTCCACATCCACGCGGCCAAGCACAGCACGCAACTGCTCCAAGGTAATACCGCCCGGACGGAGCAGGCGCGGCGGGTTGGAAGCAAGCGAAACAATGGTGGATTCTACGCCTACGCCGCAGGGGCCGCCGTCGAGCACGGCGTCGATTTTCCCGTCCATGTCGCGCATAACATGCTCGGCTGTTGTTGTGCTCGGCAGACCGGAGATATTTGCAGAAGGCGCGGCAATCGGCACACCGGAAGCAGTAATGAGTGCCTGGGCTGCCGGATGCGAGGGAAAGCGGATACCTACGGTAGGCAGGCCCGCACACGTTACTTCCGGAATGATATCCGATTTCTCCAGCACCATGGTCATTGGGCCGGGCCAGTAAGCCGCTGCCAGTTCCTTTGCGCTTTCCGGCGTATCCTTAGTCAACCGGTAAATCTGTTCAAATTTTGAAATATGAACGATCAGCGGATTGTCCTGCGGACGCCCTTTTGCGATAAAAATTCTTTTCACCGCGTCCCCGTCCAGCGCATTTGCAGCAAGGCCGTAGACCGTTTCAGTCGGCATTCCGACAAGGCCGCCTTCCCGAATGATTTTTGCAGCGGTCTCCACGTCTTCCGGCTTGGATGCATTCAGCAGCAAAGTTTTCATGTTAGTCGCTCTTTCCTGTTTTTTTAATCTCCATATATTAAGGTTAGACTGTTTCAGCGTTTTTCAGTTTTTCCGCGCGGTCGGCAGCAATCAAGGGATCAATGACTGCATCAAGGCTGCCGTTCAGAACATCATCCAGACGGTACAAAGTCAGGCCGATGCGGTGGTCTGTCACGCGGCCCTGTGGGTAGTTATAGGTACGGATACGCTCGCTCCGGTCGCCTGTGCCCACCTGGCTCCGACGCGCTTCCGCTACCTTGTCGTCCTGCTCTTTCTGCTTCATGTCGTAGAGGCGGGAGCGGAGAATTTTCAGGGCGCGGTCCTTATTCTTGTACTGGCTGCGCTCGTCCTGACACTCAACAACGAGGCCGGTAGGGATATGCGTCACGCGGATGGCGGAGGATGTCTTGTTGATATGCTGCCCGCCTGCACCACTGGAGCGGTAGGTGTCAATCCGCAAGTCCTTCGGGTTAAGCTCGACTTCAACGTCGTCCACTTCAGGCAGTACAGCAACGGTTGCCGTTGAGGTGTGAATGCGGCCCTGCTGTTCGGTTTCCGGCACCCGCTGGACGCGGTGGACACCGCTCTCGTATTTGAGGCGCGAATAGGCACCTTCCCCTGAAATCATAAAGCTGATTTCCTTAAAGCCCCCAAGCTCCGTTTCGTTGGCATTCAGGATTTCCACTTTCCAGCCCCTGCGCTGGGCGTACATGGAATACATGCGGAAAAGGACGGCAGCAAACAGGGCTGCTTCCTCACCGCCTGCACCGCCGCGGATTTCAACGATTACGTTCCGTTCATCGTTTGGATCTTTTGGCAGAAGCAGAATTTTCAGATCTTCCGTCAGTTTTGCGCGGTCTGCCCGTGCAGAAGCAAGCTCTTCCTCAGCCATTTTGTGCAGGTCACGGGCAGAACTGTCCTCCAGGACAGAAAGTGCGTCGTCCTCATCGTCAAATGTCTTTTTATATTTGCGGTAAGCGAGGGCGACTGGCTCAACATTTTTGTATTGCTTCATCGTGTCGCGGTAGAGGTTTGGGCTGGATACAACGGCAGGATCATACAGGCGCCGCCCCAGCTCCTCATAGCGCTTTTCAAAAATATCCAGATTTTCAAACATCACGGACTCTCCCTTGCATTTTCAGACTTTTCTGCAAAGGGGGGACGCTATCGTTCATCCTGTGTGCTTTCGCGGATGATTTTCTTGATATTTTTTTCGCATTTCAGGCGCGGCACCATGACCTCATGCCCGCATTTGGTGCAGCGAATTTTGAAGTCCATGCCGGAGCGCAGGACGAGAAACCTGTTGTTCCCACACGGATGCGGCTTTTTCATCTGAAGAATATCACCGGGCCTTACATCCATGCTGCTGCCTCCCTTCCCGAAACTTTATTATATCATAAATTTGTGCAGGCCCGCAACTACAGGGGAATCCCCGCTTTCCTGCTGAGGGCGGCTTTTTGCCTTTTCATTGGAATGTCCGGACAATCATTGCCATAGAAGGCAGGCAGGCTTTATAGTACGCCTGATAGCTTTGGCAAAAGCGGTTTTTCCCCAATTCCCCTCCGTTATCCCGGTGCCGGTTTTACTTTTCATAAAGGGAAGCAGATTACGGGGATTTATCCCGACCAAAAGTTCTTTCCCGTCGCTGTAGCCATCACCACGGCGGTACAGCAAATCAGTTAAATATACCCTTTCAGGCACTTTAAATCATCTGCATATCCTGCGTCATAAGAGCAGTCATGCAGTTCATGTGGGTCCTTAGAAAGGTCGAAAAGCTGTTTCCGGCCGTTTTGACTGAACCAAATATATTTCATGCTGCCTGAGAGAATCCAGTGGCTTGAAAGTTTCCCCAGGGTATGCTCGCCATGCAGGCAGGGCCGCAGGGAGTGGACTTGCCCTTTGTCTGCCGATAGTCCCACGGAACCCGATCCTGGTATCCCAGGCGGCCATGATGATTTTGGGAAAGGCCGGTCAAAAGTGCGGCTCGGGCTGCAATGCAGCCTGGAACGGCTGAATAGGCCCGTGTACAAGAGACTCCGTCTCGGGCAAGATGGTCAAGCCATGGAGTTCCCACCACCGGATGGCCCAAATGGAAAAGGCAATCGCCTCTCATCTGGTCAACAACAATCGGCACTACATTAGGCTTGCTTTTCCGCATGTTTGCATCTTATCCTTTGTGTAGAAAAATAAATGGCAGGTTGCCCTGCTAAAATCCGACCGAGAGGGCCCTTATTTTTTCCATATATAGGATAGCACAGAACATTTGGTTCAGGCAATCCCATATGAAATATTTGTTCTTGCTTTTTAAATAATAAATTCAGAAATTCCTTACAGGTTCAGGCCATTTCGGCTTTGTTGTGATTTAACATAGGCTGGCGTCTTGTCCCTTGACTATCTTATGGAAAGCTGTATAATCAGCATATAAATAATATCTAAGCGGCGCGGCGCAAATTAAGCGCATGCAGACGGAAACGATTGCTGTCTGCCCGTTGATACATGAGGAAAAACATAGTTTACAGTACCCTCTTTGGGCGTTGCAGCTATCATTAGACATTAGATTTTTTTAAGTAATCATTGTAATCAAAACAGATAAAAGTGAGGGCTATAGGAATGAACCAGATTGAGTATGTAAAAGGGGTTCCATCCGACTATGAAGCGATTGTCGACTTAGGGAATTATGTTTTCAGCCATGAGTACACCTCTACGGATTTTCCAACTTTACTTCCTAAAGTATACGGAAAAGATATTAATACGGCAAAATACCACTATCTTGCGAAGGTAGATGGGAAGCTGGTTGCCATGATTGGGGCCATTCCCTGTGAAATGGATATTATGGGGCGCCATTTTAAAGGCTGTGGAATCGGGACCGTCTGCGTGCACCCGTATTTCCGTGGACTGGGACTCATGAAAATGCTGCTGAATCATGCAGTGGCTGATATGAAGAGGGAAGGATTAGCATTTGGCACGCTGAGCGGACAACGCCAGAGATACGAGTATTTTGGCTTTGAACCATGCGGAACATCAATTAATTTTTCTATCACTTCCAATAATATCCGGCATTGCTTTCGGGGAAAAACGTTTAAGAAAATTTCCTTTGCCCCACTGAAATTAACAGATAATACTAACATTTGCAAGTCAATCGATTTGCAGCAGAATCTGCCGCTGTACTTCATGAGGGAGCCTTCTAATTTTTATGTAACATGCTGTTCATGGAATTCGCGGCCTTATGTAATCCTGCTGGATAACCGGTACGTTGGATATATGATTTGCTCAAATGACAAAGGCTCCATCCTTGAGATGGAACTGTCGGATACAGCGCTTCTGCCCGACGTAATTGCCGCGTTCTTTCCCTGGTCGGGAGTAAATTCCATCCACTTTAACCTTCCGCCCTATGACAGGGAGAAAATCAAGATACTGGAGACTTTTTGTGACGGCCTTAATGTCAGCTCGGTACACAGCTTTAACATCTTTGATTATGAAAATATGATCCGCCAGCTTTTACTGCTCAAGGCTTCCTACACCAAGCTGGAAGATGGCAGGTTTGTGCTTGAGATAGAAAATAATATAAAACTCGCCATTGAAGTGCGTTCCCAGAAAGTATCCGTAGAAAAAACCAGTGAACAGGCAGATATTACATTGCCTCATCTGAAGGCCATGCGTTTTCTGTTTTCCCCACTGTCCGCATTTTTCAATTATGCGCGGGAATACGGAAAATTTGTTGCATCATGGTTCCCACTGCCGCTGTATATTCCAAGGGCTGACGACGTCTGACGCCGCTTTGTAAAATGGCTCAGAATTAGAATGCAGCCGATTCGTTTGGCGCAAAAAAAGATAACTGCCCCTGAAAACTGTTTCAAAGGGCAGCAGAAAAGCAGAATAAATGTGAAATCCGTATCAGAAAGGCCTGCTGGAATTTATAAGCCGGGTAATATGTATTTTCCCGACTATTCTGGCAGGTCTTTTCATGTTGTAATGTTATTTTGACGAAACTGGACAGGAAAAAATTTTAAAACATTTTTCCGGAATCAGAACGATATATCCATATCAACATCAATCCCAGTGGGAATCCCGGGAACAGTCCCATCGCTGGCATATTGCCAATATGTATAAGGATATCGGTAATTTGCATCTTCTGTAGCGCCAGTTACATAATGTGCAACCCAGATTGGGTATTGCGAAAACTGAGAGACATCCAAATCGTCGTAGAACCAATATTTGCTTGCGTAGACGGTTGGGCGATACCCGCCGGAACTTATACGGTTGCAAAACGCTTTTACGATATCGGTGCGCTGGGAAACAGAGAGATTGGCAAGGTTCGTACGGACGCCGGTGTCATTTACATACTCCGTATCGCACGCAAGCGGCTCTGAAAGGCTGCGGCCGCCGAGAATATCAAGGGCAAACTCCGCTTCCTTGGCCCCCTCTTCGTCGGAAATTGCCTGGGAAAAGAAATACGCGCCAACCGAAAGGCCCGCCGCCTTTGCATGGGAATAATTGTAGTCAAAATCCGGATCCTTATTGTAGGAACCGGTGACATAGCCCCGGTAACCAATGCGGATTATGACAAAGTCAACACCGGAAGCCTTAACCTGATTCCAATCGATATATTGTTCAACATTTCCGTATTTATCTTTTTTCGATTGGTGAGATGATACGTCAATGCCGGTGCGGGTCTTGAGCTTGCCGCTGGAATCAAACATGTATTTGCGGTCATCAAGAGTCTGCCATCCGTTCAGCGGATTTCCATTATAATAAAAGTATCTGCTGCCATTTAAGCACTGCCATCCATCCGGAATCTGAACCGGTGCAGATGGGACTGAACTTACAGCACCGGAGCTGCTTGCGGCTGAACTAACAGAGCTTGACGCTGCGGAGGATGCCGGTTTTGTAGAACTGGCAGAGCTGGACGCCATAGAAAAAGCTGGTTTTGCAGGACTGGCAGGACTTGACGCCGCGGAAGATGCTGGCTGTGGAGAGCTGATTGTACTTACTGTTACCTTCGGCGGGATTTCTTTTGCTGCGGGGACATCAACGCTGTCTTGAACGGTGGTACGACCGGTTTGAGGTTCTCCGGGTCCTCTGCCATTGCCTCTTTGGTTGGAGCCTTTGTTGCAGCAACTTTCAGCTGCGTGCTTGTCGGGACCACTTGCTTTGGGGCTGCTGACGAAGAAGTATTGTTTACAGCCGAAGAAGCAGCCTGCTGTAATTCAGATACTGTACTGCTTACTGAAGAAGTCGTATTTGCGGGCTTGTCCCAAAAGCTGGCCGCCTTTGCAGAAGTTGCGGATACAGTATCGCCAGGACTCGGCGAAACAGCAGAAACTGCTGCCCGCGGCAGCCCGGCGGGCGCCGCTGTGTGGAAACAAAGCATTGCGCTGGCAAGTACACTGACCGAAAGCGCAGCCAGCTTTCCACTTCTTCCTATCATTTCAATTCCTCCATGTTACTTTTTCTTGGCATATTTGAAAACACATGATAGTATTATATCGGGTTTAACGCTTGTGCTGTTTATCCGCGTGGAAATATGTAAAGCAGAAGTGCCTGAAATTTTAATGATAGGAATAGTTCCCCCTCAAGCTACGGTACGGGGCTTTATGCGCCGCATTTTACTAAACCTCCGTTTCTGCCCGTTTTGGCAGCCTGGCTTAAAAAATTGGGATGGCACAACCGAAGCGGTGCCATCCCAATAAGATAACTTAGAAAGAAAATTTGATTTTTTGTCGGCCTCCTTAAAACGGGAGGCTGCTTTTTTAGCCGGTAAAGTGCTGAGTCCAGTAATACCGGCCGCTTGCGTTCTGAGCAACGCCGACGCCAATTTTCGTAAAGGATGAGTTCAGAATATTTGCCCGGTGACCTTCTGAATTCATCCAGCCATTCATGACCTGTGACGGGGAAGTCTGGCCCATCGCAATATTTTCTCCGGCGGTGCGGTAGCTGATGCCGTACTTTTTCATCAGGTCAAATGGGGAACCATAGGTTGGGGAGGTATGGCTGAAATAATTATTCTGTGCCATATCCTGCGATTTAATGGTAGCTGTTTTCATAAGCCCTGCATCTTCGGCAAGAGCGGAAAGACCTGCCTTGGCACGTTCTGCATTTACAAGCTGGACGACTTTGTTTTGGAAAGCAGTGTACCCGGAACTTCCGGTTTGCTGGGAAGAAGTGGGTTTGGAAGTGGCAGGCTGGGAAGAAGTTGGCTTAGAAGCGGCGGGCTGGGAAGAAACGGGTTTCGCTGAGGATGATTGTCCAGACGGTGTACAAGCCGTCCCGGAGCATTTCCCACCGCACACGAAATTCAGGATGCTGTTAATTAGACTGTTTTTCGTTGTGCAGGCCGAGCCGCTGACAATTACTGTGCTTCCGGATTTCCCGCTGGAAGCTGACGTATTTCCTGCACAGGCAGTTGTGCCGCAGCTTCCGCTGGAAGCGCATCCTGCCACAGTTGTACTGGATGCCTTAGAAGCACATGCAGTGCTGTTTCCACAGGAATTCTGTTTACAGGCGGGAGACGTGCTGCCGTTTGCCGCGGCAGCGGATACGGCCTTGTTCAGCACTGATTCTACAGTGCCGGCAACTGTTGCGGAGTTTTCACAGGAGGCGGATGCTGCCTCTGAAGCTGTACAGGAGGTGGAGGGGGTTGTCCCGCAGGATGCTAAGTTGCCGGAAACTGTAAAAGCGCTGACGTTTCCGCCGACAAGCAACGCGGTAATCAGTGCAAGTATTTTCTGGTTCATAAGATAGGCTCCTTTTTTGCAAGATTCGCATGGTTACCATGCTCTGCATTGTTACTGAATTGTTAAAGTTGTTACAAATATGTAACCTTTAACACGCCCATCTTAACATGCTTCCAAGGAGAAAACAATACACAAATTTTGGAATATCAGGTTATAAAGTGCAGATTATCCTAAAATGATTAGACATAAATGCTAAGTATTTCTTTCAAAATAAAATATTATTATTTATGAATGCAATTTTCCGCTTTAAATGTTGAATGATTCAAGTTCTCATGGTTTCGCACGGTGTCGGGCTTCTGCCTTATTTTCATTTGACATGCTTCATTACATTTTTGGGGTGTTTAATCTCTGCACTTCCATAATATTTCTTTAAGCACGAAATTGAAATATATCATCCGACGCAAATCGACCTTGTCACCACGTCCTTAAGAGAAGCATCATGGGAGATGAGGAGCACCGTTTTATCCTCTGCCGTGATATAGCGCTTTAAGGTGTCAATACTCTTCCGGTCCAGATGGTTGGAAGGCTCATCCAGAATCAGTACCTCGGATTTTTTGAGCAGCGCTCTGGCAATTGATATCTTTTGCCTTTCTCCGCCGGACAGCATGGAATCGGCGGACACCACCCGATCCGCCAGAGGAAGAATCCCGAAATCCTCCATCAGCCGATCCGCCTCTTCTTTTGTTGCATCCGGATTCCCCATGAGGATGTTTTCCCGTACCGTGGTATTAAATAAGCGCGGAGTCTGCGAAGCGTAGGCAAGAATGCTGCGCCAGTCCTTTAACCTGACTTGTCTCATGTCTATCCCGTTGATTCGGATGGTCCCGCTGTATGTATGGATTAAGGAGGATATGATTTTGCACAAAGTCGATTTTCCGCATCCATTTTCACCCCAGATGCCGACTTTGTCTCCTGCCTCTATGGAAAAGTTCAGGCCGTGAAATACTTCTTTTTTAGGGAACGCAAAACTGATGTTTTCCGACGTAATGTTCCGGAAATGATTCAGGGGTTCGCCGGAATCCGTTTCTCTGTCCGCATATAGCTCGCCTACCCGGTGTGCCGCGTTAATCATGATAGGGTAATTCTGGATGGTATCTCCGATATTTTTAAAGAGCGTCTGCACTACGGAGAAATAAACAAGCATGGATGCAAATCCTCCGGGTGTCACCTGCCCCTTTGCCACCATGACCGCACCGAAAAGGAAAAGAAGAAGCTGCGTGATTTTGTCAAAGAAATCTTTCGACTGCTCGGAAGCAACCTGGCATGTGATGTAGTGGGACTCGGTCTTGTGGTAATAATCTGCAAACAACTGGTTGATCCGGCTGCAGACCGGTTTCTGAATTCCCCACAGCTTCATCAGGCACGGCTTCGTGGTAATTTCAGACTCGTATGCCCTGCGTTTCGCTTTGTATTCCCGCTCAAGTTTATCGTATTTGGCAATTTTCCCTTTGAAAAACAGCGGCGATGTCAGCTTTATCACGGCTAAGAGGAGCATCAGCCACGTCAATGTCCAGCTGACGCCGCCGGCAGAGTACAAAAAATAGCCGAGACTGATCGGTATGGAAAGTGTCATGCCGAGCAGTACAACCCACTGAATCCGCAACGTACAAGGTGCATCTTCCAGCTGATACTGCAGTTCGCCGCAGTCATACTGCATCGCCTTTTCCGGCTCTTTATCCAAATAGCGTTCGAAGACTAACTGGTCATGCTCCAGAGCCTTTTTCTGCATAATAAAGTCCTCAAGTGCTCCAACTGCCGGAACAAGGATGACCGTTGCCATGATGTATATGGCCAGAATTGCGGCATCTTTCAGCCCCAGGGACAAGTTCAGGTGA
>ENA-UOOE01000150-UOOE01000150.1-fermentation-metagenome-genome-assembly--contig:-NODE-150-length-72160-cov-344.814271_pt1 | contig 72160 bp, 64 predicted proteins | sample MGYA00245776_ERZ724021 | MGnify/ENA primary metagenome ERZ724021 (study PRJEB28704, sample SAMN03018321) | fermentation metagenome | biome: anthropogenic terrestrial biome; feature: soil... | reverse complement strand
GTGGACAACACAGCACCAGTATTGGTAGGGGATTTGAATCAGACCACCTCCAGAACAGGGGATAAATTAATGTTGAATGTGAGTGCAGATAACGACACAGATACATTAACAGCAACCATCCTCGGAGAGGTTTACAACCTCACAAAAGGTACTGATGGCTCATGGACACTTCAATACCTCGTACCACAGGTTACAGACGGCATTTACACTATCTTTTTGACCGGAGTTGATGTTTTGGGAAATATGGGTAACACATCCCTCAATTTTACAGTTGACAACACTGCTCCGGGTATCAATGGTTCTGTGTTGCCGGGTCTTACTAAAACCGGTAACTCAGTACTTGTTAAGGCGGTTTCAGATCCTGATACGGTTCGTATGACTGCAACAATACTCGGAACAACCTACAACATGATCCAAAGCCCGGATAGTATTTGGACGCTTCAGTATACAGTACCACAGGTTATGGATGGCTTTTTACAGGTGTTTTTGGATGCTTGGGATGGTGCTGGTAATCATGGATTTGATACAACGAATATGAGTGTGGATAATGCGCTTCCTGGTGTGAATTGTACGGTTTTACCGGGTCGTGCTAAAAATGGTGGTAATGTCACGTTGAGGGTGTGTGCGGATTCTGATGTGGTTAATGTCACAGCACTCATCGCTGGAAACCATTACAACCTAACACAAAACAGTGACGACACTTGGACCCTTAAATATCCCATTCAAGGACTTGCAGATGGATTTCAAACAATACTTCTCACTGCTACCAACGGCCTGGGCAGTCAAGGAACAGCTTATACAAGTTTTACCGTGGATAACACTGCACCGGCCTTGAAGGTTGAGGTTTTGCCTGTTACTGTTAGGGAGGGTGGTAAGCTTTTTGTGAGGGTTTATTCTGATGTTGATGCTGTGGTAGTTACAGCTGAGATTCTCGGAAAAACCTACAACCTAATTAAAGGGTCCAACAGCATCTGGACACTCACCTACACTGTTCCCGGGCTTAAAGACGGTAATTACAATGTTTTATTGAGGGGTTGGGATGATCTCAACAACACCAACAACACCACAGTCGTTTTCAAGGTACAAAATCCTGTAACACCAATTAATCACGGTTCAAGTGGAGGTGCTAGTGGTTCATCCACATCAAATCTGCATTCGGTTTCACAGGGTTACAGTAATGGTGTGCAGGGTGGTTCTTCTGGTTCTGCCGTGGCGGGTAAGGTGGTTTCTCCGGTTGTTGGTGGGGGTTTGTCTGCTGTTAAACCTGTGAGTGGGAGTGTTTTTGATTATTATTTTAAGGAGTTTTATGTTAATACTGGTGTTTTAACGGATCCTGGGAAGTTATATTCTTTTATTTCAAAGAGTCTTATGCCTGGTGGCTTTTTGATGGGGTCTTTTAATGAGTATACTAATCTTAAAATTTCTGAAGCCCTTAATAAAGCTAGGAGTACAGGAAACTTTTGGGATTTCTGGAATTATGATTTTTTCCATTTCTACGGCTACAGCAACGTTAAGGAAATGTGGGGTGGGGAAAATATTCAATGGCTTTTAGAAACTTTGTTTGGAATTGATTCAAATGGTAATATGTCTGTTGGTAACTTTTTAATCAATATTCTTGCCCTTTTACCTATTGGGAGGTTAGGATCTCTAGCTTGGAAAGGTTTGACAGCAGCATTTGGCAAATCAGGAATTAGAATAGGCTTAAATTTAACAGATAATGCAATAATAAATGGTCTTAAGGATATAATAAGTAATTTGATCCATAGGTTTAATTTAAAGAATCCTGAAATTTGGAGGGATATTATTTCCGTGGTTGGTGACGTTGTTCTTCCGAATCCGTTTACTATTGTTCTTGGTTTTTTGGGTTATATTGCAAAGAGGAATTCTGGTAATATGTTGTCTAAGGCAGTACTTGTGTTTGGTAATTTTGAATTTAAACGTGGATCTATGGATCTTGGGGCTGTCCTTTTGGGGCCGAATCCTACTAAGAAAATAGTTGAATCCTGGCATAAAAGCAAGAATTTTGTAGTCAATAGTGCTAAATATATATTTAAAGTTGTTAAGTCTAGCCCTATTGTTAAAAATACTGTCAAGATTGTAAAGAAAACTTGGAAAAAATCCAAACCGTATGTTAAACTTGCTGCGAGAGGATTTGTTAAAGCCGTTCAAAAATCTTATAAATATGTTAAAAGTAAGCCACAAGTAAAATGGGTTAAAAAACAGCCATTTATGAAAAGAATAATAAATTCAAAACCAGTTAAAACAGCAATTAATGTCGGAAAAGTAATATGGAATGGATTTAAAAAATGGGCATTCAAATAACATGAAATATTTTAAAAGGAGGTCTTAAAATGTTTTTAAAAACTGAACCAACAAATGAAGTAGCGAAGAGTTTGTTAGATGATTTTAGTGATGTCGATGGTTTGAAAGAGGTTGTTGTGGCTGTTTTAGCTTTAAAGGATTCTGAAGTTTATGATGGTTTGGTTTATGGTACGGAGGATGATCTTCGTGTGAATTCTGGTAATTTTGATGACCCTTCTGATTTGGTTAGGTTAGCATCTGCGAATATGAGTAAGTTTCCTTTGAGTATACCTTTGGCGCCTTTAATTACAGCTAAATTTGTTTTGGTGGTTTATACTTTTGTGCATGATCTTTATAGTTTTAGAGTGGGTAGGGAATTCACATTGGAGGAGTTAAATAAGATTTTTTATGGTGATATGGCTACGCGTATACTTTTGTTGTTGGAGGATTTTGATTCAAACCTTGAAACACCCCAACCCACTGCTGAGTTCTTTAAAAGGTTGGGTAAGGTTAAATGGCAGGATAAAAAAGCTAAAAAACTATTTAATGGAATTTATAAGATCAAATTTATGTTAATACTAAATAATTGGAAAGGGGTTGGAACGCGTGGATCAACATTTAGGGTAACTGAAAATGCGTTTTTATTGTTGCTTTCTGGTTGTAGTGCGGTTTTAGATGGTCGTGATAGGATTGGTGTAGATGATGTTGTCCGTGCTAATAAGACTTATTTGAAGTTGATTGATACTGATATTAGTGAAATGGTGTGATTTGTTATGGGTTTGAGGGATTTTGTTGCCGTTGTTGTGAGTGTTTTAACTTTTTTGGGCGTTATTGTTTTGATTGGCATGGTCGTTCGGAGTTTTTCACCAGATTACTCCCCAAGTCAACATCCTGCTGAAAGAATGGCCCTACTATTTGGAAGCCTAATAATTGCTTTGATAGTTTACAACTTAATTAAAAGTCCAGAACCTGAAAAAAAGAGAAAAAATTGATGATAAGATGGAGTTTTTCTTGTTGGATAAATTTGACGAACCTCTAAATGTTCCAGAGCCAACCCCTGAGTTTTTCTAAGAAACTTAAAAAGGTTCGATGGGCAGATGGTTGGTGGTCGTGATAGAATTAACTTGGATGGATGTTGCCAGAGCTTATAGGACGTATTTTAAGTTGTTGAAAACTGATTTACCTGCTTTGGTTGAGAAGTTGGTTGTTTAATTTTTAATTGTAATTATGGGGTTTATCTAATGGTTTATGATATGAAAGGGATAGAAAAGGTGCAGGGTAAGATTTTAAAAGAGTTTAGTAGTGTTAATGGATTGGAGGGGATTGTAGAAAAAGTAATTGGCCTTTTAGGTTCGGAGAGGTATGGTTTGGTTTATGGTGCTAGTGTGCGTGGTTGTGAGGTGGGTTTGAGTGTGGATTTTGGTGGGGAAGAGTTGTTGGAGATGCCGCAGGTTAAGATAGCTGCGGGTATTCTTAAAAATCCTCCGCTTTATGTAGAATCTTTAACAGGTGTTATTGTTGCTATTCATTTTATTTCTACAATGCACATTATAATCTGGATTTATTACACATATTTACAGAGGAATTTGAAATATGAAGAAGTGTTAAAAGCCCATACAACCATCATAGAACGTTTGATGTGTTGTTTGGATGGTTTTGATGTTGTTGATTCATATGATGTGCCTGATGAAAGTTTTTATTATAAACTTCGGAGTGTTAAGTGGGATAAAAGGGCTAAAAAGTTGTTTAAAAGATTATCCACATTAAAAGCTGAAGTGAGTTTTGAAAAATTTGGATCTGGAGCCTCTTCTTTCAGGACTGGTGAGGATTTTGCTTTGACTTTCCTTGCAGCCTGCAACTGTGTAAACCATGAAAGAGATAAGATTAACTTGGATGATGTTATTATGGCTTACAAAACTTATTTGAAATTGATTGACACGGATATTAGTAGTTTGTGATGTGGTTTTTTTATGGGTTGGAGGAATTTTGTAGGTTTTTTGGTGGGAGTTGTTTCCTTTGTTTGTGTGGCTGTGTTAGTTATCGAAGTGTTATTATCTTTAATGGGTTACTCCTCATCTGAGGGCACAGCTCACCATCCCTTAATACGATTTTTCGGATGGATAATTGGAGTAATAGTTGCTGTAGGATTATACAACCTAATAAAAGGCCCAAAACCTGAAGGAAAAGAAGTTAAGAATAAAACCCCCGTGACAAGTGAAAATATCTCCAGAAAACTTGAAGAAAAACGTGGCAGAGAGAAGAAATGACCTTTTCATGTGATAATCGCTCGTTAAACATCTTTTTAGTTTTATTAAGTCATTATCTATAGTTGAAATAGTTAGCAAATGCGTGGAATTGGATTAAATTTATTAAAGAGGGGAAGATGATGGTTTCACAGAGAGATATGTTCAAATTGAATGATCAACAGATGTTGAAGAAATATTCTGGGCTTTTGTTGGATGAGTTTGATGTTGAGGGTTTGGAGGATGTTGTTAGTGGTTTGAAGAGTTTGAAAAGTGAAGGTTTTCATGAAAGATTCTTTGAGGCGTATTTGTTAGGTTTGAAGATTTTTGAGGGTGGTGCTGAGTTAAATGTGGATGAGAAGCGTGATGATGATCTTCTGGTTTTAGGATATCAAAATTTAAGTTACAAACGCCTATTCTCCATTAAACGGGATTTGATAAGTTTTACTGAGTTTAGTGAGATTTCTGATCTCTTATTACCGTTGTATTATATGTGTCTTGGGCGTAAATTTACTCATAGTGATGTTAAGGCTTTTTATGATGCTCGTATTGATGAAAGACTGGTTTTCTTGTTGGATAAATTTGACGAACCTCTAAATGTTCCAAAGCCAACTCCTGAGTTTTTTAAGAAACTTAAAAAGCTGCAATGGCAGGATAAAAAAACAAAGAAATTCCATGAAAATTTAAAAGAATTGCTGGTGTATGCAACTAGTGGAAAGCATGTGGATTTTAAATTGGTAAATTTTCAGGTTAGAGAATTCAATTTCACACTTTCTCTTATGGCGTGTAGTGCGGTGGTTGGTGGTCGTGATAGGATTAACTTGGATGATGTTGTTAGGGCTTATAGGACGTATTTGAAGTTGTTGAAAACTGATTTACCTGCTTTGGTTGGGAAGTTAGGGGTTTAAATTTAGTTATTAAAAATTTAGGGTGTTTTGGGAGGTTTTTGTTTTGATGGTGGATGTTGTTGAGGGTGTTGTGTTGGCTTCTGTTTTTCGTCGTGTTTGTGCTTTTGTGTTGGATGTTCTTTTGTTGTTGATGTTTTTCGGATTTTTGTTCTTCATAGGTTTAGGGGCATCTGACCTGTTTGTATATTGTTTTCCTGATAATCAGTGCCCTGGTTATGCTGACCTATTTTTCTTACTTTGAAGGACCTTCAGGTGGCAGTACTCCCGGTAAATATTATTTATCTTTGATGGTAGTGGATGAAAAGACCTTAAAACCTCCAAGTAAGATGCAAAGTGTTACAAGGAATCTTTTAAGGTTTGCTGATCTCCTACCCTACTTCGTACCAGGTCTTCTAGGCCTAGTTCTTATGCTGTGTTCCGATAAAAATCAAAGACTCGGAGACAAAACAGCAAAAACCATAGTCATCCAAAAAAAGCCCAAATAAAATCCGAATATTAATAAATTTGGATCTGGAGCCTCTTCTTTCTGGACTGGTGAGAACTTTGCTTTAACTTTCCTTGCAGCCTGCAACTGTGTAAACCATGAAAGAGATAGAATTAATTGAGGTGATGTTGTAATAACCTATAAAACCTATTGAAACTGACTAAAACGGATATTAGTAGGTTGTGTTGTGGGTTTTTTATGAGTTGGGGGATTGTAGGTTTTTGGTGGCAGTTGTTTTCTTTGTTTGTGTGGTTGTGTTGGTTATTGAGTTAGTATTATCTTTAATGGGTCACTCTCCATCTGAGGGCACAGCTCACCCTCCCTTAATAAGCTTTTTAGGATGGATAATTGGAGCAATAGTTGCCCTAGGATTTTACAACCTAATTAAGGACCAAAACCTCCTGAAAAAAGAGAAAAAGATGAAGATAAAACTAAAGTAATGAGCAAAGAAATTTCCGGAAGCTTGAAGAAAAAAAGAGAAAAAGATATAGAAAAAGGATAATTTAAGAATTAAAGTTAATATGCAAACGGAATGTTTAAAGTCAGTGCTTTTTTAAAAAAAACCATTAAAAGGGATTTACTTTTAATTAAAAATAAAAAAATTAAAGAGGTTTAAAAACCTCTAGTTCTTTTTCCTTCCTCCAAGCTTCCTCAAAACAATGAGTACAGCTATCAGAACGATTGCTCCACCCACTATGTAGTATGCGAAGATCGATGTTGGGCCACTCTCCTTGTCGATGTTAAGAGCGTAAATGTACCCGTCGTTACTGCCCATATAGGCCATGTTACCGTAGGCAACAGGGGATGAACGGATTGGAGAGTTTAAAAGGTAGTATCCTGGTTCATAACTCCACTCCTCATTACCGGTGTACTTGTTCAGAACGTAAACGGTTCCACCATCTGATCCAAACATGATCCTGTTTGAGTAGAGTGCAGGGGTTGTTTTAACAGCACCTGTGGCATTGTAGGTCCATTTTTCAGTTCCATCCCTGGTGTCAAGGCATGCAACTTCACCATTATTAGCACCTACGAATAAACTGTTGTCCCTTTCATCGATGGTTGGGGAAGATTCAACTGATTTACCCATATCGTAGGTCCATTCAAGGGATCCATCGGTTGCATTCAATGCGTAAAGGGTTCCATCATCGGATCCAACGTAGAGAGTTCCATTTGAAAGTGCAGGTGATGATTTAACATTATCTCCAGTTGTGAAATCCCATTTTTCGCTTCCATTTTTGATGTTTATGGCGTAAACCTTACCGTCGTCTGATCCAACGTAGAGAGTTCCATTTAATATGGTTGGTGATGACGTAACAGCATCTCCAGTTTTAAAGCTCCATAAAAGGCTTCCATCTTCAGAATCGAGTGCGTATACCTTTCCATCATTGGATCCTACGTAAACGTTTGAACCGTCCACTGCAGGGGAGGATTCTACGCCGTCACCGGTTTTATACTTCCATTTAACAGTACCGTTTGCACTGTACTCGGCGTAAAGATACCCGTCCATTGAACCAATGTAAAGGGTGCTGTTAGCTACTGCAGGGGATGATAAAACCTTTCCACCTGTTTTATAGGTCCAGTTACTTGTACCATTCACAAGGTAAACTGCATGAACGGTTCCATCCAGCGATCCAAAATAGATTATCTTGTCGAGTATGGCTGGAGATGATTGTATTGCTGATTTTGCATTGAAGATCCATGTGTTCGGGGAAAAATCAGCAGGCTGTGCAACGAAGCCAGTGTGCTGCAAGTTTTCATGGAACATGGTCCAGTCAGAAGCTGCAGCAGGTGCAGCTGAAGCGGTACCTGCTAAGACACATACCATGAGAAATCCTATTAAAATACTCTTTTTTTCAAGCATATCAATTGTACTCCTGTAATATCCGTTGTAACTATTTTTTCAGTTACAACTGTACTTAATCATTTTAATTCATTTTTAAATCATTGAACTGGTTTTTTCACGTTCTATGGTTTTAAATCGATCCTTTTTTTAGATGGTTCAGGGATTAAACATCCCTGTTGAACCTTCTAACTCCCAGTGCAAAGAAGAGCAGTGTGAAACCGAGCAGAACAGCTATGTCGATCCATACTCCTCCAATACCCACTCCCTTAAGCATAACTGCCCTCATTGCATCGTTTGCATAGGTCAGTGGGAATATATATGCTATCTTCTGGAATATCCATGGCATTGTTTCTATTGGATAGAAAACCCCTGAAACGAACATCATTGGCATTGTGAATGGCATGACGATCTGAATGTAGTCCTCCTGACTGTTCACCCTTGCAGATATCATTATTCCAAATCCAACGAAACACAGCACCGACAGGACCAGTATCAGCAGTGTAAGCAATATGCTCCCGTTAATGGTAATGCTGAAGAGAACCATTGCCGCCACTATTAGTATCAGCGCTCTAAAGGTTTCTATTGTGAGTTTGGATATGATTTTACCACCAATAACACTTGCAACACTTGTAGGGGTCATGAAAAGTCTTGCAAGTTCTCCTCGTTCACGTTCACCTGCTATTGATTCTCCCATACCCATCATGGCTGAGAACATGACAGTCATGGCCAGTATAGCTGGTACAAGGAAGTCTATGTATTTAATATCACCGTAAAGCTTGTTTATCTCGAAGTTAACGGAGTTCATCATATTCTGGATGCTTAAAGTGCTTAATCCTGAACTGGATGCGTTGACTCCTGTTGACTGCACCTGTAACTGGGAACTACCAGTTGTAGCTGAGATCTTCTGCATACCGATCTGATTTGATATCTGGGTGAAAAGCGCCTGGGTTGTAGGTACGAGGGACTGGGTTGCCATCTGATCCGACGAATCAACGTAGGTGATCACGGTCTTTGGCTGCTGACTCGTCATGTTTTCATAATCACTCGGCAGGATTATAGCCGCCTTTACCTGCCCATTTTCAACCATACGTTTTCCTTCATTGGGATCCGTTATTATCCCCTTGACATCGTACAGATCCACACCTTTAATTGCATTCAGTGTAGCATCGGTCACTGTGCCGTTGCTCTGTGTAACAACAACCACAGGAATGTTTTTAATTTCTCCACCCATTCCATAGCCGAAGAGAGCTATCATGAGTATAGGAAATAGGAACAATGATATTAAACGTGGTTTATGTCTCCAGAGGACCAGCAGGTCCTTTTTGATCATCCACATTATCTTCTTAGTTTCCAAATTACTCACCTTCCATTTTTTTAGAGGTAACACTCATGAACACGTCCTCAAGGGATGGATCCTTCGTGTGTATGGATGTTATCTTTCCGCCGTGTTCTATTATGGTGGCTATCAGATCCGTGATACTGTCCTCTGTCTTACTTATGGACAGGGTTACCCTTTCAGAATGGTCCTTGTACATTTCAAAGACGTATGGAAGTTCTTCAATGGTTTTCATTATTTCCGGGCTTAGGTTGCTCATCATAACACTTATTTCTCGTGTATTTTCTTTTTCATACGTTGACATGGCTTCTTTAAGTTTTCCGAATGAATCTACTTCCTTCACGGAACTTTCACTTTCAAGGTCCTTCATGATCTGGCTGATGTTTGCATCACCTTCAGCATCCTTCTCTGTCATCATGGTATCCTTAAGTCCCTGTGGAGTGTCGAATGCAGCCAGTTTACCCGCGTTTATGATACCCACGTTGTCGCAGAGCATCTCAACCTCGTACATATCGTGGGAACAAAGGATTATGGTATGGCCCTTGTTGTTCAGCTCCTCTATGAGGTCCCAAAGAACTCTTTTGGTTGTTGGATCAAGTCCAATGGTTGGTTCGTCCAGGAAGAGAATGTCTGGTTGGTGAACAAGGCTTGCAACAACTGAAACCTTCTGCTTCTGACCTCCAGAGAGCTGTTTTACCAGCTTCTTTTCAGCGTACTTGATATCAACAAGTTCCATCAGGTCCACTATTCTGTCTTCCTTGATGTCCTCATCGATTCCATAGTAATCTGCACACATCTCCACGTTCTCTCTGACGGTTAAATCACCGTAGAGACTCACAAGCTGTGGAACCATACCGATCTTCTGCCTTACCTCATTTGGATTCTTAACGACATCGTATCCAGATACCTGGGCGGTTCCAGAAGTGGGCTGAATGAGACAGTTAAGCATCTTTATGGTGGTTGTTTTTCCAGCCCCATTTGGGCCTAAAAATCCGAATATGCTCTTGTCCTTAACCTTCAAATTCAAGGCATCAACTGCTAAAAAGTCCTTGTACCTCTTGGTAAGATCAAAGGTTTCTATAGCGTATTTCATAATTAAAAGTCCTCCTCTTCCTTCTTGATGAACATATCACCTAAAAATTCTTCTTTATATGGAGTTAAATGACATTTAAAAATTTTTTTCAGTCTAACGAGGGTTGCTTCACCACTTTCAGTGATTTCATAATATTTTATCTTTCTTTTACCCTGAGATTCCCATGTACCTTTTATAAGTCCTTTACCTTCAAGTTCATGGAGTACAGGATATATAGTACTTGGGCCACTCACTTTTCCAGCAGTTGAATGGGAAAAATCGTTTATTTTGCTCATTATTTCGTATCCATGCTGTCTCTCTTTGCTGATTATCCACAGTATGAACAGTTTACTGAATCCCCTCATTACCCCTTTCAAAATTTTTTTATCGTAGTTCAAAAGCTCCTTCAAATCGTCACAATTTAAAACTTCATCATTGTCTTCAGAACTCACTCAATTCCTCCTTTAAGGGCTAAAAATCCCCCGTAGGATCTTTCATTCAATAGTTAAATTTTAGATATATCAAAATTTGATACATCTAACGTAGTCTTACGTAGTATATAAAGGGTTGGGTGCAGACCTTCAGAGGATCGCATGTTCAATCCCCCAGATGCGAACTTTTTTTCTATTTTAAATTCAATGCTTCCATTAATTGTTATCCTTAGCACTGAAGATCGAAGCATCCCACTCAAAATATTAGGTAACCCTAATTAGGTAAACCTAACATTTTTTTTATATATAAAATTTGTGTATGTTGGGAAAAAAAGTGTGAATTGAGTTAGAGGTAAATCTTAAAATTCATGAAAAAGAAGCTTAATTTCTAAAAAAATCTCTAAAAAATCCTTTTTCTAAAAAATCCTTCAAACAAAACAGGATTCCTTTATATCCAATTTTTTAAATCAAAATTTAAATTAAACAAATAAAAACTCATCAAAAAATAAATTAAAAGATTTCACATTTTCTTACCGAAATCTTTCATCATCTCAACGACATCCATCTTATCCTCAGGTTTTGGGGGATTTTTATGGCCGTTGATTAATGTGTAGGTAAATGAAGCTCCCACAGCTCCGAATAAAACTGCAATGGCCTTCTGGAAGTTTTGTCCAGGCATCTTGGTGCCTGCAGAGTAACCCATCCAGAGCAGTACCTCCCATGCAAGGAATGTTACAACCGCGAAGGTGATGGCTCCGAGTACGATTCCTAGAATCACTTTTCTATCCATTCTATCACGCTACTGAACTTAATAACTGTATACTCCTCTCTTAATTCCATAATTTAATAATTGCATAATCTAATCTCTTATTTATCCTATCTTTGATTTCCATTCTTTGTTAAGATATCCTTCCCACATCAGTATATAATATTCCATCATCATAAAAAGAATTGAAAAATACTAAATTAGGTAGGAACATAAACTCTTAAATATTAATAAATTTTCTGGGAACTTTTAAGGGGTTGATAACATTAAAATCGGATTCTCAACGCTTGCACTTTTTGTAAAGTCCTTTGAAGAATGGCTTCAGACTGCAGAGAAGGATGGATTCAACATGATGGAGATCCTGTGCGAAGGACCGTGGACCTGGCCAAGAAACGCCCTGAACCTTTACAGGGATGACTTACAGATATTCAGATCCTACGATGTGGATGTTTACCTCCACGCCCCGACAATAGACATGAACCCTGCAAGTCTGAACACAGGAATCAGGGAAGAAACCCTGCGCCAGATCAAGGAAACCATTGATATGGCGGTTGAAATCGATGCCATTGCCATAACCACACATCCGGGTTTAATTCACCGTCTTGAAGATAGGGTTAGGGATATGGGGATGAAACTGGCCATTGAAACCATTCAGGAGGCAGTAAAATATGCAGAGAATAGGGGAGTGATACTCTCTGTGGAGAACATGCCTGCAAGGTACGCCTACTTCTGCAACAGTCCCGGCGAACATCAGTACTTCCTGGATGAATGTGGTTGCCGTGCAACTGTTGACATAGGTCATGCCAACACCTTTGGTGACCCTGTAAAGTTTCTTGAACTTGATGGAATCTCCTACCACCACCTGAGTGACAACGATGGGGAGAGAGATCAGCACCTTGCCCTAGGGGAGGGAACACTGGATTTGAAGGTACTTCACGGCCTGGACAATATCATAATTGAACTCAACAACTATCAGAACGTTTTAAAAAGCAGGGAAGTTCTTTTGAATAATTTTTAAAGTTATTCAAAATTAATCTAAAGTTAAAAATAAAAAATGAGTAATTAAATAAAGTTATTCTTTTATTAATAATTAACTGGGGGATAAAAAAATGGCTAGCAAGGTTTACTTCACGGATTTCAGGTCAAGGACTCCTGAGGACAACAAGGTTAATAAGATAAGAAGGCTTTTTGAAGCTGCAGGATTTGCAGAAATGCTCCAGGAGGATGACATAACCGGGGTTAAGCTGCACTTCGGTGAGGAGGGAAACGATTCTTACATCAATCCTGTTTTTGTAAGGCAAGTTGTTGATAAAATAGATGAAACCGGTGCCAAACCATTCTTAACAGACACCAACACCCTTTACTATGGAAGCAGGCATGACTCTGTTGGGCACATAAAAACAGCGGTGCTCCATGGATTTGACTTCGCTGTTGCAGGGGCGCCCCTGATAATTGCAGACGGGCTCAGGGGAGGTAACTGGAGGCACGTGGAAGTGGGACTTAAACACTTCAAAAGGGTTAAGATTGCAGGGGATATTGAAGATTCCGACAGCATGATGGTTCTATCCCACTTCAAGGGCCATGGAATGAGCGGATTTGGAGGGGCCATAAAGAACCTTGCAATGGGCTGTGCCGCAGCCCCCGGAAAAATAGAACAGCACGAATGTGCCAAGCCACTTATCAACGAACTATGCACTGGCTGTGGAACGTGCATCCAGCTCTGTCCAGTTGATGCGATGACCCTTGAAGATCAAATGACGATTATAGACTATGAGGGGTGTATAGGATGCAACAACTGTGTGGACAACTGCCCTGAGATGGCAATAGATCTTCCATGGGATGAGATGGAAACCTTCATGGAGAGGATGGTTGAATACGCATACGGGGCTGTTAAAAACAAGAAAGGTAAAGTTGGATACATTAACTTCCTCATGAACATAACTCCAGACTGTGACTGCCTTCCATGGAGCGACAGACCAATAGTGCCAGATATAGGGATACTGGCTTCATCAGATCCCGTTGCACTTGATGCTGCAAGCTACGACCTCGTAAATCAGGAGAATGGCTTTGAAAACTCCCACCTCCACAAGAATCATCAGCACGGTGGAGACAAGTTCCAGGGTGTTTGGGATGAGGTGGATGGAAGGGTGCAGATCCAGTACGGTGAAGCAGTTGGACTTGGAAATGCAGACTACGAACTGATAAAGCTGCCTTAAATACATTTTTATCTTTAATTACTTATTTTTAATTCTTAATGCAACATTTTAATGGTTAATGGAAGATTTCAACCCTCCAAATTTTTTCTACAGTAGAAATATTTTCTTTCAAATCATGGTTTCACATAAGAGTTCAGAACCCCTGCCTGAAACCCTAATTTCTACAGTAGAAAATTGAACTGAAAGTATCACATGGAAAATCTTTAAAAATGAACAAAAATCAATTAAAACTCAATTTAAATCTTTATAAAGAGTATAATGGAATAAGGAAGTTAGAAATCAATTTTCAGTATGTCCCTGATGTTCTCCACAACCACGTCTGCAGCGTCAAAAACCCTCTGGGGTGTTTCGTCACCCTGCTGAACAGTCAGAACTCCAACATCTGCCTCTTCAAGTGCAAGAATGTCGTTTGCGCTGTTTCCAACCATCATAACCTTGTACTTCTCTTTCAGCTCCTCCACGATCTCTTTCTTCCTCTTGGAGTTGGCTGTGCCAAATACATTCTCCTTTGGAATATCTATGAACCGTGCAAGTTCCTCAAGGGATCCTGTCCTGTCTCCAGATGCAACGAATATATCTGTACCTCTATTTTTAAGCTCTTGAATAACATTAGGAACTTCCTTGAAGAGTTTCCCGCCAGCGGTTATTGTAAACTCAACTTCACCCCTTTTAAGGTTCACTATAAATCCTGATCCACTACATATCTGAACGTTGTACTTTCTCTCAACAACTGCATCCAGTGTGTCCACTATATCCTTCACACGTCCTTTATCATTTTTTATGGCCTCAAGAAGGTCCTCATTTGCAACGTCTCGGGATGAGTAACTCACATCGAACTTGACCTCATGTTTCTTAAGGAAATCGTGTATGGTCTGGTCAGGTCTGGCCCTGACTATGCAATTTAAGGGATCGGTCTGGAGCACCACCAGGGCCCTCTCATGATCGTAGTCCACAACATCAATTGAACTCACGTCGTGGCATATAACACCATTTTTAAGGTTCTTGATGGCCTTGTACCTTTTAATAAGTGTTCCTGAGTTATCGAAGACAACGGCTTTCATACTATCAACTGAAATAATGTTGTTTGTTTAATACATTAAATTTGTGGTGCTAACTCAGGTAGTATTGGAAATTCTATAGAAAGTATGATAAACCTTAAAAATATTTAAAACTGTTAAAATCTTTTAAATTTAATATTAACAATTTAAATTATTCAAAAATATTTATATTCCTTTATATTATTTTTAATTATCTAAAAAACCAATAATAAATCTTATTTTTGAATTAAAACTAATTTAAACTCTTTTTGAAAAATATTTTTTGTGATAATGGTCACAAAAATCCTTTCCAAACTTTATGCGTTTGTGACAATCATTGTAATAACATGAAATGAGGGGTGACAAAAATGGGAAGCTGTGATGAAAATGATAAGCCTGAAAAAAATTCTGATAACACTTTTAACGGGTTTAATATTGGTTTTAGGTGTGTTTCCAGCATATGCAGTGAGTTCACCAGTTTCAACACAAACGGTAACAATACGGGTGCCTGAAACCAATGCGATTTCAACGGGATACGGTACTTCAGGGGATTCTCAGATGGAAGCAATGGATGTTTCACCTGATAACACGGAAACACCTATTGGCAACCTTTACGTTCAAAGCTGCTCCAACAGCAATACCCAGCTCTGGGTCAGAGCCAGTGGAGACTTCAGAGGCACAAAAACAACAAATTCACTTGAACTTTCAAATTTAAAGTTCGCAGTACCTGGTGCTAACGGAAAAACAAATTTCAGCAATGGCTACGTTAAAGCAGGGGATCAAAACCCTCATGCTGATGGAGATGGAAAGATCAGCTTAGATCTTTACATGAGTGTTCCATACGGAACAGCCCCTGATACTTACACTGCAACTGTGTACTTGACCTCAGTGCTGGATGCAACTGCACCAGCATGAATCGGACATGAATTAAGCGAACTGAGACTGGAGAGTTAGAAGAGTACATGGACTGATGAAGGTTCTTCAACTTCTCTTTACTTTTTTTAAATTATTTTTTGGGCATTTAAGATGAAATAGCACCCTAAAACTATTAGAAAAGCTCCACATATGATCATTATTGTTTTGTAGTGTTTTTCATTCATTATCCCAGATCCACGACTTGTTAAGAATGACACCGTGCTGAACCATCCCAGATCTGAAGCCCAGTGCCCTGCTACGAATCCTAAAACTCCAACTGCACCTGCAAGTTCAAGGCCCTTGTACATGAATGCGCAGCCAACCGTTGCCCACCATATGAAAAAGTAGGGATTTGAAACACTGGTCATAAAACCCTTGAGCATGGGTCCGTACCTGGTGACTTCTTCATCCTCTGAAACTTCTGGTACTGGCTGTGAGGACCTTGTGATGTTGTAACCCATTAATATGAGCATGATACCTCCAAGGGTTCCTATTATGAAGGACGCCCTTGGAGATCCTATCAACCAGCCAAGTCCTGCGAATATCAGGATTATCAGGATTATTTCAGCTATTATATGGCCTGAAACCACCATTGGCCCTGCTATAAATCCTTTTTTCATTGAGTCTGATATTGTAACCGTGAGCATGGGTCCTGGAACCACTGCCCCGGACAATCCAACTGCGAAGGATGTTGCTGCAAAGAGAATAACTTCAATCACATGAACCACATCAATTTTTTAGGATTTAAAACAGCTTCAGAGCCAAAACTAAAAAGATTAAATAAGTTTATGAAATCTAAAAACAGTTTTTACTTCATTATAATTTTTTTATTTCATAATAAATTCTTCTACAATTAATTTAAATTCTATAATACTTTAAAAATTCCATTTAAAATTTAAAAAAATGTTGAATTAAGTTTGTAAAAAGTTTTCCAGCTAATTACAGTTATTGAGAACCTTCATTATCTCAGTGAGGTGATAATCAATGGTTTCCATATCCTTCTGACTCAAGGATCTGGATCGCACCAAGAATCTGAAGCGTTCAAAAACATGGCCCATCTTGTTCAGGACATCTGTACTGTATATTTTACCATGATTCTTTTCTTGATACATCAAATCACCATTTATAGGTTGTTATTCCACCTTAATAAATTTAATGCAAGGTTTATTCAAGGAAGTTGATTTTCTCTCCTAATTCCATTCTTTTGGCCATTTCATAAACTTTCCATGCGGTTACAACGTCCTGAACTGCAAGTCCAGTTGAATCGAAGACAGTGATCTCCTCCTCAGATTCCCTTCCATTCACACGACCAACAACAACGTCACCGATCTTGCCCCTTATGTCCTGCCTTGTTAAGACGCCCTGGGCCACTGGAACGTTTATCTCGCCACTGTGCCTGGCCTGTTCCCAGCAGTCTATTATGACTCTGGATTTTGTTAATATTCCTCTTTCTAGTTCCTGTTTTCCAGGGGCATCTGCACCCATGGCGTTTATATGGGTTCCAGGGGAGACCCATTCCTCCATCACAACGGGACTCGTGGAGGGCGTTGTGGTGACAAGCACGTCCATATCCTCAACAGCTCCCCTTGCATTTGTAACAGCCTTAACATCAACTCCAAATGCCTTTGATGCCCTTTTTGCGAAGTCTTCCCTTGATTTACATGTTCTGCAGAACACCTTGACACATTCAATGTCCATGACCTCATTTATTGCCATGAGCTGGGTGTAAGCCTGGTTACCTGCCCCTATAATTCCCAGGGTTTTTGAATCCTTCCTTGCCATGTAACGGGTTGCTACTCCTGCTGCAGCCCCAGTTCTCATGTTGGTTATCCAGGTCCCATCCATCACCGCAACTGGGAACCCTGTTTCAGGGTCAACAAGTTCAATAACTCCCATAACAGTTGGTAAACCATGTTTAACCGGGTTTTCAGGGTGCACGTTCACACACTTCACGCCAGCTTCATTCATCCCCCTCATGAAACATGGCATTATCCTGAGATCTCCCTTCTGCTCCTTGAAGAAGAGATACTTCTTTGCAGGCATCTGAACCCTGTGGCGGGCGTGTTCTGCATAGGCTGTTTCAACAGATTCAATAACTTCCTTCATGGTTATGAGTTCCTTTATTTCGCTTTGTTTCAACAGAATGGTTTCAGACATTGAATGCACCTCTCATATTAATTTAATCATGCTTTAATAAGGTTCTTTGCCACTTAAATATTGCTATTTGCACACAACTATTCACTTTTTAGGAACTAATGGATGGTGGTACAATCCCTGGAATCTAGGCCAGACTCTTTCTACCACATATACAGTTTGGGCTTTATCATAATGTGCAAAGATTAAATAGTAACTCCTGTGAAATAGTTTAACATGTTTGAAGGCCTTGTAGTATCCCTTGAACAGATAATGGCTCTGTACGGTGCATGGGGTATCCTCATTGGAAGCATACTCGAGGAGATCGTTGCACCAATACCATCAACCCTGGTTGTGATGGGATCCAGTTTTCTCATAATGAAAGGTTCTGCAATTTCATTAGGAGCCTTTGGAACACTTTTTTTAAATGTTGTGATCCCTGCAGCAGTGGGAGTCACCCTGGGGTCGCTCTTCCTGTACTCCATAACCTACTATGCAGGAAAACCGGTTATAGAACGCTGGGGTAAATACTTCGGAGTTTCCTGGAGCAGCGTGGAGGGGCTTGAGAAGAAATTTGAGGACAGCCGTTCAGATGAGTTAATACTATTCCTCTTAAGGGCGTTACCAGTAGTTCCAAGCGTTATCATAAATGCATTCTGTGGGGTTATAAGATACGAAATTAAAAGATACCTTTCAATAACCTTCTTTGGAACCATTGTGCGCACCCTGATCCTTGGATTTATAGGATGGCAGTTCGGAAACCTTTACCAGGATGCAGCACAGCAAATATCTTATCTTGAAGAGGGAGTCCTTGTGGTAATATTTATGGGATTTATACTCTTTATAATCTACAAGATGAGGAATAGGGGTTGATTTTGAATCTACGACTTAGAAAAAGAAAATCTATGATATATGAGTTCATGTGGTTGGTACCATGGATTTGAACCAGAGGTTCTGGGAGGTGGATTCGGTAAGGGGAATTGCCATAGTTATGATGATAACTTACCATTTCCTCTTCGATCTCAGCTACTTCAATGTGCTGCCTTTAAACGTGACATCCGGCCTTTTCTGGTACTTCGCACGCATTACCGCTGTCGTATTCATATTCCTTGTGGGCGTTTCCCTGAAGCTCAGCCATTCAAGGGCAGAGAAGCTGAACCTTTACAGCAGTGACAGGGACTTCTTCGTGAAGTACCTGAAGCGAGGGCTTAAGATATTTGCATGGGGCCTTGGAATAACCGTGATGACCTGGATATTCATAAGGGCTGATTTCATCATGTTTGGGGTTCTGCACTTCATAGGTGTGGCAATCATATTATCTTACCCATTCCTGAAGCGCAGGTACACGAATCTGGTGGTTGGAATTATCTGTCTGGCAGCGGGAATCTACCTCCAGACGATCTACTTCGACTTTACAGGGCTCATGTGGCTGGGATTCGTTCCTTCAACCATCCACACAGTTGACTACTTCCCGCTTCTTCCATGGTTTGGAGTGGTTCTCCTTGGAACCTTCGCTGGAGAAGTTCTTTACAGGGACTACAAAAGGAACTTCCATCTGCCGGATCTTTCCAGAACCTGTCTTGTCAGGGTGACTGGTTTGCTGGGCAGGCATTCTCTTCTGATTTATCTGGTGCATCAGCCCGTTCTGATAATCCTCCTTTATCTTTTGGGGGTGTTGCAATGGAACTTCATTTAACTTTCTTTGAGTAATTTCATTGAGGAGAATCTTCAATTTTTGAAAAATAATTTTAGGAAACTATAATTTGTAATTTCCATTAAAAAAATAAATAATATTAATAAAAGGGTAATGAGAATATAATTTTTATACCGGAAGTCCAACCAATGGAATCTGAAAAGGAAAGAATCCAGACCCTGAAAAAATTCAGGAAATACAGAAAATCCCTCAAGGCCAGCGAAGCTGAACTCATCGAAAAGCTTCAGAACTTCCATAAATCTAAGGATGACCGTGTAAAAACTTTAAAAAACTCTGAAAATGATTTGAAACCCCTTAATCCTGATGATGCAGGTGAAATCTACATCATCTCCCAGTTAAATGTTGCAAGGGCCATGCCAAAGGTTCTGGACCAGCACATCAACCTGCTTGAGGAGGGTGAGGATCTGGATCGTGTCCTTGTATCCTTTGAGTACAATGTTTACAGGGTTAAAAAAGACGTTTACGCTGACATGGGGGACTGGGAGCTTCTTCTGAAGGTACTGCCAGATGACAGGAGGTTCCATATACAGAAGGATCCCAAGGGACCTGGAGATCTTATACTAAAGGAACTGATATGGATAAAGGATTATGAGAAGGGACTGAAGGATATGGGTTTTGAAAGGATTTAATGTACCGACCATCTTTTTCATTTATCTATGAATTTCATTATAATTTTCATCATACCATTTTAGATTATAAGATCAGCTCTGTGAAATTAAATATAAAAGTGAATTAAAACAAATTGAATCTAATAGTTACTATAAAAATTATAGGTAAATCATCATTTTAATGGGAATAATCCAAAACACCGACTCATGTTGGAAAATCAGGTGCGACCATGAAAGTTTCAGATAAGGCAGTATCAATTAAAAATCATGAAATCACGGCATTAGATAACCTTGAAAAGTTCTATGAAACAATAGAAAGGGACAACCCTAAAATAAACGCTTTTTTAGAGGTTAAAATTGATGAGGCAAGGGCCCTTGCAGAGGGCATCGACAAGAAGATCCAAAGTGGTGAGAAAACAGGGAAACTCGCAGGACTCGTTGTAGGGGTTAAGAGCAACATCAACGTTGAGGACTTCCACATCACAGCAGCCTCCAAGACCCTTAAAAACTACCTTGGAAGCTACGACGCAACGGTCATAAAGAGGATAAAGGAAGAAGATGGTATCATCATTGGAATGACCAACATGGACGAGTTTGCAGCTGGAAGTTCCACAGAAACCTCTGCTTTTGGAGCAACAGACAACCCTGCAGCTCCCGGCAGAATCCCTGGTGGTTCCAGTGGTGGAAGTGCAGCAGCAGTTGCAGCGGACATGTGCGACCTGAGCATAGGATCAGACACAGGAGGTTCCATAAGAAACCCCGCATCCCACTGTGGAGTTTTCGGATTCAAACCAACCTATGGAGCAGTTTCACGGCAGGGCCTCCTTGACCTTGCAATGAGTTTCGACCAGATCGGACCCTTCTCAAAGGACGCTGCAGGCACGGCCATGATGCTTGATGTCATAGCAGGAAACGACCCAACCGAGTGCACATCTCTTGCATGGGAGGTTCCGGATTTCACAGCCATTGCAGAGAAAGCAGGGGCAGATCCAGAAAGTTCACTCAGGGGTGTTAAACTGGGGGTGGTCAAGCAGTTCCAGGATGTGTCAGACGACAAGATCGTTAATATAATTGAAGAAAGCATTAATAAAATGGAGGAGGCAGGGGCTGAAGTAGTTGAATTAAGCTTCGATCACATTGATATGTGCTTACCTACCTACTACCTCATAAACTACGTTGAGTTCTTCTCAGCAACAAGGAAGTACGACGGCCGTAAGTACGGTGAGCGGATCGAGGAAGTCTGCGGTGAAGAGGTCCTTAGAAGGATCAACATGGGTGCGTACATAAGCCAGCAGGAGTTCAGCGGCAAGTACTACAAAAAAGCCCTCCAGGCAAGGTCTCTCATAAGGAAGGAGATGAACAAACTCCTCAAGGATGTTGATGCCATCTGCGGACCAACGGTTCCAAAACTACCACATAAAACAGGAACATCCCTTGAACCAATGGAGATGTACGCCTACGATGTCTTGACAGTAATTGCAAACCTTGCAGGAATACCGGCTGCAAGCATGCCTGCAGGAGACGTGAACGGAGTACCTGTGGGACTGCAGTTCCAGGCAAAACCCTTGGACGATGCCAAGATCATGGAGCTCATGGCTGCACTTGAAGGGTTAAATCAGTGAAGTTTCCACAAACCCTTCTTCCATACTTCTTTTCCATTTAACAATCATTCAAGGCTTAAATTTATTTTAAATTTATATCAAAATGTTTTTAATTCTTTAAGATATTGATAATTCGATTTTTTCTTAATAATTCAACTTCAATCAAAATTCATCTCTAAAAATTTTTAACTTTAAAAATAGGATCTCAACATTAAATTAAATTTAGCCATGGAATTGGACTAAAAATTCACTAAAACAATGATTCCCCTTAAAAAATTGTATAAAAAAAATAGAATGGAAGGTGTGGTTAACCTCCAAGTGCATTCACTACCTGCTCAAGGGCGGCATGTGATTGTGCCATTTCACTGTTGAACTGCCTGACAAGACTATCAAATTTTTTAATATCAGCTGCAAATGCTGCACTGTCTCCGTTCTGCAGGTCTGTTGCCATTTTATCACTTACAGAGATTATCTGATCTGCAGTGGATGTTATGTTTTCGCTGTAAGCTGTTCTTATGTTATTTGCAACGTCGCCCTTTAACATTAGATCGTAATCTGTGGCTGCATCACGTGATTCAGTGAAATTCTCTTTTATACCTTGAAGCTGTGACTTTACAGGTGCTGTTTCCTGTCTTAATTCATTTGCCATTTGTGTCCTCTCACTCGGTGACATGCTTGCAAGGTAGTTTCCATTTTCAATCTCCGTTGCAAGACTGTCCATGTTTTTCAGTTCTGATTCAGTTAAAACAGGCTCTGAAGTAGCATTCAAATCTGATTTAAAAGTTTCCATGTTTTCAGGCCCTATAACTGTACTTTCATAGGCATAAAAGCTGGCATAAGCCCCAACTATAACCAACAACAATATTATCAATCCAATCTTCCGTTTACTCATTTTATTTTTCCTCACTTAACATCATCAATTCAGAGATATACATAAATTATGTAATACAGTATTACATTAATCATAATTATATATATTATCCTTTGCTTGCTTGAATTATTATTAAACAAATTATTTCAAGGTTTTGAATGGATTAACAGTAATTTTATATTTTTTTATCAATTTAATTCTTAAATAATTTTTGTAATAGTTAAATAATTTAAATTAAGGATTAAATTTTAAAATTTGTTCATTGTAAAACATTATGAATTCATACTTATGTGTCAAGATTCATAATTATACTGAAATTCGTAGTTATGAGGGGTCCCTGGAAATGTAAAAACATTTATCAACCAGGAGAACTGGAGAAACATTTATCAACCAACATTCCAAACAATGATTAAAATGAAAAAAATCGGATTTTTATATGTAAAGGGTGCTGTACCTGGATTTGAAGACTTCGGACACCTTCCAACCCACCTCTTGAAGGACAATGGGCTGGTGAACGGTTTACCTGCTCACAGGGAACTGGACGGCCTTATAATCTCTGGCGGCAGTATAGTTGAGTCCCAGAGCCTAACAAAGGATCTTGAAAGGGAGATATGCCTCCTCAACGGGGAGGGCAAGTTCATCTTTGGAATGTGCTCAGGTTTCCAGGTTCTCTCAAACAAAACGGATATTGGCAGAAAATCGCCCTGTCCGGTTGAAAAGGAGGGACTGGGACTTCTTGATGTTACCTTCCACCCAATGATAGGTACAGACAGGGTTGAAGCAGAGATCACTGAAAACTCGTTCTTAACAGAAGGACTGATTGGTGAGAAGATAACAGGGTTTCACTGCCACACCTACGGTGAGATAAAGGGAGATGCACCCTCCATAATTGAATCCACAGTTAAAAGGATGAACTACCGGGACAACCCTCGAAGAATAGTTTCAGGGGTCACAAACGATGATGGAAACGTTGCTGGAACCATGGTCCACGGCGCCCTGGATGAAAACCCTGAACTTACTCAAAACATCCTTAAATTCATAGATGCAAGTGAAAATGATGTTAAAGAGATCCATGATGCCAATAAAACCCTTTTAAGTGAAATAAGGCATGAGATAGGTGTGAACACAGGAATTCATGCTGATTACAGAACCGGTCACTCCAAATCTCCAAGGGCAGTCATGATCGCAAGTACAGGCTCAGATTCAGGTAAAACCTTCCTCACAACTGGCCTTGCAGGGGTTCTCAGGAAGCGTGGCTACAGGGTCTGCGTCCTGAAGGTGGGCCCGGACACCAGGGACATAGTACCCGCACTCTACCTCAACAAGGAGAAAATGCAGCCCTACTCATCCATAAAGATAGGTGGGCTGGGATGGAAGGACCTGAAGGACATATTGCAGGATGTAAAATCCAAAAGCTACGATTTTATTCTCATAGAAGGTGTTATGAGCATATTCACAGGGCTGCTAAATGAAAAAACTCCATTTTCCGGGGCTGAAATAGCAAAAGCCGCTGATATTCCAGTTGTACTTGTGTCTGGATGCAACAAGGGTGGTATTGAAACTGCTGCAGTTGATCTTGTGGGCCACACCGAGATCATGGGCAAACTCGGCCTGAAAACCAGGGGAGTCATCCTGAACAAGGTTTACGATGATGGCATAGCAGACGCTGCAACCTCATTTATAAAAAAAAGGACTGGACTGGGCTTCGTTGAATCTGTTCCAAAGGTTAAACTCTCTGAGAGGGGAAACACGCCAGAGGTTGAACTGAAACTTGAGGATTTCTGTCTCAACGCAATGAGAACGGTTGAGGAAAACCTGGACGTTGACACGATAACCCGAATGGCTGAAAAAATAGAATTCAAGGGTTATGATTCCTTTGAGAATATTTTGAAGGTTTTTAAATGAAATAACTTTTTTTGCTGAGATGAAGAACGATCTGATTATTGAAAAAGAATTATTGGAAAACCCATCATTGAAAGAGAATTAAGAATAAAAAATTAAGAATAAAGGAGTAACAATTCAGTTAAGGAATTTTTCACTCCTTTTTAGCTGCAAACTCTTTGTAAGCTGCTATAACATCGTCACCGCTCATGAAAACCAGGCCGTGTTCTTCAGCGTATGCCTTTGCCTTATCAGTTGGCAGGGAACCGCCTGTTTCATCGTCCATCATTTCACAGCACACAGCAACCTGTGTTAAACCGCACATCTCTGTGAGGGCTATGCTCATTTCTGTGTGCCCTTTCCTCTCAAGAACGTGCTTATCTGCAGCCTTCAGCATGGTGACGTGACCAGGGGCCCTGAAATATTTGCCGAATTCGGCCTGTTTTCCTTCCTTGCAGAGGTGTGCCAGTTCCTTGATGGTCATTGCCCTGTCGTTGTCTGTTATGCCTGTGAAGGTCTTCCTGTGGTTGATGGTTATGGAGAATGCAGATTTTTCATCGTAGGGGATGTCGTTTGGTGAGAGCTCGGTAAGAACAGGGTACTTATTGCTTGCTTCTTCCATTATGTCTGTCATGAATGGAACCCCAAGTTTTTCCATGTTCTCAGCAGACACAGGGACACAGAAAAGACCTCCTGCATCGTTCCTCATCTGGGTCATGTGCTCGGGGGTCATGAACTCCCCAGCAACTATCATGTCTGTTTCCCTTTCTCTGTTGTCGTTGTCAAATATTAAAACGATTTCTCCGTTTTTCAATGCTTCAATTGCTTTGTTTATCATTAAATCACAACTTCTTAGTTTAAATGTAAAACTTAACAGAATCAATTAATGGATTAAACATCCAACGTGCTACGATCCCTTTAATTCATTTTAATCTTGGTTCAAAAATCACTTCAATCCATAATTTTTACTTCAGTTCTAATTCTATGATCCATGCTTATAACTTTGTTGGGGCATGTAATTTTCACTCTATTCAATGTTCAAGGTAACAACATCCCCATCCTCAAGCTTCAAAGTTTCTCTGAGCTTTGTATCGGCTATGAATTCGAGCACATCTTGAGGATGCTTGGTTTTCACCGGAAAAACCAGTGCACCTTGAACTTCATTATTCAAGGTGGCTTTCAGTGCCTTAACATCACCAAATTTGTCCTTTCCGCTGATCATAACGAATTTCTCGGGTGGTATGCAGCTGAGGAGTTTGATGTTGTTCACGGCTATCCCGATATTGAGGGTACCTACGAAGGGTTGAAAATTTAGTTTTTCCATGAACTGTTCCCTGTAAATATCCTGTGACATGAAATATGTTCCTTTTCCCATTCCTGAAACTACGATTCCTTTAATCTCCATTTAACTCACTTTTAAACGTTTAGATTATCTTGATGCACAACAAATTCAAAAATTTTCAATATTTCCTGAAATACTTAAGACATGTAATTAATTTAAAACAATTGATTATACACCTTTAAAAAGCCTTTTAAGTATTCAGCAGTGATTTTTTTTGTTCTCATAATTAACATTTGAAGAATTAATTGGGGTTATGTATCTCTTAAGTTTAATCTTTTTTGCAAAACTGAATCTGCAAAGGTAACATGCCAATTCTCAGCTGAAAAACGTAGGACCATACTTTTAAATATTATTAAAATGAACTCCATTAAAAAATATAAAAAAATTTAATTTTAAAATCTATTTTTCAGAAAGTAGGATTAATCTTCGAGTTTTGATCCAGCTGTCACGTAAGGGCTTCAAGATCATCGATATGTATAAATATGTCTATCACTAACTCTTTTATGATAATATTTCTGAAAGTTTACATAATAAAAGGTTGGAGGTTAAATGGGGACTAAAACTAAATCTGCTATTTGCATGGTGCTGCTGTTTTCTTTTGCACTATCACTTGGTTTTGTTAGTGCAGGGAATTTTACAAACAATACGACACGTGTTGGCAATGGAACTTCCTATAATTCTGATGTTCTATTGGCTGTGGATAACAGTTCAGGAGTTTACTCCAACGTCAGTAAGGTTTCTTATAATAATCCCTACTACCAAGTGAACACAATCGAATTTCCTAGCTTCGGAGGTTCTGGTACTGGTGGATCTGTTAACTACGTAATGAATGTAGTATCCCCAAGTTTAACTGCCAGTCCTGCCGGTGGAACCTACTACGCTCCACAAACTGTTGTTTTAAATTCAACTGGATGGGCACTTATTTACTATACCACTGATGGTTCAGAACCGAATTTCAGCAGTGCGGTTTACACAGGACCGATAACAGTTTCAAGTTCCAGGACTCTGAAATTCTTTGCCATTGGCAGCACTGGAACCCTATCTCAGGTTTATACTCAACAGTACAGGATTTACAAGAAGGTTAATTACAGTTACACGGTTAAAGTGCCCTGGAAAAAGGTCTCTGCTAAGGTCAAGTGGAAGAAGGTCCATGGTAAATGGAGATATCACTGGGTTAAGGTATGGAAGTACAAAACCATAACAAAAAGGGGCACCAAATACATTCTAACCTAATATTGCCCTATTTTTTTTCAAATTAAATCATAAGAATTAAATTAATTTCATAAGCTATTAGTTAAACTTTTTATCCCTAATGGAACCTTATCTAGTAAGGAAAAGGTTTCCACAACCAAAGGAGCTATATTCTCATTTCGCAGATTTTAAAATTAGCATTATAACTATAATGAAACTCAATAAAAAAAATTTTTCGATAAAAAAATAGAGTAATAAAGAAAGAATTTTAATTTTTAGGAAGATATCTAAGGCTTTGTGAACTCCTCAATGAATTCATTCAAGAACCCTACAGTTCAAAGTCGAGAATGTAGGTCCCCTAACATCTATAACCTTATTCTCACTTGTTATGTAATTAAGTGCAACCTCATCAAGCCTTAAATTTATATCGGAGATCGATCTGGATATGGTGGTTCTCAGACTGACTTCTTCAGCCCCACTCACAACCATCTCCTCGATCTTGTAGGCTGCATTGGCTGCAAGTCCATCAACGTAGCGGATGTTCGTTTTAACACCATTTTCCACAGACTTGAGTGCAACTTCATCCTTGACGTCTCCACCCTCTGGAACACCCATGATGTTGCCGTCGTGGATGTAGATGGAATTCATGGATGCAGGTCCAAGGAGTTTAGTGCCTGATTCAGGTTCCACAGCTACAACCTCTATATCTTTGCCCAGGAATTCTCCCCTGAAAGCTGTGAATTCGCATGGTGAGTCTGCATCACCGTTTTCAGTCCAGGTTTCAAGGATGCTGTTCATCAATGCCCTGCCATGGGTTGTTGCTGGGTAGTAGTTTATCCTGAGCATGGTTGCAAGTTCCCTGTCCGTGAACTTCCAGCTTCCGTAGGTCTGTGGGTAAACCATTTCACGGACATCTGGCTGGTTGTGGAGTATCATGGCTATCCTCTCAGCCCCAACACCCAGGTTCATAACGTCCTTGTCTATTCCGTACTTGGCAAGGGCTATTGGTGAGTACATTCCAAAGGTTGCAACCTCAACCCACTCCCTGAGCTTGGGATGGTAACCGTAAACCTCAGTCTGGGTTCCTGGTATGTAATACTTGGATTTCTTATCATCCGGCTGGAAACGGAACTTCTCAAATCCAAAGTGCTCCAGAAGACTCTCAGAAACAGCCATACCCACGTCAAGGGAGACCTCATCATCCATCCAGACACATGATGCTGAATGGTAGGTCATGAGGTGACTTGCATCCTCACGCTGCTCCCTCCTGAAACACCTGTCAATGGAGAAGAGTTTCAACGGCAGTTTGGTTTTATTGTGCGCTGAACTGAGGGTCATGAACCATCCTGAGGTCATGTGGGAGCGCAGAGTGGTCTGGTTTGCAATTGGTGTTAGTTCCCTGAGCTCCGGGAAGACCCTTTCAAGAACCCTGAGTCCCAGATCGTTTGGAACATCAAGGGCAGCTGAAACCTCAAGTACAAGGTCGTCACCGCTGGTATCTCCCTTTTTGTACCCTCTGAAAACATCCTGAAGTCCCTGAACCTTATCCTCGGTCATATCAACTCCAAGCCCCTCGATCCGTTCAATCTTATCCATTCCAATACCTATGTCCGGTCTTGGAAGTCCTGCAAGGTAAAAACAACGATCAAGAACTGCTGGTGCCTCGGGTCCGAACTGTTTGTAGATCTGTTCCTCGTCTATAAAAACAGGGTTCACTGTTTCATCGAATCCAAGCTTCATGTAAGCCTGCCTGAGCTCAGCTATGGTGTCGTAGAGCATGTGGCTCTGCCCGGTTTTGAAGTGCAGTCTCGGATATTCACTGTCGTGATGGGGTTTTTTGAGAGTTTTAGCAGTTTCAACCCATGCTTTTTCAAAATCTCTCTTTGCAAGTCTTACTATCTCATTTTTTTTCAAATTATGCCCCCGTTAATTGTGATATGCGTTGATAATAGTTTTAATCGTTATACAACTATTTTTTTGTTATGATCCTTTTTATATTTATTTTATAACTGGTGGGATATGGAAGTTGGGATATTTGATCCCATGCGAACTCATCTCACACCCACTAAACACATCGCTAAGATCCCATGTTATTCAATCCACACCATGATCATAAAATTAAATAAGTCACATCAACAACTCAATAGCATGGTAAATGAGATAGTTGAATGCGATGTACTGGTCATAGGCTCAGGTGGTGCAGGATGCAGAGCCGCCATAGAAGCCCGTAAACATGACTTAAACGTTTTAATAGTTTCAAAAGGATTATCATTCAAATCAGGCTGTACAACACTTGCAGAGGGAGGTTACAACGCTGCTTTTGGATACGTTGATTCCGAGGACAGTGTTGATGCACACTTCAACGACACCATAAAGGGAGGTGCCTACCTCAACGATTTAACCCTTGTCAGAGTGCTTGTGAACGAGGCCAAGGATAGGTTAACTGAACTTGAGGACTTTGGAGCCCTTTTCGACAGGCAGGAATCTGGAAAACTCAACCAGAGACCATTCGGAGGCCAGACCTACAGGCGTACCTGTTTCCAGGGAGACAGAACCGGTCATGAGATGATGATGGCCCTCAAGGAGGAGGTCATAAAACAGGGAATTCAGGCCATGGATGAGGTCATGATAACCTCCCTAACCCTAAACGAAGCAGAGGATGCAGTGGTAGGAGCCTGTGGAGTATCCCTCCAGGATTCCAGCTTCATAGAGTTCAGGGCAAAATCAACGGTACTTGCAACCGGTGGAGGAGGATGGCTCTACCCTGTAACCTCCAATGCAGTTCAGAAAACTGGTGATGGATTTTCACTGGCCTACAATGCCGGTGCAGACCTTCTGGACATGGAACAGGTTCAGTTCCACCCCACAGGTATGGTCTACCCCGAATCAAGGAGAGGAGTTCTTGTAACAGAGGCAGTGCGTGGTGAAGGTGGAAAGCTCATAAACTCTGATGGGGAACGTTTCATGACGAATTACGACCCAAGGGGAGAACTTGCAACCAGGGACGTTGTTGCAAGGGCGATCTACAATGAGATACGTGAGGGAAGGGGAACAGAGAACGGAGGTGTTTACCTGGACGTCACCCACCTGCCGCCGGAACTCATCGAGGAAAAACTCGAAACCATGCTCCTGCAGTTCCAGGACGTGGGTGTTGACATCCGTGAAGAGCCAATGGAGGTGGCTCCAACTGCACACCACTTCATGGGAGGCGCCAAGATAAATCCAAGGGGCGAAACGACTGTGAAAAACCTATACGCAGCAGGTGAAGTTACAGGAGGAGTTCATGGTGCAAACAGGCTTGGTGGAAATGCTCTTGCAGATACCCAGGTATTTGGTAAACGTGCAGGTGCATCAGCAGCCAAAAATTCCCTTAAAAACGATTTGAGTTCCAACCCTGCCTATGTCCGTGCAGAGGAGGAGAGGGTTCATGGTTTGGTTAATGACGGTGAATATTACCCCCACCAGATCAAGAGGGAGCTCAAGGAAATCATGTGGAAGGACGTTGCAATAATAAGGAACGAAGAAGGATTAAAATCTGCAATAGTCAAACTCGAAGAACTCAGGGAGAAATCAGGGAACATGAAGGTTCCAGAGGGCTCGGGCTTCAACAAAAACCTTCAGGACGCCATTGAAATCGAGAACATCATTACCGTTGCAATGCTGGTAACAGAATCTGCACTCCTGCGCCGTGAAAGCCGTGGAGCACATTACAGGGAGGATTACCCTGAGACCAACGATAAATGGGCAAGAAGCATAATCCTCAACAAGAACACGGACTTCAGGTACATAAAACGTGGATTGTCAACGTGCAGATTCAATTAAAATCTCCAGTGATACCTTTTCAATCCAAAATTTCCTTAAATTTCCATATTTAAAATGTAACTAATAAATTGGAAATTATTTTCTTCTTTTTTGATATAATAATTTGGATGTATTATGAATATATTGGCGATATCTTAGATTTTAATCTAAATTCATGTTTTCAATTCATTTCAAGAGGAAAAATAAGATGTACGATGTTATAGTGGTGGGAGCAGGACCTGCAGGTTCTATGGCTGCAAAAAAGGCAGCTGATGCAGGCTGTAAAGTTTTATTAGTTGAGAAGATGCAGCTGACAAGGGAAAAATCATGTTCGGGTATTTTGATAAAAAAATCCATCAATTCCGTGCAAAAAGAATTTGGAAAAATACCCCACAATTTACCGTGTAAAACAAAGAATAAGGGTATTATAATTACAAATGAAAAAAATAAGCAGTTTAAATTTGAAAGTGAGGGACTCAACGTATGGAGAAGTTCCTTCGATCAATGGTTAAGTTCGGTGGCTGAAGAGTCAGGAGTTGAGGTGAGACAGTCAACTTCGGCTATTTCATGTGAAGAAAAGGAAGATCATGTTGTTGTCAAATTACAATGTAATGGGACGTATTATGAAAAAGCTAAGGTTTTGATAGCCTGTGATGGTGCAACGAGTAAAATTAAACGTAGTTTAGGGAAGGATCAAACAAATCAAATCCTCACCTATCAAACCTTCTGTAGGGGAACGATAGATCTTGACGGTAGTTTTTTCTATGCTTTTTTAGACCCAAAGTTTTCCCAGTACGATGCATGGTTCAATGTGAAAGATGATTTTCTTGTTTTTGGTGTTGGTGTAAAAGAAGCAGCTCTTATAAAAGGTTATCATTCAAGGTTTCTTTCGTTTTTGGCTTCAGAGTTCAATGCCAAAATTCAATCCTGTGTTAGGGGAGAAATTGGAATACTCCCCTACATAATGAAGGGATATAACACTGATCTGGGAGAGGGAAGGGTTTTGTTTGCAGGTGAAGCAGCCAATTTTCTTAATCCTATGGGAGAAGGCATATCAAGTGCACTGATAACTGGAGCCATGGCTGCAGAATCTGCAGTATCGCTTTTTGAAGATAATTTAAATATACATAATTTGGTGGATCTCTATAAAAACAGGGTTGCAGATGAAAAGGAGTACATGATAAGACAGTGGAAGTTTCTAACTAATCTTTCTTCTCGATTTTCTTATTTAAACAGTGATTAATATTGGAATTTGAATTAGGTTTGGAAAATTTGATAAAGAAAGTTTTTCAGTCATTCAAAGTCTTTATTTATATTTTAGAGGAGCTCCTTTTAATTCACTTAACTGATTTTATGTATAAAGTTAGGAAAAAACTAAAAGCTATGATATACCTAGCTTTACTTCGAGGAATCAACCTTGGTCATAACAAAAGAATAAAAATGGTTGATTTAGAAGTTGAAAATGAAAAATTTGAAATCAGGGGTGGAGAAGTATACCTTTATTGCCCTAATAGATATAGAATGACTAAATTAAAGAGTGATCTGTTGAAAAGAAGTTAAATACTGCAGCAACAACTAGAAATTGGAAAACAACGAATAAACTGTTGGAATTATCTAAACAATGATGTGTGAAAACTTTAAAACTATCCTAAACACTTTACATTATCCTCAATAAAATCATAGGTTCGAAAGGGGCAGTGGTTTAAAATAAGCATGCCCTGACCGGGATTTGAACCCGGGTTATAGGATCCGCAATCCTAAGTGATATCCGCTACACTATCAGGGCAGTTCAATACTGAAAAATCGAGTAAGTTCAATAATTTCAATAAATTAACTTCAGTCTATTCTAGTTAAGATTTTGTTCTATTTAAGTTTTGGTGCTGGATGCTAAAAAATGCATGATGAAACCCACTGAATGTCCTGATTTTTCACGCTTATCCATAAATTTTCAGAGTTCCAAGAATTTCAGAATATGTGCCATGAGATCTTCACGTTCTGAACTGGGAAGGTGCAGTTTTTCCTGGATGTTGATGGTGCTCTTACCAAAACATGGATCCTTGAAGATTCTGCCCCTGAACTCAACTGGTTCTCTGTAACGAGGTATGAAATGCCAGTGAAGATGTGGATCTGGAGGATACTGGAGGTAGGATGCGTTCATGAGACTTCCCCAGTTGAACATGGTTGCATTGAACGCCATTTTAATGGCAGATTCCATCTGCACAACCACCTTGAAGAATTCTGACCATTCATCATGGTTAAGACCTGATAATTCCTTTTCTGGTCTTTTGAGGGCCACAACACATGTGCCCAGGTTTTTCTGGTCAGGGGCCAGGAAGATGAGCCAGTGCTCACTCTCAGTTATCAGGTCTCCATAGTCATTTTTATCTATTCTTTCAAGGAATTCCACTTCCATTCCATCACCTTCATCTAATTTACGGAGTAAAAACCTGATTTTCAGGAGTTACAGTAAAATATGAAGTTGTATCATGGTAACAACCAGTCCATAGGCGGCACCTCCAATCACCTGGCCGATACTGTGTTTTTTGAGTTTTACCCTGCTCCACATGACTATTGGTATGATCAATCCGAATAACATTCCTGGATAACCAAAGGCATATATCATGGCGGCTGTGGGCCCTGCTACGCCCATGGCGTGTAGGCTGATCTTCCAGTAAAAGGTTATAAAAAGCACGATCAGTGTGTTTGAGAAGTAGCAGAACATGAGGGTTGTGGTTATAACTGGAGCCCCCATGGCATACAGGATTAAAAAACCCATTAAATAGGATGATATTGCAAAGACAAGGGGTAACTTTCTTTTTTTCCTGTCGGTTATATCCACATCTATTCCCTCTCTATTTATCCACAGTGTAACCGTTGTAATGGGTAATATCGTTGCAAAAACTACACATATTAAAGTTACAACTAGAAAGTCATTGAAACTCAGGAAAAAATAATTCAGAAGTGCGAATGTTGGTAGAGAAACAATAGGCGGATGTGTAAGGGCTGATATAACCTTTGCCGAACCAACACCATATTTTGATGTGAGATGAGTTTCCATAATCAAACACAGCCACGATATTTCAATTAAAGGACTAATTATGACCCAGTACCTTCCAGTTGCAGTCATCGATAATCTGGAGTTGGTACTTCAGGATCTTGATAAAATATCACTAAACCTTATTTATATTATGGATCCTTCTCATAAATGGCTGTTCTGATTTACATTAGATGTTTAATAATAAAGATTAAACTTAATTCCTCAAATAAAATCAGATAAAAAAATTCTAAGCATCATTCGCAGACCCAGAGCTTGAAAATGTAGCCTCCATAGCTCCTGGTTGAAACTTCAACGTTTTCAGCACCTTTAAAATCTGCAGATGCAGTAATGGTCTTGTTGATCTGATTCTCCTCTGTCAATCTGTAATTAACTCCTTGAAGAGTTTTGTCCAGGAAGGGGGTTGCGATTTTTTCGGCCTCTTTGATACCGGTGCCGTCGTTGTTGTGTTCCAGTAGGGTGTTTGAAATAGTTTCAAGCAGACTCAAACCATTGTTTTGTCTGTAACTGGCCATGGCATTCATGGAATCTTCGGCCATGTGTGACAGGCGAATATCCTGGTTTTGATCTTCAAGTGCAGAGTAGTTAACATTAAAAATAGCCATGATCACCACAAAAAGTGGAATCAATGCTAAAACCGCATCCCAGCTGAATATGACTCCATTTTCATCCATTTTATCCCTCAAATTCTTGTTTTAGAAGATATTTTAGAAGATAAATTTGAAGATCATAAGAATCATGCATGAACCGGAGAATCATGGATGAAAAAAAGAGAAGCTGTAGAATTAAATTTTTAAGTTTTTAAAAATTGTGGGAGAGTTGATAAAAATCATGGAAGGAATGGGATCACCTTAAAGGTCATCTTCCCCTAACCATATCTACAACCCGGTCCTTCTTATCTATTGCATCCAGCGCAGCTTTTTCAACCTTCTCCTTCATGATTTCGAAGTCTTCAGGTTCAATATCCCCAACTATCTTCTTTATCTTGGTGTAGGCTGCTTCCCTGAAGAGTGGTTTCAGTTCCTCTTCAACCCCATCCTTCACGAGTTTGGATTTACCACTCTCATCAACGTAACCTATCTCATCTATACCAACACCAACACCAGATATTGCCTTTTTAACCTTTGATGCAACATCTTCAGGTGCTATGATCATCAGTGAGTCCACTGAAACACCCAGTGGGTCTATGTCAAGGTTTTCAAGCATCTCAAGCACCTTGGGGTTCACCATGCCACGTATCTTGTCGTCGTAGAAGGTCAGTCCCAGACCTGTTGTTTTGGAGATTTCATGAGCATCTCCCCTGAGTCCGCCGTTGGTCACATCGGTCATTGCATGAACCTCCGGAAGCAGTCCTGCCTGGAATATTGCTTCTGAGGATTTTATAAAGCTTATGTCCATGGTTTCCCAGACAACATCAAAGAGTCCGTGGTAAAGGGCTGTTGTGCTTATGGTACCTCCTCCAGAACCCTCTGTAAGGAGTATAACGTCACCTGCTTCTGCCCGTTTCCTTGCTGTTGGAGAGTACTTGGACACTCCCACTGCACCCACTGCACTCACGAGCCTGTCCCCAAGAACCATGTCTCCACCAACCCGGAGGGTGCTTCCAGCCACCAAAGGCACGTCAACGAGTTCTGAAACTGCACAGACCCCTGCAGTGAAGTCGAAGAGTTTTCCAACGTCTCCATCATCTGCAAGGTGCAGGTCGCTGAGCATTGCAACGGGATCCGCTCCCATGACGCAGACGTCACGGAGGGTGGCTCTTGCAACGTGGAAACCTCCGAGGAATGGATATTCGCTGAGACGGGAGTGTATTCCATCCACTGCAGTGGTTATGTAAACGTCGTCGGATCCAACGTTGGCCCTGACAACACCTCCATCGTCCTGGGCTGTTGGATTTATGAGTGCACTGCTTTTGGTGCTTGATACTATCTCTGCAATCTTCCTGTGAACGAAGAAGTCTCCAGCACCCCTTGATCCAACACCTATTTCACCCATTCCAACGTTGGATTTGGGGTACTTTATGATGTCCTTCAATGATTCATCACTGCATTCATCGATTTTCAGGGTGTTTTTAACCTCTTCAATCACTGCCTGGGCCATCTGACTGGCTCTTTCAGGGTTTATTTCTTTGTATTCAAGTATTTTGTTTTTAAGGCCCTCTTGAATGGATTTTTCATCTTGTTCCTTCATTGAGCGCCTTACAAAGCCTTCTATGTCCACGTGATACACCTTTTTTTCATCTGTTAATTTCAATTAGGTTTAAGATTTCCCTAGAAGTTATTGTATTATAATGCGTGGGCTGGAGGTATAAGCTTGATCATATTTGAACCCACAATTATTAATACTTTTTGGATAATTAATAATATTTAATTGAAAGCAAAAAAATAATTAAAAGAAGAACTTAACTCTTTAAATCAATTCAACGAAGTTTTTAAGGATTTTAAGCCCGGGTTCTCCGCTTTTTTCAGGGTGGAATTGGGTTGCAAAGGTGTTTCCCCTGCAAACTGCGGCAGGAACTTCAACTCCATAATCAACCGTTGCAGCTATTATATCCCTCTCACTGGGATTCACGTAGTAGGAGTGCACGAAGTACATGTACTCAGGCCCAATCCCTTCAAACAATGGACAGGGATTTTCCATCTGAAGTTTGTTCCATCCCATATGGGGTATCTTAAGTCCCTGGGATTTCATGGAATCTGGGAAGTGAAGAACATCCCCCTCGAAGACACCGAGTCCTTCAACACCAGGACTCTCCTGGCTTTCCTGGAAGAGAACCTGAAGTCCAAGACAAACACCTAAAAACGGTTTTTCATCATTTATATGACTGTGTATAACCTCTTGATACTCTTTAAGCTGGGCCATGGCATTTCCAAAGGCACCAACCCCTGGAAGAACAAGTGCTTCAGCATCCCTCATCTCATCCACGTTACCTGAGATGGAAACCTCTGCACCCACCTTCAAAAAGCCGTTCTTAATACTTTTAAGGTTTCCTGAGCCGTAATCTATTATGGTTATCATTTGATGCCTCAACTAGGATTTATTCATTGTTTAAATTCATATTATTCGGTTATATACAAAATGAATGGATATCAATTGATAAAAAAAGTTTTTAAGGATCTACCTTGCAGGGTAGTAATCCTTGACCCTCACTGTGTCTTGGAGGTGTGGTGTTGAAACCTCGTGGAGCACTGTGTTTTCCATGGCCACTATGGAGTGAACCTCACCAGGCTCTATCCTTATGGTGTCGTTTTTACCGAAGTACTCCTTGCGGTCCTCGAATTCTATGTAACCTGCACCGCTTACTATGTACATGGTTTCATCCTTCTTCTCGTGGTAGTGGAAGGATGTCTGGTACCCCTCACGTATGAAGAGCTCCTTGGTCAGGTACTTCTCGGTGTTTATCAGGATCTTCTCGTATCCCCATGGTTTGTCCTCACGGTTCTGGTACTCCTTCCTTATCTGCTCGAGTTCCTTGGTTGTGTCTATTGCCATCCAGAATAGGCCGTTCTCCTTGTAGTAACCAAGCTGATTTTCCTTTGCAAGCATTGGGAACACAGTTTTTTCTATGTCTCCGACATCGAAGTCTCCAAAGTTTATACTTCCATTTGAGAAGTAAACTCCACCGTTTATGTAGTAGTCCAGGACTGGTTTTTCTTTGAAGGATACTAAACGGTCTCCACTGATTTCAACGATTCCGTAGGGTGAAACCATCTTGGTAACGAAGATCTGCAGGGGGTAGTCTGATTTTTCGCCCTGTTCTATCATCTTCTTGATGTTCAGGTCTGCAACAACGTCTCCGTTTCTTATCACACACTGTTCGCCATCGCCAAGATGTTCCATACCAAGTTTTATTGCGTTTAAAGTTCCAAGGGGTTCTGGTTCTTCAACGTATTCAATTTGAACTCCCTTGTACTCATCACCATATCTCTCCCTTATTTTTTCGCTTAAAAATCCTGTTAAAAGGAGTACCTTGTCCACTCCAGCATTTTTAAAGTCGAAGAGCTGTTTGTCCAGTATGGTGTAGTCATCCTTAATTTCTATGAGGGGTTTGGGAACCTTTTCTGTGATGGGTCTTAAACGTTTCCCAAATCCTCCGCAGAGTATCATTCCAACAGTTTTTGTCATGTTATCACCGTGATCGTATTTGAATAATCTTCAAAGTGTTTTATGAATCCTTTCATTTTATGGAATTATCTATTCAAACCATTCTCTATATTAATTCTTTTACTATTAATTTGAAGATTACAGATATAGTTATTACTGTGATCATTGGATTTAAAATTTCCTTCACAAACCCTAAATGAATTTTTAGGAATTGAATTTTATGAATTGGAAAAAGTTTGATAAAAAAAGTAATAAAATCCAATAAACTTCTTTAAAACTCCATAAGTCCCCTTAAAATTTCTCCAAAGTCCGATGGAACTATGTGATCCGTTCCAAGGGTTTTGGAATGGGCGTCGAGTTCAGTTACAACGTAACTGTATCCTAGCTTCTTGAGGGGTTCAACAAGCCTTGGTCCGTCTGTCACAGCTATGGTTTCAGCTTCTATCTCCTCTACAGGCAGTGCATGGGGCACACCTGCAACCACCACCATATCAAAGTTTCCTTCGTTGATGATCCGTGCAGCTTCCTCACCTGTAACCGGGTACTCATCCAGACCTCCAGTTACCTCATCAATGGTTATACCATCATCTGAAAGTTCTTTCCTGATGTTAACTGCGTGCTGCCTTATCCTTGAAAGTCCAACGTTCTCATCGAGGTTTGCAATGATCAGGGGCTTATCTGGGTAAACCTCTCCAAACGGAACCTTAAGAATATCTGAGAAGAGGTACGATGTTTCCTTTTTGGCGTTGAGCACGATTGCTATTTTATCTCCTCTCTCAAAGCTTTCAAGGAGCGTTCTTGCAACCTGAACCTTGTTGTCTCCGTAGGACGGTTTGATGTAGCCTCCCTGGGCCATTCCCCTTGTTTTCTCGGTTTGGGTTGCGAGTTTCAGCATACGTGTTTGTCTTTCCCTTTCATCGTCCGGTATGACTCCTGCCTTTGCTGCAGCGTCCAGCACCATTATGGCACCCTCTGTGTTGTCTCCTTCGCCGAATCCTCCATGGGACTCAACAGGAATAACAGTTGCATCTATATCTGCATTTTTAACGGCCTCTTTAAGGTCTTCTCCAATTATCATACTTGCACAGGTTCCAACCACTCCAACGAGCTTTGGGGAGAACATCTCTTCAACCTTTTTTATGGTTTCCTCCAATTTGTCTGCAGCTCCGAATACGAAGTCATTTTCAGACATTGCAGTGGTAACAACCCTGACGCCGTCGTTTTCAAGGAGTCTGCCTGTTCTGAAACAGCAGCCGTGTGGGCCATGGAGTATGATAACGTCCGCGTTCATATCACGCAGTGTGTAGAGTGAAGCAGCTATTGGGCTTGGTCTTGGATGCATTCATTTCACCTCATGTTTTTTTTTAAACTGGTTGAATGTAATTTTAGGATATTGAGGTTGAGGTAGTATCAAACTCAATTCCACCAGATCTTACAAATAGATCTTATTAATATTATTTAAATGATTCATACTCAAGTGGTACGTTATGGTGCCCTCTTGTATCATTAATTAATTGAAGTAAAGAACTTAAGTCAATGTGAAGAATTTTATGTATTAAAAATCCCTTTCATCAATTTCCTAAACGTTTTCATGAACCTACAACATAGGTCATGAACAAGAGTAAGTAGAATCTTATAAAATATAAATTGAATGATCAAATTGATCAGTAAAGAAGTTGATCAGATAAGCGTGGTGATCATGCACATGAAAAACAGTTTCCTGGTTATTTTAATGGTTTTAATAGTCTTAACAGCCCTTACAATTGATTACAATAGCCCCATCAACAAATCCCTGTTCAATGGTAGTAACGACCCTCTAAATCCTCTAACGAACTTCAATGGAATGAACCAGGCTGTGACCCTGGGAACTGATAATGATGGTTACGTTGTACGTGGAGGTCCATACGGAAACGTGAAGTCAACTGTTAAGGTTGCTTACATCATAGGTGTGCATCCACGTGAGGTAAAGGCCCATACTGCTATTTTATGGGCTGTTTTAACCCAAAAGAACATGAGTTACTCTTACTACATTTACTGGGTCCACGTTACCAAGGATGAATACAACTACAACCAGGGAAGAATAAACGGCCAGAACCTCGCTGCAGAATACGTTGTACCAAATGTTGTCAAGGGTAACTTCAAAATGGCAGTGGATATTCACTCCAACAGGGGAGTTAACGCCGGTTACAAAGAGTGTAGATTTGTGGTTTCACCAATACAAGGAGTTTCATCAGAGACTGCCGCCCGAAACATCATTTCTAAGATCCCATGGTTGACATACTACCTTCCAAAGGGTGATAAAGGCCCTAAAAGCCCTAAATTTGTAACTTTGCCCCTTATAAACTCAGGAGTAACGTCAGTTATCTATGAAACTTACATGTACGAGTCCTACAACCTCACACTGGAACATGCAGAGGAATTCCTTGGTGCAGTGGATGGACTGAACATTTAGAATTATAAAAGATTTAGAAGATAAAAAAGGATTTTAGAAGATACAACTGGCACGAACACTACTTTTTAGCTTAATAAACAGGTAATTTGATGATAATATCTAACTTAATACGAGGAACCTTCCTTGAAAGACCAAACAGATTTACAGTGATATTCAAAACGTATGATACTTTGAATGAGGATTTAAAGGGCAGTGATTCAAATGATCATGAATCCTTCACTGCAAAGGCACATCTTCGCGACCCTGGAAGGCTGGAAGAACTCCTTTTTTCAGGTGTTAAACTACTTTTAAGGCCAGCAATAAATCCTGAAGGCAGAAAAACAAAATTTGACGTCATTGCGGTTTTTAAAGATGGAAACTGGGTTCTTATAAACTCTGGATTCCACAGTGATATAGCCCAGGAACTCATTGAGTCAGGGCTCGTAAAGGAACTTTCAGGTTATTCCGTTGAAAGAAGGGAGTATAAATATGGTAAAAGTAGAATAGACTTCTTGTTATCTACCAATGTGCTTAATTCTATTATTCATATTAATTCTGATAATGATAACAGTAAAAAGATGCTCCTGGAGGTAAAGGGCTGCACCCTAGTTGAGGAGGGTCATGCAAGGTTTCCAGATGCCCCCACAACCCGGGGCAGAAAACATGTTGAGGAGCTTACAGGGGCTATGGATGAAGGTTACGCATCTGCAGTGCTTTTTTTGATATTAAAGGAAGATGCTGCGGATTTTGCACCTAATAAAGTTACAGATCCTGATTTTTCAAATTCATTAACTGCAGCCAGGAATTCAGGAGTTCTGATAGTTCCATATTCATTTAAAAATATTTATGACCATTCAAAGAGGGAACTTAGGATAAAACCCTTTAAAAGGGTTGAAATGAGTTTTTAATATCCGTTAAGTTCTCCAATGTCTCAGATTCTTGTTAATTATTCAATAAGAATGGATAACTTCCAATCTTATGAAAGATTAAAATGAGATTGTATTGTAAAAAAGGCTTTAAGAACATTTTATATCTTTTAAGAATATTGTATGTCCTAAAAAAAGGATTTATTAGGGACATCACCCCCTTTTAAACTTCTGAAATCTTTCCTTCAAGTCTTTCAAACTCTTCAGGTTTCCCAATTCCAAGTATTATATCTCCAGCTTCTATGATAACTTCTCTTGGTGGGTCTATGGTCAATTTACCATTTTTACCGATACCCACAAGCACAACACCTGTTTTATGGTGCACATCTGCTTCCCTTATAGTTTTTCCTGCAAAGTAACTTTGAGCCCCTATTCTGACTTCTTTCAGTTCCCTTTCCTTCTTCTCGGCCAGAACATCCTGTACGAACATGGCCTCGTAGCCGTCTTCTATGCTCTTCTGCATGAGCCTTCCAGATATCACGAATGGGGATATTACCTGGGTTGCGCCTGCCAGTTTGATTTGTTCGATGTTTTCGTAGCGCTGTGCCTCAGCTATCACTCTGACATCCTGATCCAACTTCCTTATTCCAAGTATGCAGTGTATTGTGTGGGAATCTGACTCCATATCCACAATAACTGCTTTTGCACCCTTGACGTTGGCCTTTTCAAGGTCAGTTATGCGTGTAGGGTCACCGTGAACGAAATTAACACCATTCTTCAGTACTCTTTTACGAACGTCTTCATCCTCATCCAGGACAAAAACCTCACTTCCCTTTTTAATCTCCTTTATGCACTCTGCTGTACTTTCTGTCCAGCCGCATATCACAACATGTTTTGATCTTTTCACGTTAATCAGCCCCATGAGCTTCATCTGTTCTTTACTCACTATAAGTTCCACAATTGATTCAATGGCAAATGCAAATGTTCCAATACCCAGCACAAGGAGGGTTATGGTGAAGTACATCCCAATGGATGTTACAGGGCTGTAATCTCCATATCCAACAGTTCCAATGGTTATGAAGGTCCAGTAGAATGAGACGATCCACGGTTGACCTTCTATGAAATGGAAACCAATGGTTCCGTAGGCTATAACTGCCAGAACCAGTATCAAAATACGGGTGATTGGTTTTTTAATCAGCCTTGGGAAATGTTTCTTTAAAACTTCCAGTACTACGAACATGCCGTCACCTTTCATCAGCCTTTCCTTAGGAAGAAGAACCATACTGCAAATACAAGCACTATAACGATTATGATAATGAATATCCAGAGGTATACACTGCTATTCCCGGAATCTGTATCCGTATCATTGTCATCGTCCCCGTGGTATTTGTGGGACTTTGAACTTGAACTACTATGGCTTCCACTACTTCCTTTAACCATGGGCGTGATGTATTGAAGAGTCATTTCAGAGTTTAAACTTCCTGAAATGGATTCAGATGTAACAGATGGTATTTCATGTGCAGAAACACATGAAGGAATCATTAAAACACTAAAAATCATCATCAACAATAAAACAATACTTTTAAACTTCATACCTTCACCTCCGAATTGTTAATAATAGTTTTAAATACTCCTTAATATATTTTTAGTGAATTGTTTAACCATTAAAAAGAATTTGAACGGATTTAATTTGATTATAAATAATTATATTGGTAGATAACTAATTTATCAAGATTTGAAAGGCCATGATATCCTAAAATATGCCTAAATCTTTTAGATATTATTTATTGTGCACATTTTTATAGTTCTATCATGTTTTGGGCCATTACTTTCCCAACTGAACTGAGTTAATACTTTCCCACTGATGAAGGGATGAACATCGCTTCACAAAACTTATCTAATAATATTATGCCTTTGTGAACATACTATCACATTCATAAAATTCTAGGTGCCCTGAGCCATTAAATACCTCGGGTCATTAAATATCTGACCTTCACATGTCTTATAAATGGCCGCACAATCGGGAAATTTTAGAATTAGGATTTAATTGACCAATTCTGGTGAATACTATGATGGATGAAGATAAAACTAAAGAACAGCTCATATTGGAAATTAAAAGTATGAGGGAAGAGTTGTCACATCTTAGATCAGATGTTCATTTGAAAGGGGAGAACCGGGACCTTTGCAGATCATTAACAGGTAAAGAAGAACTTTACAATGTTTTATTCAAACATTCTCCAGACTACGTATTTGTACTGGGGCTTGACGGGAAGATAATGGATTTCAACTATGAAGTGGAAAAAATCGGTGGATTGAAGCGTCAAGAAATTATTGGGAAACACTTCTCAGAATTTAAAGAAATTCTAGGGGGTGATATTTCCAAACATGAGAGATTTATGGGGGATTTAATAAGAGGGGGATCTGTTGTTCCATTCGACTCGGATTTCGTTGGTCCAAGTGGTAAAAAACATATCATGAAACTGATACCGGTTCCAATAAAAAAAGATGGAATTATAAGGTCTATAATGGTAATAATGAGAGATTTAACAGATTACATTGAATCAATGAATGCTCTGAGTGAGAGTGAGGAAAAATTCCGTTCCCTAGTGGAATCCGCCATTGATGCGATAATACTCATAAACAAAGATGGAAATGTTATATTGTGGAATGAAAGTGCATCTAAAATGTTTGGATTCTCTGAAAAAGATATTATGGATAGTTCAATCGAAAAGGTCATCCCAGAAGACTACTCCAAGTTCCATGAAGGATATTTGAGCTATCCAAACCTTGAAATTCAAGGAAAAACCTTCGAGGCTCATGGTATGAAAAAGAACGGTGAAACCTTTTTAATTGATGTTTCACACACCAGCTGGCTTATGAATGGAGAACCCATTTTCTGCACCATAATAAGGGATGTAAGTAGGCGCAAAAAAGCCGAAAATGAATTAGTAAAATCTCAAAAGAAGTACAAAACCATATTCGAGAACACAGGAACTGCCATGTGCATAGTTGAAAGGGATGGAACCATATCACTTACAAACACGGAATTCACAAAAACCATGGGTTACAGTGCAGAATATCTGGAAGGTACAAACCTTAAAAAATTCACAAAAACCAACTTCAAAAAGATAATGGATTACCAGAGATTAAAATCTCTGAATCCTGATACAGCCCCGGTTAAATATGAACTGGACTTCTTTGACAGTAAAAAAACTCTTAAAACTGCTATGTTGAACATTGCAGGAATTCCAGGAACAGATAAAACATTGATATCTCTTCTGGATATCACGGAGCTTAAAAAATCGGAAGAAAAGATCATAAATCAGAACAAAATCTTAAACGGGTTTAACAAGATATTTAAATGTGCATTGTCCTCTAAAAACAAGGAAGAACTTGCAAAGATCTGCCTGAATACCTGCGAGGAGATCACAGGAAGTAAATTAGGATTCATACAGCTTTTGAACAAAAGGGGCAACCTTGATTTCATTGCATTAAGCGATCCCGCATGGGAAGTATCTCAATTCTTTAAAAATGATAAAGGATTCCTCATGAAGGACCTGAAACTCCATGGAATATATGCCAGACCCGTGATAGAAGGAAAATCCATAGTAGTGAAGGATCCACCATCACACCCTCAGAGTATAGGTTTACCTAAGGGCCATTTTCCACTGGAACGTTTCATGGGAGTCCCCCTTAAAAGGGGCAACACCATCATTGGAGTTATTGGACTGGCAAACAAAAAGGGGGATTATCATGCTGACGATATTGAAACAGTTGAAAAACTTTCAAATGCCATAGCAGAGGTTCTTACCCTTAAATATGCCGAAGAAAAACTCATAAAAAGTCAGGATAAGTTCCGGCAAATGGCTGAAAATGTTGAGGAGGGTGTATGGATAGCTGATGTGGGATCCAAGAACACACTGTACGTGAACCCGGCCTATGAGAAAATATTTGGATTGTCCAAGGAGAGCATCTACAAAAATCCAGGTTTATGGATAGATATCGTACACCCTGATGATGTTGAGCCGGTTTCAAAACAGACCTACAGAATCTTCCAAAAACATGAATTTGAAGAAAAAAGGATCGAGTATCGTATAATAAGACATGATGGTTCACTCAGGTGGATACAATCCCAAATATCCCCAATAAAGAATGAAAATGGAGATATAATCCGTTTTGTTGGAGTTACAGAAGATATAACAGAACGGGTACTTGCAGAGGGGAAGATACAGAAATCCCTGGAAGAAAAGGAACTTCTCCTTAAGGAAATACATCACCGTGTTAAAAACAACATGCAGATAGTTTCCAGCCTCCTGAACCTGCAGTCAAGGTACATAGATGATGAAGAAGCATATGACGTTTTCAAGGAGAGCCAGAACAGGGTTAAATCAATGGCCTTGGTCCATGAAAAACTCTACAGATCAACGGATCTTGCCAGTGTGAACTTTGGAGAATACGTGAGAAGCCTTTCAAAAGAACTTCTTATATCCTACGGCTCAAGAAGTAACAACGTATCCATAAAAACAGATCTGGATGATGTGTTTTTAAATGCAGATACAGCCATACCCTGCGGTTTGATCGTGACTGAAATAATATCCAACTCCATTAAATACGCATTCGATGGGAAAGGAGGGGAAATATCAGTGTCACTCCACAGTTACAATGGCGGCTTTGAGATCCTGATTGGGGACAACGGTGTTGGAATTCCAGAGGATATGGACCTTGAAAATACTGAAACACTGGGTTTATTACTCATAAACTCATTAACATCCCAGATCGATGGTGAGGTTGAACTTTTACGAGAAGGAGGAACTTCATTCCGGATAAAAATTCCATTGAATAATGATTTCGTTGCGAACAACTGTTGAAGCGGGGTTATCATTGAACTGTAAATTAAACCCGTAAAAAAAGTAGCAGACCAGTGAACAGAAAATAGCAGGTCAGTGAACAGGGATTTTTGGGTCATTGTTATATTTGGATATCATTCGTAGATATCCTTAATTTTTTATTTCATTATTTTTTCAGTTTTTTATTTTTCAGTTTTTTTAGAGTATACTGATTTAAAAATTAGAAGATCATTAGAAAATACTATCTAAAGATTAGAAGCTAATTATAGATTAGAAAATCATTTAAAAAATAATATAGTAATGGACATCTATTTAAGTACATAAACTATTTTTGCACCTTTCTTGCAATGTACTTCCTGAATTCCTCTGCAAAGAACATGATTGGAATGAATGAGAGGAGATATATCCATTCAAAGACACCAAGACTGGTTGTACCGAATATGCTCTGCAGGTAAGGTATGTAAACGATTGAAAGCACCACAAACACTTCAAATAAAATACCCCAAATTATCCATTTATTTTTGAAAACACCCACCTTGAAAGTGGAAGTTCTGGTGGTTTGACAGCCTATAAGGTTTCCTATCTGTGCGGTGACTATCCCTGCAAAGACCATAGTGGTTGCTTTAAGATAAAGGGGATCAGAAAAGGCTAAAGACTCTCCTAAATGCCATCCATCATTTGATAGGGCCCAAAAGTATCCTGACATCACCAGGATGGCTTCAATAATTCCAAGGAATACGTAACCTCTTAATATGACCTGTAGGTTTAGGATACGTTCCTTCCTGGGTCTGGGTGACCTTTCCATAACATCCGCCTCAGAGGGTCCCATTCCCAGGGCAAGTGCAGGTAAAGTATCTGTTCCAAGGTCAATTGCAAGTATCTGCATAACAGTTATTGGAAGGGGAATTCTGAATATAACCATGAGAATGAATGGGATGATTTCAGCTGTTTCATGGGCGAAGATGTAGGTTACAAACTTCCTTATGTTCTCGTAGATGGTCCTACCTTCCTTGATGGCTGCAACTATGGTTGCGAAGTTATCATCAGTCAGCACCATATCAGAAGCTTCCTTAGCAACATCAGTACCTGTGATCCCCATTGCAACGCCAATATCTGCCTTTCGAAGTGCAGGAGCATCGTTAACACCATCACCGGTCATTGCAACGATTTCATCCTCACTTTCCAGTATGGATGCTATCCTCATCTTGTGCTCTGGAACCGCACGTGCAAATATAACGTTAGAACCTGATCTGAGAATCTTCTTAACTTCCTCATCGGATAAGGAGTCCAGTTCCTTTCCCTTTATTATGTTACATTCAGAACCAACTATTCCAACCTCACTGGCTATTGAATGGGCTGTGAGACCGTAATCTCCAGTTATCATGATGATCCTGATACCTGCACGGTGGCAGTCTTCAACAGCACCCCGAACCTCTGGTCGGGGAGGGTCCTGCATTGCCATCATCCCCAGAAAAACCATGTCAACTTCAACTGTTTCAGGTCTGAAATCATCAAAATCATATGGAAGAATTTTATAAGCCATTCCAAGTATTCTAAGCCCTGAAGCTGCAAGTTCGTCATGTTTTTTAATTACATTATCCTTTTCTTCCCTGGAAAAGGTCTGAACCTTACCATCAACTGATATCTGCTGGCACAGTGCTATGATCTTCTTTGGAGCTCCCTTCACATATGCAACCTTCGTTCCAGCTTTGGTTTTTTCCTCAGCATCGGGTTCTCCAACGGTATTTAATTTTTTACCGGTAACTGAAGCACTTTTTTGATGTATGGAACTCATAGATTTTCTCTTTGAGTCAAATGGGAGTTCTACTATTCTTGGAGATTTTTTCATCTCCTCCTCCCAGTTAAAACCATTTTTACGTGCAGCAACCAGAAGCGCAGCTTCAGTCGGGTCTCCAAGTATCTTCCACTTCTCATCTGCACCCTCAGGTTTTATGAGCTTGGCATCGTTGCAGAAGGTTGCAGAACGCATCAAAAGTTTGAGCTCTCGAATCTCCCTGTGGGAAACTGAAACTCCCTCATGGAGAAATTCCCCCTCTGGTTCGTATCCTACCCCTGTAACGTCTATGATCTCATCAGGTATCCATATCTTCCTCACGGTCATTTCATTTTTTGTTAAGGTGCCTGTTTTATCTGTACAGATTATGTTGGTTGATCCAAGGGTTTCAACACTTGATAGACGTTTTATAAGTGCATTTTTGCCCACCATCTTTTTGGCAGATGCTGCAAGTGCTAGGGTAACAGTGGGCAGCAGGCCCTCAGGAACGTTTGCAACAGTGAGTCCAATTGCAAATAGGAATGCGATGTAGAGTGGAAGCTCCACAACGTAAATGTTTACCAGAAAAAGAATCACGCCCATGAAAATCGCTATAATCGCTATTATCTGGGTCAACCTGTTCATCTGCTTCTGCAGTGGGCTTGGTTCTTCCTTCACAGCCTGGGTCAGTGATGCTATCGTGTTGAACTCAGTTTTTGAACCTGTAGAAAACACCACAGCCCTTCCAGAACCAGATGTAACACTGGTACCTGCCAGAATAAGATTATTGAAACCCACAAAACCCTCATTATCTTTCATGATTGGTTCTGAAACCTTTCTCATGGGTTTGGACTCTCCTGTGAGGGTTGAGGTGTCCACTTTCATCTGAAAGGCTTCAACAAGTCGGGCATCTGCAGAAACGTTGTCCCCCTCTTCAAGTACCAGCACATCCCCTGGAACCAGTTGGGATGCCAGTGTCACAACCTCCTTTCCGCTCCGTATGACCTTTGCATTGGATGGAAGGATCTTTTTAAGGGCTTCTACAGCTTTCTCAGCCTCGTACTCCTGCCAGAAACTAAAAACAGCATTTATTATAATAACGGAAATTATTGCAAAGCCGAGCTGAGGCGTTCCACTTATGAAGGCAAGTATGCTGGCTGCCCAGAGAAGCAGTGCCAGAAGCTGGTACAGATTGGCCAGAAAATTGTAGATCAGGGGCTTCTTCTTAACTTCCTCTATCTGGTTAAGCCCATACTCTTCAAGACGCTTTTCAGCTTCTTCATCCGTTAAACCGTCCTCTGATGTTTTTAATTCAGTGTAAACATCTTCAGGAGGAATATTATAAATTTTCATGATCAGGATTTACACTTGAAATGTACCTCCCTCTCTCGTTAGTAACAATTCCTGACTATTGACTATTTTTATAAACTTAAGAATATAAATAATCAAGTGTTGAGAATTAAAATAAAGGTATTTATTATATTATAAATGGATATTCAGGAAAATAATGGGGTTTCAGGTGTTAAAATGAAGTGTGATGTTCTGATAATTGGTGCAGGTCCTGCAGGCCTCTTTGCAGCAGGGGAACTTGCAGGGGATCTTCAGGTTGTGGTTGCTGACAAGGGAAGAGCTATGGAAGGGAGGATCTGCATGGCACTTCAAAACGGCAGGTGCAGACGATGCTCACCATGCAACATAAACACCGGACTTGGAGGAGCAGGAGGACTCTCCGACGGCAAACTCAACCTCAGGCCCGACATAGGGGGCAACCTCGAGGAATTCGTAAGCCTTGACGAGGCATGGAGCATCGTGCACCAGGTTGATGACATCTTCCTGAAACATGGGGCCACAGAGAAACTATACGCACCCAATGAAACTGAAGTATCATGCGTTTTAAGGGAATCAGCAGCATCAGGAATAAAATTCATACCAATAATCCAGAGGCACATGGGGTCCGACAAAACCCCTGCAATAATAAACTCCATAAAACAGGAACTTGAATCTAAAGGTGTTAAGTTTCTGCTTCAAACAGAGGTCAAAGAGCTCGTAGTTGAGGATGGTGAGGTGAAGGGTGCCAGACTCAGAAATGCAGAAGGTAACTTTGGAGTGGAATGCAGTTACATCATGGCTGCACCAGGTAGGATAGGTTCAGCATGGCTTGCTGGAGAGATGAAAAAGCTTCAAATTCCTATAAAACACAACCCTGTGGATGTTGGAGTCAGGGTTGAGGTTCCCCAGATTGTGATGGACCGCGTAACCAGTATAAACTGGGATCCCAAGTTCCACATAAACACCAAAACCTACGATGACTTCGTTCGAACCTTCTGCACCTGCAACGAAGGTTTTGTTGTTGAAGAAGTTTACAACAACTTCACAGGAGTTAACGGCCACTCAATGAAGGAAAAAACATCTGAAAACACCAACTTCGCATTCCTTGTTAGGGTTGAACTCACAGAACCTGTTGAGGACACATCAGCTTATGCATCATCCATTGCAAGCATAACAACAACCCTTGGTGGTGGAAAACCACTGATACAGAGACTTGGTGATCTGAGGGCAGGTAGAAGGTCAACCTGGAAGCGAATAGAACGTAGCAACGTGGTTCCAACCCTTAAAAGCGTGACACCAGGGGATGTGGCAATGGCACTGCCCCATCGACTTGTTGTGGACATACTTGAGGGACTTGAAGCCCTTGATAAGGTGATACCTGGAGTTGCATCTGATTCAACCCTGATCTACGCCCCAGAGATAAAACTCTACGCAATGAGGGTTGAGGTGAACAAAAAACTCCAGACAAGTGTGAAGGGACTTTACGTTGCAGGGGATGGAGCGGGAGTTTCCAGAGGAATTGTTGGGGCTGCAGCAACTGGGATAATTGCAGGAAGGGAGATTTTGAGGGAGAATTAAGAAATAGGAGAATGATTAGAATTACTAAACTTATTTTTGGGATTTATCAGACAGCAAAGTAAATACATAATATTAAATAATTATTAATGCATACTATGGATAGAACTCCTAGTCTGATATGGAAAGAATAAATTTTGATTTTATAGGAGGGGTGGTATTAATGCACTGTCCTCGATGTGGGGTTAAAAATTCGGCTAATTCTAAGATTTGCAAATTCTGTGGAGTGGATCTGGAAGAAGAAACAACTTACCTTAAATTTGCAGAATATAAAACAATTATTGCCGTAACTCTTCCAGTAGCAATGTTTCTGTTTCTTATCTTAACTTCCAATAAAAATTATGTATATATCCCCCTTATTATCTCAATTCCTGTCATTTTGTTCCTAGAATTTAGATATCCTTCTTCATATTCGAAGTACTGTCCAAAATGCAACCATTCTGATTTTAATGGAAATTTTTGTATCAAATGTGGCTACAATTTAAATGATGTTTGGGGCTATTTTGATATGACTAATCATGATATTGAAGTGAACAGGAATCATATAAAGATTTACAGGAAAATTGCCAGTGAAAGTGTAGGGGATATGGTCAAATCATCACCTGAAACCTTTGAATTAAATAAAATAGAAAATATTTGTGTTTCTCGGTGTAAATCTTTTTTATTTGAACATTCTTGCTTGAAATTTGATTATCTGGATGAGAAGTGTAAAGGTCACTACGCCCACAAATCTGAAGGAAGATGCGTAGTTAAGGTAGCTTTAGATAAAAAGAATGAGTATTTGGTGGATAAATTGATGAACCTTGGAGTTTACCGGGACAAAATAGGGTATTGAATCTGGGTGGAGACTCATAGTAAAAAAATGTAGTTAGGTTTCACCTGCAAACAATGCTGATGATATCCCCTTCCTCAAGTTCGTAGTCACTTGAAACCCTCATACCCTTTTTAGCATCTATTGCATGCATGAAGCTCTCACCGATATCGGTGTGTATCACGTAGGCAAGATCCCTTGGTTTTGAACCCTTCCTTATGAGTATAGCATCTGGAAGCACGTTGCCCTTCTGGTCGCAGTACTTGTGCTCATCCTCAACAGGATAAACAACTATCATGTCCAGAACCTTGAAAACAGCCATATTAAGAGCTTCTTGAACTCCTGTGCTTCCGTACTTCTGGAGAACATGCTCCCTTATATACTCAAGGGCCTTCAGCTGCTGGGAACTCAGCTTCTCTTGGTCCAGAACCTCGAAATCTGAATCTCCTGAAACGTAGCTTATGAGCCCGGCCTCAGCTGCACGGACAAGTGCCAGTTCAGACTCTGCAGATGCAGGGATAACGTTCTCATACTTTTCCTGAAGTCTATTGATATTTTCCGCTGCTGTTGATGTGTCCGCCTTGTTTGCAACGATTATTGTGGGTTTTGAACGTTGGAGAAGATCCTCCAGGAAGGCAACGATATCTTCATCCTCCCATTTATCGTAATCCTTTGTTATGATCCTTTTTGCCTCTATAACCTCCTCAAGGGCCACACCTATACCGCTGAACTGTTCAGCTATGACCTTTGCAAAGTCAAGATGTTCTGACATGACCTTCCGCACCATGCGGTTCCAGTTCTTCTTGAGTATGCTCATGAGCCACATCACTATCTCATGCTGGAGGAAGTTGATATCCTCAAGAGGATCATGGGATCCCGGCTCGCAGGGTCTTCCCTCTTCATCTGTTGAACCTGAAGCATCTATGATGTGCAGTAGAACCTTTGCCTGCATCATATCATCTAAAAATTTGTTTCCAAGACCTCTGCCTTCATGTGCACCCGGCACGAGACCTGCAACATCCACAAGCTCAACCGGTATGAGTCTCTTGCCCTCAACACACTTGGAGTTTCTTGGACTGCATGTCAGCTCCAGCTGGGTGCATGGGCATGTGCTTACAACATGGCCAACTGCCTTGTTTGCATCTATGGTTGTGAATGGGTAGCCTGCAACCTCTGCCTCTGAGAGGGTTGCGGAATTAAAGAATGATGATTTTCCAACGTTAGGTTTTCCTGTTACAGCGATTTGAAGCATTTTATATTCTCCAATATTTCCTTTATATCTATTCTCAATTGTTGATCAACTATTTAAAGAAACATTTAAATAACGATTTCGCATTTCAGGAAACTATTCCTGGTTAATACCTATTCCATGGTTAATTATAAGTAAAGGATGTGAGATAATCAGAAACATGTCAAAGCTCTACGTTGTGGGAACTGGGCCGGGATCAAGGGAATATCTGACACTTAAAGCCATTGGAACTGTTAAATCAGTGGATGTTATCGTTGGAAGCACCAGGGCACTGGAACTTTTCCCTGAAGCCGCTGGTGAGAGGATTGAACTTGGGGCGCGCAACGTTCAGGAAGTTTTAACCCAAGCAATCAAGGAAGCTGCGTCTAAGGACACGGCAGTGCTTTCAACAGGGGATCCTGGATTTTCAGGCACACTCAAACCCATACTGAAGCTCAGGGAGGATTTAGGGGTGGAAGTTGAGGTTGAGGTGGTACCAGGTGTAAGTTCGGTTCAGATGTGCTCCGCAAGGCTTTTGATACCCTGGGACGATGCAGACATCGTTACAATGCATGGGAAGGGAAACTCAGAGGATGTTCTAAAACTCCTGGACAATGGAAGACCAACCATAATCCTCCCGAACCGTGGGGTGGGGGAACTTGCAGATTTCCTCATGGATTTGGGTGTTGAATCCGAAAGAAGGATTGAAGTCTGCGAAAAAATGAGTTATCCTGATGAAAGGGTTGTTGAAACCAGTTTGGGTGAAGTTCTGGATATGGAGTTTGGTTACATGTGCGTTGTGATCATCTATTGAACTTTTTGATCTGTGAATATACTTGTTTTACCTCTCAATTTTGCTCGTGGCGAACAATATTGACTTATCCAAAAGAGATAGTATTATATATTACTTAATTTTTATATTTGGTCATCTATTTGCAGATTTTATTTTATCAAGGTTAAAAAATGGGATTATAACCCATTTAATAAGTTTTAACCTTTAAAAAGCGTTTAATTTTAAAATTTAATGCAATTAGATATGAAATTATATAATGCTTTGGGGTGTCATATGGATTATAAATCTTTTTCATCAGATAAGTTAAGCTTATTACTAATGTTTTTTGTATTGGCTTTTTTATTAACTATTTGGGTGAAAAGCAACCTCCCCCTATATTTTGCAGCAGCTTTAACTCTTTATTACTCCCCTTTTATTATAAGAGATTTTTATAATTACAAAAAAAGGATTAAAATTCTTGAAATGTATGATCTGATTTGTCCAGCATGTTTGAGTGGAAACTTCAAAGAATATAGATTCTGCTCTAACTGTGGAAAAGACTTGAAAGAAACGATTAAATTTTATGTAGAACCTTCATCGGACCTTGAAATAACAGAATTTCAGTTAATAGAATATAAAAAAAATATTTTAGGTAGAAGAAATGGTAAAATTAAAAGATTTGGCATTGATAAAATGGAAAACATAAAAACTGTGAATATGAGAAATTCTATTTTTCGATATTTAAGCTTTGATTATGATAAAAAGAGTTCTCAGAGCAAATTAAGACATATTAAAATTGATGGCTGTGATGAGGATGAAATTCTTAACTTATTAAAAACATTAAAAGAAACATTAAATCCTGTTAAAACTTATAAAAATAGTGAAAAAGTGACGAATAAACGTATTAATCAAATACTTGAAGAAAAGAGGAAAAAACAGTTTAGGTATGAGGATTATGGTGATGAAATTTAATCAAGAGATGGGGAACAGGGTCTATGTTTAAGGGGTCGATTTCATGAACTTAAGAAAATTTATAGCTGTGGTTGCAGGAATTTTCACCTTTATAGGGGTAATGGTGCTTTTTGCCATTGGTATTCAAACTTTATGGCCTAATTATGAGCCAAGTGACCATCCATTTGATAGATTAATTGTTTTAACTGTTTCAACTGTACTGGCATCATTCGTTTACAACTTGATAAAGGGAGAAGAACCAGAAGAGCCAAAAGATGTTAAAACCTATTCAAACAAGGAAATCAGCAGAAGACTTGCAGAAAGCAGGGGAGAGGCTGCACCGGAAGCTGTACCTGATCCTGAACCAGTTCAGGAAGCAACCACCCCTGAAAGAGAAAAGGATGAAGCTACGACTTCAGGACTTTTCAACGAAAAGAATTTCAAATACGTGGAAAATTTAGGTAAAGAAAGTGTTAACGAAACCAAATTTCCAAATGCATTGCATGATGAAAAAATCCCTGAAAAACATGTTAACGAAGAAACAAGAAAACCCTGGGGCATGGAAGTACCTTCAGAGCCTGTAAACTCTTATTCTCATGTAAAATCTCATTTGGAACCTTCAAATGATCATGAACCGTTACATACAAGTTACAACAGTCTTCAGACATCTTCAAAACCTGTGTACTGTCCGACATGTCACAAACCGAACATTGAAGGTGCACTATACTGTGCAGAGTGTGGAACAGAGTTGGTTGAGTACGCAACACTTCTAAACAGGTTTCTGGCGTTTCTGGTGGATTTCATAGTCCTTGGGGTTCTCAGTTTTGGGGTGCTGATAATAGTTTTAGCGGTTGTTCCAAATTCAGACACAACTAACTACGATCTATCTACAAATTTATGGTGGCTTCTGAGTTTGATTGTTTCATTCATCTACTTCGTATTCTTCCAGATAGAAGGTCAGACCATTGGTAAAATGGCCCTTGGAATAGAGGTTGTGACAGAATCCTCACATGAAAGGATAGGTGTACTTCAAAGCTTTATTAGAACCCTACTTCTAGTGGTGGATCTGATGCCCTACATAATACCTGGATTACTGGGATTAGTTGCAATGACAGTATCGGACAGGAACAAGAGGATTGGTGATATAGCAGCAAAAACCGTTGTAATTAAAAAATAAAGTACATTAAATGCAGAGTTCCTCATCATCCTTGTTCCATGGAGGACTTACAACGCAGAGGAACTTCAAATCTTTCCCTGAAACATTTTCAATCCACTGCACAGCTTCTTGGGGAATGTAAACAGCCTGTCCTGGTTTAACCACACACTCCTCCTCATCGATGTGCATCACGCCGCTGCCCTGAAGTATGAGGTAAACTTCAACGGACTTTTTGAGTTTGTGGGGCAATGATTTTTGTCCAGGACTTAAAACTGCATGGGCTATGCTGCAGCCCATAGCAACGCCCTCATTTCCAGGGTGCAGAAGCTCAGTTAAGAATGTTTCATCCATTGCTTTGAAATAATCTGATTTTTTGATGTCTTTTATAAGCATAAAACAGTCTCCCCTCTTTTTATAAATTTTTAATAAAATCAATAATTTTAATGAATTTTTAATGAAATTAAATTGATTTTCATGCTTAAATTTTAGAATTTAGATTTAAAATTATTATAATTGAGAATTATACGTATATTATGTATTCATATTAAAACGAACACGATAAAAAAAGCTCAAATCACTTAAAAATAAAAAAATTAAGGTTTTAAAAACCTTTAAAAATTCAGTTAAGTGCTATAGGTCCTTTACCCTCTTCAGCATCTTCACCGTAGAGGATGTTTCCAATCTCCTTGAGCTGGTCCATTCCCTTAACCTCATGGCTCATGAGTGGTATTTCAGCTATGACCTGGTCGCCGAATTTTTCCTGTATGGTTTTGAGGCGCTGTTCCTGGATCTGTCTCCTAGCTTTACAGAAGTCGCAGTCAGCTTCCTCAGGCTGGATCTGGTTGACTATAACTCCATCGGTGTTGATGTTGAACTTGTGGAGTGCCTCAACAGCCCTTTCAGATTCGTAGATGGACATTTCCTCTGGTATGACAACGGTTTTGAAGGTTGTTCTCTCAGGGTCTGCCATAATTCCCCTTGCTTCCCTGATCTGTTTTTTGGTTGCTTCAAGGTCCTCCATTGCCTTGTCTTCTTCATCTTCATCACCCATGAACGGCATGATGTTTTTGAAGGCCTTTGCCATACTTCCAATCTGTCTTCGAACCTTTATCATCTTTCCAACCCATGAATCCATCATTTCAGGGAAGGAAAGGAATCTGAGGGTGTGTCCTGTTGGTGCTGTGTCGAATATGACCATGTCGTACTCATCGGTCATCATGTACTGGAGGAACTTGTCGAATGCAGCTGCTTCATCTATTCCAGGGGACATTGAAGCCATGTCCATCTGGTCCTGCATCATACCCATGTCCATTCCAGGGTTAAGTGCCTGCTGTTCTTTCATCTTTGCCTGATAATCCTGCATGGCAATTTCAGGGTCTATCTCCAGTGCTTCAAGGTTTTCAGCTATTGGTGTTGGGTTGTGACCGATGTTCTTTTCGAACGAGTCTGTGAGAGAGTGAGCAGGGTCTGTGGATATGATCAGAGTTTTTTGTCCCTGTCTTGCACACCAGAGTGCTGTTGCTGCGGAGATGGTTGTTTTACCGACTCCTCCTTTACCACCTATGAATACAAATGTTGTTTTTCCTTTGTTGAACTTGAAAAGGTCTTTAAATGCCATTTTATGCCCTCCATTCTTTGTATCAAAAGCAGATAATCTATCTGATTTTCTGTTTGATACGTTACACTGATTTATATGTTATCTTATGTAGATCGATGCATGCTTATAAAAATTGTGCAAATGAATATTATACAAAAGATATATAACTAGAGATCGCTTGGAAGCAGGATTCATAAAAAAAAATTTTCAGGGGCTCCAGAGAAGTTCCTAAAACCATTTGAAGTTTTAAAAACTTTGTTGAATTGTTTGTTTTAGTTCCTGCAGTATAATTATTGGAGAATCTAAGAAAAGTGGTACATATGCACGGAGAAAACAGAGGTATCCCTTCTATAAATGAAGAAAAAACCGTAGAAATAATTTGCAACTTCTTGAAAGACAGATTGCGTCAATCAAAAACAGAAGGAGTTGTTATAGGTTTAAGTGGAGGCTTGGATTCATCAACAACAGCTTACCTCTGTGAAAGGGCATTTGGAAGGGACAATATCCTTGGACTTGTAATGCCAAGTGAAACAACATCTAAAGAGGATGTTAACGATGCAGTGAAAGTTGCAGAGGCACTGGGAATAGAATATGAAACAGTGGAAGTTGATGATTTGATCTCACCCTTCAAGGATCTCTGCATTCATTCAGGTGAGGGTTACAACACCGCACTTGCAGGTGCCAACCTCAAGGCAAGGATGCGCATGATGATCCTGTACTACCATGCAAATGCAATGAAAAGACTCGTTGTTGGAACAGGAAATAGAACAGAGCTTCTTGTGGGCTATTTCACCAAGTACGGTGATGGAGGGGTGGATGTTCTCCCAATAGGTGACCTCTACAAAAATCATGTACGTGCACTGGCATCGTACCTTCAGGTTCCATCTGAAATCATAGAAAAGGCCCCAACAGCAGGACTCTGGGCTGGACAGACCGATGAAGATGAACTGGGCATGAAGTACGAGACACTGGACAATCTTCTATACCTCCTAGTTGATGAGAAAATGGAAGACCAGGAAATTGCAGATGAACTTGAAATCCCGGTTGAAGAAGTTTTAAGGATAGAAGGAATGGTTTTGGCTGCAGAACACAAACTAAAACCTGCACCAATTGCATTTGTAAGATGAAACTGAGGTTAAACATTAATATAATCTTAGAATCATGCTGAAATTAACAGCTCTTGAGATTCATTGATGAATTGATTAAAAGGGGATTGAAATGTATTCATTTGTATACATAACAACTTCTGGAGTTTCAGAATCAAAGAAAATAGCAAAGATTCTTCTGAAGGAGAAATTGGTTGCATGTATTAACATAGTTCCAAGGATAGAATCCACGTATCTCTGGAACGGGGAAATAGAAGAGGATTCAGAGTCACTTTTAATTGCAAAAACCCTCTCAAACAAGGTCCCGGAGGTTACAGAGAGGGTTAAAAGGGTACACAGCTATGACATACCATGTATACTTGAGTTTGAAATAAAAAGCGGTTCTCGAGATTATCTGGAATGGATGGGAAGCGAGCTTTTAGATTAAATTCCCTTTAAAACTAAATTCCAGTTGAAAGATTTCAGTACTTCATTAGGAATTAAAAACCTCAAATTATTCATTAGAATTTAATCCATTAAACTTAAAAAAAACATCATCTACATGTAGTATCTGCAGATGAAATATCCTTTACAATCAACTAAACCTTTACAAAATTAAACATTCAAATAACAATTAACAAATAACAATTAAAAATCATTAAACTAACAAAAATAAATCATTTAATTCATTCTGGCGGTGATCAGTTGACAGATATTAAAATTGAAGAGAAATGGCAGAAGAAATGGCAGGAATCAAAATTATTCGAGTCAAATCCAAGTGAAAAGGAGAAAATATTCCTAACGGTGGCTTATCCATACCCAAGCGGTGCAATGCACGTGGGACATGGAAGAACTTACACAGTACCTGATGTTTATGCTCGATTTAAGAGAATGCAGGGCTACAATGTTCTTTTCCCAATGGCATGGCACGTTACAGGTGCACCTGTCATAGGAATAGCAAAGAGGATCAAAAGACAGGACCCATGGACACTTGATATCTACAAAAACGTCCATAAAGTCCCTGAAGATGAACTTCAGAAGTTCACAGACCCTCAGTACATAGTGAAGTACTTCAGCACTGAGTACCACGATGTAATGAACAAAATGGGCTATTCAATCGACTGGAGAAGGGAATTCAGGACTATAGATCCCCACTACCAGAAGTTCATTGAATGGCAGTTCAGAAAACTCAAGGAAAAAGACCTTGTAAGGATAGGGGAACATCCTGTTAAGTACTGTCCAGAATGCCAGAACCCTGTAGGAGATCACGACCTCCTGGAAGGTGAAGGTGTTGGAATAAACGAACTAACCCTTATAAAATTTCAGATTGGAGAGGATTACCTCGTGGCAGCCACATTCCGTCCAGAAACCCTTTTCGGAGCCACAAACCTATGGCTTAACCCTGAATCAGAGTACGTCAGGGTAAAAGTTGATGATGAAACCTGGATCGTGAGCAGACAATCCTACGACAACATCATCAACCAGAAAAAGGATGTATCAATAGTATCAGATGTTGATGCTCCAGGACTGATAGGTAAATACGTTAAAAACCCATTAACAGGTGCTGAACACATAATATTGCCTGCATCCTTTGTTGATCCCGAGTATGCAACGGGTGTTGTTTACTCGGTACCAGGGCATGCTCCAGCAGATTACATAGCACTCATGGATCTTAAGGCTGACACGGAGCAGCTTGAGAAGTACGGTATAACAGAAGAAGTTCAGGCACTGCAGCCCGTTGGTATAATAAATCTCAAGGGCTTTGGGGAGATACCTGCCCAAGAGATGATCCAGAAGTTCGGAGTTGAAAACCAGAACCATCCAAAACTCAAGGATGCCACGAACGAGATATACAAACTCGAACATGCAAAGGGAGTAATGGCAGAAAAGACTGGTGAATACCAGGGACTTTCAGTATCTGATGCAAGGGATAAAATCATAGAAATCCTTGTGGCAGATAAAAAAGGAGACATCATGTACGAATTCTCTGAAAGACCGGTTATATGCAGATGCGGAACTAAATGTGTTGTTAAAATACTTGACGACCAGTGGTTCCTCAAGTACTCCGATGAAAACTGGAAGGAATCCACCTACAAATGTCTTGAAGGCATGAACATAGTTCCTGAGGAGGTTCGTTCCAACTTCAACTACTACATTGGATGGCTCCAGGACTGGGCATGCTCAAGAAGGCTGGGACTTGGAACGAAGCTTCCATGGAACAAAAACTGGATAATCGAGCCTTTAAGCGACTCAACCATCTACATGGCATACTACACCATTGCCAAGTACATGAAGGACGTAGACCCAGAGGATCTCAACGATCAGTTTTTCGACGAAGTCTTTTTAAGCCTCAAATCCGGTGATGGGTACCAGGGAAATATAAACCAGCAGATGATTGAGGACATAAAAAATGAGTTCGGTTACTGGTACCCACTTAACTGGAGGCTCTCTGCTAAGGATCTGGTTGGAAACCACCTTTCATTCCACATGTTCCACCACTCAGCAATATTCCCAGAGGATAAATGGCCCCAGGGAATAGTTGTATTTGGAATGGGCCTTCTTGAAGGCCATAAAATGTCCTCATCCAAGGGAAACATCGTCATGCTTGAGGATGCCATAGAAACCTATGGATCCGATGTTGTGAGACTGTTCTTAATGTCCGCTGCCGAGCCATGGCAGGACTTCGACTGGAGGGAAACAGAGGTCAAGGGGATAAAAAAACGTCTTGACTGGTTCATGGAATTTTCAGACCGTGTTGATGAGATATACGGCTCTAAAGTAGATATCAATGACCACATGTCAGTTCCTGAGGTTGAGAAACCTGTGAACCTCTGGATGCTCAGCCAGGTTAACATGAGGGTGAGGGATGCAACTGAAGCCCTTGAAGGATTCCAGACAAGAAAAGCACTCCAGGAATCTCTTTTCCTCTTCAAAAAGGATATAGATCACTACTTCCGCCGTGTAAACCATGAGCTGGACGATGAAACTGCAAGGGAAGAAATAAGCAGGGTTTTAGCTTACATCATTGGAGTGTGGATACGTTTAATGGCCCCATTCGTGCCACATGCATGTGAAGAACTCTGGAATAATCATCAGGGCAAAGGATTTGCATCGGAAGCAGACTGGCCTGAGTACCATGCTGAAGTTATTGATGAAACGGTGCAGAAGGCTGAAGAAATTGTTCAAACCCTTGCAAACGATATCAACGAGATAAAAAAGATCATAGATGTGAAACCAACAAAGATACACGTTTACGTTGCTCCAGAATGGAAATGGAAGGTCTTTGATATTGCCAAGGAAGTTGGAAAACCAGATATCGGCAGGATAATGGGACAAGCCTCAAAACAGAACATCCATGATAATAAAAAGGAAATTGCAATGTTTGCAAAGAAAATAGCCCGTGACATGACCCGTATAAAGTACGTTGGCCAGATAGATGAGTACTCCATAATCAAGGACGCACTTGAGTACCTCTCAGGGGAAGTTGATGCAGAGGTCATTGTCTACGATGAACCAACCTACGACCCAGAGGGCAAATCAAAGAATGCATCGCCATACAAACCTGCAATATACATGGAATAAACCGGTTTGATGTTTTAAAACATCAATCCAACTTCTTTTTTTTATTTAAAATGTTTTTAAGTATAAATTACCATTAAAATAATTCACATTAGTTTGCTACACCTTTTTTAAAAGAGCTCCTCCATTAAACAACTCTCCTGATAATATTTGGCATAGATTTGGGTGTGAATCTGGTAAACTATTATACATATCCTTTACAATCTTATTAACATAGATTTTAAGGAAGTGAAAAAATATGGTTAAAGAAATGATTCAGTGGAGACCTGTTATAATTGGAACAGCCATTGCTGTAATACTTTACTTCGTATCCTACTTCATAGCTGGTGTGAACTTAATGTTCCCTCTCCTGATGCTTGGAGGACTTCTTGTGGGTTACATGGTTGGTGGAGACACCAAAAATGGGGCATTCAACGGTACCATCATGGGATTGGTGACGGGTGTCATAAACGTGATCCTGCTGATTGTCATGATCATGATACAGGGTGCAAGCACGACCCTTATAGTTGCTTTAGCTGTAACACTCATCATATACCTGATAATGCAGATAATTCTTGCAGCAGCAGGTGGAGTCTTCGGATCACTGGTGAGAGCAGAATCAGAACTTAAAAGATCTCCTGCAGAGGAATCTGAATAAAAAAGAAGATCTAAGGGCCTGTAAATCCATCTCACGATGGGTTTTGAGGTCCTACTTTTTTAAAACATTTTCACAGATTTTGCATTGAATAAATCCATTTATCAATAACTTAAATCAAAAAAAATCAGTTCATGGCCTTTTTTTTATTATCTGTCCTATTATATTATTCTAAAAAAATTAAAATGAGTATTTTAAGCTTAGAATAAAAATTATAATAAATATGTGATGTTAAATTGATTTAATGAAGTTTTTAAGTACTCCAATGTCTTCAACTTCCGCCTCAACGGTGTCTCCTATTTGCATTGGCCCCACACCTGGAGCAGTTCCTGTACCAATGACGTCACCGGGTTTGAGGGTCATAACATGGGATATGAACTCAACGAGCTCATAAACATTGAATATCATGTTTTTGGTGTTTGAATCCTGCTTCACGGTACTGTTGAGTTTTAATGATATGCGTTGATCCATTGGGTCAAGCTCAGTGTCGATGCAGGGACCTATTGGTGCGAATGTATCGAAGCTTTTAGCACGGGTCCACTGAACATCCTTACGCTGTTTGTCACGTGCAGTCACATCATTCAAAATGGTGTAGCCACCTATAAAATCAGCTGCATCCTCCTCGTTGACATTATGACATTCTTTTTTGATGACTATCCCCAGTTCTGCCTCATAATCAACCTGCGTTGAAGATGGGGGGTATATAACATCATCAAGATGTCCAGTAACTGCAGTTGAGGGTTTTATGAATATAACAGGTTCCTCTGGAAGTTTCATATCCAGCTCCTTTGCATGGTCCCTGTAGTTCAGTCCAACGCAGACAACCTTTGAGGGGGATACTGGTGGCAGCACATCCACATCACCCAGACTGTAAAAATTCTCTGTCTTAAATTCGCGGATATCTGAAGCATTGAGGGCCTCAAGCATAGAACAGCTGATTTCGGTTATCTTATCATCATTTAAGAGCCCTGTTTTTTCAACACCATCTGCTTTGAATCGTAGTAGTTTCATGTTAACACCTGATTGGTACTATAAAATTTTAGAAGGTTCCTTGCATTTTATAATTAAAACCTAAAATATTAAAACCTAAATTCGTATAAAAAACTTAAAAAAAATTAAAAACTAATAATTTAAGAGATTTCTATGAAGTTTTGAAGGTTTTTGGAAGTTTCTATTAATCTTCTTTGAATTAGGTTTTGATCAACCTTTTTTTAAAAGGTTGTTTAGATGATCCTCTCTATTGGCACAACCAGTATGTCCCGCGCACCTATCTTCTTTAATTTGTTCACGAGGTTGAAAACATCTTTCTCATCCACAACTGCATGAACAGCCATAATTCCCTTTTTTGATAGTACGTTGGATACTGTTGGGCCTGTGAGTCCTGGCATGGCCATCTTCACGTCTTCAAGGTATTCCTCTGCAACGTTCATCATAACCAGTTTCTTACCCTCAGCGTCCAAAACGCCCTTTATTCCTGTCCTTATTGCTTCCACCTTCTCATTCTTCTCCTTGAAGCTCTTTTTATTGGCGATGAGCTTTATTGAGCTTTCAATTATGGTCCCTATTATCTTGAGGTGGTTCATTTTAAGGGTTGTACCTGTACTTGTGAGGTCGGATATGATGTCTGCAACACCTATGAAAGGTGCAATTTCAGTTGAACCGCTTAACTCCACGATCTTGGCATCGATCCCCATGTTTTTGAGGAATTTCTCTGTTAAATGTGGAAATTCGGTTGCAACAACTGATCCATCCTTTATATCGGATATGTTGTTAATTGGTGAGTCTTCTGGAACTGCAAGCACGAGTTTGGCACTTCCAAAGTTCAGATCCTCCAGTATCTCCACATCTGCTTCGTTCTCCTTTATAAGATCCATGCCGGTTATTCCAAGGTCTGCAGCCCCATCAGCAACGAATTCGGGGATATCTGCAGCCCTTGTGAACATGACACTTATCTCTTCATCGTAGGTCTCTGAGAAGAGCTTTCTGTTGGTAGTGTCCTTCACACCGATACCTGCCTTGCCCAGAAGCTGGACAGAAGGGTCACTGATTCTCCCTTTTGATGGTAAGGCTATTCTTATCTGCATTTAAATCCTCCTGAAATGAAATATTTAGTAACACGTTAAAAGCATGATTTTAAAACGTTTAATTTTAAATTACTATTCACGTCTTGATTACATGGGATGAAAAATCCTGTGAATTAGTAACATAATAGGTTTAGGAATGGTAGATATTTATGTTCTTCCATTAAAATATAAAGAGTTCAAAAGATATCATTAAAACTTCGATAAGGGGGTTGCACGTGGAAACAAAAACCATTCTCATAAAAAATGCCATAATAATTGGTGATGAAATAAAAAAAGGTTCACTGATCACAGAAAATGATAAAATATCCGAGATAGACTATTCAAATTCCTGTTTAAACGATGCTGATGAAGTGATAGATGCTGAGGGAAAGGTTCTATCACCAGGGCTTGTTAACACTCACACACATCTATCAATGTCACTCATGAGGGGTCTTGCAGATGACATGCCCCTTGATACGTGGTTAAACGACCATATTTGGCCTGTCGAAGCCAACCTTGGTGGTGAACACTGCTACGCAGGTGCTATGCTGGCCTGTGCAGAGATGATACGATCCGGAACGACCTGTTTCAACGACATGTACTTCTTCATGGACCATGTTGCAGATGCCGCTGATAAAGCAGGGATAAGAGGAACCCTTTCCTATGGGATGATAGACCTTGGAGATGAAGAGAAGAGGAAGGCAGAATTTAAGGAAACCCAGAGAATCATAGATAAATGCCATGACACTGCAGATGGCAGGATAAAAGTGGCGTTCGGACCTCACTCTCCCTACACCTGCTCAAGGGAACTTCTTGAGGGAGTTAGGAAGGAGGCAGATAAACAGGGCCTCAGGATCCATATCCATGTCTCTGAAACCCAGAAAGAGGTTGAAGACGTTATGGATGCCCGTGGGAAAAGGCCGTTCGAGTACCTGGACGAAATCGGACTTCTGGGATCAGATGTCCTTGCAGCCCATGCAGTCTGGCTTGACGAGGCTGAGATGGACATCATAAATGAGCGAGGTGTTGCACTGTCGCACAACCCTGCAAGCAACATGAAACTGGCATCAGGAGTTTCGCCTGTGTCAAAACTCCTAGAAAAAGGAATCTGCATGTCCCTTGGGACTGATGGAGCTGCATCCAACAACAACCTGGACCTCCTTGAGGAGATGAAGCTTGCAGCCCTACTCCAGAAGGTCACAACCCTTGATCCAACTGCAATGCCTGCTCAAAAGGTTTTTGACATGGCAACACGTGGAGGTGCAGCTGCACTTGGACTTGAAGATAAAATTGGAACCATAGAAGTTGGAAAGAAGGCAGACCTCATTTTAGTGGATATGAAATCCTCAAGTCTGACCCCACTGAGAAATCCAATTTCCCACCTTGTTTACTCTGCAAACGGTGCAGATGTTGACACAGTCATCTGCAACGGGGAGATGCTAATGAAAAACAGGGAACTTCTCACCATAAATGAGGCAGAAGTGATCTCAAGGGCGGAGGAAGCATCAGAGGATCTTTTGTCGAAACTGTGAATTCGATTACCCATTTTTTTATTTTTAAAAATGGGAATTCATATTCAAATCATATTGACTTTGAAACGTTGAAATATATTATAAAATAAAAAAATTTTCAGGAGAAAAAAGGATTCATGGATCATCCAAAAAATCTAATACTATTCGACATAGACAAAACACTGCTTGTAGGCTCTCATTACCATTACATGGCAATGAAACATGCAGTACTTGATGTTTACGGAATAAAAAACCCAAAATCAGTTGCAAACCTCCAGGGAATGACGGACCTTCAGATACTCTGCAACATACTTTCACAGGAAGATCTGGACGAAGAAACAGTAAGAGCAGGTATCCATGAGTGTATGAATCGAATGGCCTCCTACTTCCAGGACAACCTCTTCAAAGAGAATCTCATACCTCTATCAGGGGCAAAAAATGTCCTTGAAAATCTTAAAATGATTGGTATACCAACCGGACTCGTTACAGGTAACATGGAACCTATAGCATGGCTTAAACTGGGTAAGGTGGGTCTGAGGGAATACTTCAAATTCGGTGGTTTTGGTAACGAAGCTGCTCAGAGGAGTGTGGTTGTAAAACTTGCCCTTCAACGTGCTGATGATATCTATGGAACTTTTGACAGAAAAAATGTGTTCGTTGTTGGTGACACACCACGAGACATACTTTCAGGTCAGAAGTCAGGTGTTAAAACAGTTGGGGTGGCAACTGGCGATTTCACAGTGGATGAACTGGAGGCTGCAGGCGCAGATTTTATCCTTGAAAACCTTAAAGACATCCAAGGAATCTTGAAGATAGCTTCAGAAAGCGGAATAGATGTGAATCCAGATTCATATCCAGTACAACATTAAAAGCTCTGGATCAGCCGTTAGATGATTTATCTAGTTTTATAAACCTTGAAACAATTTTTCACTATTTATTTTTTATTATCTAAAAACTGTTTATAGAACCTGTATGTCACAAGCAGTGCCATGAAACTGTCAAGTGCATCTCCACCAGCATTTTTCTTCATATTCTCAATACAGGATTCATCAACCTCCAGATCAAGGCCATCCAAGGATTTTGAAGTTAGTTCCTCAACCATAAGGGTCCGATTTCGACTTTTCGTTGGTTCATTTTTGTTTCCTTTGTAAGGAATGTAAATGTTCCTTTCCTTCAATATCAGTCCCGGATAAACCTCCAGGAGCCAGGGTATTCCAGGAATGACTGGGGTGTAGGGTATTATTGATACAGAATCCATTAAAGGTGCTAGAATGTCCCTCATGCCGTGGTAGGTTTGCTTGTATATCCAGAGGTTGTAAGGTGAAAGTGGAGCTCCCATTTCCACCTCAACTTTCCTTCTTTTTTCACGACCCCCAGTCATTTCCAGACAATATTTTCTGAAATATTCTGCGTTAGAAAAGTTTTTGTGGAAGTTGCTGATGAAATCATTCCAACTGGCACCATCAAGGCAATCCTCTGGAAGACTGAATGAAAAATCCATCCCAAAAACTCCCGATGGGGTTTCAAGTACCAGATTACGGATTTTCTTGTAGTAACCCTCTTTGGATCCTAAGTTGCCCCAGAGGGATTTTGCACTTTCTGTGTACTCAAAAACAATTTTATCCTTCTTCAAATGCCCCTGGGATATCCATATCTTATCTCCAGGATCTTTGGCGGCACTGAAGTCCAGGCCGAAGATGTTACGTTTCATAGATCTCACTAGTTACGGGTCATGATAGTCATGTTAGATCATTTTTATTGAATGAACTACAATAAATTATAATAGAATGTTAATATTAGCTTCGTTGTAAATTGGGATCGGTGGTACGTATGGCCCAATATTTCCGAGAAAAGATGGAAACCATGCCAAGGGATGAACTGGATTCCCTTGTGGATGAAAGGATACGCTACACAGTTAAATATGCCTATGAAAACTCTCCCTTCTACATGAAGTGGTTCGATGAAAACCATGTGAATCCACAGGATGTGAGGGAGCACGAGGATTTAAGGGAACTGCCCATAATATCGGGTAAAACCGTCAGGGAGAACCAACCCCCTGAAACAGATGGTTTCAAATTCAAATCCACTGACTGGAAGGATGTATTCACCATCCACGAGACCAGTGGAACCAGCGGAACACCAAAATCTTTTTTTCTAACGTGGGATGATTGGAACCGTTATGCAGAGAAATACGCCCGTGCATTCGTTTCCCAGAACTTCACGTCTGGAGACAGGGTTGTTGTATGTGCTTCCTATGGAATGAATGTAGGAGCCAACACCATGACCCTTGCAGCCCAGAAGATAGGCATGACAATAATACCTGAGGGAAAATGCACCTTTCCAGTGCGTATAATGAAGAACTATGAGCCCACAGGAATAGTTGCCAGTGTGTTCAAGTTCCTGAGACTCGCAAGCCGAATGGAAGCAGAAGGCATAGATCCACAAGAATCAAGTATAAAAAGACTTATAGCTGGTGGTGAAAGCTTTTCAGAAGAGTCACGTGCCTATGTTGAGGAAATATGGGACGTCCCTGTCTACAACACCTACGGCAGTACGGAGGGAACCATGTGTGGTGAGTGCAGTGAAAAGGCAGGTCTCCACGTGCCTGAAGACCTTGTACACCTGGACGTCTATGATCCACAGCTTGAAAACTTCGTTGATGATGGGGACTGCGGCAGAATCGTACTCACAACCCTCTTGCCTCCTGGAGCAAAAACTGGAAACCTTCTTTTGAACTACGACACAGGTGACACAACTGTGGTTGTGACCAGAGAGAAATGTGACTGTGGCAGGACGCACATGCGTATTTTGAACCCGCAGAGGGAAGCTGAAACAGTCTGGGTCATGGGTTCACCATTCAACAGGGTTGATGTGGAGCAGGGAGTCTTTCAGCGGGACAATATGGAGTATTTAACAGGGGAGTACGAGGCCTTTGTCTATGGGGATGAGGAGGAGGTCACCATGCGGGTGAGTATGGAGTGCAGGGACCCTGCAAGCTGCGACAGGGACATGATCCAGGACAAATTCCTGAAATCCTTCCTCAAATACAAGCCTGCCCTACATGAGGCACATGCTGATGGAAGCTTCAACATCATCTTCAACTTCACGTCACAGGAAGGCCTTGAATTTTACAATGTAAGGGGAAGACCTAAACGTTTGGTTGACCGTCGCTGAAAGATTATGGAAGGAAAGTTATGGGTTCTGAAATACTAAATGGGTGACCAAGAATTACTCGGAAATCATAGAAGTTTTTGCCTTGCAAAATACCTCTGAAGATGGTCAATAATTGAATATTCAAAAAAATGGAGAGTTTTTGACTTCTTTAGCGTTTATTTTAAGAATTACAATTAATCATTTCTCCAATTTCTTCTTTTTTCTTCCAGTCTTTGTCTGTTATGTGTATTGGCACGGATACAACTGTTTCTCCACATTTCACTTCGTCAGTCAAGTTACCATCATCTTTCCTTGAAGAGAGCTACAAAAGTTATCAGGGTAATGTTGATTTAATGGTTTAAGTGGAGCTGGTACGGAGGAATTGTTATCATAGATAGCATATGGATCATAGTGATTTTCTATGTTTTGTCATTATCTTTTTTATACTAGGAGATTGAAACATAGATAGCATAGGGATCATAGTGATTTTCTATGCTTTTCAATTAGTGAGGGTGGAACTTATGAATCCATTTAGGAAGAGAACAGGGATATTTCCTTCATATTTTACAGGTAGGGCGGATGAATTAAATCAATTGAGGGAAATTTACGAATCTACAAAGGAAGGCGCTGCAGGACATATAATCATTTATGGCCCTAAGGGAATTGGAAAAACATGTTTACTAATAAAATTTGAAAAAGAATTGAATGACATTGATGAGGTTTATCCTGTACGTATTCCTCTTGTAGAAGGTAATTTTGATGATATTTATAGTTTAATTGTAGATAAATGTGCTGATGCTCTTGGAATCAGTGAAGGACATTTTTGGGATAATATTAATTCGTTAGGTGTTAGTCTTCCAGGAATAGGATTTAATGTATCACGAGAAAGGCCTGCTACAAGTCCTTCTATAGCCCTCGAAAAAATATTAAAATCTATTTATGAAGAACTTGAGGGTGATAACCCAGTATTGATCCTTTTATTTGATGATCTCCAAAGGATAATCTCGGATACGGGCCCCCATAAGGTTTTAAGTATCTTACAAAATGCTTTACAGGAACTTAATTTAAAAGAAATGAACATCATGTTCGTTGCAACAGGTGCACATGACATATTCTCACAAATCCAGGATCATTTGGACTCTGCTGTGAGAATATTTGAACCGTACGAACTTAAATCATTGTCTTTAAACGAATTAAGGGATGCTATAGTTATACCTAGCCAAGAAGAAGGAGTTGAATTCACTGAGGAAGTTATAAATTTAATATATGAATTATCTGAAGGAATTCCCTATTACATGCAAGTTATGGCATATAACTGTTTTTCGGATGCTGCTGATGGTAAAGTTGGAATTAAGGAATTTAAAAAGTCATTTTCACGATCTTTAAGCTTGCTTGCTCAAAGGGAATTCAGAGGAATGTACGAAAAAGCTACGAACGAAGAAAGGAAAATATTGGGCTTAATGGCTGAAAGCGATAAAGAGTTTTTATCATATAAAGAGATTAAAACGGGTTTAAATTTAACTTCAGAGCCTTCATATTGGTTAAAAGCGATGTTAGAAAAGAATTTAATTGTTAAACCATTTAGAGGAAAATATAAACTCAGAGATAGAATATTCAGGGAGTATTTAAGAACTTTATAACCTTAAAGGAAGGAATATGGAGTATGATATGGAAAGTGGGGAAAATAAGGTAGTTTTTTAAATCTTATTCAAGAAATTCAAAGATAAATTTTCATTCCATAAAAATGAGATAGAACATTCTATAAATTTCAGAAATAATAAAAAAAATGATAATTCAGGAGATAAACTCATGCTCAACGCTGAAACTTACGTCACAACTGGAAAAGGAATTGATGGAAGGATAAGAACAAAATACGAGGATTTTTACGTTGAAGAAATACCTGAAAGCCTTCCAAGCGGTACAGGACCAAACACATGGCTATTCATAGACAAGATAGGCAGAAACACTCTGGATGTTGTTCTGGATATTGCAAGGGAGCTTCACATTAACCGTAAGAGAACAGGGTTTGCAGGTATGAAGGATAAAGCAGCCCATACAAGGCAGTGGCTTTGTGTGAGCAACGTGGAACCTGAAGAACTCCAGAACCTTGAAGAAAAATTAAGGGGAGTTAAGATACTTAAGGTAATCCCAAACGAGAAGAAGTTAAGGATAGGGCAGCTTATTGGAAACAAGTTCAGAATTCTCATAAGGGAAACAGAGGATCCAGATGCAGATGCCCAGACAGCAAGGGAGATATTATCTAAGCTCAGCCTTAAGGGTGTTCCCAATTACTACGGCTGGCAGAGATTCGGTAAAAACCGTCCCAACACCCACAAGGTTGGAATGGCCTTGGTTCACAACGACATCAAGGGCGCTGTGGATGCTTACATAGGAAACCCCTACCCTGAGGAGGCAGAGCATATCAAAGTTCCAAGGGCACTTTACGATGAAGGAAAGTTCCAGGAGGCCTACGAGAGCATGCCTGCAGGTATGAGGTATGAAAAGATGATGCTCAGGGAGCTCATGAAACAGGGAAGGAAAAGGGGTGAATTCGATGAAAAGGCCTATAAAATAGCACTTGAAAGCCTTCCAAAACCTCTTAAAAGAATGTTCGTACATGCATATCAATCATATCTCTTCAACAAGGCGGTGAGTGAAAGGGCAAAACTTGGAATCGATCGATACGTTGAAGGAGACATAATAATAGACAACGAGGAACATATAGTCCATGAAATTGATCCAGAAACCATAGCTGATGATATAAAGGAGTTCCGGGTTCATCCAACCTCTCCCCTCTACGGTACCAAGGTGCCCCTGGCAGGTGGCGAACTGGGTGAGATGGAAGAGAGGGTGCTCCATGATGAGGGAATCACCAGGGAAGATTTTGAATGCCCGAAAACGCCCCGACTTGGAAGTCATGGACTGCGCAGGGCAATGAGATTCAA
>ENA-UOOE01000149-UOOE01000149.1-fermentation-metagenome-genome-assembly--contig:-NODE-149-length-72211-cov-4.509479_pt1 | contig 72211 bp, 69 predicted proteins | sample MGYA00245776_ERZ724021 | MGnify/ENA primary metagenome ERZ724021 (study PRJEB28704, sample SAMN03018321) | fermentation metagenome | biome: anthropogenic terrestrial biome; feature: soil; material... | reverse complement strand
TACTCCGTGGCCGACATAATCCCGTACCACCGAGTAACCGCGAGCTTCGGCATACCGCTGAACTGCACTGCCAATATCGCCAAGCCTTGCGCCGGCGACAGCAGCGTGGATTCCTTCAAAAAGGCTTTCTTTCGTCGTATCCATCAGACGCTGCGCTTCCGGGCTGACCTTCCCGCAGGGGAAAGTGAAGGCATTATCGCCTACAAAGCCCTCATAGGTCGCGCCGACATCAATACTGACGATATCGCCTTCCCGCAGGATATGACTTTTGCTTGGTATGCCATGGATGACTACATTGTTTACGGAAACGCACGCGCTGGCCGGATAGCCACCATACCCGAGGAACGTTGGTATTGCACCCTGTCCCTCAATGTAGCGGCGTGCTACACGGTCGATTTCCCATGTGGAAACACCTGGCTCAACCGCAGCTCCGGCCTTTTTCAGCGCGATAGCAGCAATTTTTCCCGCTTCCCGCATGATCTTTAACTCTCTGGATGTTTTCAGGACAATCATAGATCACGCCTCGATTGCATTCATAATCTGCTTCTGTGTAGCGGGGATATTGTTTGTGCCATGGACTACACGGAGCTTTCCCTGCTTCTTATAAAATGTAACTAGGGGCTCTGTTTGTTCATGGTAAACTTTAAGCCGTTCCTTTACGGTTTCCGGGCAGTCGTCCTTGCGCTGAACAAGGGTGCCGCCGCAGACGTCGCAGATACCTTCAACTTTAGGAGGCTTTGTGTCAACATTGTAGGTTGCGCCGCACTTGCTGCAGACACGGCGGCCGGACAAACGCTTCAGAATGACGGGCTCTTCGACTTCAATGTCGAGGGCGCAGTCAATCCGGACCATTTTATCCAGCGCCTCGGCTTGAGGAATGGTGCGCGGGAAGCCGTCCAGGATGAAGCCTTTCTGGCAGTCGGAACGCGTAAGGCGCTCGCGGACGATACCAATGACAACTTCATCGGGAACAAGTTTTCCGGCGTTGGCAAAAGCTTTTGCCTTCTGCCCCATCTCAGTGCCGCTTTTCATCGCTTCACGAATCATATCGCCTGTGGAAATAGTTGGAATATTTAAGTCTTTGGAAAGAATGGCCCCGTGTGTGCCTTTGCCTACACCTGGGGCTCCCAGTAAAATAAGGTTCATTCTCATTACACTCCTTCTCAGTCAAGGAATCCCTTGTAATGTCTCATAATCAGCTGAGACTGAAGCTGCTGCACTGTTTCCAGCGCAACGCCCGCAAGAACCAGTAGGGACGTTCCGTCAATGGAAAGGTTTCTCATTCCGGTTGAAGCCCCAAAAATAATTGGCATCAGGGCAATAAACGCGAGGAACAATGATCCAATGAACGTCACTTTGGAAAGAATCTTCATAATGTAGTCAGAAGTTGGTTTGCCAGGACGGATGCCCGGAATGGTACCATTGTTCTGACGTAGATTATTGGCCATCTCAATCGGATTATACTGAATTGTCATATAGAAATAGGCAAACAGGATAATCAGCAGGAAATAGAGAATTGCATAAATCCAGCCCGTTGAAGAGAAAGCATCAAAGAAGCTTTTCCAGAAACCGCTTGTCGGGGCATTTTTACCCATCAGGAAATAAATCGTCTGTGGAAGAATGAGAATGGAGCTTGCAAAAATGATTGGCATAACGCCGGAAAGACCAACTTTAATTGGGATATAGCTACTCTGGCCTCCATACAGTTTGCGACCAACCATCCGCTTTGCATATTGGATCGGAATTCGGCGTTCGGAATCGTACATAAAAACAATTATCCACATCATCAGCAGGAACAGAACCACAAACAGCGGAACAAGGAAATAATACTTGCCATAGCTGGAGGGGTCCTGATTGGCTGCCTGCCAGAACATTCCAAGTGTATTAAACACATGCGGCATTCTGGAGACAATGCCGGCAAACAGGATAATAGAAACACCATTCCCAACACCGTGCTGGTTAATTTGCTCAGCAAGCCACATAATCAGCGCAGCACCGGCTGTAAAGGTGAGGATAATGACGAATGCCGTAAAGACACCCGTGCCCCCACTCTTATACTTGACGATATCCACGCCATTATAGGAACTGTTGTGAAGATAAAAATAATAGAAAACCGCCTGGAGAACTGCAAGGCCAATGGCAGTATAACGTGTAATAGCCCCCAGCTTTTTGCGGCCTGCCTCTCCTTCTTTTGCCATGCGCTCAAGGGCAGGGATAGCAACCGTCAACAGTTCAATAATAATAGAGCTATTGATATACGGCGTAACACTCATTGCAAACAGGGTTGCCTGTGCAAAAGCGCCACCGGAGAGGGTATCCAGGTAGCTCAGTGCCGTTCCTGCAGTTGCGGCCTCAGTCATGACACCTTTAAGAGCTGTCGTGTTGAGGAATGGAACAGGGATGGCGGCACCAAATCGGAAAATGACGATAATAAACAGGGTAAACAGTATCTTCTTGCGAAGATCGGGCGTAGCCCAGGCGTTCTTGATTGTTTTGAACAAATCAGATCACCTCTGTCTTCCCACCGACTGCTTCAATCTTCTCTTTGGCGGATGCAGAAAATGCGTTTGCTTTCACCGTTAGTTTCTTCGTCAGTTTGCCGTCGCCGAGGATTTTTACACCCCCATTGCAAGCATCTGCAAGACCAGCTTTGGAAAGGGCTTCTGCATCGACTTCAGCTCCGTCCTCAAATTTTTCAAGCAAACCAACATTTACGGTTTCATAAACTTTTGCAAATTTATTGACGAAGCCACGTTTTGGAAGGCGTCTCTGCAAAGGCATCTGGCCGCCTTCAAAGCCGGGGCGAATTGAACCGCCGGACCTTGCCTTCTGGCCCTTGCTGCCTTTGCCTGCAGTCTTCCCCTGGCCGGAACCGATTCCCCTGCCGATCCGCTTGGTTTCTTTCCTTGCGCCGGGAACCGCTGTCAGATCGTTCAACTTCATGAATTCACACCTCCCTTACTTATGCATTGCTTACCTTGATGAGGTGGATAATCTTGGCCACCTTGCCTTTGGTCTGTGCATTGTCCGGCTGAACCGACGAATCGCCGATCTTTGTAAGGCCAAGAGCATGGGCGGTTGCAATCTGGTCTTTCTTTGCGCCGATCAGGCTTTTGAACAGCGTAATTTTCAGTTCTGCCATATTGCTCTGCCCTCCTTCAAGCAAATAATTCCTTGACTTCTTTGCCGCGAGTCTGGGCTACCTGCTGTGCACTGCGCAGTTTGGAAAGGCCCTCCATCGTGGCACGGACAACATTACATGGATTGTTGGAGCGAAGGGCCTTGGTACGGACGTCGTGAACTCCCACAGCTTCCATGACCGCACGCACCGGGCCTCCGGCAATCACGCCGGTGCCAGGAGCAGCAGGTTTCATCAAAACCCTGCCGGCACCGTATTTTCCGATAATCTCGTGGGGGATTGTAGTACCGCGCAGAGAAACTTTGAAAAGGTTTTTCTTTGCATCTTCAATCCCTTTGCGAATGGCGTCTGGAACTTCTCCGGCTTTCCCAATACCAAAACCGACTAAGCCGTTACTGTCGCCTACGACGACAAGTGCCGCGAACTTAAAGATACGGCCGCCTTTAACCGTTTTGGATACACGGTTAATGGCAACAACGTGCTCCTTAAGCTCCATTCCTGAAGCGTCAATTCTAGCCAAAAGTTCTTCCCCCTCCTTTTAGAATTTGAGGCCGCCCTTACGGGCGCCTTCGGCCAGTTCCTGAACGCGGCCATGATAAATATACCCGCCGCGGTCGAAAACGACCTGCTGAATTCCCTTTTCTGCTGCACGCTTTGCGATCATCTCGCCAACCTTGCGTGCACCTTCTTTGTTTCCGCCGTTGCCGGCAAACTCCTTATCCAGCGAAGAAGCCGCCGTGAGCGTCACGCCCTTTTCATCATCGATGATCTGCGCGTAAATGTTCTTGGCAGAGCGAAAAACATCCAGACGTGGGCACGCTGCGGTGCCTGTGATTTTGCCGCGCACTCTGGTGTGGCGGTGCAGTCTGGCCTTGTTTGAATCGGCCTTGTTCACCATTGCGATTCACTCCTTACTTCTTGGCGGTCTTGCCGGCCTTGCCTTCCTTGCGGCGGATATGTTCGTAAGAATACTTGATGCCCTTGCCCTTGTAGGGTTCCGGCGGACGTTTCTCACGGATCTCCGACGCAAACTGGCCGACCTGCTGTTTATCCGCGCCATGCACGACAATCTTGTTTGCCGTGGGGCACTCGATGGTAATGCCATCCACTTCAGGGATGGTAACCTGATGGGAAAATCCAAGATTCATTACGAGGTTCTTGCCCTGTTTCTGAGCACGGTAACCAACACCGTTGACTTGGAGCTCTTTCTGAAAGCCCTTTGTCACACCGATGACCATATTGTTGATCAGGGAACGGGTTGTGCCGTGAAGGGCTTTGCTTTCATTCTCGTCGTTGGGGCGGCCCACATGGACCTGCGTGCCCTCCACCTGAACGGTGATGCCCGGGTGGATTTTCTGTTTCAGGGTACCCTGGGGTCCCTTCACAGTAACAACGCTGCCGTCAACCGAAACGGTGACGCCGGCGGGAATATTTACGGGTTTTCTTCCAATTCGCGACATTTCTGCACCCCCTCTTTTTACCAGATGAACGCAAGAACTTCGCCGCCCACGTTCTCCTTGCGGGCCTCACGGTCCGTCATGATACCCTTGGAAGTGGAAACGATGGCAATGCCAAGTCCTTTCATCACTTTAGGCATTTCCGCTGCATTGCGGTAAATGCGAAGGCCTGGCTTTGAAACCCTCTCAAGGCCGTTAATGGCAGAAGCCTTACCTTCGCCGTATTTCAAAGTCACTTTGATGATGCCCTGCTTGCCGTCATCCGTCACCGTAAAATTCTTAATGTAGCCCTCGTCCAGAAGAATCTGCACAATGGCCTTCTTCATGTTAGAGGAGGGAATTTCAACGGTTTCGTGCTTGGCATTGCTCGCGTTGCGAATGCGGGTAAGCAGATCGGCAATCGTGTCTGTGATTTGCATGCCGTTACCTCCTTTGCTAAGCCTTTACCAGCTTGCCTTTTTCACACCGGGGATCTCGCCTTTGTAGGCAAGATTACGGAAACAGATACGGCAGACGCCGAATTTGCGGAGGTAACCATGCGGCCTGCCGCAGATTTTGCATCTGTTATAAGCACGCGTCGAATACTTCGCCGGGCGGCTCTGCCTGACTTTCATTGAAGTTTTGGCCACAGTCCAATGACCTCCTTATTTTGCAAACGGGGCACCCATCAGCCGAAGCAGCTCGCGGGATTCCTCGTCAGTTTTTGCTGTTGTCACAAAGCAGATATCCATACCGCGGACCTTATCGACTTTGTCGTAATCAATCTCAGGGAAGATAAGCTGCTCTTTGACACCCATGTTGTAATTGCCGCGTCCGTCGAATGAGTTCGGGTTAATGCCGCGGAAATCGCGCACCCTCGGGAGCGCCACATTAAAGAGACGATCCATAAACTCATACATCCGGTCTCCGCGTAACGTTACCTTTGCGCCGATTTTCATGCCGGCACGGATTTTAAAGTTTGCAACGGACTTTTTAGCGGTGCAAATCATGGGATGCTGGCCTGTGATGGCGGAAAGGTCGCTTACGACCGCGTCAATTACCTTGGAATTCTCCTTGGCGTCGCCCGCTCCTACATTGATGACAATTTTCTCAAACTTCGGGATCTGCATAACACTCTTATAAGAAAATTTTTTCATCATGGCCGGGGCGGCTTCCTTCTGATAATACTCTTTCAGTCTTGCTATCATGTTACCCCTCCTCACAGCGCTTCGCCGCATTTTTTGCAGATGCGTTGCTTCGTGCCGTCTTCAAAGGACTTGTGGCCGACACGGGTTGGCTTGCCGCAGTGTGGGCAGACAATCTGGACTTTGCAGGCGTACATGGCGCCTTCCGCCTTGACAATGCCGCCCTCGTCGCCGGCTTTGCGGGGCTTTACATGCTTAGAGACAACATTGATTTTCTCAACAATAACTTTGCCTTCTTTTGGGCTGACCTGAAGAACTTTGCCCTTTTTGCCGCGGTCTTTCCCGCTGAGGACAACAACGGTGTCTCCGGTCTTTACATGAACTTTATTCTTCATCACAGAGCACCTCCTCACAGTACTTCCGGGGCAAGGCTCAGGATTTTGACGTAGTTCCTGTCGCGCAGTTCACGGGCCACTGGCCCAAAAATACGCGTGCCTCTCGGGTTTTTATCGTCGCCGATCAGGACAGCCGCATTCTCATCGAAGCGGATATAGGTCCCGTCGCTGCGCCGAACGCCTGAGCAGGTGCGCACTACAACTGCCTTCACAACGTCGCCTTTTTTCACAGTGCCGCCCGGCGTCGCTTTTTTGACTGAGGCGACAATTACATCGCCAATATTAGCATACCTTCTGCCCGTGCCGCCCAGGACGCGGATGCACATCAGCTGCTTCGCGCCGGTGTTGTCGGCAACGTTCAGGGTAGTCTGCTGTTGAATCACGGTGCGTTCCTCCTTTGCACGGGGCCAGCTATTTGGCCTTCTCGATTATTTTGATAAGGCGCCATCTTTTATCCTTGCTCAGGGGACGGGTTTCCATCACACGCACACGATCACCGATCGAGCACTCGTTATTTTCGTCATGTGCCTTGAGCTTTGCGGTACGTTTGATAACCTTTTTGTAGATCGGGTGCTTCACACTGTTCTCGACAGCAACAACAATGGTCTTGTCCATCTTGTTGCTGACGACCTTACCGACCTCAGTTTTTCTGATGTTCCTGTCGCTCACGGTGTATCCTCCCTTCCCTTACTCATTGGCGCTGTTTTTCAGCTCATTTTCACGCAAAACCGTCTTAATGCGGGCAATGTCTCTCTTAACGGCCTGAATGCGCATGGGGTTGTCGAGCTGATTGATGGTAAGTTGGAAGCGGAGGTTGAAGAGCTCGGCCTTCAAATCCTTCAGCTTGCTTTCCAGTTCTTCTGTGCTCAATTCTCTGACTTCTGAGGCCTTCATGACTGCTCACCACCCGTTTCTTCCTTGGTAACAATTTTGCACTTGATCGGCAGCTTGCTGGCTGCAAGGCGGAGCGCTTCCCGCGCATCAGCTTCCGGAATACCGGCCATTTCAAACATCACACGGCCGGGCTTTACAACGGCAACCCAGTACTCAGGGGCACCTTTTCCGGAGCCCATGCGGACTTCGGCCGGCTTTTTCGTAACAGGCTTATCCGGAAAAATCTTGATCCAGACCTGCCCGAATCTTTTGGTGTAGCGTGTCATCGCAACACGTGCAGCCTCGATCTGGTTGGCGGTAATCCATGCCGGTTCCAGCGCCTGAAGGCCGTACTCGCCATAATCCACGATATTGCCGCGCGTACATTTGCCTTTCATGCGTCCGCGCTGCACTTTGCGGTATTTCACGCGTTTTGGCATCAGCATTACTGTTTGACGCCTCCTTCTCTACGGGGCAACTGTTGCTGTTTATGGTTATCCTGAAGAACTTCGCCGCGGTAAATCCATACTTTTACGCCGATACGGCCGTAAGTAGTGGCAGCCTCAGCAAATCCGTAATCAATGTCGGCACGGATGGTCTGAAGTGGAATCGTCCCATCATGATACTGTTCACGGCGTGCAATCTCAGCACCGCCCAGACGGCCGGAAACCTGCGTTTTAATTCCTTTTGCACCCATTCTCATAGCGCGCCCAATGCACATTTTCATTGCACGGCGGAAAGAAATACGCTTTTCAAGTTGCTGTGCAATATTTTCGGCAACAAGCTGCGCGTTCAGGTCAGGGGTCTTGACTTCGATGATATTAATGGTTACCGGCTTGCCGAGTAATTTCTCGCACTGATGGCGGAGCTTTTCAATCTCGGAGCCGCCTTTGCCGATTACGATGCCCGGTTTCGCACAGTGGATGTGGATCCGTACCTTTGAAGCATCGCGTTCAATTTCAATCTTTGGAACACCAGCCGACGCAAGCTGCTTTAAAAGCATCCTGCGAAGCTTATAGTCTGCGACAAGCGTATCGCCAATATCTTTATTCTTCACAAACCAGCGGGAGTCCCAATCTTTGATAACACCCACGCGGAAGCCGTGTGGATTGACTTTCTGGCCCATAATTTACCTCCTCTTCCCTTATTCTTTTTCCTTCAGCACCATGGTCACGTGCGAAGTCCTCTTCAGAATATGGAACGCGCGGCCCTGGGCTCTTGGACGGATGCGCTTGAGGATCGGACCAGGGGTCACGAAGCACTGCGCAACGTAAAGATTTGAAGAGTTCATGCCTTTATTGTTTTCGGCGTTGGCAACCGCCGACTTCAGCAGTTTTGCAACTGGTTCGCTTGCGGCCTTCGGGGTGTTTTTCAGGATGGCCATTGCCTCGGTGGCCGGTTTATTGCGGATCAGGTCAAGCACGATTTCAACTTTCCGGGGGGAGATACGGGTGTAATTCAGGTACGCCCTTGCTTCCATGCTCTCTTCCATGCAATACACTCCTTTCAGCCGTTATTTGTTCCCGGCGGGTGCAGGACTACTCGCTGCGGGAGCAGGGGCAGGGGTGCTGGCACCGGCAGACGGCGTTTCCCCTGCAAGTTCCGTCGTCTTGGAGCCGTTATGCCCGCGGAAAGTCCTGGTAGGGGCAAATTCGCCGAGTTTGTGGCCCACCATGTCCTCAGTGATATAAACGGGAACATGCTTACGGCCATCGTGAACCGCAATGGTATGACCGACAAAATCAGGGAAAATCACGGAAGACCTGCTCCAGGTCTTTACAATCTTTTTCTCGCCGGTTTTGTTCATTTCCTGGATCCTTTTCAGCAACTCAGGCTGAACATAGGGCCCTTTCTTGATACTTCTGCTCATAATCTCTCTGCAAGCTCCTTTCCGCACACATTATTTGCCATTCCGGCGCTTGACGATAAAGCGGTCGGAATGGTTGTGGTGCGAACGCGTCTTGTAACCCAAAGCCGGTTTGCCCCACGGAGTAACCGGCCCCGGACGGCCAATTGGCGCTTTGCCTTCGCCGCCGCCGTGCGGATGGTCGTTCGGGTTCATAGCAGAACCGCGGACGGTCGGCCGCCAGCCCATGTGGCGCTTGCGACCCGCCTTGCCGATCTTCATGTTCTCATGGTCGATATTGCTGACCTGGCCAATCGTCGCCATGCACGCAATCGGAACATTGCGGAGCTCTCCAGAAGGAAGGCGGAGCAGCGCAAGGCCGTTTTCCTTTGCCATAAGTTGGGCCATAATGCCGGCTGCGCGGGCCAACTGAGCACCCTTGCCCGGGTAAAGCTCAACATTGTGGACAAACGTGCCAATCGGAATATTCTCCAGCGGAAGTGCATTGCCGGGCTTAATATCAGCAGACGTGCCTGATACGACTTTGTCGCCGACCTTAAGGCCTTCCGGGGCTACAATGTAACTCTTGTCACCATCCTCATACTGAACAAGGGCAATAAAAGCAGTACGATTTGGGTCGTACTCAATGCTGAGGACGGTTGCAGGTGCGTCAAACTTGCGGCGCTTGAAATCAATTACACGGTATTTTTTACGGTTGCCTCCGCCGCGGTGGCGGACAGTAATACGGCCGTAGCTATTGCGGCCGGAGTGCTTCTTTTTGGTGTCAAGAAGACTCTTTTCCGGCTCTTTCTTCGTCAGTGCACTGTAGTCCATAACAGACATATTGCGCCGCGAAGCTGAAGTCGGCTTAAAATTAATGGTTGGCATTTTTCACACTCCTCATGACGGCTTTGCGGGGACTGCCGGCCCCCATCCATGCCTCCGCAGAAAACGGAGATTACATCATGTCATATCTTCAAAGAATTCGATTGCCTTGCTGTCCGGCTTCAGGGTAACGGTAGCCTTTTTCCAGGAACGGGTATAACCCTGGGTTCTGCCCTGGCGGCGGAGATGGCCGCGCACATGCAGGGTAGTCACCTTGCTGACCTTGACGCCGAAAAGCTCTTCACAGGCTCTTGCAATGTCAATTTTTGTTGCGTCTGGCGCAACTTCAAAGACATACTTCTTGTTGCCGATACCGGCCATGCACTTTTCAGTGAGGATCGGACGGACAATAATATCCTGCGCTGCCATTTAAGCGTACACCTCCTCAATGCGGGAGACGACGTCCTTAACGACGATAAACTTGTCGGCATTCAGGATGTCGTAGACGTTCAGAGTGTTGACGAGGGTGGTCTTTACGCCCGGGATATTTGCTGCGGAAGCAATCACCTTTTCGTCCGCTTCGGGCAGGACAATCAGGGCTTTTTTCTCAGAGCCGAGCGCTTTCAGCATTGCAGCGATATCCTTCGTCTTGTAATCATCCATCGCAATTTTGTCAATTACAACGATTTCATTGTCCGCAACTTTACTGGAAAGGGCGGACTTCATGGCAAGGCGCTTTACCTTCTTGTTAAGCGTCATATGGTAATCGCGCGGCTTTGGGGCAAAAACGATACCGCCGTGCCTCCACTGCGGAGCGCGGATGGAGCCCTGCCTTGCATGGCCGGTGCCCTTCTGCTTCCACGGCTTTCTGCCGCCGCCGGAAACCTCCGCACGGGTCAGCGCAGACTGTGTGCCCTGGCGCTGGTTTGCAAGATACGCAATCACTGCGTCGTGCATTGCCGGCTTGTTCGGCTCAATTCCAAATACGGCGTCGGAAAGGCTGATCTTCTCAATTTCCTTGCCTGCCATATCAAGTACTGCTACTGTAGGCATTGCTGTTCCTCCTTCCCTCACGCCTTGGCAGCTTTCACGCTGTCACGGATGACTACGATGCCGCCGTTTGGGCCGGGAACCGCGCCCCTGATGGCGATCAGGTTGTTTTCAACATCTACTTTGGCAACGGTAAGGTTCTGAACCGTAACCCGCTCGGCGCCCAGGTGACCAGCCATTTTCATGCCCGGAAAAACTCTGGACGGATCCGAGTTTGCACCGTTGGAGCCGCCATGGCGGGCAACAGGGCCTGTGCCGTGGGATTCCTTGAGGCGCTGGAAGTTCCAGCGCTTAATTACGCCGGCGTAGCCTTTGCCTTTGCTGATGGCTGTAACATCCACACGGTCACCCGCTGCAAAGACATCTGCCTTAACAATGTCGCCGACCTTATAGGTTTCCTGGCTGTCGAAGCGAAATTCATGCAGAGTTTTCTTCGGAGCTGTGCCGCCCTTCTCAAAATGGCCCTTGAGCGGCTTTGTAAGTCTCTCCGGCTTTACATCGCCAAAGCCAAACTGCACACCCGAATAACCGTCATTTTCGACTGTCTTTTTCTGTGTCACTGCACAGGGGCCAGCCTCAATCACCGTCACGGGGATGACTGTGCCTTTTTCATCGAAGATCTGCGTCATGCCGACCTTCTTGCCGATAATGCCTTTCTTCATGACAAACCTCCTTGCAGGTTATTGGTTGGCTTTCACCAACATGACCCCAGCCGCTCGGTTGGTTGATGTCAGAGTTTAATCTCGACTTCAACGCCTGCGGGGAGCTCCAGGCCCATGAGGGACTCAACGGTCTTGTTCGAGGGCCTGAGGATATCAATCAGTCTCTTGTGGGTTCTAATCTCAAACTGTTCACGGCTGTCCTTGTACTTGTGGACGGCGCGCAGAATCGTGATGATCTGCTTTTCCGTCGGAAGCGGAACAGGCCCGGAAACCCTTGCGCCTGTGCGCTTTGCGGTCTGCACGATCTTCTCGGCCGACTGATCGACCAGCTGATGATCATACCCTTTGATTCTGATCCTGATTTTTTCCTTGACTGCCACTTTGGATCGCCTCCTTATTGTAGTTGGCGGGCGACGCTTCCTTAAATCTGGAACACCGTGCCGGGTGTTTCTTTCCCCGGCAAGAAAAAACCGGATTTCCTTGCAACCTGAAAATCCGGGTAGATTCAAAAGCGCCTGAACACAGCACGGTACAGCTCTCAAAATCAAAAGTTGTCCTGCACATGCACTCAAAATATTTGCCGCCCGGTTTAAAATCGGACATACTCCACGGAAATAACCGGCAATAAATGCCGCAACCTCCCGCTTCAACGCATATCTGTCGCAGTCGTACTTCGTTACTATAGCACAAGCGGCGGCTAATTGCAACGGTTTTTTCTGATTTCTTCGGCTTTTTTTAATTTTTCTCCGGCGGCCTCCACCGGGCAACTATCCGAGCTGTTTCAGCAAGGGAAAAGCCGAATTCTCCCCGACAATCCATTTTTTATCTCTCTAAGCTGCTTTTTGATTTTGGGGCAAAACTTTTTGGCTGTCTTACCATTTACGGAAAAAGGCCGCACGCCGTTTCTTTTTGTTTTCTTTTTTTATGCAGAGGGAAAGAAGGTTAACCGCCAAATTCCGTAAGTGCAAGGCCCTTATTATGCTCAAGGGCCCAACGAATGCTCCATTCGCTGCAAAAAAGGAGAAGATAATTATTTTTGAAGTCCTGCACAAGCCTCGTATCAGAAGTCAAGTCCAGATTTTTTACATTGAGGTTTCCGGTATTCGTAACCCAGCGGATTTCATCGTTCGGCAATGTCGTCATACGGATTTCCACATTATATTCATTTTTCAGGCGGTACTCCAGCACTTCAAACTGGAGCACCCCCACGGCGCCGACAATAACCTCCTCCAGCCCGGAGTCCGGTTCATGGAAAATCTGGATTGCACCTTCCTGCGCAATCTGTGTCATGCCTTTTACAAACTGCTTACGTTTCATGGTATCCACCTGCTCCACACGGGCAAAATGTTCCGGTGCAAAGGTCGGGATACCTGCAAAGCGAAACGGTTTATCGGCGGAGCAGAGCGTATCGCCAATTGAGAAGATACCGGGATCAAAAAGGCCGATAATATCGCCCGCATAGGCCTCTTCCACAATCTCACGGTTCTGCGCCATCAGGTGCTGCGGCTGAGCCAGCTTTACCTTACGACCGCCTTGTATATGGTAGACTTCCATGCCCTTTTCAAATTTACCGGAGCAAATGCGGATAAACGCAATGCGGTCCCGGTGTGCCTTGTTCATATTTGCCTGGATTTTGAATACAAACGCCGAGAAATCCGAACTGAACGGGCTGATAAGGCCCCGGTCGGATTCACGCGGCAGAGGAGGCGTTGTCATACGCAGAAATTCTTTTAAGAATGGCTCTACACCAAAGTTTGTCAGCGCCGAACCAAAGAACACCGGCGAAAGCTTCCCTGCCCGGACAGCATCCATGTCTAGCTGGTCTCCTGCACCGTCAAGCAGCGCGACATCTCCCGCAAGGTGCTCCGCGAATTCGCTGCCAATCAGCTCCCTTGTCTCCGGACTATCAAGAGAAACGGCAGTTGACCGGACCTGCTTCGACTCAAAAACCGCATCGCTGTTTGCATGGAAAACAAGTACTTTCTTTGTCTGCCGGTCATAAACGCCCTTAAATTCTTTGCCGGAGCCAATCGGCCAGTTTATCGGGCAGGTATGGATGCCAAGCAAGTTTTCAATTTCCTCCATCAGGTCGAACGGGTCGCGCGCATCGCGGTCCATCTTGTTGATAAAAGTAAAGATTGGGATATGGCGCAGGGTGCAGACCTTAAAGAGCTTGCGTGTCTGGCGTTCGACACCTTTTGCGGCATCCAGGACCATTACGGCGGAATCTGCCGCCATCAGCGTGCGGTAGGTATCCTCCGAAAAATCTTCATGGCCTGGCGTGTCCAGGATATTGATGCAGTAGCCGCCGTAGTTAAACTGCATCACCGACGAAGTGACGGAAATTCCTCTCTTCTTTTCAATATCCATCCAATCGGAAACGGCGTGGCGCTGCGCCTTTTTCCCTTTAACTGAACCCGCGAGCGCAATCGCACCGCCATAGAGCAGCAGTTTTTCGGTCAGCGTTGTCTTGCCTGCATCCGGATGCGAAATAATTGCGAACGTCCTTCTTCTTTCGATTTCGCTGCGCGTGTCTGACATCAATCGTTCCTCCCGCCGTATTTTCCTTTTGCGGAACTGCCTCCCGCTTTTCTGTAGAAAGCTATAACTGATATATTCTAAAACTTTTTCCCTGAATAATCAACCTGACACCTTTCTTTTTACAGGAAAGCCAGGACGGATTGAAAATCAGGCGTCCCTAAACCGCATTTTCGCCGCGTCGTAAGCCGCCTTGGTGCGGGCATCATAACAGACCATAACAACATCCTTCACGGTTGGGGCCGTTTTTAGGAACCGGAGAATTTCCCTTACGGCAATCCCTGCGGCACGCTCAAGCGGGAAGCGGTACACACCTGTGCTGATGGATGGGAACGCGACGCTACGGCATCCATTTTCTTCCGCAAGGCGCAGGCAGTTGCGGTAGCATGAAGCGAGCAGTTCATCCTCGCCGGAATCCCCTCCGTGCCAGACAGGGCCAGGTGTATGAATAACGTGGGCTGCCGGCAGGTGGTACCCTCCTGTAATCTTCGCTTCACCGGTCCGGCAGCCGTGCAGGGTACGGCATTCCGCCAGCAGTGCCGGCCCTGCGGCACGGTGGATTGCACCGTCCACCCCTCCGCCGCCGAGAAGCGTTGTGTTTGCGGCGTTGACGATTGCGTCTGTCTTATAAGTTGTAATATCTCCAAGCTCTACCAGGAACCCCACAGGGAAGCCTCCTTGTCCCGGAAAGCAGCGCAGGCCATCCGATTCTGTTTTCAAAAAATTATACCGCTGAAATGGGAAAAATACAATCCACAGCAGCTTGAAAAGGAAGCATCCACCTGTTGCGGAACCTGTCGAACCCTTGTATAATAAGCCTGTGTGAAAATGTATAGGGAGTGTAATGAAAGAATAAAAAAGAGAGAGTAAAGAAAGAGTAAAAAAGAGAAGAAAAGAAAAGCAACGGAGGATAATATGAATTTTTTTGGCGTATTGACGCTGGTAGGCGGGCTTGCCCTGTTCCTCTTTGGAATGCAGGTTATGAGTAACGGCCTGAAGACGATTTCCGGAGGCAAGTTGGAGCATATCCTGCAAACGCTTACTTCAAACAAATGGAAAGCTGTTCTCCTCGGCCTCGGTGTCACGGCACTTATCCAGTCCTCTTCTGCAACCACGGTAATGGTTGTAGGTCTTGTCAATTCAGGACTTATGAAACTGACACAGGCCGTCGGTGTTATCCTCGGTGCCAACATCGGCACGACAGTCACCGCATGGCTGTTAAGCCTTTCCGGCATCAACAGTACAAACGTCTTTATCAGCATGTTTAAGCCATCCAGTTTTTCGCCGGTTGTCGCCATCATCGGCATTTTTCTGCTGATGTTTTCCAAGAGCGAGAAAAAGCGTGGGGTGGGAAATTTCCTTGTCGGCTTTGCAGTCCTGATGTTCGGGATGGACACCATGTCCAGCGCCACACAGCCGCTTGAAAACAATCAGGAATTTGCTAAAGTGCTCACCATGTTCTCGAATCCGTTTTTCGGAATGTTTGCCGGGCTTGTCCCAACCCTTATTATCCAGAGTTCCAGTGCCACCATTGGCATCTTGCAGGCGCTTTCCCTGAGCGGAACTGTAAAGATCAGCACAGCGCTTCCGGTTCTGATGGGTGAAAACCTGGGCACAGCCATTACCGCAGTGCTCGCTTCCATTGGCACAAGCAGAAACGCAAAACGCGCCGCATTGATGCACGTAGATTTTTGTATTCTCAAGACCTCAACCTTTATGATCCTATTTTATACAATCAATGCCTTCGTGCATTTCCCATTCCTGAATGATACGGCGAATCCGCTGCTCATAGCAATTATCCACACGATCTTCAACGTAACTTCGGTCATAATTATGCTGCCGTTCTCCGATCTGCTGATTAAGCTTGCCCTCAAGGCTCTCCCTATTACAGCGAAAGAGCAGGAAGAAGCAGACCGCGGCAAGCTGCTGCCGAAACTTAACACGCGCTTCTATTCTTCCCCGGCGATTGCCCTGGAAGCCTGCCGCGCTGAGGCCTGCAAGATGGGCAATTATGCAGAAGAAGCCCTGAAAACGGCAATGGGACTGCTGAGCGACTACACACCGGCAGGTTTCAGCCACGTAGAGCAGCTGGAACAGCTTGTTGACAAATACGACGACCAGCTGGAAAGCTACCTTTCCGAGTTGGGCCCAAAAATTATTTCTCAGGAGGAAAACCGTACCCTTTCTGCTATTCTGCACAGCGTTGGCAACTTTGAGCGCATTTCCGATCACTCGCTGAATATTGCGCAGTCCGCAGGAGAAAAAGCAGAGAGCGGGCATGACATACCTAAAAAGCCACAGGAAGTTCTGACAGTTTTCGGCCGTGCCGTTTTGAATATTACTCACATTGCTGTCAAATCTTTCTGCGATGACGATGAAGCACTGGCAAAAACCGTTGAGCCGCTGGAAGAAGTCATTGACGGGATTGACATGGAAGTTAAGCGCCGAATCCGCCGGATTCGGAGAGGCAAGGGGAATGTAAAGATGGGCTTTATCCTCTCCGATGCTGCCACCGATTATGAACGTGTTGCAGACCACTGCTCCAACATTGCAGTTGCAGTGCTACAGGAATATGCGGAAGCAGGCGGAGCTCACGAATATCTCGATATGTTAAAGAGTCCGGAAAACCCTGAATTCCGCGCTGAAGTAGAGCGTTTCCGCACAGAATACGCGATTCCGGAGGCATCGGAAGAAGTGCAGCTTCCGGCACCGGAAAACGGAGAAGATAAAGGAAAAGAGAAAGAGAAGGGAAAAAAGAAAAAGGGGAAAAAAGCCGCCAAATAATCCTGCTTATACAATGGGCGGAGCTGTTCCGGGAAAGAACAGCTCCGCCCTTGATTCTGTCTGTAGCTCAGGCAACGCCAAAACTTTCAAGGCCAAAAAGCGCCGCACCCACAGCCCCAACGATTTCCGGATCCGGGCAGAGATACATCTTTGCGCCAAGCTTCTCTTCAACGGCTTTCACGACGCCCGGATTTTTGGCAACACCGCCCGTCATCATATATTCCGGCTCCGGGTTAACCCGCGAGAGGAGAGAGCATACTTTCCCAGCAATGGCCCGGTGGACACCCCGTGCAATATCTGCTTTTTCCTTATTCTGCGCAATGAGTGAAATAACTTCAGATTCCGCAAACACGGTGCACATTGAGCTGATGGCTACGTCTTCCTTTGCCCGGAGCGAAACCGGGCCAAGCTCCGAAATATCCAGCTCCAGCGTGCGGGCCATAGCCTCCAGGAAACGGCCAGTTCCGGCGGCACACTTGTCATTCATTGCAAAATCCGCAACTTCGCCCTGCTCGTTCAGCCGGATTGCCTTTGAGTCCTGGCCACCGATATCAAGGATCGTCCGGATGTTCGGATTAAAATAGCGTGCTCCCTTCCCATGGCACGAAATTTCCGTCACGCTCCGATCTGCAAACGGGATGGAAACACGCCCATAGCCTGTGGAAACAATAAGGGAGAGGTCGCTGCGGGAAAGGCCCGCCTTACCGAGTACTTCATCCAGAATCCGTCCGGCGGATTCGGTTGTTTTTGCGCCTGTGCGGATTGTCCCGGAAGTGATAATTTCTTTTTTTCCGTTTAGAATCGCGGCATTTGTCGAAGTAGAGCCGCTGTCAATGCCAAGCACATACAAGTGGCGATTCTCCTTTTTCCCCGCATTTTTCTTGATTACCTGTTTGCCGTCTACAGCATGCAGTGTTTCAAGAAAAGCCTCAATCCGCGTCTGAAGCTGGCCGGCGCATTGGGGCGTGGTATCCGTCTCCAGCTTGAGGAGAGGGATTTCCGTTTTTCGGCGCAGAATCGAATATTCATAGGAATAAACGTCGCAGAATTTGACGGTATGGTAAATAATCCCGTCAATCTCGTCCGTAAAGCGGCAGAGTTGTTTTTTCCGTTCGGAAACATCAGCCATCCGCAGACACGGAAGCTGCCCGAGAAGCTGCCGCGCATAGCAATCCAGCACCGGGGCACCCTCAGCAGACGCAGAAAAAGCACGCGGTGTCCCTTCACAGGTCATGTCCAGCACAAGGTTCGCGCCGGCTTTCTCCAGAAGTTCCCGAAGGCTTTTTCCGTACCGGGCACCAAGGAGCGCAATGCGCGGCGCACCCGGCGGCACTGACGTCTTGACATGATCCTGCACAGCTCCCGCCCGGCAAAGCAGCAGCCGGCGCAGCTCTTCCTCCTCAAATTTCCGTCCGGAAAACACAGCATAGTCTTCCGCAAGAGCCTTGATGCGTGCAGCATACAGATGGACAGCTTCCTCATTTTCCAGACGCGGCACGTCCAGGATACGGATAAATTTTTTCGGATATCCAGCGTGCAGAACATCATACAGGCGGCGGATGGAGTCACAGCAGGTCGTGAGAATGAGACCGTCGCAGTTGCCCCGGGAAAATTCTTCGAGCACGGCCTTCGCATAAGAGCACACATTCGGGTGCATCCGTGCATCCGCACAATCAAAGTTCGCAGTCTCCGGCTCCAGACGAACCATCTCCGCCCCCATTGACTCAAGCGCCTCAATGGGGGTGTATTTACAGACATAACCGATTACCGTGCGGCATCTCCTCCCTTCTCCAGCATTTCAAGGAATGCCTCAAACCGCGTTTTGACCTGCCCGTCATGGTTATTGCGCCGATCAAGTGCGTCACCGTCGAGGATCAGCATCGGCGTTCCGGCTTTGCGCAGCTTTTCTTTCAGCAGCACCGCGCCGCCTGCGGACTGCTTGCAACCCCAATGGCAGAATTCAACCGCGGCATCGCAGCGGTATTTTTGAATATTGTCGGCACAGGCATCTGCCTTGCGCTGAAAGTCTCCATTGTAAATATTGAGAATCATTTTCCGCGCGAGCGCGTGCAGCGGGCGGCTTTCATCGAGCATTTCCATATAATCGAGGTTGAAGTCATCACAGAAAATTGCGTATCGGCTGTTATAGTTCAGATATTTCTGGAGCGGTGTCAGAAGATATGGTGTAATGTGAATCCAGAAAATTCTTTTTTCATGCAGGTCCGGATATCTTTCCACTTCCTCGCTCATGATGCGAAAAAACTTCTCCACCCATTCGGAGCCGATATAAAGGTGCGTCGCAAGCAGCAGGAAGAGCACAAGCGTCAATGTGTTCGGGTAAGTATGCGAAAGGCGCTTTTCCAGCGCTGCCTGAAAGTATGTTTTTGAACGGTTTTCACGGCGCAGGATTTCACGGAGCGCATCTTCGTCGTATTTTTTCCCCGTTGCATCCGCCAGCACGGAAATCAGTTCCCGAAGCTGCCCAACGACGTATTCCTCCGCTTCGGGCGACCAGGCATACGGCACGTCAATGACAAAATCTTTCACACCGCATCGTTCCCGAAGCCAGCGGAATGTGCTGATGTTCCCGTCACAGGTTGCCGAAGTTGTGACACCGAAAACCGGTTTTGGCAGGACGCCCGAACCGGCCGCCCCGATAAAGCCTTTGTGGTAGGAGCAAAGCGTCGTCGGGAGACCATCCGCCTCTGCACGGTCAATAAAATAGTCCTCCATGCGGAAGCCGGAAAGATAAGAGGAAAGGCATTCCATGGAAATGCAGCAAAGGCCAAAAGACTGAAGGAGTTCCGTAGGAGCAAAGATATTGGTCCATGCACAGGTTTCCGGATGGCTGAGTGCATCTGCTACGACCTTGACCGCCATATAATTAAGATAGCGGTACGCCTGCGGCATTTGCTTCTCCGGCAGATGAGCGCAACGGAATTCCTCCAGCCGCAGCCCTGTCCGGATCAGCTTTCCCGCCTTTTCCGGGTTCTTCGGCACAAGGCTTTCAATAAGCCCGCCATACCATTTAACAGGATCCATCGTGCATGTCCTCCTCCTACGGGAAAATACCGCTCACCTAAGCCCATAGACTTTCCCCTGCTGCATGGCAATTGAGCAGATGCGCGCAGCGTCTTCCACATAAACGGCACGGAGATGCGCCTCTTCAAGCGTCTCCCCCACCGCAAGCACTCCATGGTTCGCAAGGAGGCAGGCAAAACGGCCCTTCAGTACTTTCACAGCTTCCAGTCCGACTTCCCGCGTCCCCTGCGGTGCAAACTGCGCCAGCGGGATATCCCCGCCAAGGATTGGCTTCATCTGGATGAGGATATCCGGAATGGCAAGATGATTGACCGCAAACGCGGAGGCATAGGGGGAATGGGTATGGACTTCGGCACGAACATCAGGCATCGCCCGGTAAATCTCTGCGTGCATACGCCATTCGCTGGAAGGCCGGTAGTGTCCTTCCAGCACGGTTCCGTCCGTCTTCATTACCACCATGTCTTCCGGCACAATGGTCTCATAGGGGACAGAGGTCGGCGTGATGGCCATGACTTCACCGTTAAAAACGCTCAGGTTGCCGCTTGTCCCGGCAAAAAGCTTTTGCTCATAGCAGAGTTTCGCATATCTGCAAACCTGCTCTTTCATTTCAGCTACTGTCATGTCTGGCTCCTTTCGCCGTTTCCCGCCTGCGGGAAAGCAAATTAAATGTAGCATATCCGTGCAGGTTTGTCCAGTCGTGCGCTGCCGCTTCGTTGACACGGTTTTTCCTCCATGCTAAAATGTTATTCAATATTTGTTTCGGGCAGGGCGGGAAATCTGGAACAGTTTGCTGCGCATTCCGCAGTCCGAGCCATATTTTAAGGAGGAAAAGCATGAAACTGCTTCTGAAAAACGGAACAATCCTGGCAACGGAATGCGGGAATTTCCGCTGCATCAAGGATGGTTTCCTTGGCATTGACGGAAATAAAATCGACTATATCGGTGAAAAGAGGCCGGAGGCCGTCTATGATGAGGAAAAGGATATGAGCGGCTGCCTGCTCGCCCCCGGCCTCATCAACTGCCACACCCACACGCCAATGACACTGCTGCGCGGCGTGGGGAGTGACCTTCCGCTGCACGAATGGCTGTTTGATAAGGTTTTCCCCATTGAGGACAGGCTTACCGCAGCGGAAATCCGTGCAGGGAATAACCTTGCACTTCTTGAAATGATTGCGTGCGGCACGACAAGTTACTCCGACATGTACTTTGAGCCACAGACCGCCGCGGAAAACGCTATGGCCGCCGGCATCCGTGCAAACCTCTGCCGCCCCGTGCAATGTTTCGATGAAAAGGAACGCTACGAGGACAACCAGCGTGCAAAGGAATCAATTGAGCTGTTTCATGCCTACCACGGTGCTGCCAATGGGAGAATCCGAATTGATTTTTCCATCCATGCAGAATACACCTGCACCGAGAGCGTTGTGCGCGGCTACGCGGCGGACTGCAACGCGCTTGGCGGCCGGATGCACCTCCATCTTTCCGAAACAAAGCAGGAACAGGAGGAATGTATCAAAAGGCACGGCAAAACACCTGCGGCCTGGTTCCGCGACCTCGGTGTTTTTGACTCTCCCACCGCGGCAGCCCATTGTGTCTGGCTGACGGACAGCGATATGGAAATCCTGCGGGAAAAAAGCGTTTCCGTTATCCACTGCCCAACAAGCAATCTTAAGCTTGGCAGCGGCTTCGCACCTGTCCCGAAAATGCAGAAGGCGGGGCTCAATATTACGCTTGGCACGGACGGTGCGGCAAGCAACAATAACCTTAACATGATGGAGGAAATTCATCTTGCTTCCATCATCCACAACGGCTATACGCTCAACCCGCTTGTAATGAAGCCCGCCGAAGTGCTGAAAATGGCAACAGTAAACGGTGCGAAACTTCAGGGCCGCAGCGATACCGGTTCCCTGGAAGCCGGCAAAAAAGCCGATATTATTGCGTTTGACTTGAGGCGGCCACACCTGATTCCGGACTTTGATCCGCTTGCCCTGTTGGTATATTCCGCGCAGGGAAGCGACGTCTGCATGACAATGGTTGACGGAAAAGTCCTCTACGAGAACGGTGAATTCCTCACGATAGACCGCGAAAAAGTGATTGCGGAAGCAAAAGCCGCAGTCAAGCACCTTTACGGGTAAAAGGATTCTCCTGATGCAGGTTTCCCTGCATCAGGAGAATCCTTTCTGCGCTCCTTTTTCCGCAAATCAGTCCGTCTTTCCGGTAGGGGGGCAAGCCTGAGATGCCCCCAAATGGTTTTTCCGGTAGGCAAGCCGGTCCTGTAGGATGATGGTCGCCGCGACTGCATCAATGACTGACTTGCGCTTCCTGCCACGCGTATCCGTGTCATTTAGATAGCGGTGGGCCGTGACAGTCGTCCCGCGCTCATCCTGCAAAACGACAGGGACGGCAACAAGGCCTTGCAGTTTTTCCGCAAAGCTCCGCGCTGCGAGTGCGCTTTCACCTTCACTGCCGTCCATATTCCGCGGAAGTCCAACGACGATCTCCCTTGCCGACTGTTTTTCTGCTTCTTCCGCTACTTTTTTCAGCAGTTTCTCCCGGTTCCATTCGGATATTACACCGACAGGCGAGGCCAATACTTCATTTTCGTCGCAGACGGCAAGGCCAGTGCGTGCTTTTCCAAGGTCAACTGACAAAATCTTCATGATGCTGTGCTCCCCATGATGCCGTTCCCTGCGCCGCGGGATGCCCGGTAAACGGAAAGGTCCGCCGGCAAGTGTGAAGCATCATTTACCAGGATAACATGCGGCTTTTCGTTTTCGTACTCGACAACGCTTACTGCCGTATTGTCTCCCCATGGCACTTCATTCAGCCGTTGAAGCGGCAGGCCGAGAGCCGTGCAGAGATAAGACCGGATTGCACAGCCGTGCGAAACAGCACAGACCGTTTCGTCCGGATTGGATTTTACAATAGCGGAGACGGTACGCTTCATACGCTCAGCAACATGGAAGATGGATTCCCCACCTGGTGCTTCAAAACTGCCAGGAGTCTCATCCCAAATCCGGACAAGTTCCGGATCGCTGCGCTTGACACTTTCCCATGGGCAGTTTTCCCAGCGCCCCATATCAATTTCAACCAGCCCTTTTTCTTTCTTAACGCCGAGATGGTGGTAGCGGTCGATGGAAAGCGCTGTTTTGTAAGCGCGCTGAAGGGGGCTGGAATAAATTGCCGCAAACGGCACATTCCTGAGGCGCAGGCTTATTAGTTCAAGCTGTTTTAAGGCATTGCCGCTGATCCCGAAATCCGAGCGCCCCTGAAGGATGCCCTTTGTATTTCCTTCAGCCTCACAGTGCCTCACAAAATAAATTCTTGTCATCATATTCCCATCCTTTTTTCTATTGCAGTCCATGGAAAGTGCTTCCAGCTATCCCGGGATTACAAAATATTTTGCAAGGGCCAGCACTTCACGCGCCCAACAGGCAGAAAATATATACCATGGCGTTCCCGCAGGGATGGCATAAGCCGTTATGCCAAGCGAGCGTGCAATGGAACATGCCCGGAATTCGTGATAATCATCCGTAACGACTGCAAAGCTTTCCGCAAGTCCGGATTTCCGGGCAAGTTGCAGGGAGTTTTGAAGGTTTTCCTGTGTTGAACGTGATGCATCTTCCGTAAGGATGCGCTCGGGTTCAATTCCGGCCGAAACAAGTGCAGTTTTGATTGCCGAGGCTTCGCTGACGTTTTCATCTTCTCCCTGCCCGCCGCTTGCAATGCACATAGCAGACGGATTCGCTTTCAGGTAGACTTCCGCCCTGTCAATACGCACCTGAAGATCTGCGCTCGGCGCACTGCCATGGACCATGCTGCCAAGCACAACGGCAGTCGTGTTTTCCGGTGGAACAGAAGCGCACACGAACAGCATACAGCCCGTCATGGCAATCCCCCACGCTACACCCGTACAAAGCAGCACCAAAACAATCGTCCAGCAGATACGGAACGCTTTGGATTTCCGCACAGCGCACAGAATCCGGTTGTAGAAAAGGGCACCTGCCACCAGCATGACACAGACTACTGTGCCGAGTTCATTTCCAATGTTCCATACATTCCACTTCACCGGAATCAGGAACCAGATAAGCCCGGCAATACCAACTGCCAGGATGACTGAACGGGATAAGATAACTATGCCCTTTTTCATTGCGCATCACCTGCTTTTCATTATATCATATTCCGCTTTTTTCCCCAAGTTTGTTTTTTCAGTTCTTTTAAGAAACGGCGCTGCCCTTTCCGTGCAAAAGTCCCCCGGATTCAAAAATCCGGGGGACATCGTTATAAAATAATCCCTGCCTGGCCGTAAAGTGCTGAATAACCTGCTACGAAAAGCAGGTGGGTGCCCGCCCAACGGTTTCGCACTCCCTTCGTCCAGCCCGAAGGCCGGGAGGTCTGAAGTCCGCCGCCGGAGCTAAGCTCCCGATTAAAAATTGTAGGGTTATTTATGCACCGGTCCGCGCACCAGGCAGGATGTAAATTTATTCTTTTTTTTCAGTATCTTTGCTGCTGTCCCCATTCTCCGGGACATTGTCATCTTCATCGTCCCCGTAGATTTCCTCAAAGCGCTTTTCAAACTCTTTTGCAAGCTTGTCAAGCAATTCTTGGTTCTCTACCTCGGCAAGCTCCTGCTCGCCATTCTCCTCAATCGCTTCAAAAATATAATACGTACCCTGTGCATCGACTTTTTCCTGTGGGGTATCATAGGCGGGCTGCAGTGCATAAAAGCACCCATCATCGCCGTCAATCACATCAAGGACTTCAAATTCACGTTCCTTGCCGTCATCATCCACCAGGGTAAGTAAATCCGCACCAAAATCATCTTGCATTGGGCGTTATCTCCTTGCAGTTCATTTGAGGCTGGAGGGCTGACTTTATTGTATCCTGCTGCGGATACAAAGTCAACAAGAAGTTTAGCTCTTAAAAAAATACATGAAAACTCGATAAAATATATAGAAAATCTATTGACTTTTCTGAGAACATCATTTATAATAAAGTTGGAAAAAGAAAGGGACGATCAAAAGGGATGCGGCCGGTACCGGAAGTCAGAACTATCTGGCAGATAAAAGATATGGAACCGGATTTAACGCATCGGTAAGGGTCTGAACTTTCTAGGAAGGGAGTGAGTCCAATGGGCAGTGAAGAAGCATCTACCTGCCGGCCGGGTCTGTTGGGCCGCGGTCGGTAAACCTGCTCAGCAGAAAGGAATGAGTTCAAAGAACAGCTCACAGCAGCATGTCTCAAAAGAAGGAAGCAGAGCAAAGCGTTGATTCTGAAATTTCCAGGAATGGATTCCAGCCTCATGACAGGGCCGGCGTGATCTGTCCCCGCAAACCAAAGAAGCTACAGCTTTTCAAAGCGGGCCGTTCCAGAGAAAATGAAGGACGGCAACCACAAACAGGTTCATGAGAGACAGCCAACACGCGCAAGCGGTTCTGAAAGAAATCAATCGATGTTTAACAGGTGAGTCCGATGTTTTAGTCTGTTTAGTTGGGGAGTTTAAATCCTGCGGTTTGGCACCCATGCCTTAAGTTGAAAGGCATGGGTGCCTCCGTTGGAAATTGACTAGACAGGAACCATCAAAATGGATGAGAGAAGCTCTGGCAATTAAACAGCCCCAAGGATATAGACAGCATAAGAAGAAAGTCGTTTTAAAAATTGAGTTTTCAGGAGAGGCACCAAAAAAGTGGAGCCTCTCCTGATTTTTTAATCTAACCAAAGATTAAATAGCCAATAAATAAAATAAATGCTTTATTGTTGCAGTAAAAACCAGATATAACGCTGTTATAATCTATTTCCACGCTAGCCAGCGCTGCGCATGAAATTATAAAATCACCTTGCAAGAAAACAGTCGGAATGGTAAACTAAAAACATCCTGCCAGATTGGACGTGCTGTAAAATGACTCCCCAGGAAAAAAGAAAAAAACTTCTTAAATACCTGACTTCCAAGGAACTGCTTCTCTATATCGCCTTTGGCGTTCTGACTACGGTCATCAACTGGGTTATCTACTTCATCCTGACAGACGTTGTAAAGATGAATGTATCCCTTGCCTATTTTATTGCCTGGGCTGCCGCGGTTTTTGTCGCATTCGTCACAAACAAGAAATATGTCTTTATGAGCAGCACAAGGCAGTGGAAGGCTCTGCTCTTTGAAGCAGGCACTTTTGTGGGCGGGAGGCTTCTTACCCTGGTAATCGGTGAAATTCTCACGACAGTCTTCGTCGGGTACCTCGGTCAAAGCAATCTCCTCTGGAAATTCATTACAACTGTCATCGAGGTAATCGGGAACTGGCTGGTAAGCAAGTTCATTACCTTTAAAAAGAAAACGGACTGAATATCCGCATGGAGGAAAGAGAAAGATGCAAGCTACCGAAAAAACCATGGATCAGATCGTCGCTCTGTGCAAGAACCGCGGCTTTGTCTACGCCGGTTCTGAAATCTACGGCGGCCTTTCCAATTCTTGGGACTACGGCCCGCTCGGGGTCGAGTTTAAAAATAACGTAAAGCGCGCATGGTGGAAAAAATTCGTGCAGGAATGCCCCTATAATGTCGGGCTGGACGCCGCTATCTTGATGAACCCGGAAGTCTGGGTTGCCTCAGGCCATGTGGGAAGCTTTTCCGATCCGCTGATGGACTGCCGCGACTGCAAAACACGCCACCGCGCCGACAAGCTTATTGAGGACGCAGCCGGAATCAGTGCCGAGGGTTGGAGCAATGAAAAGATGATGGAGTTCATTAAGGAGCACCATATCAAATGCCCGAACTGCGGCAGTGAAAATTTTACTCCAATCCGTCAGTTTAACCTGATGTACAAAACTTTTCAGGGCGTGACGGAGGATGCCAAAAGCCAGCTTTATCTGCGTCCCGAAACCGCGCAGGGCATTTTTGTGAATTTTGCAAATGTGCAGCGGACAACACGCCGCAAGCTTCCGTTTGGCATTGGCCAGATAGGCAAGAGCTTCCGCAATGAAATAACCCCCGGAAACTTCATTTTTCGTATTCGCGAGTTTGAGCAGATGGAGCTTGAATTCTTCTGCAAACCCGGCACAGACCTTGAATGGTTTGGCTATTGGAAAGATTTCTGCAAGAATTTCCTTTTGAGTCTTGGCCTTACAGAAAAGAACATACGCCTGCGCGACCATGAGAAAGAAGAGCTTTCGTTCTACTCGAAAGCTACAACAGATATTGAGTACCTCTTCCCGTTTGGCTGGGGAGAACTTTGGGGCATTGCCGACCGTACAGACTATGACCTGAAGCGCCACCAGGAGCACAGCGGAAAAGACCTTTCCTACTTCGACCAGGGAACCGGCGAGCACTATATCCCCTACGTTATTGAGCCGTCACTTGGTGCTGACCGTGTCGCTCTCGCGTTTCTTGTTGATGCCTATGATGAAGAAGTGGTAAATGAAGCGAAGAAGGATACCCGCGTGGTTCTGCACTTGCATCCGGCTCTTGCCCCTTATAAGTGCGCCGTGCTCCCGCTGAGCAAAAAGCTCAACGACAAAGCACAGGAAATCCAGACGCGCCTCTCTGGGAAATTCAATGTGGATTATGATGATACCGGCTCAATCGGCAAACGTTACCGCCGTCAGGACGAGATTGGCACACCGTTCTGCGTCACTTATGACTTCCAGAGTGAAGAGGATGGCTGTGTAACTGTCCGCAACCGTGATACCATGAAGCAGGACCGCATTTCCATTGACAAGCTGGAAGATTACCTCACCAGCCGGATTGATTTTTGACCTGCCCTAAATTTTAAAAGGCAGCCCGTACGGGGAATTCCCCCATGCGGGCTGCCTTTTTGCTGTTTTCCTAAAGAATCCGCTTACTTGCTCTATTTCCATTCATCCTGCATTGCTTTTCCGCTTCTCTGCACCCTTCCCGGGCAGATAAAGCGCAGCACAGCCCAGGGGCGGCAAAATCAGTTTGTCTTCCCCGCCCGGGGCCGGGCCAAAAAGCGGTTCCGTGTTTCTCCATTCGCTGTCCAGCTTCACGGTGACCGCTTCATTGCCGCGGTTCAGCGCACACAGAAGCCCATCATTCCCATCAAAGCGGATATAAGCAAAACCGTCGCCGTTTGCCATCACAGGGCGAAACCCGCCTTCACGCAGGCAGCTGCATCCGGCACGCATGGCTCCAAGGCGCCGGTACCAGTCTACAAGGCCTGCGTCTTCTTTTCCCCACGGGTAGCAGGTGCGGTTAAACGGATCACGGTAGCCTTCCACACCAGCTTCATCCCCGTAGTAAATGCAGGGAACGCCAGGAAGTGTAAACTGCATTAGTGAAGCAAGGCGCATCAGTGCAATGCCCCGTTCTCTGCCTTCGCCCGTAAGGTATGTCATGCTCTGCCAGCGGCGTCCACGGCCACGCAGCGGCTCCCCCGCCAATACTGTCAGGGCACGCTCCGTATCATGCGTCCCGATATTGTTCATCAGGCAACGGATTACCTGAGGAGGATAATTCTCCAGTACATTGAGAATAACCTCCATCATTTCCGATGGATTCTTTCCGGTAAGGTAACCAAGAACCGCCGTGCGGAACGGGTAGTTCATTACGCTGTCCAACTGACTGCCGAGAAGGTATTCCCGGCGCTTGCCATAGGCAATTTTGTTGGAGGCATCTTCCCACACCTCACCTACAATAGCCGCATCCGGCTTTTCGGCTTTTGCAGCTGCCCGAAGGTGCTCAAGGAACGAGTCCGGCAGCTCATCCGCAACGTCGAGGCGCCAGCCGGAAGCCCCAAGTTTCAGCCAGTGACGGATTACACCGTCCGGGCCATTGATAAACCGGTCAAAATCCGGATTTTCCTTATTAACGCACGGCAGCGTCAGAAAGTTCCACCAGCACGCATAATCATTGGGCCAGTTTTGGAACTGATACCACGGATAATACGGGGAATCTTTTGACTGATACGCGCCTGAGCCAGGGTAGCGCCCTTCGCGGTTAAAATAGACACTGTCGCTTCCGGTATGGTTGAAAACGCCGTCCAGCATCACGCGGATACCGAGTTTTGCAGCGCTCCCGCAAAGGCTGCGGAAGTCTTCTTCCCTGCCGAGGAGCGGATCAATTTTCCGGTAATCCGCCGTATTGTAGCGGTGGTTGGAGTGCGCCTCAAAAATCGGGTTTAGATAAAGGCAGGTAACGCCGAGTGATTTTAAGTACGGGAGCTTCGCTTCGATTCCGCGCAGGTCACCCCCAAAGTAGTCACGATTCGTAATCTTTCCGCGGGCATCCGGCTCCCAGTCCGGCTGTTCCCCCCAAATAGGATGAATCTTCCTGTCTGAGGGGACATTTGCCTTCGGCTCTCCGGAGCGGAAAAACCGATCAGGGAAAACCTGATAAATGACGCCGCCCGCAAGCCAGTCCGGGGTAGAGAAGCCACGGCTGCAAACCGTAAGCTGCCATTGGCCACCATCACTGCTCAGGCTTCCTTCGCTGCCCTCCCCGCGTGTAACAGCAAGCGTGCCGTGCCAGGTATCTACAAAGAAACGGTAAAAATAAAGCCCCGGTTCTTCGGGAGTATAGTCACATTCCCAAAACTCATGCTGGACGCCGTTCATGCCGCACCAAAACATGCCCATTGTCTTTTGGGCACCGGTGGCATCACTGGTTATGACAAGGCGCGCGGCAGAGCAGCGCAGGTCGCGGGGCATCATGATTTTAAAATGGATTGAGGTTCCGTTTTCCACCGCCCCCGCTGGGTAACGGCAGGCCGGATTGCGCGAATTAAACATCAGGATAAAGCCTCCGGAATTTTATTTTCCGCCAGACCTTGCGGCCTTTTTTGCCGCTTTTTTCCCGGAAGCCATGTCATCAAACGGCTCTGCGTGCCAGATGCGGTTCGCATACTCCCGGATTGCGCGGTCTGCGGCGAACCGTCCGGACTGCGCCACATTGATAAGGCACATGCGCTGCCACAAAGTCTGGTTGGTGTAAAGGCGCGAGGACTTTCTGCGCGCCTTTTCGTAAGATGCAAAATCAGCCAGGACCATATACGGATCCTTGTTAAGGAGGGAATCAACGATATCACAGAAATTCACTCCGCAGAACCCGGTATTCATTGCACGCAGCGCAGCGGAAATCTCAGGTGTATGCTCCGCAATGGCGCGCGGATGGTAGCCGGCATTGCGGAGCTGGATGACCTGATCGGCGGTCATGCCGAAAAGGATCATATTGTCATCGCCTACGGCATCATGGATTTCCACATTGGCACCATCCAGTGTGCCAAGCGTGACAGCCCCGTTAATCATCAGCTTCATGTTGCTGGTGCCGGAAGCCTCCGTGCCGGCAAGCGAAATCTGCTCGCTGATATCTGCGGCAGGCATCAGGAGCTCCGCAAGCGTGACACGGTAGTCTTCAAGGTAAACGACGCGCATTTTCTGGTTGACGTGCGGATCGCTGTTGATTGTTTTGCCAAGATTCACAATAAAGCGGATAATCTGCTTTGCAAAGTAATAGCCGGGTGCCGCCTTCGCGCCGAAAATATAGGTGCGCGGCACGAAGTCCATATCAGGATTTTCACGCAGCCGGAGGTAATCTACAAGGATCTGCAAGGCATTTAGGTGCTGCCGCTTGTACTCATGCAGGCGTTTAACCTGAACGTCAAAAATGGAATCCGGATCAATGGAAATACCGTTTGTCTTTTTCACATATTCCGCAAGGCGAATTTTGTTCTGACGCTTGACCTGTGCCATCCTGCTGAGGACACCCGGATCATCCCGATATTCCATCAGCTTCTCAAGCTGCTCCGCATCAGTCACAAAACCGCTGCCAATCAGCTCCTGCACAAGGCTGGAAAGGCTTGGGTTCGCCTGACAGAGCCAACGGCGGTGGGCAATTCCGTTTGTAACGCTGGTAAACTTTTCCGGCATTTCGCTATAAAAATCATTAAATACGCGGTTTTTAAGGATTTCACTGTGCAGTTTGGAAACGCCGTTGACACTGTGACAGCCAACGACGGCAAGGTTTGCCATTTTGACGTAGCCATCGTTCCACGGCGCCATACGGCCAACTTTGTAGCCGTCAACACCTTTCGCATGCATTTTGGCACAGAAGCGCCGGTTGATTTCCTCCACAATCTGATAAATCCGCGGCAGACGGGACTTAAACAAGTCGATTCCCCAGCACTCCAGAGCTTCAGACATTACGGTATGGTTTGTGTAGGCGAACGTGCTCTGCACGATTTCCCACGCTTTATCCCAGCCATAGCCGCACTCGTCGAGCATTACCCGCATCATCTCCGGGATTGCCAGAACAGGGTGCGTATCATTCAGATGGATTGCCACAAGGTCAGGCAGGCTGTCAAGCGAGCTGTGATGGAACAGATAGCGGCGGATAATATCCTGAACCGTTGCGGAAACAAGGAAATACTGCTGAGAAAGGCGCAGGCTCTTACCCTCCAGGTTATTGTCATCCGGATACAGCACTTTGGTGATAACTTCAGCCATCGCGTTCTGTTCCATCGCGCGCATATAATTTCCACCATTAAACAAAGCCATGTTGAAATCCGAGCTCGTAGCGGACCAAAGGCGCAGTCGACTGACGCATTTGCCGCCGTAGCCGGAAATATACATGTCATAAGGCACAGCAATAACTCTGGTATAATCCTTATGGTTCACAATATGGTAATGGTTGTTCCAGCTCTCCTCAATATGGCCGTTGAAGCGGACTTCCACGCTCTTTTCCGGTTCGGCCCGAAGCCAGATTTTCCCGCCCGGAAGCCAGAAATCCGGCAGTTCCGTCTGCCAGCCGTCCACCAGCTTCTGCCGAAAAATGCCATATTCATACCGCAGAGAATAGCCCATCGCCGGGTAGCCCAGCGTTGCAAGAGAATCCATAAAACAGGCCGCAAGGCGTCCAAGGCCGCCATTTCCAAGGCCTGCGTCCGGTTCTGCTTCATAAAGCGCATCCAGCTTCAGGCCCATGCCGTCAAGTGCTTTACGAAACAGCCCCTCCAGGCCGAGGTTATAGAGGTTGTTTTTTAGGGAACGCCCCAGCAGGAATTCCATGCAGAGATAATAAATCTGCTTGACACCCGCTTTCCCGGCTTGTGTCGAAAAAGAGCGGTACGTCTCCTCCATCCTGTTCCGGACCGCAAGTGCAACCGCTTTGTAGCACTCGTCATCCGTCGCATTGTCCAAGGTAACGCCGAAAACATGTTCCAGACTGTCGCGTATTATATTCTGGATTTTTTCCACAGTGAGTTTTTCATTCATATTGGCCCTCCGCAAAGGATTATCCGCCTGGGGCACAGGCTTCAGGCTGTTGTTCCCGGCAGATAAGTTATGTGTATTATACACCAATATTTGTAATTTAGCAAGGTCCGTTATTTAGAATTAAAATCTCTTATAGGCCAAATTTATTCAGGATTCATGGGGATTTTACGAATAATATTTCATACCGCTATTATCGCTCGTTGGAAAATTGTTTTGCCTAAAATTTGTACATAATATACAAATTCTGCTATTCTTTTTTCTGACTTGTCAACAGAGCTCCGGGCGCAAAATATGGCGAATTTCCCTTTCATATTATAGCCAAAGCGTCTATAATATGCTATATGATATGTTACAGATTGATGGTAAGGCTTCCGGCCTTTCCCATGGTCTGGAAAGTCTTGCCGCCCCCGGGAAAGGATTTGAAAACATGGCCAAAAATAGAATTAAAATGAGCATCTGTGGCTGCGATTTCGCCGTCTGCTCCGAGGAAGATGAAGCATACATCCGCTCAATCGGCGATGAAGTACAGAAAAGCCTAAACGACATGATGGAGAAAAATGAGCGCCTCTCCCTCACAATGGCTGCGGTTATTGCTGCAATGAACTACTGTGATGCGTCCCATAAGGCTTCCTCTACAGCGGAAAACCTGCGCACACAGATTAAAAATTATCTGGAAGATTCTTCCCACGCACGCATGGACGCAGAGGAATCCCACCGTGAGCTGGAACGCATCCGCCGCGAAAACCAAAACCTGCGCGCCCACCTTGCCGCCGCAGATGAAAACGCCGACGCAGCTGCCGGTGGGAAACAGCCGGAGTCAGCGCCTGCGGACGGAAAAGCGTCTAAACCTTCCGGTGACCTTTCCAAAGCAAAAACGGAAGAGCAGGCTGACCAGGAAAACTTTATGAGCTTCTTTGAGAAAAAGACAGATGAACCAAAAGCCTGAGGTCCTCTCTCCGGCTGGCTCACCGGAAAGCCTGACTGCGGCAATCCGCGCCGGTGCTGATGCCGTCTATCTTGGCGCATCCCGGTTCAGCGCGCGGGCCGGTGCGAAAAATTTTGGTTCGGACGAGCTTCGCAAGGCAGTGGAATACTGCCATATACGCGGGGTAAAAGTTTATCTTGCCGTAAATACGCTGCTGACGGATGCAGAGCTTCCTGACGCCCTAGAGCTTGTGAAATTTGCCTGCACGCTTCCGGTTGATGCAATCCTTGTGCAGGACATGGGCCTCGCACGGGAGCTGTCTCGGTGTGCGCCTGAGCTTCGGCTTCACGCTTCTACGCAGACGGGCGTCCATACGGCTGCGGGGGCAAATGCCCTGTGGGACGCTGGTTTTTGCCGGGTTGTGCTTGCGCGCGAGCTTTCCCTGCGCGAAACTGCGGAAATCCACAGGCAGTGCCCGATTGAGCTGGAGTCATTCGTACACGGCGCGTTGTGCATGTCGGTCAGCGGCCAGTGTTATTTCAGTTCGGTGCTCGGTTCACGAAGCGGCAACCGCGGCATGTGCGCACAGCCCTGCCGCCTTCCGTTCTCCTCCCCGGGCGGGACAGGCCATGACCTGAGCCTGCGTGACCTTTCTCTAATTGGGCGTACTGGGGAAATGGCAGATGCGGGAGTCAGCAGTCTTAAAATTGAGGGGCGCCTGAAGCGGCCGGAATATGTTGCGGCCGCAACACGGGCCTGTCGTCTTGCAGTGGATGGAAAGCCGGTTCCGCCGGAGTTGCAGGAAAGCCTACAGGCGGTTTTTTCCCGGTCCGGCTTTACGCAGGGCTATGCAGACGGCAAACGGGGCCGGGAAATGTTCGGCGTGCGCTCAAAGGAAGATGTTTCCGGCGCAACCGGGAAGGTCCTCCGCTTCCTTCGGGGGATTTACGCTTCCGATATGCAACGGATTCCTGTTGATTTTACGCTGAAAATATTATATCATAAGCCGGTTGTCCTTACTGCTTCGGATGACAGCGGGCATACCGTGCAGGTTTCCGGCTGTGTTCCTGATGCTGCCGTTTCCAGGCCGCTGGATGCGGCTCGCTGTGAAGTGCAGCTTCGGCGGACAGGCGGGACACCATTCTCTGTGCGCTGTGCAGACTGTAGCGTCACTCCCGGGCTTTCCGTTTCGGTTGCCGAGCTGAACCGGCTTCGCCGTGAAACCCTCAGAGGGCTGGAAAAGGCCAGAGCGGGGAAAAAACCAATTTCATTTGAGGAAAGCTCTATACCGGCTATTCCCGCTCACCGCGCAGGGCCGATGAAGTTGCGGGCACGCTTCCGCACCGCAGAACTGCCGGAAGCCGCAAAATGCTGTGAACTCGTCTATGTGCCGGTTACCGCCGGGGCAAAGTGCTTTTCCGGACTTCTGGAAAGAGGTTTCCCTGCTGCGGCAGAACTGCCGCGCGGCCTCTTCGGGCTTGAAGGAAAATTTAAAGGACTTCTTCAGGAAGTAAAATCCGCTGGGGTAAAGGATGTCTGGGCTGGAAATCTGGACTCTGTCCGCCTTGCACTGGATGCAGGTTTTTGTGTCCACGGCGGATTTTCTCTCAACATTACAAACACGCAGGCCCTTCAATGGTACCACAGTCTGGGCCTTGCCGACGCCGAGTTGTCATTTGAGCTAAAGCTTTCTCAAGCTGCGCGCATTGGAGGCCCGATGCCCCGCGGGGCAATGGTTTATGGACGCCTTCCCCTGATGCTCTGCCGGAACTGCCCTGCCGCCAACTCACTGCACGGCTGCTTACATTGCAAAACTCCGCCGGAGCTTACCGATCGCCGCGGAATCCGCTTTCCCATCCAATGCTTCGGGGCATGCAGTGAGGTGCTGAATTCCGTCCCGCTGTACCTTGCCGACCGGATTGGTGACGGGAAAAACCTGGACTTTGGCCTCCTGCGCTTTTCCACAGAAAGCCCGCGTGAAGTCGAAGATATCCTGTGCCAATATTCTACAGCCTTAAAAGGTACTCCCGCAGCGCCTCCGGAATTTCCTTTCACACGGGGGCTTTGCTACCGGGGATTCCTGTGAAATGCATAAGGCCTATCAATACATTGGAGGGAAACATGAATACAGCCGGAACTGTTGAAATTAAAATCAAGCGGATGAGAAAAGGCGCCGTTCTCCCTACCCGCGGAAGCGCCGGGGCTGCCGGGCTTGACCTTTACGCCTGTCTGGAGAAACCTGTTGCACTTTCACCCGGCGGCCTGTACCGGATACCCACCGGTATCGCGGTCGCCCTCCCCAACCGGAATACCGTTGGGTTGATTTTTGCACGCAGCGGCCTTGGTGTGAAGCATGGGATTGCACCATCCAATGCTGTCGGTGTAATTGACAGCGATTATCGCGGCGAACTGGTCGTCGGCCTCTGCAATAACGGGCAGGAAACTTATATGCTTTCACCGGGTGAGCGGTTTGCACAGCTTGTTGTAATGCCTGTGTTCCATACCGAGCTGACTGAAACGGATGACCTTGGCGAGACAGAGCGCGGGGCCGGCGGATTTGGCTCTACCGGCAGATAATTTCGTCCGAGGATGCGCAAAGGAGATTTTTTCATGAAACGGGGCATTATAAAAACGCTTTTGTTTGTCATTCTCATTATTCTTGCAGTTGTGCTTGGCAAAGCGGTTGGCGGGGTTGCAAGCGGTGTAAAGTTTCTCTCATGGCTGTCAATCGCAGCAAAATTTGGCGTTTCTACCGTAACCATAGACCTTTCAGTCCTCACATTAACTTTTGGTCTGACCATTGACATTAACGTTGCACAGGCAATCCTGTTACTCTTGGCAATTATTATTTACAGCAGAATTCAAGGAAAAGGATAGGGATCATAAAGCCATGCTGTACCTAGCATCATCCTCCCCCAGACGCAGTGGAATTCTTAAAATGGCTGGCTATGACTTTACTGTAGAGCCGGCACATATCAGCGAAACAGTCCTCTATGGTACACCGGCCATGCAGATTGTGGAACAGCTTTCTACGCGTAAGGCTGAAGTTATCGCAAAGCTGCACCCGGATGATACAATCCTCGCCGCAGATACAATTGTTGTGCTGCGGGGTCGTATTCTGGGCAAGCCAAAAGATGAGGAATCCGCAAAAGCAATGCTGAAGCTTCTCTCCGGAAATGTCCATCAGGTATATACCGGTTACACTATCATCCACGGCAGAAAATTGGTCTGCGGCCATGAAGTCACCTCTGTGGAGTTTTATCCCCTTTCTCAGACTGAAATCGACCGTTACGTTGCAACAGGCGAACCGATGGACAAGGCAGGTGCTTATGGCATCCAAGGTAAAGGGGCACTTTTTGTCAGAAGAATCAACGGTGATTTTTATAATGTCGTTGGCTTGCCAATCGCAAAAATAAGCAAAATCCTGTCGGAAGTCAAAAAAACAGAAAAATAAGCCGAAAGCCGGTATAGAAAACTTATTTTTCTGTTGAGCTTCTGCACTTCAAGCGTTATAATAGAATTCATGAGAATTAGGTTTGCAGGAAGACCGAAAGGGGAATATAACCGATGTTTTCAAAAGATATAGGCATTGACCTCGGCACGGCCAACACACTGGTCTACATGAAAGGCAAGGGCATTGTAATGCGTGAGCCTTCCGTTGTAGCAGTCGACGTGAGAACGGATATCGTGCTTGCCGTTGGTATGCAGGCAAAAGAAATGATCGGCCGCACGCCGGGCTCCATTGTTGCAGTCCGTCCAATGAAGGATGGCGTTATTGCGGATTTCGACATCACCGCCACCATGCTGAAGCATTTTATCAAACAGGCAGTCAAGTCAACCACTTTTTCAAAACCGCATATCATCATTTGCATTCCCTCCGGTGTAACGGAAGTGGAACGCCGCGCCGTAGAAGACGCCGCACGCCAGGCAGGTGCAAGCTCAGTGGAGCTGATGGCAGAGCCGATGGCCGCAGCAATCGGCGCAGGTCTTCCGGTCAGTGAGCCAACAGGCAATATGGTTGTTGATATTGGCGGCGGCACAGCAGAAGTCGCTGTCATATCGCTTGGCGACATTGTCACGTCTGTCTCTGTGCGCTGTGCAGGCGACAAGTTTGATGAATCCATCATCTCGTACGTAAAGAAAAAGTACAACCTTCTGATTGGCGAGCGCACGGCAGAAAATATTAAAATAAAGATTGGTTCTGCCTATCCGACGGAAGAAAATGAGGATGCAACTGTTGAAATCAAAGGCCGCAACCTAGTGGACGGACTACCGAAAGACGTTACAATCAGTGCAAAGGAAGTCCGTGAAGCCCTGGCTGATCCGCTGGCCATTATTATTGATGCAATTAAAAGCACATTGGAAAAAACTCCGCCGGAACTCTCAGCAGATATTATTGACCACGGCATCATGCTGACAGGCGGCGGTGCATTGTTGCGCGGCATAGATAAGTTGGTGGAAAAAGAAACGGGAATGCCTGTTCATATTGCAGATAGCCCGCTCGACTGCGTTGTCAACGGCACGGGTAAGCGGCTTGATATCAATATGCCTGCTTCTTATTATAAAAATAATAAGAGTAGCAAAAAATAATTTTCTTCCAGCTGTAAAATATGGAAAAGGCATCCGGTCTTTTAGCCGGGTGCCTTCTTCATACCAAAACCACTGGGTTGACCGATAGATGTTTATTACTATCCGACGATTATCATATCGGCAAAACATTCGGGGCGGTGAAAATTTGGCGTTGGCCAGTCAATTTTTACAAAACTGCCGTAGTGTGGGTGCTCCGTGAGGTCACCACATTTGTAAAAGCTTCCACGGATATGGCTGCCGGTTTTGAAATCTGCCGTGCTGTAAATACCGCGGATAAGGGAAAGCGGAATGAGCAGTTCCCAGCCCCAGAACCCATCCCCACGGATTGGCTGTGGGCGTGGATGCGGGTACCCCATCTCGGCAACAGGGACACGCTTTGCCCCCGGCCTGGAGGGCTGCCCATAGCAGCAGAGCATAGTGCCGAGTGCATTGCCCTCAAAGTTCAGATACCCGCTGTCCGGAATGGACGGCGCGAAATTTGCGAAAAATTCAAGACAACTGTCCGTGCAGACGCGGGAATTTGGTTCAGTCTGCATAGCGCGGGGATGCTCTTCTCTGCTTGTCATCCGGACGGCAAATCCCTGCCCCTTTACATAGCAGAGGATTCCTTTTGAAACAGGGCGGTAGTCTCCGTCCCAGTTGTAGATGTTGATATCCGCAGAATTCCCTTCCCCGACTTCTGAAAGAGTGCGAATTGTTTTAATTTCATAGGCCATGGTGTTTTCCTCCGTTAGTCAACAATGATCATGTCGGCAAAGAATTCCGGATGCATAAAGTTCGGCTTCGGCAGGTCAATCTTTGTAAAGCTGGCATAATGGCGGTGCTCCGTGAGGTCGCCGCATTTGTAAAAGTTGCCGCGGATGTGGTCCCCGGCCTTATAGTCTGCGCTGCCATAAAGATTACGGATTAGCGTAAGCGGCACAAGCAGCTCCCAGCCCCAGTATTTTTCCGTGCGGATTACGCGCGGCACAGGGTGGTCGTAACCCATTTCCTTAACCGGTGCGCGGTCGCCGAGGCGGTGTGGTCCGTCATATTCATATTCCGTAGCGGGGCCGTAGTAACAGAGCATAGTGCCAAACGCGTTGCACTCAAAATTGACGTAACCCTTGTCCTTCATCTCCGGCTTGAAATCTGCATAGAATTCGAGGCAACTGTCGCGGCAGACGCGGGCATTTGGTTGTGTAAAGGTTGCGCGCGGGTTCTTTTCCTCGCAGGTCATGCGGACGGCAAAACCTTGATTCTTGACATAGCAGAGCGTTGCCTTTGTGACCGGGCGGTAATCGCCGCCCCAGTTGTAGACATCTACGCTGACCTTGCAGCCTTTTTCAATTTCAGAAATATCATCGATTGTCTTGATTTTATAAGTCTTTGGTATGTAAGCCATCCTGTGGATACCTCCCGATTTTTTTCTTTATTATACCATGTGCTGTGGAAATAGGAAGCAGAAAGGCGGGACTTTCGCGGTTTCCGTCTGTTTTTTCGCAGAAAAAGCAAAATTGGGGGCCGCTCGGGAAAGCGCAGAGTATTGTAATCGTAATCCTAAAGAATATTAAAAGGCAGAACAAAATAGAGTTTAAGGGAAAAGAAAAAAATTCCCTGCACGGTGCACCTGTAGCCTACATGCTTTGGACAGTGTTCGAGAGCAGCGGGACAATCTGCTTTTTGCGAGAGACAACGCCTTGAAGGAAAACGCTGTCTGCGCCCGGTTTCGGGTGAAAGGCGTTCTGCACCAGTTCGTCGCTGTCTCCCGTAAACAGAACTACGGAACCCTCGTTGATGATATCGGTAATCATCAGCAGGAGCAGAGTGTAGCCACTGGCCTTGCGGTACGTTTTCATATAGCCTAGAAGCTTGGGCTTCAGGCGGTCCAGGCTTTGGAGATCATAGGAATTGATCTGGCCGATGCCGATTTTGTAGCTTCCCATGACATAGTCCTTAAAATCATTTTTGAGGATTTCTTCAGGGCTCATGCCCGCGATGGAAGAGCCTGCACGGAACATCTGGTCTGCGAAAGTGTCGATGTCGATTTCCGCAATGTTGGCCAGTTTAGCAGCCATGGCACGGTCAGTATAGGTGGAGGTGGGTGAGCGCAGATTGATGGTGTCTGAAAGAATTGCAGCACAGAGAATTCCCGCAATACGCTTTGGGGGGACAATACCACTATCAAAATACATGCGGCCAATTATGGTGGAGGTGCTGCCGACAATTTCGTTGTGAAAGGAAACGGGATAGCCGGTTTCCATGCCGCCGAGGCGGTGATGGTCGATAATTTCGAGGATATCTGCTTCTTCAATACCGTCGATGGTCTGAGTAAGCTCGTTATGGTCCAGCAGAATTACCTGCTTGCGACGACGGGTAATGAGGTGGTAGCGTGAAATAAACCCGAGGATGGAACCGCTGCTGTCTACGACAGGATAGCTGCGGAAGCGCGTTTTAAGCATCCGTTCACGGATATTGTCAATATAATCGTCGGGGGAAAAGAAGAGAATGCCCTTCCGCGTCATGATGCAGCCGACAGGCATGCTCTGGTTAATGAGGCGCGCTGCGGTGAATGTGTCATAGGAGGTTTCCAGCATCATGCAGTTATGCTGTTCTGCGAATGCCGCAATATCAGGGCTGACTTTCGCACCGCAGGTGAGGATGATGCAGCATGCACCTGTTTCAACTGCCCGGCGCTGCGCATCTTCCCGGTCACCGGCAAGTACAATATCCCCTTTGCCAAGGAAAGGATCCATGGTTTTGGTTGACATCGCCGCAATCACGACTTTCCCCGTAAAATGGAAGTCCTTTTCATTTCCTGTCACAAAGTGTGCATGCACTGTTTCCATGATGTTCCGGAGCGGCGTTCCACTGACGGAAAGACTGTTTGTCTCCAGCGCGTTCATATAGCTTCCGGTGATGTCCGAAAGCGTTACAATGCCGAGCAGTCTTCCGTTTTCATCTGCAACAGGAAGCATTTTCCGGTTGTTTTTCTGCATGATATTCCAGGCTGTGCGGATGGAGATATCTGCCGAGACCGGAGGGACAACGTCAATGTCAAGGTCAGAGACCTGCGTCCGGACGGAATCCAGCAGCTTCGGCGGTTCTACACCGAAGTATTTAAGCACAAATTCCGTTTCGCGGTTGATTTTTCCGGCACGGACGGGAATAGTCGGAACGCCAAGGCGTCTTTTGAGTTCTGCATAGGCGACGGAAGCACAGATAGAGTCTGTATCCGGATTTTTATGGCCAATTACATAAACTGTCTTATTCATTGCCTGCACCCTTTCCTGTTCTATTATCCGTAAAAATAAGCTTAAAGCAGAACAGCCCCGACGGCATTATTCTAGCACACTGTGGGAACAAAGCATAATGGCCTTTTGAATTTAGAAAAATAGGATGCAATTTATAGTGAAATTGACGAAAAATTTCTCACTAAAAATCTTGCTTCGCTGATTTATAGATAATTTCAATAAAAATTTAGGAATAGAATTGGCTTCGGATTTGGAAAAACAAGGATTTTCTGCATTGTAATCTTTGTTAGTTGAAGCTATAATTATCATAAAACGTACGAAACTATTGTACGATTTTTAATAATTCCACTTGAAGCCCTGAAAGGAGTGTTCCCTGGTGAAACAATTCGATGCAAGCAGAATCCTGAATATTGCACTGGCAGGCCACAGCAATGCCGGTAAAACAAGCCTGGCGGAAGCTATCCTGTTTCTTTCCGGTGCATCCGGCCGGCTGGGCAAGGTAAGCGATGGCACAACCGTAACCGACTTTGACCCCGAAGAGATTCGCCGCAAGACCTCCGTAACAATGGCGGTGGCTCCGCTGGAGTGGAAGAACTATAAAATCAACCTGCTGGACGCGCCGGGGCTTTTCGACTTTGCCGGCGGTGTCTGCGAGGCAGTCCGCGCTGCGGAATCCGTTCTCATTACGATTTCCGGCAAGGACGGTGTCTGTGTAGGCACCGAGAAAGCCGTCAAGGCAGCCGATTCACGCGGCCTCTCCAAATTTTTCTTTGTCAACGGCCTGTGCAGCGAAGGCGCAGATTTCTATAAAGTCTTTGAAAACCTAAAGGCTTCATTCGGTCCCTCTGTGTGCCCGGTTGTCGTTCCATTTATCCAAAACGGCAAGGCAAACATTTACATCAACATGCTGGAATACAAGGCGTATGAATACCGGGATGGCAAGGCTGTGGAGGTCAAAATGCCCGATATGGGCGAACGCCTGAATGGCCTGCGCACCGCAATTTATGAAGCAGTTGCCGAAACAAACGATGAAATGTTTGAAAAATACTTTTCAGGCGAACAGTTCACGCCGGAAGAGGTTATTGTCGGAATCAGCAAGGGAGTAAAAGCCGGAACAGTGGCACCGGTTTTCTGTGGGGATGCCCTGCTCCTCAACGGAATTGACCAGCTTCTGAACGGCCTTATCTGGCTGGCACCGTCTGCCGCGTCCAAAGCTTCCGAGACCGGCGAAGATGAAAATGGGGAGCCTGTGGAGATCGCCGTAGATGAAAAGGCACAGCCTGTTGCCATTGTGTTTAAGACTGTTGCAGACCCGTTCATTGGGAAACTTTCCTATCTTAAAGTGATTTCCGGACGGGTTTCCGCCGAAAGTCAGCTAATCGACATGAGAACCGGAGAACCGGTGCGCATCGGCAAAACCCTTACCATTCATGGAAAAAAGCAGGAAGATACTCCATATATCAGTGCAGGGGATATTGGTGTAGTGCCGAAGCTGCAAAGCACAAAGACAGGCGATACACTCTGCTCCCCGGCGCGGAAGGTGAAGCTGGAGGGTGTCCGGTATCCATTGCCGAGCCTTTCCATGGCTGTGCTTCCAAAAGACAAGGGTGAAGAAGACAAGGCGGCACAGGGCATCATCCGCCTTGCAGAAGAAGACCCGACCATTCACTTTGAAACAAATGCAGAAACACACCAGATGATCCTTTCGGGCCTTGGTGAACAACACCTGGATGTAATTGCTGCAAAGCTCAGGAAAAAGTTTGGTGTGGAAATCAGGCTGGAAGAGCCTCGGGTAGCCTACCGTGAAACAATCCGCAAAAAAGTCCAGGTACAGGGGAAGTATAAAAAGCAGACAGGCGGGCACGGCCAGTATGGCGACGTCTGGATTGAGTTTGAACCATGTGACAGCGAGAAGATGGAATTCGGCGAGCGTGTTGTAGGCGGTGCAGTGCCGAAAAATTTCTTCCCTGCCGTAGAAAAGGGCCTCCGCGAGAGCGTGCAGAAGGGACCACTTGCAGGATATCCGGTCGTCGGCCTGCGCGCAACTCTGTATGACGGTTCCTACCATCCGGTTGATTCGTCCGAAATGTCGTTTAAGATGGCTGCAAATCTTGCCTACAAGGCCGGGATGCCGAAAGCGAGTCCGGTTCTGCTTGAACCAATCGGTACCTTGGAATGCACGGTGCCGGACGCCGATATGGGCAGTGTCCTGGGCGAAGTGAACAAACGCCGCGGCCGTGTGCTCGGCATGAATCCGGCCGAGGAAGGTTATCAGACCGTTGAGGCAGAAGCTCCGGAAGCCGAGATGCTCAACTTCAGCACATTCCTGCGTCAGACGACGCAGGGAAGGGGCAGCTTTACTTTCCATTTTGCGCGCTATGAAGAAGCACCGCCCCAGGTTGCGCAGAAAGTGATTGAGAGCACGAACCGAAATTCCAGAAGCGAAACGTGAATTTTTTCCATCCCCCGGACATATCTATTTTATCAGAATGGATTGTTTGGGGGCGGAGCCATGTTTGTCGTTTCGTTTAAACACAACCGCAAAAGACTGGTCATCACACTTGCCGTAGCCGCTGCTGTCGCTGTGGGAATCTGGGCGGCCGTATCGGCGCACACCGCACCACCACAGGCGGAGTGCGCCGGGAGAAAGTATTCCCTTGCCGCCTCGACGAATGAACAGCGTGTGACATTTTTTAAGCAGTTTGGCTGGGAAGTCGTCTCTGATCCAGTGGACACCGGAGAGGTCACCATACCCGAAACGTTCAATGACATTTATCTTGTATATAATAACATTCAAAAAGAGCAGGGGCTCGATTTGCAGCCTTATGCGGGCCGGACGGTTGAGCAGTGGATTTACCGGATTACGAATTATCCGCAACATTCAACAATGCGCGGTACAATCCTGGTCTTTAATGGCAATGTCATTGGAGGAGACCTGAGTACACCAGAGCTGAACGGCTTTATGACGGGATTTGATGGCCAGAAGCTCAATGAGAGCGGCTACAATGCCCCCGTTACACCTACCCGCGGAAGCATGGGCCAGCTAACCGGCATCCGTACGTCGTCATCCCAGGCAGGCAGCCTTCCGTCTGCTTCTTCAGCGGAGGAAGCCAAAAAACCGGTTTCTTCCACAGTCCCAGCCAACGCATGGCCTACCGACTGAAAGAGATTCCTCTTGATTTTTCCGGAATCCATTTGAATTTTGCACTGTTTTGAAATATAATAAATACATTATTAGGATATTGGCAAATCAAATCTGCACGGAAGAAGGGAGGAGCCGCATGAAGCTGGAACGGCTCGATAAAATACTTTCCTTGCAGAACCTTGGCACCCGGCGCGAAGTGGGAAAACTGATTCGCGCCGGGCGCATTTCGGTCAACGGGGAAACGGTTCTCCGCCCGGAAACGAAGGTTGACGCGGAAGGCAGTGCTATTCGGCTGGATGGTTCTCTTCTTGAAGTAAAGCGGCACCTTGTGCTGATGATGAACAAGCCTGCCGGCGTACTCTCGGCTTCCCGTGACCAGAAGGCAAGGACCGTGGTGGATCTGCTGCCGCAATGCTGGAGAAGGCGGGGCATTTTCCCGGCAGGACGTCTGGATCGGGACACGGAAGGCCTTTTGATTCTGACGGACGACGGTGTACTTGCCCACCGGATGCTTGCACCGAAAAGCCATGTGGAAAAGTGGTATGAGGCGCGCATTGCACATTCGGTTACTGAAGGGGATATCAAGGCTTTTCGCAAAGGGCTTGAACTTAGTGGAACTGTCTGTCTGCCTGCTGTGCTTTCTGCCCTGCCATGCGATGACGGGCCGGTAGCGCTTGTAAAGCTGCACGAGGGGAAATTTCACCAGGTAAAGCGCATGTTTCTTGCGCGCGGAAACCGCGTACTGACACTCAGACGGGTTCGCATAGGTGGCCTCCTGCTCGATCCGGGCCTCAGCCCCGGGCAAGCGCGGGAACTTTCCACAGACGAAATTAGGCAGATATTCACTGGAATATCATCAGAATAATAGACGAAAATTTCAGCTCAACTTTGTCTTTTATCGGAATTCAATAAACTGGAGGAAATAATTTTGGATAAAAAGAACCTGTTTTTTCACTGCCGTTTCTGATAGAATGATGTAGTGAGAAATACAGGTGCATTTTCACAGAATTATCTACGGAAAATGCAACGAATTAATCAGGAGGTTTTATAAAGATGGCTGGCGTAACACTTAAGCATGTCTATAAGGTTTACAACGGCAATGTCGAAGCTGTGAAGGATTTCAACCTTGAAGTTAAAGACAAGGAATTTGTTGTTTTGGTTGGGCCTTCCGGATGCGGAAAATCTACAACCCTCAGAATGATTGCAGGGCTGGAAGAAATCACAAAAGGTGAACTGTACATTGGAAACACACTGGCAAATGATGTGGCCCCAAAGGACCGCGATATCGCCATGGTGTTCCAGAATTATGCCCTATATCCACATATGACGGTTTTCGACAATATGGCATTCGGCTTGAAACTCCGCAAAGTGCCGAAGGATGAAATTAAGCGCCGCGTGGAAGGAGCTGCCAAGACACTGGATATTTCCCATTTGCTTGACAGAAAGCCAAAAGCTCTTTCCGGTGGCCAGAGGCAGCGTGTTGCCCTTGGCCGTGCAATTGTCCGTAACCCAAAGGTCTTCCTCCTCGATGAGCCGCTCTCCAACTTGGACGCAAAGCTGCGTGCGCAAATGAGGACTGAAATCTCCAAACTGCACCAGCGCCTGGGCACGACCTTCATTTATGTTACCCATGACCAGACCGAAGCCATGACAATGGCTGACCGTATTGTCGTGATGAAGGAAGGCGTCATCCAGCAGATTGATACTCCTCAGAATCTTTATGATTTACCAGTAAATGAATTTGTTGCAGGATTTATGGGTTCGCCGCAGATGAACTTTATTGAAGGCAGTATCAAGAAGAGCGGAGAAAACTATTCCTTTTTGTTTGGCAAATACAGCATTGAAATCCCCGCAAGCAAGAACAAGGATGATGTGCTGAGCAATTATGTCGATAAGCAGGTTACCATGGGCATTCGTCCGGAACATGTGCACGATGAGCCGGATTTCCTTTCAAAGGCTCCGGCTGGCAGTCTTGTTGAGGCGGACGTTGAAGTGACAGAGCTGATGGGCGCTGAAACTTACCTGTATCTGAACTGCGAGGGCAACCAGATTACAGCCCGTGTGAATCCGACTTCTACAGCAAAACGCGGAGACCATATTAAGATTGCATTTGAACTACCTAAACTCCATCTGTTTGATAAGGAAAATGAGAAGACAATTCTTAACTGAAGAGAATTCTGAAAACCTTTTAGGGCCGCACAAAAGTGTGGCCCTAATCTTTTACCTGCCTTATACCTTATAATAAACATATCCGCCAAGCCGATGGTCTTTCATCTGCGTGCAAAGCCCTCTGTTTCTCTCCACGCGTCAAACGCGTAAGTGCGATTTGTCAGTTGCATCTAACCTGCTACTTGCGTCCCATAAACGGGCTACTCTGGCTGAATGCTAATTGTTCGCTTATTTCATCCTTCTTTCAACTAGTTCTCGATGTATTTCGCAATTCGGCTCTCATTTTTCCCTACTGCATCCACACAGTAACCTCTGGCTCAAAATGTCCGATTTCCATACCGGTATTTCAGGTTCGCGTGCCGGTCAAATATCATCAGACTGCTTTTTCCCTTTCAGAAAACCCATAATTGTCGATATGCTGTATTTGGGCGGGATACTTACAAGCATATGGATATGGTCGGGACACGCTTCCGCTTGGATAATCTCAATACCTTTTTCATCACTGAGCTTCCGCAATATCCACCCGATATCTTTCTTCAACTCTCCATATATCGCCATGCGTCTAAATTTGGGGGCAAACACAATGTGATATTGACATCTCCATGTGTTGTATGCTCTAAACTTTTTATGTCTTTATCCTTCATTCAAAGACCTCCCTGCTATTATTGATGTGGTTGGCCAAACCTTCATCTTATTTTAGCAGGGTGTTGTTTCTTCGGTTAAAGCCTTTTTTCGGTTCCGCCGGCTAAACCGGTGGTTTTTTTTGAACACTCAAAAAGAAAAGATGGGGAGCAGGGACATATTGCCGCCGACCCCCCTATTTTTCATAGTTTCACAATCGCCGCAGGCTGTTTAAGTACGTCGGATACCCATCCCCACAATTCGGCATAATCTTTTTGCAATGCGGATATTTCCGATTGGTATGCGCCGTAAGTATTGGCGTGTATGGCAACCTGATTGAGATTATTTGAACAGCGGCGTTGCAGGGAAATGAGCTCCCGGACGGGTCGACATGCAGGATATAAGCTCCGGGAAAATCCCGGAGCTTTTCTCCTGTCTTCAGCGGCCCATACGGGAACCGCTTTTCTTTTTCATCACTGCGCGGATTTCCGGCTCGGTTACAAGGTTCAGGTCCCCTGCGACCATCAGTTTGAGTACGCTTGCCGCAATCGAGAAGTCGGCCGTTTCCTGCGGGCTGTAACCATGCAGGAGGCAGTGCGTCAGCGCTGCGCCAAAGGCATCGCCTGAACCAACTCCCTCCATTGCATGGACTGTGTGAACCGGCGATTCATAGTAGTTCCCGCCGCTCAGCACAATAGCTTTCCAGTCTCCATCTTCTACATTGTATACATTGCGGAGGACACTCGCCACCATGGAGCAGTTCGGATACCGCTTCATGATTTCCGCCATCCCCGCGCGGTAATCCGCAATCTGCTCAAGGCCATGAGAAAGATCGCCGTCGAACGCGCGGATGCCAAGGGAGGCCTCGAAGTCCTCATCGTTTGCAATGCAGATGTCAACGTAGTTCATTAGTTTTCCCATGACAGAGCGCGCTTTTTCCGGCGTCCACATTTTTCCGCGGTAATTGAGGTCACAAATGACTTTAATCCCATGCGAATGGCAGTACCGGAGTGCATCCTCCAGCGCGCCTTCCAGCTCTTCCGAAACCGCAGGTGTAACTCCGGAAAAATAGAACATGCCAATGCTGTCAAGCAGCTTTGGCCAGTCGAACTCCCTGCGTTCCGCCGTGGAAATGGAGCTTCCTGCGCGGTCATAAACGACACTGGTCGGGCGTAAATTCGTCCCTTTTTCAAAATAATAGGTACCAAGGCGCGGCCCGCCGCGTAGCACACGGTCCGTATCAACACCATAGCGGCGCAGGGTGCCAACCGCCGCTTCGCCCAGCGGGTTTTCCGGCAGTTTTGTCACATAAGCTGCATCATCGCCGAGGAGGGCAAGCGAAATCGCGACGTTCGCCTCCGCACCGCCATAAGTCGCCTCAAATGAACTTGCCTGAAGGATACGCTGGTATTCCGGCGGCTTAAGCCGAAGCATCATTTCACCGAATGTCAGTACTTTCATTATAAAGAGCTCCTTCTGAGACATTTTTTGCTTACACGGGCATACCGCGGATTAACTGCACGGTCCTACAGCAGATATCAGTAATTTTTGCCCAGTCTTTCGCGCGGATATCATCCTTCGCCGTAAGATAGCTCCCGCCACAGGCAATTACGCGTGGGAAAGCAAGGTAATCCGCAAGGTTGCCAAGGTTAATTCCGCCCGTTGGCATCCAACGCACCTGAGGGAACGGGGCGGAAAGTGCCTTCAAGGTACGCAGGCCTCCGACAGCTTCCGCAGGGAAAAACTTCAGGACGCTAAGGCCGAGTCGGAGCGCCTGCTGAACCTCCGTAGCTGTCGCGCATCCGGGAAAAACCGGAAGACCAGTCTTGAGACAGTAACATACTGTCTCCGCATCGAACCCGGGGGAGACAATGAATTTTGCACCGGCTTCCCTCGCAGCATCCACCTGCTCCGGAGTCAGCACAGTACCCGCACCAATCAGCATGTCCGGATAGGCGCAGGATGCGTTCCGAATCGTTTCGGCAGCACCGCTTGTGCGGAATGTGATTTCTGCCGCCGGAATGCCGCCCGCAGCCAGCGCTCCGGCAAGCGGCACAGCATCATCCGGATTTTCTACTGTGACAACGGGAAGTATCTTCAGCTTTGCAAGTTGTTCTGTAACATGATTCATTGATTTTTAAGCCTCCTTAATCGGGAAATGCCGTGTATCCCCCCAAAGCGGGGGCAAATTTCAAAACGCCGGGAAAGTGCCCGCCGCGCTTTCCAGCGCATGCGAACCTTTTCCGGCTAAACTTCGTTGGTGGGAAGCTCTCCGCTTCCCCTAATTCTCAGGACAGAGTTTCCGTCTGCCAGGACGATAGGAATTGCTTTCAGCATCATTTGCCGGCGGATGATACTTTTATGAAGGGACCATCTTGCAAGTCTGGTAAATATTTTTCATCTATGGCCTTTAGCAGACGGCAACCAGTACATTCCGCTTGCGCTTCCGGTATTCCCTCGGGGAAGTGCCCACAAGGCTCTTAAACATACGGTTAAAGTGATTTACACTCTGGAACCCGCATTCATAACAGATATCAACAATCAGGCCGTCTGTGTCCCGGAGCAGGTCCATTGCCTTCTGAATACGGAGCAGATTGATATACTCCACAAACGTCTTTTTTGTTGCCAATTTAAAAAGATGGCTGTAATAAGATGGTGACAGCATTACCATGCGCGCCATTTGGTCAAGGGAAATCTGTTCCGTAAAGTGGTTACGGATATACCGCAGGGAACATAGGACCGATTCTTTCGGCGTGCCGGGTACAGCCGTGTGTTCCCTGCCCTTTTCAAGCAGGCGGCGGAAATAGACAAGGAGGCGCACAAGGTCTGCACGGATTGTAAGCCGGCAGCCTTCCCTGTGGGCACGGTACTCTCCGGAAACTTCCCGGAGAAGCTCTTCCAGCTCGTATTGCCGCTCCCCGCCGCATGTATCCCCTTTCCAGGAATGACTGCATCTGGACAGGAACGGCGCAAGATAAGCGTCCGTGCAGTTCCCCGAATTAAGGAATGTCGGCAGAAACGCAATCTGCAAAAGCTCAAAATCTCTTCCATCCTTTGCGGAAAGCACACATTCCGTGCCTGGTGGAACAGCCAGAAGGCTGCCTTTTTCCAGCCCAATCTCCCTGCCGCCGACGGTAACAGCCGGCTTGCCACGCACAACGTAGTCCAGCTGCACCATACCGGGGAATGGGAGGGAGAAATCACCGCTGTTTTCCCGTGTAATCCTTTTCAGCATGAACTGTCCGGAAATACCGTCCGGCTCATGCAGGCACCCGGGGCACTGCCTGTTCAGGCTGTCTGTTTCGGAATTCAACTTAATTTCTCCCTTCATAAAAGCTTCCTTTGCACAAAAGGTCAGCCTTTCCGGGTTTCTTCCTTGCAAATGGCTTCCCACAGACCATTGAGGTAAGTAGCGCCGAGTGCACGGTCATAAAGACCATAGCCGGGGCGTGCTTTTTCGCCCCAGATCATGCGCCCGTGGTCCGGACGGACATACCCGTCGAAACCAACGTCATAATAGGCTTTCATAATTTCATAGAGGTCGAGGGAACCTTCCGAGGAAAGGTGTGCAGACTCGTGGAATGTGCGCGTGCCACAGTGCTTGACGTTGCGGACATGGGCAAACGCAATCTTCCCACGGGAACCGAAGCGGCGCACAAGCTCCGGGATATTATTCTCAGGGTTGGAACCGAGTGAGCCGCTGCAGAGCGTCAGGCAGTTGCAGGGGCTGTCCACCATGTTGACAATCGCTTCAAGGTCTTTCCCATTGCAGACAATACGCGGAAGGCCAAACAGAGTCCATGGCGGATCGTCCGGATGGATGGCCATTTTGATACCGGTCTCCTCACAGACGGGGATAATGCCTTCCAGAAAATACTTAAGGTTTGCAGCCAGCTTGTTGCGGTCAATGCTCTGGTACTGCTCCATGACGCTGCGCAGTTCCGCAAGGCGGTCCGGCTCCCAGCCGGGAAGCACAAAGCCGTTTGACGTATCCGCCACCTGCTCCACAAGCTTAGCGGGCGTGAGCTTCCGGATTACTTCATCGGAATAGGCCATTGCATTGGAGCCGTCCGGCAGCGGCAGCGCAAGATTGGAACGAAGCCAGTCAAATACCGGCATGAAGTTGTAGCAGATTACCTTGACGCCCGCTTTTGCAAGGTTACGGATGCACTGCCTGTAATTTTCAATATAGCGGTCGCGGGTAGAGGCACCGAGCTTAATGTCCTCGTGGACGTTTACACTCTCGACGACTTCAAACTCAAGGCCGGCATCGTTTGCCTGTTTTTTGAGGGCCATAATTTCATCCATCGGCCAGACTTCGCCGACCGGGACATCATACAGCGCACCGACAATGCCGGAAACGCCGGGAATCTGCCGGATCTGTGAAAGGGAGATACTATCGTCCTTCTCACCGAACCAGCGGAATGTCATTTTCATCAGTCAATCGCTTCCTTCTCTGATGCACTGCGAAAGGGTTTCGCGAACAGCATTCCTGCCGCGGAGCATCTGCTTAAAATCTTTTTCAATTATTCCGCCGAGGCCGGCCTTGTTAAGGTCAAGCCCAAAAAGCTTGCTGTTTGCAAGCAGCGGTGTAAGCTTTCCGTCTGCAGAAGACGGATCGCCGACGCGTACACCGGACAGCGCCTCTTTCATGTCACCAAGCAGCGGATCCGGGCTGACGGCCATTGCGGTGCCACTGTCATCCACACCGAGAAGATAGCGGAACCATGCCGCAATCACAAGCGGAATACAGTGAAGTGAATTTACATCAAGACTAGGGTTTGCCGCATAGGACTTAATCGTCTCGCCGTAACGCACAGGGATCTTCTGGGAAGTATCCGTCGCAATGCGCTGAGGCGTATCGGGAATGTAGGGGTTTGGCAGGCGCTTCTCAACCACTTCGTCGAGAAATGCCTTCGGGTCGAGGACGCCAGGGTTGACAACGACAGGCATGCCTTCCTGGTAACCAATGCGCTTTACAAGCGCAACAAGGTCCTTGTCACGCATTTCTTCCGCAATAGTCTTGTAGCCAAGCAGACATCCGAAAATTGCAAGGGCAGTATGCAGTGGGTTAAGGCAGGTTGTCACTTTCATGCGCTCCGTTTTCTCCACGGTCGCACGGTCAGTAAACAGCACACCGGCGGCTTCCAGCGGTGGTCTGCCGTTTGGAAAACGGTCTTCTACAACAAGGTACTGTGGGCTTTCCGCGTTGACGAACGGGGCAATATAGGTCTTCTTTGCCGTCACAATTACATTCATGCCGCCGATGCCCGATTTTTCCAGTTCCGCCCGGATTGCATCCGACGGGCGCGGTGTAATCTTGTCAATCATGGTCCACGGGAAAGTGACAAACGCTTCATTCCGCAGATAAGCGGGGAAATCCTTGTCAACCAGGCCGTTTTCCGCCCACTTGTCTGCGACCTCAAGTACGGATGCTTCAAGCTTTTCTCCGTTGTGGGAGCAGTTGTCCATACTGACAAGTGCAATGGGCAGCCTTCCGGCGCGGTAACGCTCATAGGCCAGGGCACAGACTTTGGCCATCACATGCTTTGGTGCGGCTGGGCCGTTTTGCAGGTCACCTGCAATATCCGGCAGATAATCACCTGAAAGGCTGCGCAGGCGGTACCCCTTCTCCGTAATGGTAAAGCTCGCCATTTTTAACGTTGGGGAACGGAAAGCAGTTTTCAGCTTTTCCCAGTCCTCCGGGCACTCAGGGTCACCGTAAAGGGACTCCCCAACGCTTGCAATCACTTCTTTGTCCAAGGTGCCGTCCGCATTCATCAGGACGAGGATGCTCATATTGTCATGGGGACGGTAAACGCGCTTGATAACTTCCGGATCATAGGTATCTACAGCGATAATTCCGGTCTCCGTCTTCTTTTCATCCAAGAGCTTCTGGTTGAGTGCCGCAATAAAGCTGCGGAAAATATTTCCTGAGCCAAAATGAACCCACTCGGGATTTTTCGCCGTATTATCGGCCACTCTCTGCGGGTTAAACTCCGGCAGCTTAAAACCCAGCTTTGTCCAAGTTTCCGGTTCCTTTAAAGAGCTTCTGTCAAGGTTTAGCAATTTGTTTTCTCCTTCTTTCCAGAGAGAAATAGGGCGGAGAAAGGGCGCAGGCCCTTCCCCGCCCCAAAACACGGTAAGGTTTTTGGCAGTCGTACAGGTTAAGACCGCTTTCGGCTGGCTGTCTATGCCGGAACCGGACCTCTCCGATTACTTAAACAGTGCGACACTGCGCCCGCTGAGGTGCTTCTGCATGGCAGTTGCATCATATTTCTTATCAAAATCGGCAAGGGCATTCATGTTGGCTGCAACCTTGTGATAAGCTTCAGCATACTGCTTCATAAGCTCCGGGCACTTGTTCTCAAAACGCGGTGCAGCAAGGAAAGTCTGCTCCGCAAGGAGTTCTGTCACCGGCAGGCTGACCGGCGTCTTGTGTGCGCCGCAATCTCCGTAGGCACCGCCCTGAAGGAACAGGGGAGCCTTGTGCAGACGTCCATAGCCGCAGTAGCCGCAGATAACGCCCTCAGCGCTCAGAGCTTTGAGGAACGAAATGGTGCGGATACCGCTAAATTTATCCTTATCGTAGAAATAATACTGATAGGAATATTCGCGCTCAGCACCTTCATTTGCCTTTTGCGGACGGATGAATGGGATATCGGCAATGCTCTTTGCAAAAGCTTCCGCGTTGCTGTTGCGGATGGCGTTGCGCTCATCAAGCTCGTCCAGGTTTGCATTCGCGATTGCGATTGCAACCGGATGCGGACGGTATTTGTGCCCCATGCCGGTCAGCATGTACTGGCGGTAGACGGAGTCTTCCGGCAGGCCGGAAATGCGGTCATACTGCCCAAGGGAAAGGGCACGCTCATAGCATTCGCGGTTGTTGGTGACAAGGATGCCCGCCTCGCCGCCGCAGAGGAGCTTGGAAGCCTGCATACTGTAGCAGCCGACGTCACCAATCAGGCCGACATTTGTTCCGCGGTATTTGGCACCGTGTGCATGAGAGCAGTCTTCGATAACTTTCAAATTATGCTTCCGGGCAACTTTCATAACAGCATCCATATTGGCCGGGTTGCCCCAGACATGGACGAGCATAATTGCCTTTGTTTTAGGGGTGATTTTCTTCTCAATATCGGCCGGGTCAATGGTGAAGGTCTCAGGGTCAACATCACAGAAGACCGGGACGGCATGTTCGGCAATAATCGGCACAACTGTGGCCCAGAATGTGTAGGATGGGACAATGACTTCTTCACCGGGGCGGACACCAACAGCAAAGAGGCCGCAGTCCAGGGAAGCCGTGCCGTTGTTTGTGGCAACAGCATACTTTGCACCAACATAATCGGCAAAGCGCTTTTCAAAAGCCTTAACGGTCGGGGACTGGGAAATTTCGCCCTTCTTCATCAGGGCAACAGAATCATTCAGGCCTTTCTCTGTTACGAGCGGGCGATTTGCAACTTTTTCATAGTCGAGGCGGACAGCTTTTTCTCCGCCGAGGACAGCTAGTTTACTCATTTTATATCCTCCTTAAAATTTGTCTCAATTAAAAATGAATGGTTTTTCCTTCTTTGGAAGAGCGGTAGATGCCAAGGATCAGGTCGACCGGCATACGGCCTTCCGCAACGCCCAGTACCGGGTGTCCGTCTGTCTCAACAGCATGGATAAAGTCTGCAAGTTGACGACGGTGCAGTTCAGAAGAAATATTGGTCGGATTAGAAGCAGAGGAGCGGATTGGGCCGCTGTGTATTTCCGTGTTTTCCTCACCGGCAATACTCCACTCGGTAATTTTGTCTTCCGTCAGGGTAACCGTTCCTTTTGTTCCGTGGACAGTCAGTATACGGGGTTTTGCCGGCTGGACGGAGGTTGTCGCAATAATATTCCCAATGGTACCATTCTGGAATTCGACAATTGCTATGGCAGTGTCTTCCACTTCAATCGGATGGACAAAGGTACGGGTGAGGGCGGTGACCGACTTCGGTGCGCCCATCAGGCCGAGCAACAGTCCAACGCCGTGGATGCCCTGATTCATCAGGGCGCCGCCGCCGTCAAATTTCCAGGTCCCGCGCCAACCGCCATTCTGATAATATTCATCACTGCGGAAATATTTCATTGTGAGGTTCGCAAGAAAAGTCTTCCCGAAGCGCCCCTCCGAAAGAGCTTTCTTCATCTTCTGGTAGTCATCCGAAAAATAGAGCTGCGAGATGGCACAGAGTTTTACTTTGTTTTTCTTGCAGGCTGCTTCGATTGCGTCAAGTTGTTCCTCTGTGATGCCAATCGGCTTTTCAACGACAATATGCTTTCCGGCGTTCGCAGCACGAACGGCACAGTCAGCATGCATACCGCTCGGTGTGCCGATATAAACCGCATCTACATCGGACGAAGCCATCAGCTCTTCCATGCTTGCACAGGGGAGCGCACCGGCCTTTTCCGCAAAAGCCTTCGCGCGCTCCGGGTTTGCATCGAATGCACGCGTCACCTTCGCTTCCGGAAGCTGCTTCACAGCTCCAAAAAAGATTGAGGAAATTGTGCCGCATCCGATTACGCCAAACCGTACCATTTTTATTCCACCCTTTCCGGTTTTTGTTGGAAAACGAGCTTCCCGCCGACAAAAACGGCCTTAATGTTGATATTATCGTCAAACAGGACAAGGTCGGCGTCTTTTCCGGATTCCAGGCTCCCTTTCCTGTTGTCCATCCCCATAACTTTTGCGGGGGTAAGGCACATCATGTTAATGCAGTCGTACAGCGGAACACCGGCTTTGTAATGCATCACGCGTACCAGACGGTCATCCGTAGCAATGCTGCCGGCAAAAGCCGTCCGGTCAGGCATCTTTGCAACGCCGTCCTCAACAATGACCTTCTGTCCGCTGTCACGGCTTCCGAGTTCTGTTTCGGTTGCATTGGTTCCTGCGCAGCGCATGGAGTCGCACACCAGGCAGACCTTGTCCGGCCCTTTGAGACGGTAAACCGTGCGCAGCAATTCCGGAGGCAGGTGGCAGCCGTCCGCAATAACCTCAACCGTAAGGCCTTCAACTGCATAGGCGCTTTCCGTCACGCCGAGGAAACGGAACCCGCCCCGGCGGATAATGGTAGACATGCCGGAATACAGGTGCGTTACATGGGTAAAACCATGCTGGTACGCCGCAAGAACATGAGAATATTCCGCGTTAGAATGGCCAATGGACGGCAGGATATGGTTCTTAACAAGATAGTCGCCCATTTCAAGGGCACCGGGAAGCTCCGGTGCAACCGTCCAGCGGGCAATGCCGCCTTCTGCGCGCTCCACCATTTCCTGGTACTCGGCGGGGTTCGGGTTGCGAATGTATTTTTCGTCGATTGCGCCCTTCTGCAGGGGGCTCAGGTACGGCCCCTCCATATGGAGCCCAACCATATTCGGGCCGTCCTTCATGTTCTTTTTCACCGACTTGAAATTGTCGATGCAGCGGATCATTTCTTTCCGCGAGGCAGCAACGGTTGTCGGAAGGATACTGGTCGTCCCGTGCTGAAGGTGAGTCATTGCGGCCGTAACCATGTCATCCGGGGATTCATCAAGGAAATCGGAGCCGCCGGCGCCGTGGGTATGCAACTCAAAAAATCCGGGCGAGAGAAAAAGACCTTTGCCGTCGATTACCAAAAAGCCCTCCGGCGCCTGCGGGGACGGGCCGCGGCCCACTTCGGCGATCTTCCCGTCAGAGACTACAAGGTAGCCGGTCACGACCTGATCCCTGCAAATAAGCCGGACGTTCCGGATCATCTGTTTCATTGTTTCAGCTCCTTTTCTAAAAATATTTTCATTTAGAAGCCTTTCGCTTCCCCACCGTTCATTTCGGCAGTGCAGGCATATCTTTCCTGTGCCGGAAGCTTTTAGAGCTTTAGTCCCATGCAAGGTTCGGACAGTCATGCAGAAGCTCTGCAATGCGCAGGAAATCACGCATGATGTGGAACGGATCCTTGACCGGAAGGGCAACCAGCTTGTTCATCGGACGGCCTTGACGGTCCAGAATCTGAATCCACTCGCCAATCTTTTTGTCCGGGTTCGGGAACTTGGTAAAATCAAATTTTGCCACACGGTCATGGTATTCTGCAAAAAAGCGGTCTCCTGTCAACGCATAGCAGCGCAGGGTGCAGTAAAGCGCTTCTGCGTTTGTCCACCAGAGCTTCGAGTCCCAGGTATCACGCATCAGCATCTCATAGCCATCCTGCAACGTGCGCCCCTTCGGCGGGCCGCCCTGAATATCAACACAGCGGAACATCCCGCCGTATTTTTCATCCCAGCCAAGACGCAAACTGTTGCGCGCCACTGTGAAAATACGCTCGTCTGGTTTCTTCCCGCTCTGCTGGAGGATGTCAAGGCAGAACCACATGGACTCAAGGGCATGGCACGGCATGATATGCCGTGCAAGAAACGTATCCTCATACTCCGGTTTGACCGCTGGCATCTCCTGAATCACACCGTATTTCGGCGAAAAGAAAGTGTCAAGGATCTGCGAAACATGGAAAAGGCTCTTTCTTTTCAGGGCTTCCTCCTGCGGATGATGCAGCACATGGGCTGCATTCCAGAGCTCACTTGTTACGCAGGAAAGGATCATGTCCTTTGCGTGGGTGCGGAACCCTTCATGAACCGGGTATGGCTCGGACACCATAATCCCACGGTCGAGGTAAGACATCATCCGGCGGTAGACTTTCAGGGCAAGGTCAAGCCACTCCGAGTCCTCTGCCACACGTGCGTAGCCTGCAAATCCGATGATGACAAAGCAGTCTACAAAATAACTGGTATAGTACCCCTTTCCGGGGATTGACTCTTTCTTTGTGCCGTCCGCCGCCGTCAGGTAAGCACAGACGCCGTCCTTCGGCTCCAGGATTGCATGGTCACGGATGAATTCGCAGGTCCTTTTTCCAAGCTTAAGGTATTTCTTTGCGTCTTCCTCCGTATAGTTTGAGAGCACACCTTTGCGGATGTCATCCGCGAGGCGGGAATAAATCCACGCCATGCGCCCCTGTGACCAGATGTATTTGTCACGGCTGATAAGTTTTGAGCCATCATTGGTAAAGCAGGTAAAAACACCGCCGTTTTCCAGATCGGCTGCACGGTCCCAGAAAGACATCAGGCTGTTCTTAAAATAGTCGGTGTAAAACCTGTCCGTCTCCACGGCATTGTGCACAGTTTGTCACTCTCCCGTATGATTTCCGGCCATCAGAAAGCTGGCCGAAGTTTTTTAGTAAACGTTTTCTATCTACCAATAAAGAACTGCCCCTTTTTGAGCAGCAACAGGCCGTCATGTTCCTTCCGGGGCAGAATAAACGGAAAAATTATATTCACAGTTTAAGTATATGGGTGCTTTTGCTGATTGTCAAGGGATTTCATTGATTTCTCTTTCCCATCTGTTCCAGGTCTAAGGGTGCACACGGATTCGCGCTCAATAACCTCCGGTTTTAAAAGGATATGCTCCGCCGCTTCCCGGCGGTCTGCTTTCTGAAGCCCGCCAATCAGCACACGCGCCGCAAGGCGGCCCATTTCAAAGGAAGGCTGGCTGACTGTTGTAAGGGCAGGATTCACCATGGCAGAAAAATTAATATTGTCGAAACCCATAACAGAAATATCGCCGGGCACCCGGCGGCCGCTCCGGAGCAGTTCCTGGATAACGCCAAAGGCGGTAATGTCATTGATGGCAACAGCAGCCGTTGCCGGGCAGTGCATTTTCAGGAATGCCCGTGCAAGGCGGTGGCCATTTTCAAACTCATAGTTTCCCTTCTCGTCCAGAGCGGTTTCGCTGGGCAGAACGATAAGGTCCTCCGGGCGAAATCCTACGTCTGACTCTTCCAGTGCACGGCGGAATCCTTTAAAAATTGCGCGGCGGCTCGGGCGGTCGAGCGGCGGGCTGAGAAAAGCAATCCTGCGGTGACCTTTCCCGGTAAGATAGTGTGCGGCAAGGGCGCCGGCAAGAGTAAAATCATAGCCGACGCTGCCGCAGGAAAGGCCTTCCGCAGGCTGGTCAAACAAAACGACATTGGAATTTCCCATAATATAGCGCCGGAGAGGGCCGCTGTCCGCATTGATTGTGGAAATCAGCAGTCCTTCCACACATTTTTTCCTCATGAGCCTGATTTGCTCAAGCTCTTTTTCCGGCTCGTTGTTCGAGCTGCAAAAAATCGGGTTGTAACCGGCATCACGGCATTCCTTTTCCGTCCCCGCGATAACTTCGGAGTAAAACGGGTTAATCATGGAAGGGAGGATGACACCGATATCGTTGCTTTTCCCGCTTTTAAGCGACCTGCCAAAAAAATTCGGCGTGTAGTTCATCTGTTCTGCCGCTCTGAGGACTGCCTTCCGCAGGCTGTCCTTTACGGGATAATCCGTCCCGTTCAGGACGCGGGAAACCGTTGCAATGGAAACACCTGCTTTTTTTGCAACGTCAGAAATCGTTATGCGCCTTCTGCTGTCCATTGGCTCACCCTTCCCTGGAACCGCCAGTTGTCAGCATTCACCGCGCAGCGAGAACATAAGGGTATCGCCGCGGTGCATGGACACGGTAATCTGTCGGACATTATGCCCGTAGAACCGGCGTTCGTAAACTTCGTAGGGGCTGCATTCCTCCGGGAAATAGATGGTGCGTGGGCCGGTAAAGTGCGCATGGACTGTCACAAAATTGCGGTTCGCATAAACGATGTCATCGGTATGGGAATAAAGATGGCACCCGGCAAACGAGGCAAACGAAGCAAGCAGTTCAGAGCGGAGAATCTGGGACGTGCAGTAGACACTGGTAAATCCGCCCGTTTCCTTCATGGCAAGGGCTGGTTGGCCGTCGAGGCAGAACCGGCCGAGCACGGTTGCGTCCGGATCGTCAATATAGAATGCCGGGTTGAGGAACGGCGTTGTAAGCACCGAGCCAGGCCAGACATTGCTGTGGACTTCACGGTCGATAAAGCCGTAAATCCGGTCATGGTCTGCAAAGCGCAGTGCCGGGTGATTTTCGCTTATGACGCGGAAGCGCGGTGAACGGGTTTCGTCCATGCGGCCGACTGCAATACCCGTTGTCTTTTCAATGTTTTTGTTGCTCATGCGCTGGTCGGCGCCAAGGTCAATAAAACCCGGGGCATACAGCCAGACAACCGTCGCGTGGTTCCTTGCGGCCTTGCGGTGAACGGCATTGCGCTCCTCTTCCGTCAGGCAAAATGTGTTAATCATCACATACATTTTATAGTCGCGCATCTTCGGGTTCGACATATCATTGTGGAAATAATAGTCAACGGGCGCGCCGATTCTGGAAAGATCAGAGGTCCGGTAGTAGTCGAGCATCGTGTTGCTGGTATTCTGGGAAACATAGTGGACGCTCTCCTGATCATAAATCAGTGCAATATCATTTTCTTTTGTGCGGTCAAGGCTGTAGGCAAACTTTGCAATTTCACTCTGGCGTTTGAAAAGTTTGTAGATATCCGGGTCCATGTAGCGGCCGCCACCCTCGTGCTGGTCCATCCACCAGGCATAGGTCTCCTCACACAGATTGCGCGCAAAATCACGTTTCAGGGTTGTAATGGTATCTTTTATTGTATAGAGTCCCATGCAGTCACGGTAAAAATCGGTTTCACGGTGAGTGCGGCTGTCTTCCTCAGAAATATAGATCTGGTTGCGGATGCGGAACGAGTCATTCATCTCGCGCTGTGCAACACAGCCACCGGGTTCGCGGTCATTGTAGACACCCGGAGCAGCAAGAAAATCCACCGAGCCGGAATCCATAATGGAAAGCGTAGCCTCCGCCGTGGAGAAATCGAAGAAATCCGTACAGCCGTAGGCGCCGTAAAATGCACCGACCAGCTTATCCGGATAACGCTTTTTTACCGTCCTGGCAAAATGGACAATCGTGTTTGCCGTGCCATGATGCCACGCATGGTAAAAATCGGCAACATATTGATAATCGTCGGCATTAAGAAAAACGCCCATGTTTGACTTTGCCTTTGGATTCATGTCGATTTTCTTGCCGATAATGCGCGCGGCGCTCTCATAATGCTTCAGCGCGTCAAGAATTGTGTCATCGATGCGGGTAAATGCGCGTTCCTCAATGTCCGGGATAATCGGGTTGTCAAAGCTTGCATCGTCACGCCTCCAGGCGCGGCGCAGGTTTTCCTCCGTCCCATATTTTTTCCGCAGGTAATTGCCGAACTCCTTGCGGAACGGCGGGCAGAAGTCTGCATAAATCTTTTTTTCGTAGTCGGTCAGCGGATTGATGGGATACCATTCGTTCGTTCCGGCGGCACCGAGGAAAAAGCCGACAATGCGGTCCGCATAGGGCAACTTTTCAATCTCGTCGAAAAATTCTCCGAGGGCCTTGTCACCGTCATGGCGCCACACATCACTGCAAAGGGAATACATGCCGGGCAGCGTGTAAAGCCTGTCATTGCTTGCAAGAATAGCCGGCTGCGTTGAGCCGTCATTATAGCGCATCAGCTCTTCGGTGTGGGACTTCACCCACGAAACAGGGGGATTAAGATACAGGCGGACAATCACATAGGCATCCGGCACAGCTTTGAGGAGCATCTCAACATCGTGCTTAAACTGGTCGATGCCGTTGAGGTCGGTGCGCTCGACACCGTTGCTGTCGGTGTATTTCCGGCCTCCGGGGTTAAACCAGCGAGTCTCGGATGGGATGAAGAAAAGTTTCAGCCCCGCTTCTCCGAGATGACGGAGATAATCCGGCTTCTGGATATGCGTCACCATCCCCATGGGGGGATAAGGGACACCGTCAATCATAATGGCAGGTTCACCGTGATAGTTCTCAACACTTGCATGGCTCATGGTTGATATCCTTTCCTTTTTCAAATCAGGGCATTCCGTACACCGTTTTACAGTTCTACGGCGACGAGCTCGTAGTCCTCAAGATCAACGGTAAAGCGGACTTCACCGTCCTTATACTCAAACGGGATTTCTTTGGGGTGGAACAGCGAGAATACGCGCTTTGCGGGAGCTTCCGTCTTCAGGGCGACGCGGATGCCCGGATTGGGGATAAAACGGTCGACCGGACGGCGCATGTAGCCCGTGTGGTTCACAAAATGGATCAGGCGAACCGGCTTGCCCGGCTTTCCGCGGAGCTCTACCTCAACGGACGGAAACGCATTTTCAACACGCAGTTCACCCGGCGCAATCGCTTTCACAAGAGCTTCCGCGGCAGCTTTCATCTCCGGGACACCGAAGTTGAAGAAAGTCTGTCCGAGGCCACCCGCAAGATAGATAACCGTGCCCTCGCCCACCCTGCGTGCAATAATGCTCGGGTAGGTTTCCGTCGGGAACTTTGCGTAACGGCCTGCAAGCGGAATAAAGGAAGAGGCAAGCGTTTTGGCGTCCGAAGTAAAGTTACAGCGAAGTGTGCAGCCGACAAAACCCGCAACAGGTTCACCGCCGGCAATACCGGCAAGGGGGCCGTTCTCAAATTTGATATAGGTGCAGCCCGGCTCTCTTTCCCGGACTTCCTCAGCACTGCGAATTCCAAACAGGTCCCAGAGCGGTGGATGCGCCATGCGGTTCCCGTCCCCGTCAAACCGGCCGCTTTCCAGAGTTGCAATGACACTGCCTCCATTTTCGACGAACCTGCGGATTCCTGCGGCCGCCTTGTCGTCGATGCAGCAGGTATTCGGGAGAATCAGCAGCTTGAACTCGCCGAGGTCGCCATTTTTAACGCAGGTCTCGTCGATAATTGCAAACTGGCTGTGCATACGGAACAGTAGTTCCGCAGAACCGCGGAATTCCTTGCGGAACGAACCGTCAAACTGAGGCGTGCTTGACTTCTCCGCTTTGGTGAAATCGGTCTGTGCCACATCTTCCGGGAAAAGGTCGGCCGTGTGCTGGGACCACAAAAGGGCGGTATCCGCACGGCGGCGTGTCTTGACAAAATATTTTTCATTTTTCGCGAGGAACCGGTTAAAACGGAACGCCGTCTCCCCGGCAGGTGTCCGGAAATTGTCAATCAGGCCGTGGATGCCATACCAGACGTTCGCGCCGTTTGAAATTGCAGAGGCATAAAGCAGCTTTGTCTCCGGTACCGTGTGCATCTCACGTGCCCACGGCTGGTCATTGCCTGCGCTGAAAATAACGTAAGGCTTACCCTGCGCTTTTGACTCAAGAAACTTTGCAGTTTCGGAACCGTGCCAGAGCGAAACCTCATTCGGGTTGCCATAAAACAGGAACCCGCCTTCTGAGCCGACAAGGTCAATGTAGGGGAAAACTGCATCGACCGTGCAGCCCGTGACATTTTCCACCAGGCCAAGGCAGTTGCAGTATAGTGCAACATCCTTGCCGCTTTCGCGGATGACGTTGCGGACATCCTTTACAAAGCGCGCGATGTGCTCCGATTTGAATGAGCAGATTTCGCCTTGCGTGGCATCATCCATGGAATGCCCGAATTCTTCAAGGAACAGTTTCCGGCAGTGTTTGCAGTGGCAGCCCGGCGCAATAAAAATCGGCCCGTCGAGGAAAATACCGCGGATATCCTGCTCCAGCGCTTCGCGGATGCGTTGGAAGAACCGCTCTCTCCACGGGCTGTTGACACAGGCATAAAGATAGGTGCTGTACACATCAGCAGCGTTGTTGTCCGGGCCGACCTGCACCCAGTCAGGGTGCAGTTTGTACTGGCCCGGTTCGACCATATGAGAATTCGCGTAGAGGATAATGCCGATGCCGCGCTTCTTGGAATCGGCGATGTATTGCTTCAGAATATCATAGTGTTTTTCTTTTTGGTAAAGGCCATATCCGCCGTTCCCTACAACGTGGAGTAACTGCTCAACATTAAAGCCGCCGTCCGCAATGATTTCCGGCACCTTCATGGTGTCTTCCGGCCTCTGGCTGAACTGGATGGCCGCAATGCGCAGGGGATGGTTCAGAAATTCGTCTTTCATCTTGCCCATTTTATATTTCACTCTTTCTCATAGCGGTAAACTGCAAAGGAGAATGGTTTTGCCAACATGACGTTGATCTCAGGTCCCTGCACCGGCTTCACGCTACTCTGGCAGGTGGAAGCAATTTCCGTAAACCGATACCCTTCCCCGGCACCACCATGCAGGCGGTAGCAGAAGCTGTTCTCCGGCGCATTCTCGCGCAGGAGCAGAAGCCATCCGCTGTTTTCATTTTCAAGGGCCTGAAAGCCCGTGAAATGCACGCCGTTCGGGATTTCTCCAACCGGCAGCTCCAAAGAACCGACGGCACCGCAGCGCGCATCCTTTACAGAATCAAGCAGCGCGCGGATTCTTTTGCGCATATCTGCGTCGACAAAGCAGGGCTGCATCCACGCAAGCGGTGAAGCAAACAGCACGCAGCCAAGCGCATAGATCTGGCCGCAGCGCTCCGGTGAAAGCGCATCGCCCGGCTGGTCTTTCTCGTAAAGGTCGGAGTGCAGTGCAACATTTGGGAACTCCGCCTGAATGCGGCAGATTGGAAAATACGGTGCAATCATCCAGAGGTTCCGGAGAATGCCGTGCGGGTAGTAGTTGATACGGTTGGTATAGCGGTTTTCAAGGAAGAGATTGCCGTACTGTGTTGCACCGAAAAGCCCTGTGCGGGGCCAGTTTGTAATATCAATGTTAAAGTAAACGTCGCTGCCTGTTTTCTCAAGGACAAGCTGCAGCATCTTTTCAAAGCGGTAGGTTGTCGTGTAGTCCGGCAGGCGGAACCCGTCCAATTTCAGCGTGTGCATTCCATGCTTCAGGCAAAGGTCAGCAAGCTCCTGCGCGTCCTGCTGGTAACAGCCGTAGTGGTGGCCGTCCTCCGTATAGGGGACAAACCAGACGCCCGGTGTCACGCCGAGCTTTTCTGCAAGCGCATCAAACGGACGGAAATCCTCCGGAAAGGCAGCTCGGTTAATTGTCCAGTAACTGCGCCCGGTTTTTTTATCCTGTGCGCCAGTGTCCCAGCCAGCATCAATCTGGTATTGGGAAACGCCCATTTCCGCCGCCGCGGAAATGTCTTTTTCAAGGAAGTCTTCCCGGATGTTACGCCCTCCGGTGTCATCGCCCCAGGTGTTGCTAAAAACAGCACCGTCAAAGCCGGGACGGAAACGGTGGCGTGCTTCCCAATAAGTATGGAGCGCTTTTGCAAATGCGAGGTCGCCGCCCTCATAGAGGACAACCGCACTGCCATAAAGCGGCACCCACTCTTCTCCATCCTCCAAAGGATCCAGCCCGGCGGCAACCGCCGCGACGCGGCTGTGGAACACTATAAAGTCGCTGCCTATCCAGCGCACCTGCTCTTCCAGCGCAGGAGCTTCCCGGATAAGGATAACCCCATCGTTCTGGATGGTCCTGTGGATGCGCAAAAGGTTTCCCGGGACTTTGTCTGCTTCGTTGCAGTAGAAAAGGCCGCCCGATTTCCGAACAAGGTTGTTGTGGGAATCGGTCACGGCCCGAAGGGAGATGCTCTCCCACTCGCAGTGTTTTTCCGCAAAGCTGAGGAAGTCAAGTCTTACGACAGTCCGAAGCGGCGCTTCTGTGCAGCCGCGCAGGAACATCCGCGTACGAAGGATTGGCAGTTCCGGGTAAATGTTAAATTCATACCGCACAGAAAATTTTTCATAATCTATCGTAAGGGCAGCACGCAGATGCGGCAGTGCAAAGCCATAGTCATCATCTTTCCCCCCGGAGAGGGAAAGTTTCCCTGCCGCTTCTCCCTGTGGGAGGTCGGCAGGACTGAGCGATTCTTCTTCGGGATGGACAAGGTTCTCCCCCGTCCGTGCATTCTCAAGAGTCTGGGGGATAAGCCCTGCGCCCGTAATTTTCCAGGTACGCCGGAATGCGGCGCTGCCTGCTGCTAAAGTGTCACCGGACTGCTCCAGGTAACAGTCGCGGAAAGTAATTCGTTGATCCATTTTGCGAAGCCTCCGTGATCTTTTTATTTTCATTTCCGGTATTCCGGATTATCCAGTTTCATGATTTTTGCCGCATTGCGGTAGAAAATGTCTTTTTTCTCTTCTTCGGTAATGTCAGCAAGCGCCACACGGGCGATTACGTGACTGGGATCATAGAACGGCATATCCGTACCAAAAAGGACGCGCTTGGAGCCGATTTCTTTTACAAGCCATTCAATATTTCCTTCCGTCGGCCGGGAAAGTGCAACGTCTCCGTAAACATTCGGATGGCGGTTGACCACATCGACTGCCTTTTCCATGGAATGGCCGTCCGTGCCGCCCATATGTGCCATGATAAAGATTGCATGCGGGAAACGGGGGGCAAGGCCGTCCACTGCGCGGACAGCATCATCACCCCAGACATGGATGAGGATAGGGCATCCGCGTTTTTCGGCTTCCTCGAACGCTGCCTCATAGCCCTTGCAGTCAACTGGCTGTCCATGGCATTCCGGGTGGAACTTGATGGCACGGAACCCCGGAACCGCAAAGCAGCGGTCCAGCTCATGCTGCATATCCTCAGGGTAGTTCGGGTTGACGGTCACATAGCCGATTACACGATCCGGATAGCGCTTAAGGGCATCCATCACAAGGTTGTTTCCGTAGACATAGTCCGGGCCTATGGATGCGTGCGCCGTGACACAGATTTTAGAGATGCCCACCTGATCCATGCGGTTGACCATCTGGTCAATGGTACCGCCGCCCGGCACATAAAAAGCACCCCAGCGCCCCAGGTGGTTGTGTTCGTCAATAATCGGGACATCTTTAATCGGAAGGCCCGCCTTTGCATAGTCTGCAATCTTCATCATAATGCAACGCCTCCCAGCAGTTTCTTAAGATTTCCGGAAGCAATCATGTTCTTTTCGGAGTCGGTGATGTCAGCATAGGTCACAAGGCCGACAGCTGCTCCGCCCGCGCTCTCCGGCATACCGGTCCCAAAGATCAGGCGGCCGGCCCCGAAGCGCTCGCAGATGCTCTTAATGCCCTCAAAAGGCTTGTAGCCGGATACCTCAATGTAAAAATTACGGTATTTGTCAAGCAGGGGATAAAGGTCACGGTCAATGCGGTAATTGACTTTTGTCACAACAAGCGGCAGCTTCGGGTGCGCCGCACAGAGCCAGTCAACCGCGGCAATGCCGCCCATCTGATCCATGTCGACAAAGAACGGAATCTGGTGCTCTTCACACATGTGGAAAATCTCTCCGCACGTAAATTCCGCAAAGCTGAAGTTTTGGCTTGAAGGGGCTGGAAACATGGTAAGCGCCTTCACACCGTTTGCCTTCATGTCCTCAAGGAGCTTTGAAGGCGTGTCAAACTCACCCGTGTAGTGCGGCTGGACAGCCCAGACTGGAAAAAGGTTCTCGTCATCCTTAATTTCCCGGCAGAGCACATGGTTGCCAACCATCGGGTCGTATTCTTTAGAAAGGGAATGGTAAACAAGTGCACAGTCAATACTGTAATCCGCCATCTTGCGGAGCAGATCTTCCTTGCGGTAAAAGCTGCCGGGAGCCCGGTAGCATCTCATGCCGTAAGAAGCACGGCAGTCGAAGAAATGATATGCCGAACGCATGAACATAGTCCTCCTTTTACATTTTCCGACAGGTGGAAATTCTTTTTTATTATAGCAGAAAGTCAGGGGAAAAACTTGACCTTTTATATGAATTTTTGCCATATTGCTGAAAAGGTCAAATTTGCAGTACAAAAAGGGAAGTAATTCAGCAGGAAAGTCACTAGAATGGTATATGGATCATTATACCTGTCGGCATTTCCGGCCGGCGAAGAGAAGAAATAAAGGAGAGATTTCAAAATGGCAATAACAAGTGAATTAAAGAAGGATAAGCTCGTCGTAAGGTGCTACGACAGCCGCGAAGACATGGGGGCTGCGGCTGCAAAAGACTGCGCCGCAAAAATCCGCGAGCTGCTCTCAAAGAAAAGCGAAATCAACATGATTTTCGCTGCGGCGCCTTCTCAGAACGAGATGCTGGCTTCCCTCGTTAAAGAGCCCGGCATTGAGTGGAACCGCATCAACGCCTTCCATATGGACGAATATGTTGGCCTGCCCGCCAATGCACCGCAGGGTTTCGGCAATTTCCTCCGCGAGCACATTTTCTCAAAGGTCCCGTTTAAATCCGTCAACTACCTGAACGGCCAAAATCCGGACCGTAATGCAGAATGCGCCCGTTATGCTGATCTCCTTAGGAAAAACCCCGTTGATATTGTCTGCCTCGGCGTCGGCGAAAACGGCCATATTGCTTTTAATGACCCGCCTGTTGCGGACTTCAGCGACCCGCACCTTGTAAAAGTCGTCCCGCTCGATTCTGTCTGCCGCAACCAGCAGGTCCACGACGGCTGCTTCCAGTCCCTCAGCGAAGTCCCGACACACGCCCTGACGCTGACAGTCCCTGCGCTGATGAACGGTGCCTGCCTTTATTGCGTTGTCCCCGCCGCCACCAAAGCCGAGGCTGTCCGCCGCATGGTCACCTGGGATATCGGCGAAGCGTGCCCCGCAACAGTCCTCCGCCGCCACGACAATTCATTTCTCTATCTCGACCCGGAAAGCAGCCGCCTGATTGGAAAGGAAGCCTGAGCTTTTATGAAAACCGTTTTTTCAAAAGGCGGCTGGAACCAGTCTGATTTTCAGTACGTCTATTCCCCAAAATTTGCACCCACACCGCGCTTTGTGCAGGAGGACGGATGCCTTGTGAACCGCGGCAACCCCGCGACAGGTCATTATGACTATGTCAGCATGGTTACGGCCCGGAAATTCCGCGCCGGCACCGTGCTTTCCACTCGCTGTTCGTTTGTGAAATACGGCGCACCCCTGATTGTCCTCACAAATGACATTCGCAAGGGCAAAAATGGTGAACTACGCTATGGCCGCCACATGGAGATTGTCGCCTATGAAGGCGGTGTCAATGTCTGGAGCTTGGAGCCGCTTGCCAATGATGTGCACCCGACGAACCTGCTGCGGCAGAAATTTTCCGTGTCGGCGGGAAAAATTATCCACCTTACTGTGTGCCCGCAGAAAGGGAAACTGGATATCTCACTTGATGGGAACAGTTTTTCCGTGAAAGCGGACTGCGTGCCGGATGAATTTTACGCAGGCATTACTGCCTGTGAGGGAATCAACCGGTTTTATGACTTCACCGCGGATGAAAATCCGTGAAAATTTACAGCGGGAGTAACCTGAAATTATGAATACTGCTTTAGAAACTGTTCTGATTCTGCTTGCAATCTTCTTCTTTGGCATCCAGCCCATTGCCATGAAGAAAATCAAGGAGATTTCCCTTCGTGTCAACATTTTGCAGACCGGCCTTTTCAGCCTCGTTGTGGCTGTCTGCTTCTGGATCTGGGCCGCCTGCGCAAAGTTCACTTTCAGCGGCGTTACCATCGCCTACGGCGCTCTCTTTGGTGCCGGCCTGATTGCGACAATCGCCTGCTATTATTACGCCATGCACACCGGGCCGCTCTCCTACACTTCTTTCTTCTACTCTGCAAGCATGGTAATCCCAGCCCTTGCGGGCGTGCTGATTTGGAAACAGCAGTTCCGCTGGACGGCAGGCCTCGGCATTGCAATGTTTCTCATAGCATTCTTCTTTATCAGCGTACCGGGCTCAAAGAATAACGGCAAGGCCAACAGAAAGTGGCTTCTGCTCTGCCTCGCGACCTGGTTCCTGAACGGCAGCCTTTCCGTAATTGTAACGGCGCAGCAGATGGCAACGGGCGGCAAGGAAGCCTCTTCCCTGACAACGCTCGCATTTTCCTTCGCCTTCCTCTTTGCCATCATCACTTATTACATCCTTGCCGCAGCAAAGGGTGAGCTTAAACAGACCGGCCCCGAAATCCGCAGCATGAAAGCCTATACCGGCCCGCTTCTGGTCCTTGCACTTGGCAACGGCGGCGGTAACTTCACCATTACTTACCTTTCTTCCCGTGTTGACAGCACTTACCTGTTCCCCGTTGTGCTGGGCGGCATGATGGTCGCCGTAACAATTTACTCTATTCTTGCGCTCAAGGAAAAGATTAACAAGTATGGCCTGACCGGCCTGATTATTGGCATCGCCGCACTGCTTATCCTGAATATTCACTGAATACAGAAGGGGAGGGGCCTATCATGAAGCTGCCCTATTATGAAAATGCTGAAGTCACACGTGTGAACACCGAGGAGGACAGGGCTTATTATATCCCGTATTCTTCACCGGAAAAGGCACTTGCCGGTTCCGGAAAAGATTCTGACCGCCTCCAGCTGCTGAATGGCAACTGGAGGTTTGCCTACCTTGATTCCCCGGACGAGCTGAAAGGAGATATGGTTGGCCTGGATTTCAGCGGCGAAGAGAAAATGGATATCATTCCGGTTCCTTCCGTGTGGCAGATGCACGGCTATGACCATCATCAGTATACCAATACAAAATACCCTTATCCGTTTGATCCGCCTTATGTGCCTGCTGACGACCCCTGCGGCCTCTACCGGACACATTTTACCGTGGAGAAAAAGCAGCCCGGCGAGCGTCTGTATCTTAATTTTGAAGGCGTAGATTCCTGCCTGTTCCTCTGGATCAATGGGAAATTCACCGGCTATGACACGGTCTCCCATTCCACCGGGGAATTCGACGTGACCGATTTTGTCAGGGAGGGCGACAATCTGCTTGCCGCCGTCGTGCTGAAATGGTGCTCCGGCTCCTATCTGGAAGACCAGGATAAGCTCCGCATGTCCGGTATTTTCCGTGATGTATATCTGCTCCGCAGGCCGGGAAGCCATATCCGCGATTATTTTATAAAAACATTCCTCCGGGACGGGGGAAAAGCGGAAATTTCCGTGAAGCCCGATTTCGCAGGGGAACCGCAGACCATCCGTGCCACTCTGTACGATGCAGAGGGGAAGTTCCTTCAGAAAGCGGAAGGCTCCGGCACCATTCATTTTCTCCTTGCAAATCCGAACCTCTGGACTGCCGAGGCACCTTATCTGTACCAGATTATTCTGGAGGCTGAAGGGGAAGCGATTGCCGAAAAAGTCGGTGTGCGCGAAATTTCCGTGCAGAACGCTGTCCTCTGCCTCAACGGAAAACCGATAAAACTGAAAGGCGTCAACCGCCACGATTCCGACCCTGTTGCCGGTTACGCCGTAACCCGCGAAATGATGGAAAAAGACCTGCGGATGATGAAGCAGGCCAACATCAACGCTATCCGCACAAGCCATTACCCCAATGCACCGATTTTCCCGCAACTCTGTGACGAATACGGTTTTTACCTGATTGCGGAGTCTGATGCGGAATCCCACGGTTGCATCGACCAATACCCAACCGATTATGCAAACTACGGTCAGCTTTCCGACGACCCGCAGTATGCCGCGTCGGTTCTTGATCGTGTCCACCGCAACGTTGAGCGCGACAAGAACCGCCCGTCCGTTCTTCTCTGGTCCCTTGGGAATGAATCCGGTCTCGGCCGGAATTTCATTGCTGCGGCAAAGTGGGCTTTTGACCGTGACTCAACCCGCCTCATCCATTATGAATCCGCATCGCGCTACCCGGAGCGCGACGCTTCCTGCCTTGGTGTGGAAAGTGAAATGTATCCGACGCGTGAGTCCATTGCGGAAAAACTCCGCGCAAAACGGGCAAAGCCTTACATGCTCTGTGAATATTCCCACGCAATGGGCAATGGGCCGGGGGATCTTGAAGAATACTGGCAGATGATTTACCACAACCCATCCTTCCTCGGCGGCTTCGTATGGGAATGGTGTGACCATGCCGTGCAGGATGGCACCGCACCGGACGGAAGAAAACGTTTCCTTTACGGCGGGGATTTCGGGGATTTCCCAAACGACGGCAATTTCTGCATAGACGGGCTTGTTTCGCCCGACCGGCAGTTCACCGACAGTCTGCGTGAATACAAGAACGTGCTGCGCCCTGCGCGTATTCTCCAGACAGACAGTCCAAAGCGCTTTGCCGTGGTAAACTGCCTTGACTTTACCAACCTGAAAGATGCCGTTGATATTCTGTGGACTGTGACGGCCTGTTCCGGCAAATCGGAGACTGTCCTCGCTTCCGGCGCGGTCGCTTCGCCGGATGTACCGCCGCATGAAGTCCGGGAATTTGTACTTAATGTTCCGGTTCCGGAAGAAAAAGGTCTGATTCTTGTCCGCTTTACGCTGCGTCAGAAAAAAGACCTGCCATGGGCATCAAAAGGCTACTCGCTCGGTTTCGATCAGTTCGTGCTTGGCGGATGCTATAAGCCCGACATATTCTTCCGGAAGCCCGGCCCTGTAAATATCCATGAAAGCGATACGGAAATTAAGCTGGATGCAGGAGATTATGCCTTTTGCTTCTCCAAACGGAAAGGCGTGCTCACTTCCCTCCTGCGCGGCGGGAAACCAGTGCTCGACCGGCCCATGGAATACAATATCTGGCGCGCACCGACTGACAATGACCGGTTTATCGTGGCAAAATGGAAAGAAGCCGGCTTTGACCGTGCGCTGGTTCATGTATATGATTCCGAAGTTCGGAAAAACCGTGGCTCCGTCAGCGTTGCCTTTCAGCTTGCACTTGCTCCGACTTTCCGCGAGAAAATCATGACTGTCCATGCAAAATACACAGTCTGGTCGGACGGTACGATGGACGTGGAACTTCGCGCAATCAAGGACTGTCGTTTCCCGGAGCTGCCCCGCTTTGGCGTGCGGCTTTTCCTGCCGGAATCCTATGAAAATG
>ENA-UOOE01000147-UOOE01000147.1-fermentation-metagenome-genome-assembly--contig:-NODE-147-length-73291-cov-7.729791_pt1 | contig 73291 bp, 69 predicted proteins | sample MGYA00245776_ERZ724021 | MGnify/ENA primary metagenome ERZ724021 (study PRJEB28704, sample SAMN03018321) | fermentation metagenome | biome: anthropogenic terrestrial biome; feature: soil; material... | reverse complement strand
CGTAAATAAAATGAAAGGAATGTATGATATAGTTGTCTACTATATCATACAAGATGAATATATGGATTGGAAAAAAGAATTATTGTACAATTTAACTACAGCGGAGGAAGTCAAGGAAGCCTTAAGCATGGACTTATCTGATGATGAAATGGATAAGCTAAGGCAAATTATTGAAAGATATCCCATGTCTGTGCCTAAATATTATTTATCGTTGATTAATAGAGAGGATCCCAATGACCCCATAAAAAAATTATGCATACCTTCAATAAAAGAAACTGACATCAGCGGAAGCTTTGATACAAGCGGTGAAGCTGATAACACAGTTGTTGTTGGTCTGCAACATAAATACAGCGAGACCGGAATGCTTCTTTCTACCAACAACTGTGCCATGTATTGCAGGCATTGTTTCAGAAAAAGACTTGTGGGTCAGAATGATGAGGAAGTGAATAAACATTTTGAGGACATAATAAACTATATCAATGAACATGAAGAAATGACAAATGTTTTAATTTCCGGAGGAGATGCTTTTTTAAACAGTAACGAAAAAATTGAAAATTATTTAAAAGAATTGTCTGCAATAAAGCATTTAGTGTATTTACGTTTCGGAACAAGAACTCCCGTTGTGTTTCCTGTAAGAATATACGGCGATGAAGAGTTGTTAAATATTTTAGAACATTATAATAAAATTAAACAAATATATGTTGTCACACATTTTAATCATCCAAATGAAATAACAAAGGAATCTTCAAAAGCAATAGAGGAATTAAGAAACAGAGGAATTGCCGTAAGAAACCAGACGGTTTTATTAAAAGGAATAAACGACAATACGGATACCCTGAAAAAGTTATTGAAAGACTTGGTTGGAATTGGCGTGGTACCTTACTATATATTCCAATGCAGACCTGTTTCAGGTGTAAAAAACCAATTTCAGGTTCCTATAAAACGTGCATGTGAATTAATTGAAGAAGCAAAAAAACATTTAAGCGGCATGCCCAAGAGTTTTAAATATGTTATGAGCCATCATACGGGTAAAATTGAAATATTAGGCAGCATGAATGATGGAAAGGTTCTTTTCAAATATCATCAGACAAAATACGAAAAGGATGCCGGAAAAATATTCGAATTGGAATTGGACGATAATCAGGCATGGCTTCCTGATGAAATATAAAGGTATTGAGGCACACATTTTTAATGCATTCCTCCGCGAATTATTTGTAATAATATATATATAATAATATATATTATTACAAAGGAGGTATTTAAATCGAAAACTTATATGAACTAAACATTGTTTCAATAACATTGCGTGTTGTACTTTCGATTATATGCGGAGGTATTATAGGTCTTGAAAGAAGCAGCAAAAATAGGCCCGCGGGATTTAGAACTTACATAATAGTTTGCTTAAGTTCAGCCTTGGTAATGATGACAAATCAATATATTTACATGAATTTCAGCGGCAGCGATCCCGCAAGGCTTGGAGCACAGGTAATCAGCGGCATCGGCTTTTTAGGTGCCGGCACAATAATCGTAACAAGCAGAAGCCAGATAAAAGGTCTTACTTCCGCAGCAGGATTATGGGCGGCCGCATGTTTGGGCGTTGCAATCGGTATTGGGTTTTATTCGGGTGCTCTTATTGTTGCCCTTATTGTATTTATTGTAATAACCTTTTTTAAAAAAATTGATTATTTGCTCACATCAACCAATAAGATTATTAATATTTACACTTCCTTTAAATCTATAGAGCAATTGGATAAATTCATTATTTACTGCAATATATCGGGCTTCAAGGTTAGGGATATTGAAATAACAAAGGATCCAAATCAAAATGATGTGGCGGTTATCGCAATAATTACCATAGAGGCAAAAGAACGAATAAATCATGTTGAAGTTATACAAAAGCTGAATTCTTTTGAAGAGCTTATTCATATAGAAGAATTATAAGTACTCCTTTCGGGGGTAATAAAAAATACAATCGTTCAGATTGTATTTTTTATTTATTATAAAAGTTCTTCTCCCTCATTTTCAGTTTCATCTTCATCTTCATCTGAAGAAGCACTTGTTCTCTTAGTTTCAACAATTGAGATTACAATTTGTTCCGGATCTCCTTCGGGAACAATTCCTTCGGGGAATTTAACGTCCTTCAGATAAACATTTTCTACTTTATCGATATCGGAAACATCGATTACTACATCATCCGGGATGTGCTGAGGGAGTCCTTTCACGGTAATCACATCAAGCTGTCTCAAAGGCATTAATTTTTTAAATTCCAAAGTATCTGCGCCTTTAAGAACAATTGTTAAATCAGCACGAATTTCTTCATTTAACGATACCTGTTGAAAATCAACATGCAGTATATTACCCTTTACAGGCGAAACCTGAATATCTTTAACCATGCCTGTAACAGTATCATCCTTCATTGTTAATTTAAACAAAGCATTTCTTCCGTATTGAGACAGACCTTTTTTTAAATCCTCTGCTTTAACGGATACTGAAACAGAATCCTTCCCCTTGCCGGATATACTTCCGGGCAGGTAGCCTTCCTTTCGCAGTTTTTTACTTGTTCTGCTATTCGGATTTTCCCTTTTTTCAATTTTTAAAATCCCTATTTCTGACATTGTATTCCTCCTTATATTTTCTGCTATTGTTTTTAATTAACACCTCCAAGGTTTATAAATAGCAATTTACAATAAAAAGTTGAATATTTAATTCAACTTATTTATGCATTAATTATACTACGTATGGAAATAAAGTCAATCCTTAGCACAGCTTATCTATTTCTTCCAATAATCTCTGTACTATATCGTCTTCCTTCACCTTACATATTATTTCACCTTTTTTAAATAATAATGCTTCTCCTATACCTCCCGCAATTCCGATATCCGCTTGTCTTGCTTCACCGGGACCGTTGACGGCACAGCCCATTATTGCAACCGTAATGGGCTTATTAACATCCTTTAAGCCTTCCTGTATCTTCTTTGACAGCTCTATAAGCTGTATTTTTGTTCTCCCGCAGGTAGGACATGTTATATAATTAATTCCAAAATTTCTTAAATTAAGGCTTTTTAAAATCTCTTTGGCTACTTTAACTTCTTCCCTTGGGTCATCTGTTAAGGAAATTCTTAATGTATCGCCTATTCCGTCGGCTAAAAGGCTTCCCACACCAATGGCAGAGCGGATACTTCCCTCAAACAGCGTTCCCGCATGAGTAATTCCAAGATGAAGAGGATAATCAACCTTTGCCGCCATGCTTTTATAAGCGTCAATTGTCATTTTGATATCGGTTCCCTTCATTGAAATTACAATATTGTCATAGTCAAGGTCCTCTAATATTCCGACATGCTCCAATGCAGATTCCACCATTCCCTCAGAGGTTGGAGCACCGTTATACTTTTTTAATATTTCCTTATGTATACTGCCCGCATTAACACCTATTCTAATTGGAATGTTTCTTGGCTTCGCCGACTCTACAACTTTTTTAACCCTGTCCGTTCCGCCTATGTTTCCGGGATTTATTCTTAATTTATCGATACCGTTTTCAATACTTTTTAATGCTAATCTATAGTCAAAATGAATATCCGCAACAATCGGTATATGTATTTGCTTTTTAATTTCTTTTATTGCTTCCGCATCCTCATTATCGGCAACAGCCACTCTTATTATTTCGCAGCCTTCTTCTTCCAACAGTAATATTTGATTTACCGTTGACTTTACATCTTTTGTGAAGGTGTTTGTCATGGACTGTATCGTTATGTCGGCACCGTCTCCGATTTGTACATTCCCGACCATAACCTTCGAGCTTTTTCTTCTTGCTATTTTATCCATAATTGCTCCTTTATATCCTACACACTCTAAGTATATCCTTGTAAGTAATAAACAGCATAAAGCCTATTAAGAACACAAATCCGATAAAATGTATATACCCTTCCTTTTCAACGGGAAGAGCCTTTCCTCTTATTCCTTCTACGGCTAAAAATATAAGCTTGCTGCCATCCAATGCGGGAATCGGCAGTAAATTCATAAAGCCTAAGTTAATGCTTATAAAGGCTGTAAAGCTTAAAAGCGAAAGGATTCCGGTTTTGGCAGCTTCGCCGACCATTGAAATTACCATTACAGGTCCTCCCAAAGCATCGCTTCCTAATTGCCCCGTTATCAGCTGACTTATAGTTATAAACATAAGCTCAATATAGTATACTGTTTTGTACATCGAAGATGAAATTGCCGTCATAAATGATTTTTCAAGCTGGGTATTAAATCTTACAAATATTTGCTCCTCAAGATCAATATTGTAGTCAAGAATTTCACCATTTCTGTCAATTGTAACCTTAACAGTGTCCTTAGAATTTTCAACTTGTTTTGTAAGTTCATCCCAGGTGTTTACCAGTACATCATTTATTTTAACAACCTTATCTCCGTCCAATATACCTGCCTTATATGCAGGTGATGTCATATCCGAAGGAGATACTACAGTTGTGGTTTCTCCGTTTATAATGGTTGATGTAACTCCTATTACTTTTCTGTAATTTTTGTTTATTTCTGTTTCTTTGATCTGACCATTTCTCTCATATTCAACTGTATAAGATCTGTTATTAGGTGAAATTATTTCATAGAAAATATCTTCCCATATATATGCTTTATCACCGTTAATGGAAATAATTTCATCTCCCGTTCTTAAACCTGCTTTGTATTCATTGGAGTTTTCATCTATGTAATCAACACGATTGCCATAAACACCAAAAGAAAATGCTATTATAATGAATATAATCAGTGCTAATGCAAAGTTCATTACAGGACCTGCAGCTATTACTTTTGCTCTTTGCCATATGGACTTCGTTCCGAAACTCGTAGACGTTTTTGAATCCTCTTCTTCACCTTCCATCTGCACAAAACCGCCGATTGGTATAGCTCTGACAGAATAAACCGTTCCTTTTTTTTCTTTCTTATATATGGTTGGTCCCATTCCTATGGCAAATTCATAAACTTTTATTCCTACGCTTTTTGCAGCTTTATAATGCCCAAATTCATGAACCAGGACAATAACAGAAAAAACAAGAATAGATACTATTATTGTTAACAAATTTTCCCTCCGTTTATAGAAAAATCGAAATAAAATAATATACGGCAGGAGCAACAAATAAAACACTGTCGAATCTGTCCATTATGCCTCCATGCCCTGGTAATAAATATCCAAAATCTTTTATTCCGAATTCTCTTTTGATTTTAGATGCCGTAAGATCACCTACAATTGAAAAAACAGATGTACTTACACTAAATATTATAATGTAAAAATATTTATTTATGCTTAAATAATTAAAATAAATCAATGATAAAATTGTGCTTCCTATAATACCGCCTATTGCACCTTCAACAGTTTTATTGGGGCTTACTTCCGGATATAATTTATTTTTACCGAAAAACTTTCCGGTAAAATAAGCAAAGGTGTCAGAGCCGAATGCAATTATGTAAATCAGCCATACATATTTCGAATTATTCATCAGCATCATATGATACATGAAAAATACAACATATGTGCCGATAAAGATTATTTCCGAAACCTTTTTGACACTAACCTTCTTATTGAATACAAATATAAGAAAATTGACAGATATGTACAAAAACAGGAAAAAGTCAAAGAAATGCTGATATTCGGTGACTTTCTCAATAAATAAAGCAATTGCAAACATATAATTCACAATAGCTCCGAAACCAAAGCCATTATCAAAAAAAACTTTTGATAGCTCATAAATGGCTATACAGGTTATACCAAAATATACGAAATCATAAATGGACCCGCCCAAATATGTTACTACAGCTATAAACGCTCCTCCCGTAAAACCGGTCAACAATCTTAGTCCCATATCACACCGCCTAATTGCCATATCTCCTTTTCCTATACTGATAGCTTTCAATTGATTTTAATAACTCTTCCCTATTAAAATCAGGCCATAAAACATCCGTGAAATAAAATTCCGTATATGCAAGCTGATACAACAGAAAGTTACTTAACCTTTTTTCACCGCTGGTCCTTATTAGTAAATCAGGATCAGGCATATCACTTGTGAATAAATAATTTTTAAAGCTCTCCTCATTAATTTCTTCTATATTAATTTTATTATTTTCATACTCATTAATTAAACTTTTCACAGCCCTGATTATTTCATTTCTGGAGCCGTAGCTTAATGCAATATTCAAATGAAGTGTTTTGTTATGTTTCGTCAGCTCAATCGAGCGCTGAACTTCCTTCCTTGTTTTATCGGGCAAATCCTCTATATTGCCCATCATTGTAATTTTAACGTCATTCTTATGCAAATTATTTAACTCTTTAACTACGAATTCAATCAATAAATTCATTAAATAATCTATTTCTATTTTGTCTCTGCTCCAATTTTCAGTGGAAAAAGCATAGACAGACAAATATTTTACACCAAGGTCAGCACAGTTTCTGACCAAATCCGTTACCCTTAATGCTCCTTCTTTATGTCCCATTTTTGTCGGCAGATTTCTCTGTTTAGCCCATCTTCTGTTTCCGTCCATTATAACCGCAATATGTTCAGGTATTGTTCCTGATAGCACCTGTTCTTCTAAATTCATATCAGACCTCACAATATTCTTGCCTTTGTTATCCTAACGCAGTTTCGTTGCGAACGGCCTACCAACCATTTTTCTGAAAAACACTCAGAAAAATGGGGTTAGGGCATCTCGCAGTCTCATTCACCAATTTATTTGCTCTTTCTGTCGCATAAATTGGGAATTCGTTGCGAATGACCTACCATCAAATTTTCTCTCCCTATCGGTCGGAAAATTTGGGTTAGGGCATCTCGCAGTCTCATTCACCAATTTCAATAATAAGAAATATATAATGTTATTGTATTGTCGCAGTAATTTTCTCTGATAACATATGGCCTGTTTAAATTGTTAAATTTCTTATTACTGCCCGTTACTTTTATTATATTTATAATTTTATTTTTGTTTTCCAATATATTCAGTGCTTCTTTCAATGGATAACCAATTAAACCATCCACTTTATACCTCTAAAACTTCTTTTTCTTTTTCCTTATATATATCATCAATCATACTTATGTATCTGTCTGTGAGCTTTTGCATTTCTTCTTCTGCTCTTTTTAAATCATCCTTTGTTATTTCGCTTAGTTTTTCAAGCTTTTTTATTTCTTCATTAGTATCTCTTCTGATATTTCTGACTGCAATTTTGGAATTTTCTATTTCCTTTTTAACCACTTTTAACAATTCCTTTCTTCTTTCTTCAGTCAGAACAGGTATTATCAATCTGATTAGTTTTCCGTCGTTGTTTGGGTTAATTCCTAAGTCGGAAGCTAATATAGCCCTTTCGATATCCTTTAAAGCCCTTGCATCCCAAGGCTGAATAAGAATAGCTCTCGGCTCCGGTACGGAAATATTGGCAATTTGATTCAATGGTGTCATTGTACCATAATAGCTTACTTGAATTTTATCGACCAATTTAGGGTTAGCTTTGCCCGCTCTTATTGTAGCAAGCTCTTCTTTAAGAAAATTGATAGATTTTCTCATTGTTTCTTCTGATGACATTACTAAATCTTTATACATGCTATGCCTCCTTAATTATAGTTCCTATATTTTCTCCTAAAATTATTTTTTCAATACTTTCAGGATTTTCTATTCCAAAAACTAAGATGGGAATTTTATTATCCATACATAATGATGTAGCTGTCGAATCCATTATTTTCAGACCTTTGTTCAACACATCAATATAATTAAGTTCATCATATTTTACCGAATCAGGATTTTTCTTAGGGTCATCGCTGTAAACTCCGTCAACGCCATTTTTAGCTAAAAGTATAATTTCTGCGTTGATTTCGGCAGCTCTTAATGCAGCTGTTGTATCGGTTGAAAAGTAGGGATTTCCCGAACCTCCTGAAAATATAACAACTCTTCCCTTTTCTAAATGCCTTACAGCTTTTCTTCTGATATAGGGCTCTGCGATTTGTCTCATTTCTATAGCTGTTTGAAGCCTTGTTTCTACATTTACTTTCTCTAAGGCATCTTGAAGGGCAAGTCCGTTTATAATTGTACCGAGCATTCCCATATAGTCAGATGTTGTTCTGTCCATGTCTTTTGCCCTTACACCGCGCCAGAAGTTTCCGCCTCCCACAACAATAGCCACCTCTACACCCATTTCATTTATCTTTTTAACAACATTCGAAATTTTAATAACTATTTCTGAATTTATGCCATGACCTGCACTGCCGGACAAGGCTTCTCCGCTGATTTTTAATACTACTCTTTTATATTTGCACATGTTATCCTCCTGATCTATATTTATTTTAATGGAGAACCATTCAGTTCTCCATTTGTGATTACAGGATTATAAACCCATTTGTTTAGCAACTTCATCAGCAAAATTTTCAGATTTTTTCTCTAAACCTTCGCCAACTTCATATCTCAAAACTCCGGCAACCTTAATGTCGCTGCCTAATTTTTTTGCTGTTTCGGCAATTACTTTCTTTACCGTTAAATCGGCATCCTTAACAAAAGCCTGCTCCAATAAGCAAATTTCCTTAAGCTCTTTATTAAGTCTTCCTTCAACCATTTTTTCAACTATATTTTTTGGCTTACCTTCATTTAAAGCCTGAGCAATAAGTATTTCTTTTTCATGTGCTATAAATTCGGCATCAACATCTTCAGTTGAAACATATTTCGGATTCATGGCAGCAACCTGCATTGCCAAATCCTTGCCTAAAACGCTTAGTTCTTCTTTGTCTCCTTCAGATTCCAAAGCAACAACTACGGAAATTTTTCCTCCGCCGTGTATGTATCCTACAACCACACCATTTCCCACTTTAACTTCACCGAATCTTCTTAGAGACATATTTTCGCCGATTTTTGCAATTTTATCTGTTAAAGTATCTTGTACTGTTTTACCGTTTGCCATTACAACTGTCTTTAAAGCTTCCAAATCTTTAGGGTCTTCGTCGACAACGGCTTGAGCGGCCTCTGTAACAAAACTTTTAAATTCTTCGTTTTTTGCAACAAAATCAGTTTCTGAGTTAACTTCTATTACAACTCCCTTTTTCCCGTCAGCTGAAATCAATGCTGTCGTAAGACCTTCTGCTGCGATTCTTCCTGATTTTTTTGCTGCCTGTGAAAGTCCTTTTTCTCTCAAATAATCAATAGCTTTTTCAATATCTCCGTTTGTTTCCTTTAATGCTTTTTTGCAGTCCATCATACCTGCATTTGTTTTATCCCTTAGTTCCTTTACCATTGAAGCAGTAATTTCCATTTAATAACCTCCATAATTTAAAAAGAAGGCGTAAGGAAATAATTCCTAACCCCTTACTTTGTTTTATTTTTTATTCTAATTCTTCAACTTTTTCTAATTCTTCTTCAGATACTTCGACATCTTCTTCAACTTCTGTGTCAGTCATCTGAACGCCTTGTTTTCCTTCGAGCACTGCATCGGACATAGTTGCTGTCAATAATTTTACGGCTCTGATAGCATCATCATTACCCGGAATAACATAGTCTACTTCATCAGGGTCACAGTTTGTGTCAACAATTGCTACAACTGGAATTCCTAATATTTTAGCTTCCTGAACAGCAATTCTTTCTTTTCTTGGGTCAACAACAAACAAAGCACCCGGCAGTTTATCCATATTCTTAATTCCGCCTAAGAATTTTTCAAGTCTTTCAGCTTCATTTTTTAATTTGAAAACTTCCTTCTTGGTTAAAAGAGCAAATGTTCCATCCTCTTCCATAGTTTTTAATGCATTTAGTCTGTCAATTCTTTTTCTGATTGTTGAATAGTTTGTCAGCATTCCTCCAAGCCATCTTTGGCTTACAAAATGCATTCCGCATCTTGCCGCTTCAGACTTTGTAGATTCCTGAGCTTGTTTTTTTGTTCCGACGAACAATACTTCGTCTCCGCTTGATACAACTTCTTTAATAAAGTTGTAAGCTTCATCTACTTTATCGCTTGTTTTCTGCAAATCGATAATATAGATTCCATTTCTTTCCGTGAAAATATACTCTGCCATTTTAGGATTCCATCTTCTTGTTTGATGTCCAAAGTGAACCCCTGCTTCGAGCAATTTTTTCATACTGATAATTGCCATTATTTACCCTCCTTTTGTTTTACCTCCAGAAATGTCATATCATGAAAAAGACCGTTTCCGGCACAACTCTAAGCATGATCCAAATCTGTGCGTAATTAAGATTAGTATATCATAGCCAATTTTGTTTGGCAATATTTAATTGAAAAATATATACATATTTTTCATGAATTTTCATGAATATTATTCACTTTTTTTACATTTTTTATTTATGCAGGTTATTTTATTGTTTTTTAAAACCATCAAGTCCCCGCAATCGGGGCATTTCTCATTAGTTGGTTCAAACCAGGAAATGTATTTACATTCCGGATAATTGGAACAACCGAAAAATCTACGTCCTGCTTTTGAATACTTAACTACAATTTTTCCGCCACATCGCGGACAGGGCACGTCTATTGCCTTGATAATCGGCTTTGTATTCCTGCAATCAGGATAATTGGAGCATGCTAAAAACTCTCCGAATCTTCCCTTCCTCTTAAGCATCTTAGAGCCGCATTTTTCACATACTTCATCTGTTTCCTCAGCTGCTTCCCTGCCGTTTAACGGCTTTGTATTTTTACACTCCGGATAATTAGGGCAGGCAAGAAACTTCCCGTATCTACCGCTTTTAATGACCATGAAAGCACCACAGTTTTCACACTCTACATCGCTTACTTCATCCTTGATTTCAATTTCTTCCATTTCCTTTTCCGCAACGTCAAGTTCGGTTTTAAAGCCTTCGTAAAAGTTCGAAATTACACTGCGCCAATTAGTATTTCCGTTAGCCACATCATCCAAATGGTTTTCTAATTCTGCGGTGAATTTTTCATCAACAATTTTGGAAAAGTACTTCTCCATCATTTCAGTAACCAAAAAACCCATATCGGTTGGAAAAAGATATCCCTTTTCTTTAGCTACATATTCTCTTCCTGTAATTGTCGTTATAGTAGGAGCATATGTACTTGGTCTCCCAATTCCCTTTTCCTCCAAATCCTTTATGAGAGTTGCCTCTGTATAGCGTGCGGGAGGCTGGGTAAAATGCTGCTGCGGATCAACCTTTGATATTTCCAATATTTCGTTTATTTCCATTTCAGGAAACAGCTTATCATCTTTTTCATCAGTATATTTATATACGGTTTTATAACCGTCAAATGCAAGTATTTTACCGCTGCTTTCAAAAATATTGTCATTGTTATTTAGTAAAACCTTGGTAACATCATATTCGGCATCCGCCATCTGACAGGAAATAAATCTTTTCCAAATAAGACTGTACAGCTTATATTGGTCAGAATTAAGGCTGTCCTTAAGCTGTTCGGGAGTTCGAAATAATGAAGTAGGCCTTATCGCTTCATGGGCATCCTGTATTTTATTTTCATTTTTCTTACTCTTGGTATATACTCTGTGCTTATAATATTTTTCACCGTAATTTGATGATATAAATTCCTTAACACTTCCTATGGCTTCATCGGATAATCTAAACGAGTCGGTTCTTATGTATGTTACAAGACCAACACTTCCTTCACCCTTGACATTTACTCCTTCATAGAGCTGCTGAGCAACCATCATGGTTTTTTTGGAAGTAAAATTAAGCCGCCTGTTTGCTTCCTGCTGCAGAGAACTTGTTGTAAATGGAGCACTCGGCTTTGAGTAGCTCTTGGATTTTTCGATTTTCATGACAGTGATTTTTTCTGTATCGATACTTTCAAGTATTTTATTTATTTCATCTTGATTTTTAATTTTTACCTTGCTTAATTTATCATTTTTATAAAAACCGACATATTTTGCAATGAACTTTTTCCTTGATTTTTTAACCTCAAGCTCAAGAGTCCAATATTCTTCAGGCTCGAAATCCATTATTTCACGTTCTTTGTCTATTATCAGTTTTAACGCCACAGATTGCACTCTGCCTGCGCTTAAACCTTTTTTGATTTTTTTCCATAACAGAGGGCTTATATTATATCCCACCAATCTGTCTAAAACGCGTCTGGCTTGCTGTGCATCAACTAAGTCTATATTGATTTTACGCGGATTCTTACTGGCATTTCTAATTGCATCCTTTGTAATTTCATTAAATACAATTCTTATTTCCTTACTTTCATCCAAATTTAAAATTTTAGAAAGATGCCAAGATATAGCTTCTCCCTCACGGTCAGGGTCAGTTGCAAGAAATATATTATCTGCCTTTTTAGCTTCTTTTTTAAGCTCTTTGATTACATCTCCCTTTCCTCTGATTGTGATATAATTAGGTTCAAAATTATTATCTATGTCTATTCCGATTTTACTTTTGGGCAAATCACGTACATGCCCCACCGAAGCTTTAACTGTATAATTTTTACCTAAAAACTTACCTATTGTTTTAGCTTTGGCAGGTGATTCAACTATTAACAAATTTTTCATTTTTCCTCCATGTTTCGAGTAGGATATAATATCCATGCTTTACTCACCATATAATACAATTTTTTATTTGTCAATAGCTTATCATTTCAATAGTAAAAAATGAGGACGCAACAATGCCGCAGCCTGACAATCATTTTATTGTTTTTATATTTATAATTATATCTTATAATTATAAACACTTTTTTATAACAATTGCAGAATATTGTGAATACAATATTATTATAATATATTATCAATGTTTGTTCCAGAAAATTTTATAAAATTGCAAAGAGCCATACCAAAGTTGGTATAGCTCTTATATAAGTAATTTTTATTATTTTGACTCTAAAGCATTCTTAACAGCTGCTTTAATACCGTCACTTGAGAAAGTAGCTCCCGTAATTCCGTCTATTTCCGTTGAATCTGCTTCTGCTATTAAACCAGGAAGTTTTTCTATTGCCATAGTGCCTATTCCATCAGTTTCATTGTCACCTACTGCTTCAACCGAAACTATGTCATCACCGTTTACAACTACTGTAACGGTAATTTCTCCTCCGAATCCTTCGGCTGTTCCCGTTAATGTTTGTGATTCGCTACCGGAACTGCCCTTAGTTGCTAAAGCATTCTTAACAGCTGCTTTAATACCGTCGCTTGAGAAAGTAGCTCCCGTAATTCCGTCTATTTCTGTTGAATCCGCTTCAGCTATTAAATCAGGAAGTTTTTCTATTGCCATAGTGCCTATTCCATCAGTTTCATTGTCACCTACCGCTTCAACCGAAACAATATCATCACCGTTTACAACTACGGTAACGGTAATATCTCCTCCGAACCCTTCAGCTGTCCCTGTCAGTGTTTCCTCTGCCGATGCAGTATTTGAACCCAAATTATTCACCAATGTTAAAAATCCAAAAGACAATGCAAATACTACAACAATTATTAATACCTTTTTCATTATTTCCTCCTAAAACTAAGACCCTATAATAATTGGTTTGATGATTTTTTTACATAACACCAGAAATTATACAACATTTAATGTGCTATGTAAAGATGAATCTTTATAATAAAGATCGTTAGTTATTTAATAAATAATCCGATAAAATACTGTTATTATTTATTTAAATTATCTTTTTCAGGAATACTATGCTAAACAGGAGGGTTATATAGGCAGTAAATGTTTTTTACTCAATGGAGATAATTTTACCGCCCTCATATATAGATATCAGGTCAGATGGAAATCAGTCCGTCAATTTTACTCCTAATCCTTAGTTGTTGGTGAAATGCTTCCAGATAAATTTTATATGGCAATTTGCTTTATTCTAACTTTTTCCGATAAGCAGAAGGGGAAAGCCCGGTTTTATCTTTAAATACTCGGGCGAAATGACCGTTATAATCCATGTTGCAGGCGGCAAAAGCCTGCGTGACGGAAAGGTTGGTATCCAGCAACTTCTCCTTCACTTTGCCGATTTTATAATTGATATAATACTCATGCGGTGTTATACCGGTATGCTTCTTGAACAGCTTTGTGAAATGTGCCTTGCTGAGGCACGCCGCCCTTGCTGTTTCGCCTATGTCAAAGGGTTCCTGCCAATGGGTTTCTATGTATTGTCTGCCCCATCCAATTTCCTCTTTCCCCCTGTATATTTTTTTAAAAATAAAAACAGCGGCAAAGCATTCTACCACACCATCAGCCTTTACCAAAGGGAAACATGTAATGTCTGAGCTTATGGTCTGTATATCCCTGTCTTTCACATTAAAATACCGGATCATATCCTGATAGGGCGCATTGAAATTGGTAAGATATATAGTTTTGCCTGTCAATACCTGCCTGACCTGATCCATAACGCCAAGCTCACGTACGATGGGATCCTCAAAAACATTGTATTTGTCCACATGGGATTCAATGCTTCTGATGCCTATCATCTCCAGTGTCGCTTTGTTAATCATCCTCGCTGTCCCGTCAAGGGAGAAAATTTGAATCGGATATGGGAAGAACTCAATCACTTTCGCAAGCAGTTCTTGTTCTTCAAAAAACAACTGGAATGATTTGGCTATGCTTCTTTGTGCATCCTCAATCTGATCTTTCATGAACAGACCCTCATTTCCTCTTAATCTAACATTTTCCGATAAGCAGAAGGAGAAACGCATGGTATCTCCAATATGTTTTTCTTTTATTATACTACAAATTTCAGTATGTTTCAATATTAAGAAACATACTGTTTGCACAAAAGGCTCATAAACATCCTTGTCTCCAACAGTTTAAGTTTTGAGATAATCTTTGAATCCATATTATCACATTTTTTTACATAGAAAAAGGCATACCTTCCCCTTGAAGGAAAATATGCCTTTTTTTGATGGAGACATACCAATCAAATCCGAACCCAGCACAGCCTCAATATCCGCAAGGGATATCGTCTCCGTGCCGCCTTTGAAATTGTAGGTGAATACGATTTTATCATCAAAGAGGTAGATGGAGTTTATGAACGTATCAATAATCTGCATCTGATAATCCCGGCTGTTCACATCTCCGTATTTGAATTGGCTAATCCAATCAACTACGACTTCTTTTGTATAGCGTGGGCGTTGAAGCTGCGTCTGCAAAATATTGATATCCAGTTCCGTCTTTTGCCGCTCCAATTCTTCAAGGCGGGATTTTGTGGAGGAAGTCAAAACACCCTGCTGAATGGCGTTGAGCATATTTTCAATACCTTTTTCCGTTTCCTCAAGCTGCCGCCGCAGGGCGGGTAGGGTCAAGTCCTCAAGGTCTTGCAGGGATACAAGGTCGGTTGCAATTCGGTTGATTTCATCATCCCGCAACACCCGGTTTACCGTCCATATCACGGCAATGCGCTCTATCCAATCTTTCTTGACCGCCTTTTTCTTGCAGCCCTTATTCCGTTTGGCGTTGCCGCATTTGTAATAATAGTGGCTTTTCCCGGTGTGGCTGGTGCCACTTTCGCCAACCATCATGCGCTCGCATTTGCCACAGAACAGCTTGGTAGTCAACAGAAATTCATCTTCTGCCTTTGACCTTGCAGGGGCGCGTTTATTCTTCTCCATCCGTTCCTGTACTCGATAAAATAGCTCCTCTGGCACAATAGCAGGAACGCCGCCGGGAATAACTACATCCTGATATTGATATTCCCCTATGTACTTCCTGTTTTTAAGAAGGGCGTTAAAGCTGTTCATCGAAAAAGGCTTGTTCCGCTTCGTCTGTAATCCCCTGCTGTTCAAATCCTCTACAATGGAGCGCACCGTCTCGCCGTCTGCATACCGTTTGAAGATTTCCAAAACGATAGGCGCGGTCAGCGGGTCAATCACAAGTTTTTGTTCATCACCTAATAAATATCCAATGGGAATACCACCGCCGTTGTTCTTGCCCTTGAGCGCGTTATCCTTCTGCCCCCGGTGTATCTTCTCGGACAGCTCTGCGGAGTAGTATTCCGCATATCCCTCCAACATAGATTCAAGAATGATACCCTCCGGGCCATCGGAAATATTCTCTTTAGCGGAAACGACCTTCACGCCGTTTTTGCGGAGGATGCGTTTATAATGGGCGCTGTCGTAACGGTCGCGTGAAAAGCGGTCAAGCTTCCAAACAATCACCACATCGAACAAGCCTTTTGCGCTGTCCTTTATCATGCGCTGAAACTCCGGGCGGTCAGCGGTCTTTGCAGATAGAGCACGGTCAATATAACTGCAAAGAAGGGTCATGCCGTTTCGCTCGGCATATTCGGTACATTCGCGGATTTGCCCTTCAATGGATTCTTCGCGCTGGCTGTCGGAAGAATACCGGGCATAGATAACTGCTTTCAAGTGTCATCACCCCCTGTGTCGATAAGTAGTATTTAATCTACTCACTTTAGCAACATATTTTCGGGCCAGCCGTTTTGTTTTCAACTGTTCGATAAACTGCGGAATCTCGAAGACAGCATCTTTAGCAGCTTTATAATCCATAAATACTGATGCCATTGCGGGGATAATTTCCACACCCTGTATACCATCGCTCAAAGCGGCAAAATTATAAACCGTAACAGTGGCAGCAGCAATCATCTCAAACGATTGCTCACAAATTCTAATGAAGTCTTTTTTATATGATAAAAGCTCTTCCAGCGAATAGTCGGGGCGAGTATTTTCTTTGTTTTCAATTAGCCTTCCTATTTCTTTGATATATGCCTTTCGCATCTCCCCAAAGTTTCTTTGATTGCGCAAATGAACTATCTGCTCAATGGGAATGTTACGTAGATTGTCTGGTACAGAGAACTCAATGTTATTTTGTGCTATTCGTAAATTATTTTGCGTGGACTTAGCCATTAACATTTCATTTTTCAGCAACAAAGCAGAATAACGTCTTATGTCAGTAATCATTTCAAATTCGTTATTCCTTGAAATCACATCAGCAAGTAGGCTCATATATACAAACGCTAAGTCTTCGGATATATGAATACCTTCCTCGCACTGTGAAGCAATATGATTTTCAATACAAAAATTAAAGAATGCGTCTGAATATTTGCCTTCAAATAAAGTGCAATTTTGGTGCTCACGGCTTCTCCATTTTTCAGGAAGTTGTGTTGTATGAGTCCGGCCAAAATAACCCTTGTATCTCTCTGGATTACGAAGGTACCCCTCAAACTCATCGCAAGCCAAAGTTGAAGCGCATACACCTTCTTCATATTGCGGCCTATATGGTCTAACTAAATCCGTCTCATTCATAATATAGCGAAAGCCATCACTGAGATATTCCGTTTCCGGTACAATGGTATACGGTATAATTGGTCGCAAATTATCGAAATACAGTAAAGCAAATTTCAGCCAAACTTTATCTTGAACTTCAAAACCCGGATAATAAATCATATCTCTCATGCATCTTGCCCTCCCATCATCTGTAATAGTGTCTCTTTCATCTTCTCGCTGACAGGCGATTCCGGGTCAAAGCACATATCAATAAACTGCCGCATCTGCTGATTTCCAACTGCGATATTGGGCTTGTATTCGTATTGCTTTCCCTGCGGCTTGTCCGTCCGGGCAAAGATATAATCCATCGACACATCAAAGTAATCCGCATAAGTGCGAAAAAGCGCAACGGTAGGGGTGGCCTGTCCGTTTTCATAGCGGTTGATACTGGATTGTGTAGAGCCGAGAGCTTCCGCCATCTTAACTTGTGAAAGCATCGCACCATCACGCAAGGCTTTTAGCCGTTTACCCACTTCTTTCATTGATTAAACCTCCAATTCGGGTTGAACTTATTATAACTCGAATACAGAAATAAATCAACTCCGGTTTCGGATATTCTGCGAAATGTCCGAAACGAAAACGCCGCTGCATTTGGGGAAATGTGCAGCGTGTTTTCTCCGGCTGTGGTGCAGATGGAGCGCAAAACAAAACGGTGCAAGTTGTCCGATGGAGGGACGGATTGCACCGCTTTTTGTTTTGGTTAATTCAGAAAATGGGTACCCATTTTCTGAATTAAGGGTTCCCAAAGGGGCACCCTTTGGCACACAACCTTGCTTGCAAGGTGTAGTGTGTTATACCTGCTGGCACGGCTGGCGGTAAAACGGGGGTGTGGTGTGTGCACACAACCGTTTTTCGCGGCAGGAAAGCGGACAGATTTTTGCGAATGGAAATGAGCAAAAATCCTGTTTGGTTTCGAGAGTGGCGGCAGGTATACAGCCCCCGTCTCTCGTCTTAGACAATTTCTAATCACCCAATGCTGACTATCCTCAGAGTGCTTCCAAAAAATCCGTCAAATTATATAATACTAAAAAAAGTTGAATGCAATCGCGCTTACGCACCTTTCTTGAGTGCATTCCATGCCCAACAAAATTTCGATTGATAACAGCAGGTTCTTGCTTAAAATCCTCTCCATTTTTGAAGAATATATCTAAACAAGCCATAAGATTTATATAGTCAAAAAGTAAGAAGAACATTGTGTTCACATCATGTTTGTCCGCAAAGCGTTTTTTTAATTCACGTGCAGCCGTTCCTCCTACTGGTCGCCTTTTTCCTTCTTGTTTTGGTTGCTTGCGTATCATTTTCGCATCTATCAAAGCAAATAGCAAAAGAGCACAAGAGGTATACTGTTTATGTTCATAACAATAAATAGCTTCATCCAATTCTGCTTTTCTTATGTTTTTCTCTTTCATAGATGCAAATAAGCTTTCTATATCTTTAGGTGTACAATATTTCAACGCATATTTGTGGGCATCTTCAATATTTTGAGGGATACTGTTGAAAAGCTTAATAGGGGCATTCGGAATAATCGTCCACCCGAAATCGCCCCATTTTCTATATCGTTCGGCTAATCTTTCTTTATCTTCATCTGAAAAAGAAGGAATCTGGATGTTTGAAATTAATTCTGCGGCAGCAGTTGCATACTCATTGATGGCATTTCTAATTGGAGCAAGAATATTAGCAGCGTCTTGGGCCATGCGTGAAACTTGTTGCATCGTTTGAACCCATACCGGACTGCTGAAGGTTTGTTGCAATTGATTAATCCACGATAAATCAACACTCTTTTGAATTTGCTTTAATGTTTCTAACGTCGGCTTTAATCTCTCTGCCATTTTCGCACTTAAAAGGTCGCTGTATTTTTTGTATGCCTGCGCAAAGCGCTCTGTGTCGGGTAGCGTTGGCTCTGTTTCCTCATAAAAATTGTAGAGCTCTTCACCATCGCCTTTTACTATTGCCAGAATATACTTTGAAAACACAGACGCATCTTCATTTGCGATTTCTTCAACAGTGGGTATTGGCGGTTCAAGTTTCTTGAGTTTTTTATGTACGATAAATGCGATAGCCCTTTTTGAATTTTGTGTTTCTTCCAACTGTGACAAATATAATTCAGCATCACTCAACGAGAAAAATGTTGAAATCAAATACTCTTTCCCATTTATTCTGATAGGTATCTTGTCAGACTCTCTATTTGAAAACACATTATTAGGGTCATTATTATCCATGCGCTATGCCTCCTTTCGGCACGTAGTAGGTGTAGATGCTAATACGCTATGTGTTAAATCAGTCTACAACTTAAATAACTCCAATATCTCTGATACCATCTTCTCTGTTCGTGCTCTAATGATATCAACCGACCACTTATTCTCGCTGACGATATCCGTATTGAGATTTACCTATTACGATACCCAACATAATTTCCGTTATTATCTTTTCTTTCTTTTTTGTCCTCAAAAGAGCGATTGCTTAACGTGCTATTATAGCCTGTTATCGTAAGATTTCCAAGCGTATGAACGTAGAGTGATTGATATTCTTTCGCTACATTATAATTGCCGTCAGCCATCATACTAACCCAACTCTCGGGGATATTATTGCCCTGTGGAAAAACGTGCTCAATAGTCCAAATATATTGATTGGAATTATTGTATTTCCATAGGTCAACTTGATTTTCTAATGTCATTCCCTTTTTCGCCATAGCGCATAAGATAAAGCGAGTGGCGCCGGAATTGTCGATATACACTTCTCCCTTCAACCGCTCGCTAAACAGTTCATCGGAAGCGGAGCAGGCAATCAGCTTTTTGCGGACAGCTTGATACATCGTTTCGCCCGAATACTGCTGTTCCTCAATTTCATCAACCAATGCCATGAAAATGCGTGTCAAATCCCTTATGATTGGAATATCGGTCAAGTTTCTGCGCACAAAGAAGTTAGTCAACAAGACGCTGATATTTATGATTATCTGCTCTGTCGCGCCCAACTGCTCCGCATTTTTCAGAATATATAAGAGTAGTAGGTAGGATGGAGTTCCTTGGATGCGCTCAAGGTCAAGATAAGCCTCCCTCAATTGGCTGCTGATATCCTCTTGATTTCGCAACAGGATAGTTGAGTAGAGCGTGGCGTTTTCTAATATTTCTTCAATGAACGCCTTTGGGTCTGCGGTGATAACTTTCTCATAAATACTAAGCAGATTTGTTCTGGTTGCGAGAATGCCTAAGGGATAAGGCCGGTCATCCTTTTTGAACGGAGCATTCATCCCCCTTCGGAACGCATTATAGTTATGGCGGAAGAATCTCTTCTGCACTGAGTATTCATCGCCAATGTAATCCAGTATCTGCGTCCATTGCTCAAAGTAAAAATCTATACTCCCGCTCCCAGACAAATCCAACCTTGCCAAAAGCAAATTCTTTATTAGGTCAATTGCTGTGAGTGGTGTTCCCCTGTTATTCAGAGATTCAAAAAGGGTATAGGCATCTGCGTGATTGGAGACTTCAATCATAACGATAACCGAAGAATTGATTTTATCCAATATATCAAAGAGGGAAGCTGTTTTATTGTCAGCCTCTTCAAGATGTGCCGCAAGCCGCTTTTTGAAATAATAAAATGCTTTGAATATTCGGCGGTTGCCTGCAAATTTCTGCTTAGATTGCTTTGAGATGATTTTTAGTTCTCCCAACAACGCTTTATAATCGCTCAAATTGTTGTTCTGTGTTTGGGGAATGACTCTGATTCTATCCTCTGTCTTTTTTAGCACGAGCTTGCGTTTAAGTTGCATCAAGTCCAACTTCTGGTCATCATCTAACTCGTTGTCATGTTGGCAGAGCGCGTCATAGATAGCGGCAAAAAAGAGACCCAATGTAGTAAGGCGTTGCTGTCCGTCTACAACCTCTCGCTTAGGCGCATTGATGGGGTCATTTGTCGTATCAATACATATAATTGACCCTAAAAAATATCCCTTATCATTATCGATCAAATCATCAAAAAGGGCTTCCCATTGCCATGTAGCCCATGTGTATTCCCTCTGATATTTAGGTATCTCAAAAACCAGATTTGCATCCGGGTCAAAAAGCTGTGATATGGGATATTTGTTTACATTATTTATCATCTTGGACTTCCACCTTAATTGTTATTTTTATTATTATTAAACCGCAACGCTCCTTGCGGTTCACCTATCGCGGCAATATCAACACCATTTATTTTGCAGAAATGCTCATAAAATTCTGCGGCTAAGTGCTCGTCCGGCGTTCCCGCCTTTATGTTTGCTATTTCTCGCAATATTTGCGCTGCCTGCTCATCTTCAAAATATCTGTGCAGACCGGAGTTCCATGCGGTGGTTTCCGGCTTATTATCATTGGTATGATAATTCCAGAAAAGTAGCGAGTGAGCTTCTGTTGGCGATAGTTTTATTTTATACTGCGATTTTGTGCTAACATAGCCTTCCTCATGTCCATCGCCCTCATAGGTTTCGTCTACAAGGAAAATCGCAAAAATATAGCGTTCTTCCTCTTTGCTCTGCGGGTCACGAGTGGTCAACACACATAAGCTGTTTGCCTGCACCTGATTTAGCTTCATGGGCTTACCTTTGTTTTCGCCGTTTTGAACAACACCCGCCATCGCTTTCCAATCTCGCAGCATTTGGCTTTCATAGCAGACAAATCCATCCTCGGAGCAAAGTGCATCCAATTCCTTGCGAGATATTCCTTTATTGAGATAATGTAGGCAGGCACAATCCTCTGCGCTGCACCAGGTTCTGTTCTCAATCTCAATGTTGTTATGAATTAGCTTATCGCTGCAAACACCATCGAAGCCGACTTGATGGGCAGATTGACCTCCATCACAAAAATTGCACTTAAACGCAATATTTGCGCAAGGGTATGCCTTTGCTTTGGTTTTCTTTGCCGAGGATGCAATCTCGCGGATTTTTCGCTGCTGTTCAAGCGCCTTTGTTCGCTCGTTTTCCTGCTGAATACACAGTTTCTGCGCTTCTTTCTCTTCACATAATAATTCTATCTGCTCAGAAATAGCGGTATTTTTGGCGGTGAGAAAGTTTTTGAAAGCATCAGGGAAAATGAACTTCTTATCTCCTGCCTGAAATGAGATAGTGAGGTAATTTCCATTATGCTCAACAACCTTACCCTCGCCAAATGCTTTATGTATTACTATCTGATTTGTCAAATCCATTTGTTATGCCCCTCGTTTCTCCGCTCATTTTTTCAAAAGCAGATTGAGCTATCGTCTTGAACATTTCCATTGTCTCTTCATTGAAGATGCCTGTATGCGCCAATTTTTCCGTAAGAATCGAAGCGGCTTGCTCCTCAGTAATTGCCTCACTCATGCTTTCCCGTAATTCCGCTTGCATTTGTCGTAGCAAATCCAGCGGAGCGGTATCGACCATCGGCTCATCGCTATTGCCAATTTCTTTCTTTATATCCCGCAGGATTGCCATAAAGGTGTTCTTTATCTTCTCAATATCCGCTTCATGGGGATTGCTCTTTTCAGCGTTTATCAACCGTTGTCCGCTGCGGATATCAGCGCTTTTCTCCGGCTGCATTTTTCTTAAATCTTCAAGAGAAGTAGTAGCCAGTTCAAACATTTCATTGATTCCAATAATACCCATAGCCACTTCATCATAGAAATAGGCTTTTATATGAGTAATGAGGGTGGGAAAACGCTTATGACCCAAAAGGTGATTAAGAACAGGCGTAGCTCCATAGCTCTTGATAATTAACAGATTTTTGACTGCGCTCTCCGATAATCCCAATTCGCTGATGTCATAGCTTTTCGGAACGCTGACGGTAGTAAGCCCCAATATGTAATCCGTGGAGACGTTCAAAGCTCTTGCCAATTTTGCAATTGTATCGGCATTGATATTTGTTGTCTCGCCGTTCTCAATACGGCTGAGCTGTGATGCAGAAACGCCAATCATTGCGGCCAATTCCTTTTGCTGCAAGCCCTTGCTTGTCCGCAAATCGCCTATGCGCTCATTGACTGTTCCGGGCAGATACATATAGCCACCCCCTCTTTGCTATATTCTACCACGATATTTGCAAGTTTGCAATTTCAAAGTGTAGTCTTTGTCGAAAATGCAATCCCATCACAAATCGAAGGGTTGCATTTTTTCTTGCTATAATTTACTCATGGTCGACCAAATACCAAAGAAACGAGGGACAAGCCATACGAGATATTCTCAAAAACCTGCCGTCCATTGAACGCCGCCCAGACGGTTCCCTGCCGCGCATGACGCCGGGGCAGAGAAAACGAGCCAATGCCCTGATACGGCGCGAGTGCTGCAATTATGACAGCGGCAACTGCCTGTGGCTGGACGATGGCGAAGAAACGGTCTGTGTTCAGAGCATTTCTTACTCGGTCAACTGCAAATGGTTTCGCTGGAGCGTACTGCCGGATGATAAAGCTCTGGAAACGGAAATCTTCCATAGCAGCGATTCCAAAAGATGTGCAGTCTGTGGTGCGGCGTTCATTCCGAAGTCCAACCGGGCGAAATACTGCGAGAAATGCGCCGGAGAGGTACATCGGAAGCAAAAGGCAGCCAGCGAACGAAAACGGCGGTCATACATGGACAAATAGGCATCAAAAAAGCCCGTAACATCAAGGCTTTCTGACTACCGAACATAGCTACATAAGGGTTCTATACTTGAAGCCTCGAAAATGCACTCTAACCGTCTACAAAATAAAGTCCTCCCGTCCTATTCGTTGGAACGGATAGGACGGGAGGGGAAAGGAGTTTAATGCCGGAATACGCAATCCTGCGATTTGCCAAACACAAGGCGGGGCCAGCCGGGGCGCTGGAGGCTCACCATGAACGCACAAAGGAGAAATACGCCAGCAACCCCGACATAGACGTAACCCGCAGTAAAGATAACTTCCATATCATCCAGCCGCAGGACAAATACAGGCGCGAAATTGACAACCGCATCAAGGCGGCAGGATGCCGCACCCGGAAAGACAGCACCATGTTTGTCGATACGCTCATCACCGCCAGTCCAGAGTTCTTCAAAGGCAGAGGCCAGAAGGAGATTAAATCCTTTTTCACCGAAGCCGCTGGGTTCATGGAAAAGAAAATCGGCAAGGGAAACATCTTCTCCGCTGTGGTGCATATAGACGAAAAAACGCCGCATTTACACCTCTGTTTCACTCCGATTACGGAGGATGGGAGATTGTCCGCGAAAGACATCCTCGGCAATCGTGCCAATCTCTCCAAATGGCAGGACGAGTTTCACGCCCACATGAAAAAACAATTCCCAATCTTCAAGCGTGGGGAAAGCGCCCTCCTTACCAAACGCAAGCATATTCCGACATGGGTATTCAAGCAGTCGGTTGACCTGACAAGACAGGCAACAGCAGTTCAGCGGGTTCTCTCGGAAATTACGCCACTAAACGCCGGGAAGAAACGCGATGAAGCCGCCGCAATGCTGGGCAAGTTCTTCCCCCGGCTGGAATCTCACATGGGATATATGAAGAAATACAAGGCCACCATCGACTATCTGACACAGGAGAATACCTCCCTCAAAACAGAAATCAACAGCGAAAAGAGTATTCAGAAGCAGCTTGAAGCCGCGAAGTTAAAGCAGGAGAACGAGCAGCTACAACGGTTTATTGCAAATATCCCCTCTGATATGATGCGGGAAATCCAATTACAACAGGGGCTACAAGCCGCAGAAAGGCAGGTACGATAGGGATTGATTTGCACCTTGAAAATTGAATATATGCGGAGGGCTGTGTGATGAGCAAAAAGCCGGACGCACCCATGAGCAGCAGCGGGATGGATATTCCCGATTATGTATTTGAATCCCTCGCCAGATGCCTACTGCCTAAACTGCAAGCCTACTATGAAAGCGAAGAAGGTCAAAAGGCACTTGCCGAGTGGAAGGAAAGCAAAATCGGGAAAAATAAATAGCCATAATCACAAGGGGGAGAAAGCCACATTTAGGCTTTCTCCCCTTGTTTGCTATTTGAAGCCTTTTAATTCGTCCAGATAAACGATAAATCCGAACCCATCCCCTATAGGGACTATCGGGTTCGGATTATCTTCTTTTGGTGGAGGCGGTGGGAGTCGAACCCACGTCCGAAAATATTTCCACAAGATTTTCTCCGAGTGCAGACCATAATTTAATTTTCGCCTTGACTGACGCCTACGGTCAGGCTTCAATCTCAGCTATCTCCGATTATTCAGCTTACGGTCGAAGAATCCCTTAAGCAGTTCCCTGATTAAAATGATGCCCCGGTTTAACCTACAGGTCGGTTAAGCGGAACAAGCAGCTGCAATTAAGCAGCGTATGCTAAATTATTTTCGTTTGCGTTTATTTTTTTTGCCACTTTTAGCGTTGTTTGGCGACAACGACTCGCTTATCTTACTTCTATATCCCCGTCGAAACCATTTACGCCCCCTAAATATTAATCATCTTGTCTCTGAATTCTTCTTTCGGCATCTTTCTTGGCAATATCCTGACGCTTATCATAATTTTTCTTGCCCTTAGCTACGGAAAGCTCCATTTTAACAAGACCATTTTTAAGGTATAAATTTAAAGGTATCAGTGAATATCCTTTCAGTGTGGTTAATCCGATAAGTTTCCTTAATTCTCTTTTATTTAATAGCAGCTTTCTGACTCTTAACGGGTCAACATTATATATGTTTCCCTTTTCATAGGGACTTATGTGCATATTATAAACAAATGCTTCACCATTTTTTATGCCCACATAACTATCCTTTAAGTTTACCTTACCCTGCCTTATTGATTTGACTTCTGTACCGACAAGCACTAACCCTGCTTCATATTTTTCTTCTACAAAATAATCATGGAATGCTTTTTTGTTGTTTGCAACAACTTTATTATTATTAGCCATTATATCACCCACCGTTAACGTAGAATGATTATAGCACTTAATATTTATCGTGTCAAACCAAAAATAACCCTGCTATTAAAGTCATTCCGGAATCATCAGGCTGCATATCAATGTTAAAACATTTGTCTTTTAGTAATCTTCCGTACTTATATCTATGAAACGTCTTCCCTTACCCCATACATTTATAACAGGCAATACTTTTACAAATGCAGAAGGCTCAATTTTTATAATAAGCTTTTGTATCAGCACTGCTTGGTTCGGGGAACAAATTGATTCAATTTGAATTTTTTCTTCATTTGTATAGCAGCCCTTTATTTTAAACAAAGTAACTCCTCTTCCCAACTCATACATTATATAATTGCTTATTTCTTCATATTTACAGCTTATTATTTCAAGCTTGTACAGCTTTGTACCGAAACCAAACATTATATAGTCGCATACCTTTGTAACTATCAGCTGACTTATAATTGAGTACAAAGCAATATTCCTTCCAAATGCAAAGGCGGCTGTTATTATTACAATTCCATCCAAAGCAGTCATTAGGTAACTGATGTTTATTGAAGGAAAAAGTTTCTTGTTAAGTATTCTTGCGATTGTATCGGTACCGCCAAAAGAAAAACCCTTCCTAAGTATCATTCCAACACCGATGCCATAAAAAATTGAAAAATATATGGATGCAAGCAATAGGTCATTTTCTACAAATTTAAATTCAATCCCCTGCATTAAAAGCAATACTGAAGGATACAAAATAGAAAGGAAAATAATTTTCATTACTTCTTTTTTACCCATCAATACAAATGCAGCAATCAATATTATAAATGTAATAATATAATAAACATAAGAATAATTAATTTGCAGATACTTTTCCAATACAATAGACAGTCCTGTTATGCCGCTGGTTATCAAACCATTCGGCTTAAGGATATAATTTACTGAAAAAGCAGTTATCAGGCAGCCGGCTGTTAAATAAAAGGTATCATATATAAATCTTTTAATATTATTCATTGTATCTCCTTCATATTACAGACTATCCGATAAACTCTCTTAAACATCTTCTGTAGGCTTCCACAGGATCTTTTGCTTCGGTAATAGGTCTTCCCACAACAATGTAATCAGAGCCTAATTTCTTAGCCTTGGCAGGAGTTGTAACCCTAACCTGATCTCCCTTATCACCGTCCGCAAATCTTACGCCCGGAGTTACTGTTAAGAATTCATTTCCGCATGCAACATGAACATTTCCCGCTTCCAGGGGTGAGCAGACAATGCCGTCCAAGCCCGCTTTTTGTGCATTTTTAGCATAATGCATTACTACTTCATCAAGCGATCTTTCTATTAAAATATCACTGTGCATTCTTTCCTCGTCAGTGGAAGTAAGCTGTGTAACGGCAATCAATATTGGTCTTGAACCGTCTTCACGGGTTAAACCTTCAATGGCAGCTTCCATCATGGTAATTGTTCCTGCGGCATGAAGATTGCACATATCAATATTTAAACCCGATAAAACCCTCATAGCTTTTTTAACCGTATTCGGAATATCGTGAAGCTTTAGATCCAAAAATATTTTATGCCCCATAGATTTAATATGTTTTATAATTTCAGGACCTTCCGCATAAAACAATTCCATTCCAACCTTTACATATGGTTTTTCTTCCGTAAATTTCGAAAGAAAATTTATAACTTCGCCTTCATTGCTGAAATCACATGCAATAATTACATCCTTACCCATAATTCCTCCCGATTTCTATATTTAACTTAGCAATTATATCATACTGTAGTGCTTAATAATATTATTTTATTTTTATATTATATTATATTATAACAATTATAATTTTGAAAGCTCAACAGCTATTTTAGCTCCCAATAATGCATTGTTGTAAACTAACATAATATTTGAATTAAAAAATGAACAGTAAACATTAAACGGTCAGCATGCATTAAAATAGATGTACTTACATACCTGAATTGTTCATTGCTTCATGTTCATTTTTCACTGCGGCTAAGCCATTTATGCATTCTCTATTTTTTCTAAAATCAAATTTCCGCAATCAATTTGGTTTGGAATATTACCGTTCTTATCACGTACACGCCAAATGTCGGGAGTTATTTCGTCTACAACGTACATTTTACCGCTTTCATCATAGCCTACTTCAATTTTAAAATCGATTAAAGTAAGCTCCATTTGAGAAAGCTCCTTTTTAAGAACCTCACCTACTCTTTCTAAAATATCAAGAGCCTCATCATATTGCCCTTCAACCAAAAGTCCCTTCATGATACAGAGTCTTTCGCTGATTAACGGGTCGCCCTGTTCGTCATCCTTCAGCGTAACCTCTGTATACGGAGGGTTAAATGGTATTCCTTCCTCTAAGCTGAATCTGCGGCACATACTTCCTGCGGTAAAATAGCGCAGTACAAATTCCAACTTAGGCACAGTAAGTTTTCTTACTTTCATCAAATTATTATCCATATCGGCTCCAAGATAATGAGTAGGAATCCCGTTTTTCTCCATCATCTCCAAAAAGTATTTAGAAACTTTAAGACCGATTTTTCCCTTACCTTCAACACTTCCGCCAACTGTATTGGAGCCCGGGTCAAACACACCGTCTTCTCCGGTTGCATCATCTTTATAAAACAGATAAACCGAGCCGTTTTCCTCATTCATCAGTACATTCTTTGTTTTTCCTTCATACAGTATTTTCATAGTTTTCTCCCATCTTCATAGTATAAATTATTTTATCACACGGATAAAAAGCTGTCGATAAAAATTATTAATAAGATTTATATAAAGCACCCGGATGCTCTTTAATATATAATTCATTGGCACTTAGTATTTTTAAAAAATACCGGTAATTTCTCGATAAAATACTCCCGAGTTAAAATAGCTGTATCAAAAAATATGTATTCCGGCGTTTCCACGTTATTTTCTGTTTCTGTTATTTCTTTATTGTTTTCATCGGTATTAAAGGGAAATATATTAAAGCTTATAAGTAAAATTACTATAATGGAGCAACTTAAGAATCCGCCAATAAATAAAAATGTATTTTTCATAATTAACCTCTTATTAAATCTTTATAGATAACATTATACTATTAAGCAAACAAAAAGTGAAGAGAGAAATGAAATGCCTTAACCGAAATTGTTATCGTTCTTGGTAGCGGAGCAGTTTAGATGACAAATACAACAAGGCACCCTATATCAAGTTTGGTAGAGCGCCTTGTTCGTTTTGCTTTTATTCATGTGCAACCACCGTCACGCCGGACTTAAATTATGATTTATTTTGGTGATCCAAGCAGGATCTTTTCTTTTTTGTAAAAAGAATTGCATGTCCCCAGATAATATCAAAGGGAGCTGAAGCAACCTTGGTTTCCTGGTTGAGATACATTCTGATGACTAAAAAAACCTCTTGATTGTTATCAACACCGTACGCTGATCCTTCGGGATTGCCAGTACTATAAGGTATAATAATTTCATTGCCTTCTGTAGACCGTCTTGCCATTTTTACCACATAATAGTACTTGCTGTTTTTATTACATTTAGAAAAATACTCATCTGCAGGGTACTGGAGTTCATTTGTAAACGCGGTTCCCGCAACGCCATTCCAGAGTTCAGCGCCGTAGAAACTCACGTTGATAAACGTTGCAAATCCCGTTTGGGTGTTATTTACGCCATATATAATCACAAAATCATCATCGGTAGCCAATTTGAAACTTTCTGTTTTAACATAGACCGTATCTCTGTTATCGAGCCAAACATTAACATCTTGTAATATACCCTCATAGGCATCAGGTATTGCGAGATTTAAATCCAAATCTACTATATCATATTTCGGATTTCCGTATTTGCTAATAATCTGATTTCTCAGATAATCCAGCGTATCCCTTGCAGTAGGAATTACCTGGAATTCAGTAGTACATGTCTCCTTTTTTTTAAGTGCCGGTATGGGCCAGGGGTTTACCGGAGCACAGGGCTTTTCAGGTGTAATGCGTAACACTGTAAAATATTTCTCCAGATTATAAATATAATCCCAGCCGATATCCGTATTTTGAAAAATGTTAGCCCTCATAACAAACGCAAAGTGATCTTTACCCCTTTCCAGTCCCATATTGACCAGACCTATAGGGATATTGTCATTATTCATAATACCAGGGTTAAAGCCAGAATCAGTCAAAGCATCACGCATGTGCTTGTTTATACCTTTGTCAGCAGTAGTAATGATAATTGTGGAAGTGTCAAAAGGATTTCCAGAGGTTCCATAGGGCGTACTACCAGTCCAGATAAAGCTGTTGCTTATTTGATCACCCATGCTGGCGCCGATATAGTGATAAAAACCGGTGTAGCAGTTGCCGGCTGTAACTGTATCACAGTAGTCTTTTTCAGGTTTATTTTTAACTAACGCCAGATAACTTCTAAAACTAAAGTATACTGATGGCGGAGGTGTCTGTCCAATTAGAACAATGGCCTCGTCCGGACGCAGCTTATAGTGCGACCCCGGCGTAATAATATCAAGATTAGGCGGGTAATTATTTGGGTCGTCAGGATCATAGCCTCTTGGTGGTCTCTGCCCAGGTGATGGTTCCTGATTTGGTGCCGGAGGAAGAAGACAGATTGCATATGGTGCTCCTACAATATTCCCCAAAGCCGTGTCAGATTTACCTTCACTTACCAGCTTTAGAATATCTATATACCGTAAACTTCCTTCCTGAACAATAAAGCCTTTTCTCTCTAACAATTTAATAAAATATTTAATACTTCCGTCTTTGTCAAAGTAATATTCATACATAGGTGTATCAACTCTGTTTGGATAGAAGCATCTTCTATCAATATCATTCAAATTAATCACTCCTTTTTTGTAATATTATATGTTGTAAATTAAGCAGGGGTGACTTAGTATACAGACCAATATGCAAAATGAGTAATATGTATCACTGCGAAAATCAAAGCATCTTATGACCAAATTTTATAGAGTACCTTATTTATTTCATCGTTATGCTTCTGCTTCCATCGTAATATTGTAGGTGTCAGCAACTACTTGATAAGACTATAAAAGTAAAAGACCAGCTACCACAAGCTTTTATGCTTGATGATAACTGGTCTTTATTACCCCGCTTGAAGAGAGTCGGTCAAAAATTTACTTGTTTTTGTAAATCCCTAAGTGAAACTCCCTTTCCAGGAGATTTTATTTTTCATTATTTGTTATGGAGGCGGTGGGAGTCGAACCCACGTCCGAAAATATTTCCACAAGACTTTCTCCGAGTGCAGACGATACTTTAAATTTTGCTTCAGCTATCGCCTATCGTCGGGCTAAAGCATCGGCTATCTTCGATTATTCAGCCAAAGGTCGAAGAACCCCTCAGGCAGTTCCCTGATTTAAATGATGCCCCAACCTAACCTACAGGCCGGTTAAGCGGAACAAGCAGCTGCAATTAAGCAGCGTATGCTAAATTATTTTCGTTTGCGTTTATTTTAGTTGCCACTTTTTGCGTTGTTTGGCGACAACGACTCGCTTATCTTACTTCCATACCCCCGTCGAAACCATTTACGCCCCCGAAATAAAGGGGTTGTTTAATGATTACCTCTGAAATAATAATAGAGTATAAATCTTAAACAAACCTTAATGTTGCATTAGTATTATTGTTTTAGCTTAAATCGGCAGATTTATTTATATTAAAACAAAATCAATTTCAGCCTTTGCAATGCTTACATTAGCAACTCTAATTTTAACCGAATCACCGATTTTAAATATTTTATTGCTGCCCTGTCCGAACAATTCTTTTCTCTCATTGTCGTAAATATAATAATCATCAACCATATTGGAAATGTGAACAAGCCCTTCAACAGTATTTTCAAGCTCAACAAAAATACCGAAACTGGTAACCCCTGAAATAACACCTTCATACTCTTCGCCGATTTTATCGGACATAAATTCAGCAATTTTAATTTTATCCGTATCTCTTTCAACCTCATCAGCAATCCTTTCCATTTTAGAGGATTGCTCGGCAACCATGGCAGTGCGTTCAAATAATTTATTAAGCTCTGCTTCTGAATACTTTCCGGTTAATTGACCCTTAATAATTCGATGAATCTGTAAATCAGGATATCTTCTTATGGGTGATGTAAAATGGCAGTAATACTGGGCTGCAAGACCAAAGTGAGACGATGCGTCGGGCGAATAAATTGCTTTTTTTAAGGATCTCAGCATCATATTGTTTATTAAGGATTCTTCTTTGGTATTTTTAATTTTATGTAAAAGCTGCTGCAGTTCTTTTGGATGAACTTCATTTCCCTTCAACGTATAACCTAAGTTATGAATAAACTTACTGAATTCATACATTTTCTCTTCATCAGGATCCTCATGTATTCTGTATACAAAAGGCATATTAAGCCAGTAGTAGTGCTCTGCAACAGTTTCATTGCAAATCAGCATAAATTCTTCTATTATCTTATTTGAAGTTTTTCTTTCATACTTTGTTACATCAATTGCCCTGCCTGTTTCATCGGTTATTATTTTTGTTTCTGGAAATTCAAAATCAATGGCTCCCCTTAAGTCCCTTTTTCTTCTTAATATTATACTTAATTCTTCCATAATTTTAAGCATAGGAACAATTTCCCCATACTTTTTAGTAAGCTCTTCGTCATTATTTTCAAGTATCTCCGTTACATCATCATAGGTCATTCTGTACTTGTTGTTAAGGATACTTTCAAATATTGTATAATCAATTACCTTGCCTTCTTTGTTTATTATCATTTCAACGGAAAGAGTCAGCTTATCCTCCCCCGGATTCAAACTGCAGACACCGTTTGAAAGTTCCTTCGGAAGCATTGGAATAACACGGTCTGAAATATATATGCTCGTTGCCCTTTTCAATGCTTCTTTATCTAATTTTCTGTCTTCCTTCACATAATGAGTTACATCGGCAATATGAACACCCAACTTATATTCATCATCATTTATTTTTTCTGCATAAACTGCATCGTCCAAATCCTTGGCATCACTTCCGTCAATTGTTATTATTGGGACGGCTCTCAAATCTTTTCTGCGTTTTAGTTCTAATTCATGAATTCCTTCTTCTGCAACTCTTTTCGCTTCTTTTATTACATCCTCGGGAAATACCTGTCTAACCTTCTTGGCTAAAAGCACAGCTTCAATATGTGTCTTTGTATCCTCAATATCTCCTATTACTTCAGCGATTGTGCCCTCGGGATTCTTCCTTTGGTCAGGCCATTCGGTTATTTTAACGGAAACCTTATTGTTTGCCTGAGCATTATTAAACTCTTCTTTAGGCACGAATATGTCAAAAGCAATTCTCTTGTCATCCGGAACTACAAAGCCAAAGTGCCTGCTTTTTTGAAATGTTCCGATAACAAACTGATTAGCTCTTTCGATAATTCTTATAACCTTCCCTTCGGGGCTTTTTACATCCTCTAACACCTTCATAGGTCTTACGATTACACGGTCTCCGTGCATTGCACCATTCATATCTACAGGTGAAATAAAAATATCTTTCATATTTTTGTCATCAGGGCGCAAGAACGCATATCCCTTTTGATGCCCTTCCAATGTACCTATAATCAGGTTCATCTTTTCCGGTATTCCATACCTTTCGGTTCTGGTAAAGATAATTTTGCCCTCATCCTCAAGTTCATTTAAAGCGACTAAAAGCGCCTTTTTCATTTTACCTTCAATTTCAAAGACTTGAAGAAGTTCTTGAAATGTTAATGGTTTATATGCTTCTTCCTTCATAAATGCCAATATTTTTTCTTTAAAGTTCATGTATATTCTCCTAAGGTGAGCTTATTTATGTTTTCCTGATGCTCCCATTTTATTAAGCAAATCAATGTCATAAGAAACAATGTTTACTTTTCTTTGGTCATGCTGTTTTTCCGCAAGCTCGATTATTCTTGTTATTAATTGCTTAAATGAAGTTCCCTTTCCTTCCCATAAATAGAAAGCTATGGAGCCGGGAATCGTATTAATTTCGTTTACAAATATATTGTTGCCATCAAACAGAAAATCTATTCTTGCATTTCCGCAGCAATCCACTGCCTTAAAGGCTTCTTTTGCATAATTTTTAATTTGATTTTCGATTGATTCTTCTATATCTGCAGGTATGCGCCGTTTTGACTGCGCCGCATCCTTCTTTTTGTTTACATATTTATCTTCATAAGTTAAAAATTCCTTCCACCCGACGGGCTCCTCGCAAAGGGAAGCTTCCAAATCATTTTCGTAACCTATTACGGCACAGTTTATTTCTCTGACATCTTCAACACATTTCTCCAATATTACCTTCCTGTCATAAGACATTGCAACTTCAATGGCAAACAACAATTCATCCAAATTATTGGCTTTGCTGATACCGACGCTTGAGCCTAAATTTGCAGGCTTTACAATCAGGGGATATCCGATATTTTCAGCTTCTTTTATAATTTCTTGTTTTTTTTCTTCAAAACCGCTTCTGTAAAACCACATATAATCTACAACGGGAAGATTGCTGTTTTGGAATACCTTCTTCATTATTATTTTATCCATTCCCACAGCAGAACTTAACACCGAACCAAATGCATAAGGAACCATATTCATTTGGAAAAGTCCCTGCAAAGCACCGTCTTCTACATTTGTACCGTGAACAGCTGGAAATACAATGTCAATTTCATATGTAACGTATTTTTTCCCGAAAAAACCTGATTTTAGTTCAGGATGAGGATAAAGAATTAATTTATCATTCTTAAATCCCGGCAGAACCTCATATGCATCTTCAAATTTTTTAGTTTTAAAATTGTTTATGTCGTGAAGACTGTCGCCAATAAGCCATTTACCATCCTTTTGAATATAAATTATCCTTGGTTCATAAATATTTTTATCAATGTTTTCAAATACCTGCATGCCTGTAATTATTGAAACCTCATGTTCAACTGTTTTTCCGCCGATAATAATACCTATTTTTTTCATGACTACCTCCATAAATTTATTTTTCGTCGTATGTGTCAGGCAAATCATTTTCAAAAAGAACCACGTCATTAGCCTTTGTCAATGTTTTCAATATTTCTGTAGCTTCATTTAATGAATTAACCACATACAAATTATCTTCATTAAAGTTATGCTTTTTAATTCCCTCATAAATGGGAAGAGTTCGTTTTTTCCCCACCAATATTGCAGCATCGCACACGGTTGCAATATTTTCTCCGAATTTATAGTTTTCTGTTTCTTCCAAATCACCTAACTCAACCATTCCGGGCGTTACTATTATTTTTCTTCTGTCAGCAAATGAACTAAGTACATTTAGTGCGGCTCTTGCTCCGTCGGGGTTAGAATTAAATGCGTCATCTATAACCAATACGCCGGTTCCCCGGTCTATGAGCTGAAGCCTATGTTCCACAGCTTTTAGCTTTGAGATTCCACCTTTTATTTCCTTCAGGGACAGACCCAAAACCGATGCGACAGCCGCACCCGCTAAAATATTTAGTATATTATGTTCACCTAACAGCTTGGTATTGCAGTCGATAGTTCCTAAGCTGTTTATGCATAATGAAAAAGAAGAGCCATTGCTGTCAACATGTATATTTGTTGCAAATATATCTGTTTCTTCAATATTGTCAATACCGTATAAAAGCTTTGCTTTAAATGTTTTGTCAGCCAATTTTCTTACATATTCATTGTCATAATTAAATATTGCTGTTCCGTCGTCAGGCAAATTTTCAATAAGTTCATATTTTGTTCTCATAATATTGTCAATAGATTTAAATGTTTCCAAATGACACGGTCCAATGGATGTTATAACACCGATTTTCGGATTTGAAAGCTTTGCTACTTCATCTATATCCTTTGATTTAGTTGCTCCAAGCTCCGCTATAAAAACATCATAGTCTGAAGTCAGCTGGTTATTGATTACCTTGCTTATTCCCATTGGTGTGTTATAGCTTTCAGGTGTATTCAACACCTTGTATTTTTCGCTTAAAATTGCGGCGGTAATAAACTTGGTGCTGGTTTTTCCGTAGCTGCCTGTTATTCCTACCGAGTAAACATCCATATTCCTTATTTTTTCGGAAGCAGCCTCATAGTATTTATTATTTATGTTGTTTTCAATCGGTTTTGCTATGAAATTTGCTCCGTACATATAAAATGACGAAAAGTAATATATAATTGTCAAGATTCCCGCCCACACTGGAAGATAAGAATACAAATCCTTTGAAATAATTTGAACAACCAGTAAGGTAACTAACAGATCAAACAAAGTCATAGCTAAGGAAATACCATACAGTCTTTTCGCTCTTGGTGTAAAAACCAATGGCTTTTTAGCTTCTTCCTTTGTCATAAGGTTAATAATCAAAAAGATCAATGACACAATTGCATAGGCGAATGAATATAACCATATTCTTTCACCCAAAGAGGTTAATATTATAAAAACAGAAAAGGCAGTTACGGCAATTACATAACTAATATCATTTTTTGTATGTATTCTATCCTTGTGACTCTCAACCCAAGAAATATACTTTTCGCTGTCGTAGCCTTCCAATTGAATTATGTGAAGGCTTTGTTTTATTTTAAGACCGCATAAGATAAACCAAAATATTATGTAAAGAAACATTACAAACATTATCTCACTCTCCTAAATCTTCTTTTAAAAACACATTTATTATTGCTTTGAACTGTTCATAATTATCAATATAGGAATAGTGCCCTGCTCCTTTTAATATTACGAGACCGCTGTCCGGAATATTTTCTTCCATTATCTTCCCCATATAAACAGGTGTATCTTCATCGTTTTCACCCCAAATCAGTAACGCGGGGGCTTTAATAAGCTTTAACAGGCTTATCAGATTATCATTTATTACCTTAACCATTGTTTGCCTCATAATGCCGTCGGAATCCCTGTAATCCCGAGAGCCGTATTTCTTATAAAATTTATCTAATTTTTCTTTTTTGTTTTTTGAAGGCAGTAATAGATAAACTTTTTTAAGCAGTTTGAACCAATATACTTTTATGTAATACTTAGCGGTTCTTTTGGAAATTATTCCCGCACTGTCTATAAGTATTAATTTATGGGCTAAATTATACTTGCCTGACAATATGATTGAAATTCTTCCGCCATGGGAATGACCGAATATTATTAATTTTTTTAAATTAAGTTTTTCAGTTAGTTTATATATGCATTCAGCATAATCATAAGAATTCCATGGTTTTTTCGGAGTGTCACTTTCACCGAAGCCCGGCAAATCCGGTACTGTTACCCTAAACCTATCCTTTAATATGTTCAAAATAGGAATCATGGTTTGTATACTGCCCCCCCAACCGTGCAGCAGCAATACGTCCCTACCGTTTCCTTCATTTATGTAGTTGATATTCAAACCGTCAATATCAATATTCATACTGAAACCCCTTTTATTATTATTATATGTCAATTTATAGAAATGATTATATCATCTAAGCTGTACAACCGCAAGAAAAAAGACCTCTCTGCGAGAAGTCTTGTGAATTAAATTCTATAATAACTTAAGCAATATTCCGCCGTATTCAGCTAATAAAGGTCCGAACACCAAGGAAACAACTGTCATAAGTTTTATTAATATGTTGATTGAAGGCCCGGAAGTATCCTTAAACGGATCCCCTACTGTATCTCCAACTACTGCCGCTACGTGAGCAGGACTTCCTTTCCCGCCATGTTTGCCGCCTTCGATGTATTTCTTTGCATTATCCCATGCACCGCCGGCATTTGACATGAATATAGCCATGAGAACACCTGTTACTAAAGCACCTGCCTGTAATCCGCCAAGAGCTTCGGTTCCTAATAAGAATCCTACCAATAAAGGCACTAACACTGCTAAAAGTCCCGGCACAATCATTTCTTTTAATGCGGCTGCCGTTGAAATATCAACGCATCTTCTGTAATCTGGGTTATCTTTTCCTTCCATTATTCCCGGCATTTCTCTGAACTGTCTTCTAACTTCTTCAATCATTGAGAATGCAGCTTTGCCGACAGCACTCATAGTAATTGCCGTAAACAGGAATGGAAGCATGCCGCCTATGAATAATCCTGCAATTACTGTTGGTTCTGTTAAGCTTATTGATGTGATCCCAACTGCTTGTGTGTAAGATGCAAACAATGCAAGAGCCGTTAATGCTGCTGAACCAATTGCAAATCCTTTACCTATTGCTGCAGTAGTATTTCCCACTGAGTCCAATCTATCTGTTATTTCTCTGACTTCATGAGGAAGTTCACACATTTCGGCAATACCGCCGGCATTGTCTGAAATAGGTCCGTATGCGTCTACAGCAACAGTCATTCCTGTAGTTGACAGCATACCTACCGCTGCAAGTGCAATACCATATAATCCTTTTATTGCATCTACTCCGGATGCCGTATAACCTGCAATTAAATATGCACCAATAATACCTACAGCCAAAACAATCACCGGATATGCTGTTGATCTCATACCAACCGACAAACCGCTGATAATTGTTGTTGCAGCCCCTGTTTCAGATTGGTCGGCAATTTCCTTTACATATTTATATTCATCTGAAGTATATATTTCAGTAATTCTTGCTATTATTAAGCCTACAGCCGATCCAAATACAATTGCTCCAAATGGTTGGTAGCTGCCTAAAATTGTTTTGCTTAAGAAAAATGATGCAACAATTACAACCAATGAGCTCATATATGTACCTGCGTTTAATGCTTTCTGCGGATTTGAGCCCTCTTTTCCCCTAACAAACAATGTTCCGATTATAGAAGCTATGATACCAACTGCAGATATTAACAATCCGAATAATACACCATTTCCGCCGTCCGTATATGCCACAACACCTAATGTTATTGATGAGACTATTGCTCCGACATAAGATTCGAATAAGTCTGCTCCCATTCCCGCAACGTCTCCAACATTGTCTCCAACGTTGTCTGCTATAACTGCAGGGTTTCTTGGGTCATCTTCCGGAATTCCGGATTCAACCTTACCAACCAAATCCGCTCCGACGTCAGCTGCTTTTGTATAAATTCCTCCGCCTACACGTGCAAATAATGCTACTGATGATGCTCCCAAGCTAAAACCTGTCACAACATTCGCATCTCGAAAAATCACCCAGAATAAGCCTGTGCCCAAAAGTCCAAGGCCTACAACTGTCATTCCCATTACTGAACCGCCTGAGAATGCAATATCAAGAGCCTTGTTCATTCCCGACGTCATAGCTGCATTTGTTGTTCTTACATTAGCCTTTGTCGCAACAGTCATTCCAAAATATCCTGCAAGAACCGAACAAGCTGCTCCTGCCGCAAAAGCTATTGCAGTAGGCCAGTTAATTGCTATTCCTAAAATAAAGAACATAATAATTGCAAAAATACTAACTGACTTGTATTCTCTTGCAAGAAAAGCCATTGCACCTTCGTGGATAAACGATGAAATCTCTCGCATTCTTTCTGTCCCCGGCTCTGCCTTGTTTACAACCGATGCTTTGTACAAAGCAAATAATAATGCCAAAACTCCCACTATGGGAGCGATTATTAAAGTATTCATTTGTATCTTTTCCTCCATAGTAATTTATAATTTGCATTTTAACAGTTTGCAAACTGCTAATAAACACCAAAATATATTCTAACATAATATTAGAATAATTAATTTACATTATTCCCCAAAAATTACAAAGTATTACTGAAGCGCTACTAAAATTAATGAAGCAACCACAAATATAATTGCTGCCGCTGCCGTAGCTTTTTCTAATTTGCCTTCGTAACTTCTTCCTTTATTCTTGCCCCAGATAGACTCAGCTCCTCCTGTAATTTCACCGGACATTCCCGCTGATTTTCCTGACTGAAGCAAAATACTTGCTATTAATATTAAACTTGCTATTATCAAAAGAATTCTTACTACTACTTCCACTATAACACCTCCTGTTCCTTTGTATGCATAACAGTAGAATTATAACATCAAAAATAAATGAAATCAATATATTTTTTAACAATAGCAAAACAAAGATGCCCTAACCCCATTTATTAGAGGTATGGGGACACACCTTCAGTTCTGGATAAGCCTTTGCGGCAAAAGGAATGTCCCCTAATAATGTCTTCTGAGAAATGGTTGGTAGGTCATTCGCAACTTCGTTTCCAACTCTCTCCTATTGTTTTAAATTGTAGAAAACTGCCATTCCGTTATATTGAGCAGTGTCGCCCAATATATCTTCCAATCTTAAAAGCTGATTATATTTGGCAACACGGTCCATTCTCGATGGAGCTCCTGTCTTTATTTGTCCTGCATTAACGGCAATTACCAAATCCGCTATGGTTGAATCGTCGGTTTCTCCCGAGCGATGTGATACAACCGCAGTATAGCCTGCTCTCTTTGCCATTTCTATTGTATCCAATGTTTCAGTTATTGTACCGATTTGATTTAATTTTATTAATACAGAATTCGAAATCTTTAAGTCAATTCCTTTTTTCAATCTGACTGTATTTGTTACAAACAAATCATCTCCGATAAGTTGGATTTTATCCCCAAGCTTCTCGGTAAGTATTTTCCAGCCTTCCCAGTCCTCTTCATTCATACCGTCTTCAATGGATATAATAGGATACTTGCTTACTAAATCCGCATAATAGTCAACAATTTCTGCTTGAGTAAACTTTCTTCCTTCTCCTTCAAGAGTATATATCTTTGTTTCAGGATCGAATAAATCTGTAGCTGCCACATCAAGAGCCAGCATTACATCCTTTCCGGGAACGAAGCCTGCTTTTTTTATTGCCTCAACTATTGTAACCAATGCTTCTTCGTTGGAGGATAAGTTCGGTGCAAAACCTCCCTCATCTCCGACGGCTGTATTTAACCCTTTTGCCTTTAAAACACTTTTTAAATTATGGAATATTTCGGCGCCCATTCTCAGAGCCTCCCTGAAACTTTCAGCTCCTACAGGCATTATCATAAATTCCTGAATATCCACATTGTTATCGGCATGCTGTCCCCCGTTTAAAATATTCATCATGGGAACAGGAAGAACCTTGCCGTTAACACCGCCTATATATTGATATAATGGCAATCCCAATGCGTTTGCTGCAGCCTTGGCACAGGCTATAGAAACTCCTAAGATTGCATTTGCACCTAATTTCCCCTTATTTGGGGTACCGTCAAGCTCAATTAACAGCTTATCGATTTCTGTCTGATTTAATGCATCTCTGCCTATTAATTCAGGTGCAATAATATTATTAACATTATCAACGGCAGTTAATACTCCTTTTCCTAAATATCTTTTTTTGTCACCGTCTCTAAGCTCTACTGCTTCAAATGCTCCCGTCGAAGCTCCGGATGGTACTCCCGCTCTTCCGTAACCGCCGCTTTCCGTCCATACTTCAACCTCGATTGTAGGATTTGCTCTTGAATCCAATATTTCTCTTGCATATATATCTGATATTATAGTCATGATTTCACTCCTTTATTTATTATGAATTATTAAGCTGTTTCCTGTCATCTCTGCAGGCTTTGCAAGACCCATAAGCTCAAGCATCGTGGGTGCAACATCAGCTAAAATTCCTTCTCTTAATTTGAATTTTTTGTTATCTACAACTATAAAAGGCACTATGTTTGTGGAATGAGATGTTATAGTGTCAAGGGTATCTCTATCCAACATTTCTTCGCAATTTCCGTGATCTGCAGTAATTATTGCCGTCCCTTCAATTCTGATTATATAGTTAACAATTTCCCCCAAGCATTTATCAACAGCTTCCACAGCCTTTATAGCCGCTTCAATATCTCCTGTATGTCCAACCATGTCAGGATTTGCAAAATTAATTATCATAACCTGATAAATGTCCTTTTCCAATTGCTCTATAATCATATTTTTAAGCTCGAAAGCGCTCATTTCCGGTTTCAGGTCATAAGTAGGGACGTCCGGTGACGGTATTAAAATTCTAACCTCATTTTTAAAAGGCTCCTCAATTTCACCGTTTAAGAAATATGTAACATGAGCATATTTTTCGGTTTCCGCCGCTCTTAATTGTTTAATATCCAAACTGCTGAGATACTCGCCAAGGGTTTTTTGCACAAAATTAGGCTTATATGCGATTTCTACATTATTAATAGTTTTATCATACAATGTCATACATACATATTTAACATTTAATTTTTTTCTTTTAAAATATGTAAAATCATCATCAACAAATGCCCTTGTTATCTCCCTTGCCCTGTCGGGTCTGAAGTTAAAGAAAATAATTGCGTCATTGTCCTTAACTGTCCCAAGCTCACCATTTTCTTTTTCTATTAAAAGAGGTTTAATAAACTCATCAGTTACTCCGTTTAAGTAAGAGGTTTTTATTGCATCAACAGGATCTTTGAATTTATCACCCATACCTTGAGTTAAAGCATTGTACGCCAACTCAACTCTGTCCCACTGCCTGTTTCTGTCCATAGCGTAATATCTCCCCATAATAGAGGCAATATGTCCTGTTCCGATTTTTTTAATCTTTTTTATTAAATCTTTTATGTAATTTGGACTGCTGGTAGGACTAACATCACGGCCGTCGGTAATACAATGTATTTGAACATCACTTAATCCATTCTTTTTTGCAAGTTCAATCAAACTGTATAAATGGGTATTGTGGCTATGTACGCCTCCATCGGACAAAAGCCCGATTAAATGCAAAGTTGATTTGTTTTCTTTGGCATAATTTATAGCATTTTGAAAAGCTTCATTATTTTCAAACTCTCCGTTTTCAATTGACATAGTTATCCTGGTTAAATCCTGATACACAATTCGGCCTGCCCCTATGTTTAAATGTCCTACCTCAGAGTTCCCCATTTGTCCTTTTGGTAAACCTACGTCATATCCGCTGGTAGATAAAGTTGTATTCGGGTATCTTCTCATCAATACGTCAAAGTTGGGAGTTTTTGCTCTTTTTATGGCATTTCCCTCATAGTCCGTTCCTATACCCCATCCGTCAAGAATAATCAATGCAGTTACTTTATTCATATTTAACAACCTTTCTGTTTTCCAAAATTGACAATTTTAATAAATTCATCGGCTTTTAAGCTTGCTCCTCCAACCAATGCTCCATCGATATGGGATTGGTTCATAATGTCATTTGCATTGGAAGATTTTACGCTGCCTCCGTATTGAATAATCATATTATCCGCAATATCCTCAGAGAAAATATCTGCAAGGACAGTTCTTATAAATGATGACATTTCGTTAGCCTGCTCACTTGTAGCTGTCTTGCCTGTTCCGATAGCCCAGACAGGCTCATAAGCGACGGCTATGCTTACTGCATCTTCCTTCATAACCATATCCAAATCATTTATCAATTGATTTTTAACAATTTCCTTTTCTATACCCATTTCTCTATGCTCCAAGGACTCTCCGACGCATAGTATCGGTTTTAGACCGTGATTTAATGAGGCTTTTATTTTTTTATTTACTATTTGGTCTGTTTCTCCAAAATATTGCCTTCTTTCGGAATGCCCAATTATTACATATTCAACACCCATATTTTTCAACATGGATGGTGAAATTTCACCTGTAAAAGCACCGCTGTCTTCAAAATGCATATTTTGGGCACCTACTTTTATTGATGAATTTTTTAGTTCACCGATTATTGCATATATTGAGGTAAATGGAGGACATATCAATACATCCACATTTTTATCCATTTCCGAAGATTTTAAGCTTCTTGCCAGCTTTATGCTTTCCTCCACATCATTGTTCATTTTCCAGTTACCTGCAATTAATGTCTTTCTCATTTAACTTACTCCCTCCTTCAACTTGAAAGATGTGTACCATTTTATTTGCTATCCACTGCTTCAATTCCGGGTAAAATTTTACCTTCCAAAAATTCTAAGGAAGCTCCGCCTCCTGTTGAAATATGAGTAATTTTTTTAGCCAATCCAATTTTTTCTACTGCAGCCGCACTGTCGCCCCCGCCGATTACAGATATTGCATCCTGATTATCAGCCAATGCTTTTGCTATAGAATTTGTTCCCCTTGCGAAGTTATCCATTTCGAAAACACCTAAGGGACCGTTCCAAATTATAGTTTTTGAATTTTTAATTACGTCAATAAATAATTCGGTTGTTTTTTCCCCTATATCAAGTCCCATATATTCATCGGGAATTTTGTCCGCATCGGTTGAAAAGAATTCAGTATCATTTTTAAATTCCTTTGCAACCACAGTATCAACGGGCAATAACAAATTTACATCATTTGATTTAGCTTTTTCAATTAATTTTTTTGCTAAATCAATTTTATCTTCTTCCAAAAGAGACTTTCCTATATTATATCCTTTAGCCTTAAGGAAAGTATACATCATACCTCCCCCGATTAAAATATTGTCCGCAATATTTAATAAATTTTCTATAACAGCTATTTTATCAGAAACCTTTGCTCCCCCTAAAATTGCCGTAAGGGGTCTTTTGGGATCCTTTAATGCATTTCCCATTACATTAACTTCTTTTTCCACCAAAAAGCCAAGAGCAGAAGGCAAGTACTCACAAATACCAACATTTGAAGAATGAGCTCTGTGAGCTGTTCCAAATGCATCATTTACGAACAAATCTCCAAGGCATGCCAAATCTTTTGCAAAATCCCCTTTATTTTTTGTTTCTTCTTTTCTGAATCTTGTATTTTGTAATAGCATTATTTCACCGGCTACAAGCTTTGCCGCATCTTTTTTCACCTTATCATCTACAACCGTGTCACAGTCTTCGAATATAACATCTTTTCCTAAAAGAGATTTTAATCTCTGTGCTACAGGATAAAGGGAGTATTTTTTGTCCGGAGAGCCCTCCGGCCTTCCTAAATGGGACATCAGTATTACGGCTGCACCGTTATCCAACAGATAATTTATTGTAGGAAGAGAACTTACTATTCTTATATCATCTGTAATATTTCCTTCCTTGTCCAAAGGCACATTAAAGTCGCATCTTACTAATACCTTTTTATTTTTTAAGCTTAAATCATTTAAAGTTTTTTTATTCATGCAATCCTCCATAGAACGACATCTCCCGCAGTCTATTTCACCGATTTATTTGCTCCTTTCGTCGCATAAATCGTGAATTAGCTGTGAATGACTTACCATCCGTTTTTCTCTCCCTTCGGTCGGAAAAACGCGGTCAGATCATCTCATTGAGCCCCAATACTTAGCTATTCTTACCAATTGGGACGTAAATGACATTTCATTGTCATACCACGCAATTAATTTAACCATCTGTTTTCCGTCAGCTTCAATTATTTGAGTGGACAGAGCATCAAATACACATGCATAAAGGCTTCCTATAACATCGCTTGATACTATCGGATCCTCCGTATATTGAAGTGTTTCGTTAGCAGCATTCTTAACAGCTGAATTCACCTCTTCAACAGTTACATTTCTTCCGAGTTCAACGGTTAAGTCAACAACCGAGCCTGTGATAGTCGGAACACGAAGAGCTATGCCGTCAAGCCTGCCTTTTAATTCAGGAAGAACTACACCCACTGTTTTTGCAGCACCTGTTGATGCAGGAACAATATTTGCTGCCGCTGCACGGCCTCTTCTTGACATTATGCCTTTCTTATGTGAATTGTCATGAATATTCTGATCATTTGTATAAGCATGAACAGTAGTCATAAGTCCCTTTACTATTCCAAATTCGTCGTTTATTACTTTTGCTAACGGAGCCAAGCAGTTTGTTGTGCATGATGCTGCAGATACAACAGTTTCAGTACCATCAAGAATATTATGATTTACATTATATACAACTGTTTTTAAATCACCCTTGCCCGGCGCTGAAAGCAATACTTTTTTTGCCCCTGCCTTAATGTGAGCCTGTGCTTTTTCACTTTCGTTAAATTTACCTGTACAATCAATTACCAAGTCTATGTCTAATTCCTTCCAGTTACAGTTTTCAGGCTCTTTTACCCTTGATGTGATTATTTCCTTTCCATCAACATACATTATATTATCTTTGTAGGAAATTTTATCCGTCATGAAATTGCCGTGTGCGGTATCATACTTTAACAAATACACTAATGTTTCCGCATCGGAATTTGTGTTGATTGCAACAACCCGAAAATCTTCATCCATAGACATCAGCCTCAATGCCAATCTTCCAATTCTTCCAAATCCGTTAATTGCTACTCTTACCATATTATCCTCCATAAATTTAATATTTAAATAATATTTTATAATTCTAATATCCTTTTTGCGGCAGCTTCATCTGTCACAAGGATAAAATTATTATTAAATTTTGATACAGCATAAATTGCTTCTGCTTTTGAGCTGCCTGCCGCAACTCCGATTGCATTGTTAATTTCCTTGAAATTTTCCAGAGTAATTCCCACGGAATTAGTCTGCATTTTTACATTGCCTTTATTATCAAAGAAATAACCAAATGCTTCAGCTGTTAAATTTTCTTTTTCAATTTTTTCAAATACGTTTTTTCCTGATTTTCTTCTTGTTGCCATGTCGCTTGCATTGCCTATTCCAAAAATCAGCAGATTTATTTTTTGAATATCATCCAAAACCTCACTGATCAGCTTATTGTTTTTTAACACAAACAGCTCATTCTCATCCAAATTGTCAGGTATATGTAAAAGCTTGTATTCAGCTCCTAATTTTTCAGCTAAGTTAGCAGCAATTGTATTTGCTTGTATTTCAAGTTCTTCACTTAAACCTCCCCTTGCAGGCAAAACTAAAAGTTTTTTGATTCTTACCTTTTTTTTCATCTGCCTAACCAAGTTCGCCATTGTAGTACCGCCTGTTATACCTAATATAGTGTCATTTTTTAAATTTTCCAATACAATTTCCGCTGCTTTTTTCCCTAAATCATTAAAAGCAAAATTATCCTTTTCCGAGTCTCCCGAAACAACCGCAACTCTCTTTAATTTAAGCTTTTCCATAAGTTTAATTTCTATATCAGATAAATTTTTGATGTAATAAAATGTACCATGAATATCGGACAGTATCTTATTTCCTTCTTCGGTTAACTCAACACCCGAAGGCTTAATATCGATTAAATTAAGTTCTTTCAATCTGTCTATTTCCGTACGCACGGTTCTTTCAGAAATTCCTAATTTATTTGACAAGAATCTTCTTCCCGCAGGCTGAAAAATACTTATTACCTTCATAATTTCATATCTTTTCATCAAAAGCTCAACAGTTTCCGGAACTACCTTTTTTTGTATTTCAAAAATATTATTTATATCCATACTACCTCCGGGCTATTTATCGTCCCTGTCATCAACATGGTGTCCCTGTCTTAATTCTATCATACTAATATTATATTGCAATACTAAATTATAAATATTGGGAATTTTTAAGAATTTAATTTAATAGGAGCGTTTATTTTGAAAGGATGCCTAACATTTGAATTATAACATACTAATTAAATATTGTATATCATTTTATATGAATTTTTTGTAATATTTGGGGACAAACTTGGTGTGTCCCCCTTCCAAGTACGGGGACATTCCTTCATGGCTTAGCTACAGAGGCTCTACCTACCATGAAGGTGTGTCCCCCTTCCTCTAAACCAAAAAGAATATGTTTACATAGCAACATATTCTTTAAGTTAATATCTTCTTCTCATTGATGATGAAGGTATTCTCATTTCATCTCTGTATTTAGCCACTGTTCTTCTTGAAATATTTATGCCCTCATCGTTTAATTTTTCCGCTATTTTTTGGTCGCTCAGCGGTTTTTGTGTATTTTCTTCATCTATTAATTTTTGTATGGTAGATTTGACGCTTGTGGATGATACTCCGCTGCCGTCAGTTTCACCTATGCTGCTGGCAAAAAAGTATTTAAGCTCATACAATCCTCTCGGTGTCTGAACGTATTTCCCATTGGTTGCTCTGCTTACTGTTGATTCATGTACTCCTATATCGTCGGCCACATCCTTTAGCACCAATGGCTTTAATGCTGTCTTTCCTTCGTCGAAAAATTTTCTCTGAAATTTTAAAATTGATTCAACTACCTTGTATAAAGTCATTCTTCTTTGCTCTATACTTTTTATCAACCACATTGATGAATTTAGCTTATCCGATAAAAATTTACTTGCTTCCTTATCATCCAAATTACTTATCATGTTTTTATAGTAGTTGCTTATAGTTAATGTGGGTAAATAGCTGTCATTAACGATAATAATGTATTCGTCGTTAATTTTTTCTATGGTTACGTCGGGAACTATATATCTGATATTGTCGCTATCTACTATAAAGCCCCTTGACGGCTTGGGTTCAAGCATTTTTATAATATCGCAGATATTTTGCACCCTGTTAACTGATATATGAAGATCCTTTGCTATTTTTTGCATTTTGTTAGTCGCAATTTCTTCGAGATACTGTTCTGCAATAATATATGCGTTCTTATCCTGAATCCCTTTTTCCTTAAGCTGTATCATAAGACATTCGCTTAAGTTCCTTGCTCCCACACCTACAGGGTCGAAGGTATGAATAAGCCTTAAAACTCTTTCAACTTCAACAAAATCCTCATTTATCAACAAACTGATATCCTGAAGAGAACATCCCAAATATCCTTTGTTATCCAATGATTCGATAATGAACTCGCCTATACGTTTTTCCTTGTTGGTTTTTACACTCAAGCCTAACTGAACCATCAAGTGATCCTTTAGGGAAAGTTTTCTGGAAGTGTAGCTTTCAAAGGACTGCTTGCTTTCACCGTCTGTATTCTTTTCATATGCTTTATAGCTTAAATCGTCATACCTTTCAGCTAATTCCCTCCAATCGAACTCATCGTTTTCTTTGCTCTCAGTCACAGGCTCGTCATTTGAAGAGGATTCATCGCTTTTACTATCGACAGATTCCAAAAAAGGATTAACCTCCAATTGTTTATTAATGTAATCCGTCAATTCCACATTATTAAATTGTAATATTTGTATTGCCTGTCTTAATTCAGGTGTCATAATAAGCTTTTGAGTCTGAGAAAGGTTTAATTCAAAGCCCATTTTCATGATATCACTCCTCAGTATCTATTATAACAAAAAAACAAAAATTTTCAACAAAATAATAAAATGTAAAATATAAAAAAATCTTCACCTATATAAGATGAAGATTTGATTGGGGACATTCCTCTTACTTCATAGACTATCCCTACAGTAGAGGTGTGTCCCCATACCTTTCAAAATGGGGTTAGGGCATCTCGCAGTCTCATTCACCAAAATATTTGCTCCCTCCGGTCGCATAATTTGGGAATTCGTTGCGAATGACCTACCATCCATTTTTCAGAAAAAAACTCTGAAAAATGGGGTTAGGGCATCTAACAGTCTGCTTTTTCTTTTGCAATGAAATTATTGTCTGCAAGTATTTTTAAAGCATCATTTGTTTTGACTTCGCTTACTAAAATAATCGGTCCCGTACATCCCATTCCGCTTTCAGCGTATATCCCGTTTTTCCACAATAACTTGACAGCATCTTCAAGGTCCATTATTTCAATTCCGGATATTTGAGATGTTACTACCTCTTTTTGAGGAGCAATAACTTCCGCTTCTTCAGCCTGAGGTTTCTTAGATGCTTTAATTTCCAATAAAATTGTGTCTAAACCGGCTTTCTTAGCTTTGTCAAATTCTTCCTTGGCTATTTGTATACAGTTTCCTTTTATTAAATCTCCCGCATACCTTATAGCCCCTTCTATTAATGGAGCACCTGAAGCTCTTGATATAATAAGTATAAGCTTGCCGAAGTTTTCTCCTATACCGGGACCATATCCATAACCTAAGGATTCATAGCTTCCTCCCGTAGTGTAAGAAGAGAATATTTTAATTATCAAATTACCTGTAAGAGAATCCATAACCATAACATCACAAGAGCCCGTCAGCAGGTCATTACCTCTCATAACAGCTCCGCCATCCGCTCTTTTCGACTCGGCAAAATTTATTTCATAACCGTTACTTTTAAGTTTTTTTAATGCAATCTCAGTCTGTCTTGCGCCGTCCACATTTAAAATTCCGACAGTCGGATTTTTTATACCGCAAGCCTTAGCGGTAATTATCCCATAGATAGCATTCTTAACCATTCCTTCAACTTTATCGGTTGAAGAAGTACCGGTTGTAGTTGCAATAAACATTTCACGTCCCATGCCAGGCGTAACAATTCTTCCAACAGTGGATACGCCTATCGGAAACGGATAATGCATTGTGACAGCTGCATCAACCTTTCCCGAATCCAACAATTCTTCCATCCTTTTATGGGCATCGTCTTCCGAATCTACAAATTCGGTATTTACGCCTTCATAAGTCTTTGTACCTATTGCCGTTGGTTCAATGCCGAATTTTGCAGCTAATGCCGCAGCCTTGAATACTTCATCCTCTCCATGTTCGCTACCTAATGCGGTAACCGCAACCTTTGGCTTTTGACCATATTCTCCGCTTATCAATGTGTCGGCCAATTGGTTAAAAATCTTACCTATTGTTTGTTTAACTAATTTTTCAGACATATCTTCACTCCTGTTCATTTAACAGATTTGAAGCAAAATCCTTTAATGCATTTGCAATCAGGTTCTTTACCTGTTCTTCCGAAATTGAGGATGTTTCTTTCTGACCGCCTTTATTTGCTTCAATAATAAAGGATACTCCATCAAATAAATTAGTCATTCTTCCTAAGAATAAGCTGCCCTTGCCAACTATCATAGCATTCTTAATTTTGCCGGAGAGTATGTCTTCCCTGCAAAAACCAAGGTACGGAACCCCTGAAGGTATATGTCCCTGTGTCGGTGCCCAGCCTGTCATACCATGCTTTTGTGTAAATTCCGCTAATTCTTTTTTATCTATGTCCCCGCGCTTTACAGCTAATGCACCAATCATTTTATAATTTGCCAAAGGAACATCTCCTGCACCGGCAGGTTTTGTAATTTCAGGATTTTGCATTTCTACGGAGTATTTATCAATGTCGGTAATCTTCATTCCCGCTTTATCCAATGATGATACTAATGATGTTATTACCGCTTGGGGAGATGAACCGGTTCCTACTGTGTGTCTTCCTACAAGATCAAGGTTTATTTCAGGGTTAATTCCGTCATTTTCGCCTATCAATACAGCAAATCCTCCGATAGTATCTTCTAAAACAGGAAGGCCTTTTTTTATGTGATCCTTGCCGTTCATACCCAATTTAGCAGTACTTCCGCCTGCCGATACAACAACTTTTTTGTATACTCCGGCTTTAACCAATGCGGCAGCTTCGATTATTGCATGAGTAGGTCCCGCACAAAAACCTCTGGTGTCAGATCCCGTAGCATTAACAAAACCGGCTACTTCCGCACATGCCTTAGCAAAGTTTCCTCCGCCTCTTTGATTCATATCTCCGCACGCTTCTTCACTGCATTCAATAATATATTCTATTTCTTCTTTTTTTATATTGTTTTTACTGATAAGATTTAACAAAGCTAATACATTTGAAGCTTTAGATACAAGATTTTCAAGCATTACATGACCGCTTAAATTTAAATCAATATCATGTGCTCTTTTAACACATCCTACTAAATTGCCATAATTATATAAAGGCTCGGCATGTTCTTCATCCACATATTTTTTGATAACTTCAAAATCTTCGCCTTCTTTTATTCTGCTTAATAAATTATCGTCGAAGAGAGGATGGTTCATAAGCTTTTCTTTTGTCTCCACAGTAAATTGCTTTTCAAGCTTAATCAAATCAAATACATCACAAATCTGCATGAGGGCAATAAACTCATCCTGGGGCATTATTTCCCCGAATTTACCTTCTTTTGTTGCACCTTCCTTCAATTTGTCAAACCAAGGCATTTCATAGTTGTTTAATTCATCTGGAGTTACATTTCCTATGTATGCTTGATTAGGCAAATAACCTACAACTTGTTCAAATGTTCTTAAATGGTTCTTTATTTCTTTTAAATATTCAGAATTGGGATTTACGGTTCTTTCAGTTGTCTGTGTTGTACCGTTATGAATTACCATATCGGGCGCAAAAGCCATAATATAACTGTTTCCCAAAATTACACTGTTCATAATGACCTCCTTCTTTCTTAGAATTCAAAACAAGTTTTATTTTTCATTCCTTACCGAATGAATAATTTCGAATTCAAAATTTGCTTCGCAGTTTCTACGAAGCAAATTTTTTGCATTATATAATAAGTTAACTTCTCACGTTTCAAATATCTTTAAAGATATTTACAATAATCTTCTCTGATTGCAGACATTTCATCAACTATATCATCAATGTCCAATACCATTTCCATCATGCTGACTTGTTCGTCATAAACTGATTCATCAACTTCTTCTTTTATTTCCGGTTCGCAAATATGATATACACTGAGTCCCAACTGAACTCCTGTCAACGGACCTGCAAAAGTAGGGTCTCCATTTGTTACGGTTTCTGCAGCAAGTCCTGCCGCTTCACCTTCTGCAGCACCAAGTATAACTACTAAATTTTCAGCACCATACTTTTCTGCAAATTCTTTAACCCTTTTTTGATTTTCCAAATCCATTGCACCAGCGCTAGTTCAGACAAAGCACTCTGTAGATGAGAATACAACTTCGCCGCCGGCAGTTTTTACACATTCTTCAATAGCCTGACCAGGTATTCCGTCTCTGTCGCCTATTATGACAATTTTCTTGCCTTTTAATATGCTCATTACTTTTCCTCCTATTATTTTGTATTTTTGATCTATGTTATTTTCTAATAACCGCAATTCGGTAACATTTCTTTTACCGCAAAGACTTGCCCTACTAAATGTATTTTTTAATCATTGCTTCTATATTTTCCGGAGTTGCATCTTCTTTAATTAATTCTTCAACTTTTTCTCCGTCTTTATATATTGCAATAACCGGTAAACCTAATACCTTTTGTCCAATAGCAACTCTTCTTGCTTTTGTAGTATTTAATTTTGTAAACTTTAATTTATCCCCATATTTTTCCGATAGTTCAACAACATGAGGCATCAAGGCTTCACAAGGAGCACATCCGTCTCCGAAAAAGTCAACCAGAATATAACCTTCTCCTTGTAATACTTCAGTTTCAAAATTTGATTTATCCAAGATTAGCATAATATACCTCCTACAGTGCTTCTATATATTTTTCAGCCTGTACCGCAGCTATGGCTCCGTCAGCAGCTGCAGTCACTACCTGCCTTAAGCTTTTAATTCTGATATCGCCTGCCGCAAAAACACCATCAATATTTGTTTTCATATTTTCGTCAGTTACGATATATCCATTTTCAATATCTAAAATTCCTTCAAATATTTTAGTCTTTGGTTCATAACCAATGAATACGAAAATACCAAAAGTCATGTCATCTTCATCGGCAACTATTTCAGTCAGTTCCTTAGTTTTAACATTCTCCAAAACCATTGAATTAACAATTCCGTCACCTTTGATTTCCTTTACAACCGAATCCCAGATAAAGTGAATCTTCGGATTTTCATTTGCTTTTTCACGGATTGATTTAGCAGCTCTAAGCTCATCTCTTCTGTGAATTATGGATACTTTTCTTGCAAATTTAGTTAAGTACAATGCTTCCTCAACAGCAGTGTCACCGCCGCCGACTACAAATACTTCAAAATCTTCAAAGAAAGCGGCATCGCAAGTTGCACAGTATGAAACGCCCTTACCTGTGAAAGTTTTTTCTCCCGGGCATCCGATTGGCTTTGAAGTTGCACCGCCGGCAATTATAACTGTCTTACCCGTATATTCGCCTTTCTTGCCAACAAGAACCTTTTCTTTCCCATTTAGCTTTACTTCCACAATTTCATCATATACTTTTTCAGCACCGAAATGTTTAGCCTGTTCAGCCATTCTGTCAACTAAAGTAGGACCGGATTCACCTTCTAAGCATCCCGGATAATTTTCAACCTCTGATGTGAGAACTATTTGTCCTCCGTCCTTTTCCTTTTCAATAATTAATGTGCTGAGTCTTGCTCTTCCCGCATAAATACCTGCTGATAATCCTGCAGGACCTGCACCAATAATCATTACATCATATACTTTGCTCATTACACACCTCTCTTCTAGCAAAACTCAATACTTAGTAATGAAATTCATACCATACCTTTATTATTCCACTAATCCCACGTTTTAATAGAAAGGTTAGGCATGAATTTCACCTAAGTATTATTGTCTTTCAAATTTTATTCATTATGCATGGCCGTGTTTGCTTTTTAAGCTTATATTTTTGCCATCTCATAAGCTCCTTCGCCTTAGCTTTGGATAAGCATCTTATTTTTCGAACACTGTCTGCTCGGTAACTTCTGTTTCTAAAGCCTTTAAAGCTCTTGTCAGCAAGTTTCTTCTTATATCTCTTTCTTCTTCAATTGTTAACGAAGGATTTCCAAGAGGATGAGGTATTGCAATTGTAGGAACTATTCTGTTAGCTCCGACAGTCAATGAAATCGGAACTATGGTACACATATGTACTACAGGAATTCCAACTCTTTCAATTTCTTTTACCATCGTTGCACCGCAACGTGTACAGGTACCTCACGTAGATGTGAGTATAACTGCATCCACTCCGTCAGCTTTAAGTTCCTGTGCATATTCGGCAGCAAAAGCTTTAGCGCTCTTTACGGCAGTACCGTTACCTACGGTAGTATAGAAATATCTGTGAAGACTTCCGATTTTTCCTTCCTTTTCAAATTCTCTTAAAATATCAACCGGCAATACTCTGTCCGGATCCAAATTTGCATAAACAGGGTCATATCCGCCATGTGCTGTCTGATATGTTTCTTCGGTTAAATCCATAACGCCGTCTATATCATATTTGCCGTATTTTGATGCACTTGAAGACTCAATATGATCAGGATTTCCTTTTGGTACTATTCCGCCCGAAGTAACCAATGCAATCTTAGCTTTTGTAATATCTTTTACTGCCTTATTTGGTGCTACTCTGTCAAAATCAGGCATTGGGAATTCTGTTTCAAATTCTTTGTCGTTTAATTTTGCTAACAGCATTTTAACGGCTCTTTTTGATCCTCTTTCTTTTTCAAAGAAATTAACTCTTTTGCCGTTAGGCATATAGCCTTCTTCTGAAGATGCGCCGATTTTTTCTCCCTTACCAAGTTTAAGAGCAAGCGGAGCCATTTTCTTAACTGCATCTCTCATACCTGCAGCCGAATTTTTTGTGGATACGATATATATGTTGTTTTTATACATATCGGCACCCGGATTTTCTATATACATTCCCGTTAAAACCGGAATGTTTAATTCATCCTTAACTGCCTGTGCAATAGTGCCGCAAGCAACTCCATATCTTCCTGCATTAAAAGCCGGTCCTGCTATAAATAGATCCGGATTGTATTTCTTAACCATTTCTATTATAATTTTTTTGGCTTCATCCGTATTTTCGTTGAAGTATGAGTCTCCGCATACAATTGTAGCAACAATTTCCGCTTCATCCTTAAATGCTTGCTGGAAAGCCAGACCCGGTCCGACTATTCCTTCTCTTACTTCGGCGGGAATGTGAGCCATTTCTTCTCCACCTACATTGGCAAAGAATTGATTAATATAATGAACAATCTTTAGCATTATTTTCTCCTCCCTTCCTATCTGGCACTAAGTTTATTGAAGCCCATTTCATTAGTAGCACCTGTAATAACCTGAAGCTCTGCAGTAATGCTTCCGTCTTTATGCAAGCTTCCGTCAAATCCGCCGGCAATTACATCCGCAACTTCAACATGCCCTATTATTTTTTCCATAGGAGGCAACTGTATTACTTCGTTTGCATTTCCTCCGGAAACCACTGCATCAGCCTTTACGTCTGCATCTGCCAATGACTGAGAAGTACCGTCTCTTCCGGCATATTCGTCAGTAATAAGCACCGTTTTAATACCCTTAGATTCGATTTTTTTACAGTTCATTATCAAATCCGTATCAGGATTTCCAAATCCTTCTTCTGAAACGATAACACCATCAACTCCTAAATATTCCGCAAGTTTTGCACTCCAGTTAGATGATCTTTCCTTATCGGCAAGATAAACATTTTCGTTAGTGATAATTATTCCCACAAAGTTCAATGTCTTTCCGTGTTCCGCAAACAAATCATGAATAACCGGATTGTTTAAATGGTGATATGTTGTATTCTTGTCACACGCAGACACACAGTTACCACTCACTATAGCACCATCCATAATTTCGGTAGGATAAATCATGGTTGTTAATGACTGCTTTGCATCAATTCCATAAACATAAGTATCATGCATAAGCCCTTGGCTTTGAAGCATCAATACATATGCTACTCTCGGAAGATCCGGATACTTTTTAAGTCCTTCTATCAGTGTTGGTGTTTCAAACACTTCAACTTCATCAGGAGTTAAATTTTTCGCAAGCTCTCCAAGATATAGAGCTACCTTGTATCCTGCAAATCTTAAAGCTTTTTCATGTTCATGTTGCTTTAAGCTGTCGATAGGCTCACAGACTAAAACTAAGTTGTTAAGCATAGAAAATGGTGAATATTGTGCACCATTTCCGGTCATATCAATTATGCCTTCCTGGAAGCCGACTATCTTGCCGGTTGTTACAACAGCAGCACCCTTTAACACGTTTGTTTTTCCTGAACCAACTGTATCTACCTTGTTAACCATTCCCGGGAATATACCGCCGGGTCCTTCAACCTTAACCCTTGGTTCTATAACATCTTTAACAGGCATTATACGAACACTTTCCCCTGGCTTTGCCAGCTCAACATCTGCTGATTTAAAATTTTGATCTTCTAGAATTAATGCTTTTACTTCTTCTTTGTTAACATACAATGTACCATTTTCTACTTTGGATACGTCGGAAAACTGAATATCCTTAATAAAAATATAGCCTAATTCTAATTTCAAAACCTTCACCTCCATCATTTTTTTAGAGAATATTTAACGCGCTTTCCAGCACGGTTAAATCAATTAATTTTAGGTCATCCCTTATTTTATCGGTTATAAACTTCAGCTTATCTTTGCTAAACTTATCATATGTAATTATTGCATTTTCAATCATATAAATTGAATTAATACTTAAATTTTTTTTATTGTCCGTAATGATTATGGATTTATATGGTGTTTCACTTGGTTTTACACTGCTTCCCAAGGGATGGGTTAAAAGCTCATGACCTAAATGGAGCTTGTCTCTTACCGCAATCAAAACATCTTTAAAACTTCCGTCAATATAGATAACATTGAAGCTGTCTTTGTATTTGTCTAATACCCAATCGTTATTTGTTATAATCATTTTTTCACCTTTTATACATAATAAGGGCAGAAAGCAAAATAAAAAATATCTGCCTCCTGCCCTGTTATTAACCTGAGAGATTCCTCAATTAAGAATTGCCCCTTCGGTGCTTGCGCTTTCCAGAGATATGTCAGTCCACGGTCCTTTTGCCTGAGATCGTCATTACAATATGGCTAATATTTATAACTTATTCCTTCGGCGCTGTTAATAACATAACAGTCTCTCCCGCAAACGTCATTCATGTATTCACTTAACCTTAGTATATATAATTTCTTTTAATAAATCAACTGTTATTTTATAATTTTTTTTATTTTTTAAAAGTGCGTTAAAATCTTGATTTTTAAAGGATACTTCTATATTTGATTAGTTTTTATGCTTGCATATATTATTTTTTCTTGTTTTTTTACTCGTATAATTTATTTTTAAACAAATAAAACTCTGGTGACAAGACTCTTGTCATTAGATTATTTCTGCAATTCGTTTGGAGAAATAAAAAATGGACAGCTAAGAACAAGAAGCTCCCACCGTCACAAGTTTTAAATTACTTCAATTATTGATTCGGCAATATTTAATGAATGATCTCCTATTCTCTCCAAATTGCTTATAACGTCTAAAAATACAATTCCCGAATTAGGATCACAAATGTAGTTATTAAGCCTTTCAATATGATTTTTCCTGAGTATTTTGTACATTTTGTCAATTTTCTCTTCATGATCCATCACTATTTTGCAGTCTTCAATGTCAATGGATTTTATGGCATTTAATGCATATTTAAATGCTTCCATGGTCATATCAAACATTTCCTTGATTTCCTGTGTTGCTTCTTCCGAAAAATTAGATTTATTTTCAATTTTATATAAAACTAATTCTCCAATGTTATCTATATGGTCACCCACTCTTTCTATATCGTTTATGGAATTCATCAATACTACCAATTTATCCTTTTCATAGTTGGTTAATGCCACCTTATCCAATTTAACCAAATACTCCAAGGTCGCCTTGTTAATTTCATTTATCTTGCTTTCAATTTCAAATACCTTGTGTGCAGACTCTTCTTTGTTTTCAAACAATGCTTCTTTAGCCGTTTCAAATTGTTTGTAAGCCAAGTTTCCTAAATGCAATACTTCCTTGGCTGTTTGAGTCAATGCTATGGAATGGGTTACCAGGAGTCTTTCGTCTATATATTTTGTAACATGATCAGATTCACTTACATCTTTTCTGATAATAAATTCCGATGCCTTTACAAGCAAGCCGGAAAATGGAAACATTATGATTACATTTAATATATTAAAGAAAATATGTCCTAATGCAATTTGTTTAGGAACATCCACAGGCGCGATTTTGTATACCAAGCTTTGTACCGGACCTCTTAATATTAACATAAATAACAATGTGCCGGTTACATTAAACAATAAATGTATTACTGCTGCTCTTTTTGCAGTTTTATTGGCACCTATGCTTGATAGTAAAGCTGTGACGCAAGTACCGATATTTTGACCGAAAACAATGGGATACGCCTGGTCAAAGGATATTACCCCCGTTGCCGCAACCGCAATCAATAAGCCTGTTGTGGCACTGCTGCTTTGAAGTATGGCTGTCATTACAAAACCAACCAATATGCCTAAATACGGATTGTCAAAATTGGTCATCATATGAGTAAATGAAGAATTTGTCTGCAATGGCTCCATTGCCTCCGTCATTATATCCATACCGATAAACAAAATACCAAATCCGATTATTACTTCACCTATACTTTTTACTTTTCTTTTTTTAGCCGCAAGGAATATTACTACCCCGACACCAACCATAAATGTTGCAATTTTTGTAATATTAAGCGATACTAAAAAGGCTGTTACGGTAGTACCAATATTTGCTCCCATTATTATTCCCACAGCCTGATTTAAATTCATTAATCCTGCATTTACAAAGCCGACAACCATTACCGTTGTGGCAGAACTGCTTTGAATTACTCCGGTTACTAAGGTTCCTACCAAGACACCCATTAATTTATTCTTTGTTAAAGCCGCCAAAATATCTTTCATTTTGCTTCCGGCGGATTTTTGAAGGCCCTCGCCCATGTAGCCCATTCCAAACAGAAATAAACCCAACCCACCGATTAAACTGATAGCAATATCCATAAATCCTCCTATAACATTTGTGGAAATCCCAATTGTCTTAAAGCTTCATAAATCACAATATTCACAGAATTCGCCAAATTTAAAGATCTGGCATGTTCATTGTCAATCATGGGAATTTTAATTCTGTTTTCTCTGTATTCGCTGTGAATATAATCAGGAAGACCGGCTGTTTCTTTTCCGAAAATTATATAACATCCATCGGGGTATGTTACATCTGTGTAAAATCTGCTTTCTTTTGTTGTTGAAATAAATACAGGGTTATTACCTGCTGTTTTTTTGAATTCTTCAAAATTATCATAATATGTTATATTTACCAAACTCCAATAATCAAGTCCCGCTCTTTTTAAATATTTGTCATTTACCGAAAACCCCAAGGGTTTTATTAAATGAAGATTAGAGCCTGTTGCCGCACAGGTTCTTGCGATATTGCCTGTATTTTGCGGTATTTCAGGTTCGAACAATACTATATTTAACGACATTTTCCTCTCTTTTCTCCTATAAAATAAATTCAATTGACATTATAACACTATAATAAAATTTAATAAAGATAAATTTAAGATTGATTTTTTGCTTTTTTACCTTTTTTACGATAATTGCACAATTCATTTACATTGCAGGCATCGCATTTAGGAGACTGTGCTATGCAGGTGGTTCTGCCATGTGTTATTAAAAGATGGTGCATAAGATGCCATTTATATTTGGGAAGCTTTTTCATCATTTCATCGGATACTTTATCTGCAGTATCTCCTTTTGCAAGCCCTATTCTTTTAGTTATTCTGAAAACATGAGTATCTACCGGAAAGGCAGGTATATTAAAAGCTTCAACCAACACCACCGATGCCGTCTTTCTTCCGACACCGGGAAGTGACATGAGATCTTCCATATTTTTAGGTACTTCACAATTATATTTAGCTTTTAAGTCTCTTAACATATTGTATATATTCTTTGCTTTATTCTTATATAAACCTATTTTCTTTATTTTTTGTTCAATTTCACCCTGAGATAATTTAAGAAAGCTGTCCAAATCCGGATATTGCATGTACAATTCCTTTGTAACCATGTTAACGCTTTTGTCTGTTGCCTGTGCGCTGAGCATTGTTGATATTAGCAGCTGAAACGGTGTTTGGTAATCAAGTCCGCATTTTGCTTCAGGATAAGCGGCTTTCAACAACTCGTACACTTTTTCTGTTTTAGTCATCAATTGATCTCCTTATGGCAATTTAGTATTTCAACTCTTTCATCATTGTCTATAAATGAAATTATTTTTGATATGGAAGCATCGCATAGGTTTTTGTTGTTTGAAACAACCGCAACTCCAATCAATGATCTGTTCCATAAATCATTGTATCCCACTTCGGCAACGGAAGCATTGAATTTTGATTTAACTCTCTCTATTATGCTTTTAATTACATGCCTCTTCTCCTTGAGGGAATTTGATTCATATATTAAAATTTCAATTTCACATGAACATACTATCATAATTTTGCCTCCATAAGTTTCAAGTATTCGCTTTTTACAATATCATTCTCATATTTTAAATTATTATATAAAATATCCTTAGCCAAAGATTTGTTTAATTTTAATAAAGACCATGCTGCGTAAAACTTTATCATTTCGGAAGGATTTTGAAGCTCAGCTTTAACTCTTTGAAACATTGAATCAATTTTTAGGTTTCCTATAGAAATCAGAGCATTTCTCTTCCAAATATTCCTGCCCCTCCAGCTTCCCGCCATGTGTCCGTATTTGTTTTTAAATTCCTTATTTGATATAGTAAGCAGTTCCTCCAAATCCACAGCTAAAGCAGAATAATCTTCCCTTGTTTTTTTGTTTAAAACTTCTTTATTTTTAGGACATACAACCTGGCACACATCGCAGCCGTATATTTGTCTCCCCATGTTTTCCCTGTAATCCAAAGGAATATAATCTTTTGTCTGAGTTAAATAAGATACACACTTTTTGGGGTTGATGCCCCCATTTTCAAAAATAGCACTGCCGGGACAGCTTTTTACACATATATTACAATTGGTGCAAATATCTTTTTCAGAAACAGTATCTCCTTCGGTTTCAATATCCGATAAAAGATAACCTAAATTTATAAATGACCCCTTATTTTCATTAATAAGCAGGCTGTTTTTCCCATAGCTTCCTAACCCTGCGCTTTTACATATTTCTTTATCTATGAGAAATGTTGTATCCGCGCAGGCAGTGTATCTGAAATCAACATGAATCATTATTTCCGCCGCTAATTTATTTAATAATAATCCCACCCTTTTATGGTAATCCTCTCCGTGAGAAGACACACTTAATAAACCCTTTTCTGAAAAAGAGGGCATTTTATAACCTTCACCATAAGGAACACCAATGGCTATTATACTTCTGCAATCCGGAAAAACATTTTTCGCATTGAGTCTTAATTTTATATTTTGTTCTTCAAATTCACAGCTTTGATTATTTTTCTTCCTGCCAATTAAGAAATCCTCCATATCGGAGTAATTTAATTTGTCGGTTATTCCAACTGTTTCGATTCCTAATTTATATGCAGCTTCCTTTATTAATTGTTTCATGTAATTTTCCTCATGTGAGTCCATGTTAGAAGGCTGACGGTTTTTACTGACCAACATGCCAATCCGTGTCAACAACCCCGTCCCCTTGTCATCTTTGTCATCTATAAAATAATAAATATAATATATCACATATTTTTCATAAAATGAAGCACAAAAAAATGGGACAGTAAGGCACGTCCCTACTATCCCGCTTTTCTAAACTTATAGTACTTTGTATATCCAGCCTTCAGGTGCTTTAACATCACCCATCTGAATTCCGTATAATGTTTCATATAGTTTTTTAGTCACAGGTCCTACTTCTGTTAAGCTGTGGAATACATGCATTTTACCCTTATGCTCGATTCCTCCTATTGGTGTTATAACCGCTGCTGTTCCGCAGGCGCCCGCTTCTTTTAAGTTATCTATTTCGTCAATAAATACATCTGTTTCAAGAGCTTCAAGTCCTAAGTAATCTTTTGCAACCTGCATCAGAGAAATTCTTGTTACACTTGGAAGTATAGAAGATGAATGAGGTGTTACGAACTTGTTATCCTTTGTAATACCAAAGAAGTTGGCAGCTCCTACCTCATCAATTTTTGTATGTGTCAACGGATCTAAATAAATACAATCCGCAAATCCTTTCTTTACTGCTTCCATATGTGAATGTAAGCTTGCTGCATAGTTTCCGCCTACTTTAATTTTTCCTGTTCCTTTAGGTGCCGCTCTGTCTTGATCAGTAGTAATGAAGTTTACGGGAGCCATGCCGCCCTTAAAATACGGACCAACCGGTGTGCCGAAAATCCCGAATATATATTCATTTGCGGGTTTTACTCCCACGTTGTCACCGACTCCTATTACAAATGGTCTTAAGTAGAAAGTAGCACCTGAACCATATGGTGGAACCCATTCCGCATTAGCCTTAACGACCTGCATACAGGCATCTACAAATTTTTCCACGGGAACTAAAGGCATCATAATCTGTTCGCAGCTGCGTTGCATACGCTTTGCATTTTCATCAGGTCTGAAAAGTTGGATTCCGCCATCCTTGGTACTGTATGCTTTCAATCCTTCAAAACATTCCTGACCATAGTGAAGACATGTGGAGCCTTCGCTTATATGAACTTTATTGTCCTCCGTCAGCTGACCGTCATCCCATTTCCCGTCTTTCCAATGGGAAATATATCTTTTGTCAGTTTTAATATAATTGAAACCTAATTCAGACCATTTTATGTCCTTTTTTTTCATTACAAACCCTCCTTCATTTTTAAAAACAATATTAACATTATTTTTATTGCATTTCAACCGTATTTAAATAAATTATTTTTTTACGGCTTCCGCACCTTTTAAAAGAGCAGCCTTGTTTAATGGAACAAGATCGGATTTATCTTCTCCGAATACTTTTACAAAAGCATGCAATACAGAATCTACATCTACTGCTTTAGTAAGCTCTAAATATGCACCAAGCATAACCATATTTGCTACCTTGGCGTTTCCTAATTCCGTTGCCAACTCATTTGCGGAAACATAATAAACATCTATATCTTTTCTATTTGGTTTTGCATCTATCAATGATTTGTTTATTATTAATTTTCCGCCCGGAACCAATTCTTTTTCAAATTTAATCATTGAAGGCAAGTTCATTACTATTGCCGCTGTTCCGTCTTTTGAAATAAGAGGTGAGCCGACTTCATCCTTGGATACCACAACCGCACAGTTTGCTGTGCCTCCTCTCATTTCAGGTCCGTATGAAGGCATCCATGTAACATGTTTTTCTTCAATCATTCCTGCATAAGCCAATAATTTTCCGATAGCCATAACACCTTGACCACCAAATCCGGCCATTATAACTTTTTCTTCCATATTATTTACCCTCCTCAAAATTTCTGAAATTTCCTAACGGATAATATGGAATCATATTATCTCTCAGCCACTGCAATGCTTTTACGGGAGAAAAACCCCAGTTTGTAGGGCATGATGACAATACTTCTACTATTGCAAAACCTTCGCCTTTAATCTGGCATTCAAATGCTTTCTTAATAGCCTTTTTAGCTTTTCTGATATTTGCCGGAGTATCTACCGATACTCTTTCAACAAATTTTGCTCCATCTATAGTTGCTAATAATTCCGCCATTCTTATCGGTTTTCCGCAATGAGCTTCATCTCTTCCAAATGGTGATGTGGTTGTCTTTTGTCCTACCAATGTTGTCGGTGCCATCTGTCCGCCTGTCATACCGTAAATCGCATTGTTTACGAATATTGTAGTTATTTTTTCACCTCTGTGTGCTGCATGAACTACTTCCGCCGTTCCTATGGAAGCCAAGTCTCCGTCGCCTTGGTATGAAAATACAATTTTGTCGGGATGAACCCTTTTAATACCCGTTGCAACTGCAGGTGCCCTTCCATGTGCAGCCTCCTGCATATCACAGTTAAAATATTTATATGCCAATACTGAACAACCCACGGGAGCAACTCCGATTGTATCATCCAAAACTCCCAATTCAACTAAAACTTCCGCAACTAATTTATGAATAACGCCGTGAGTACAACCTGGGCAATAATGAAAAGGAACATCCGTTAAACCCTTTGATTTTTCATATACTATTGTCATTATTTTGTACCTCCTGCTATTTTTTCAATATCTGCCAATATGCTTGCCGGTGTAGGAACCATGCCGCCTTGAGTACCGTTGAAATATACAGGCAGTCTTCCGGCAATACCGATTTTAATATCATCCAATAATTGTCCTTGGCTCATTTCAATTCCAAGTATTCCTTTTGCATTCGGTCCGATTTGATTATAAACATCATATGGATACGGCCACAATGTGATTGGTCTTATCATTCCGACCTTTATTCCTTTAGCTTCAGCCATTTTTATTGCTGTTTTCACTATTCTTGATGTAGTACCGTAAGCAACGCAAACAACCTCTGCATCTTCCAAGCCGAACGCTTCATAGCGTACTTCATTTTCTTCCATTAATTTATATTTATTCTCTAAGTTTCTGTTATGAACCTGGCACTCTTCCGCTTCAAGGAATAGCGAGTTTACAATAACTGGTTTTCTTTTTCCGCCTGTTCCCGTTGTTGCCCAGTCTTTAGGAGGTAAATCTATCGGTTCGGGTTCTTTAAATTCAACTGCCTCCATCATTTGTCCGATCATGCCGTCTGCGCAAATAAGTACGGGGTTTCTGTAATAATCTGCCTTATCAAATGCTAACATAACATAATCAACTATTTCCTGAATGCTTGCAGGTGCATAGCAAAGTGTTCTGTAGTCTCCGTTTCCGCCGCCTCTTGTTGATTGATAATAATCTGCCTGACCCGGTTGAATACTTCCAAGACCCGGACCGCCTCTCATCATATTAACAATAACGCAAGGAATTTCAGCTCCTGCAATATATGTTATACCTTCTTGCTTTAAAGAAATTCCAGGGCTTGAAGAAGCGGTCATACATCTTGCACCTGCTCCGCCCGCACCGTATACCATATTTATGGCAGCTATTTCACTTTCTGCCTGTAAAAATACTCCGCCTGCTTCAGGCAATTTTCTTGACATATATTCAGGGATTTCACTTGATGGAGTTATCGGATAACCGAAAAAATATTTACAGCCTGCTTTAATGGCAGCAGCTCCAACAGCTTCATTACCTTTCATTAAAATCTTTGACATAATCTACCTCCATTTATAGTTTTTCTACTGTTATTACGGAATCTGGACATGTAATTGCACAGTTGCCGCATGCAATACATTTTTCTTGTTCAATTACATGTGCCGGGCTGTACCCTTTACTATTTATTTTATCCTTGTTTAATTCAATAATCTTAACCGGACAAACAGTCACGCAAAGTTCGCAGCCCTTGCATGCATCATCATTAAAAGTAACCTTACCTTTTGCCATTATAATACCTCCTTTAACTCATCCATTCTTCCCTCATATAAAGATTTATGGGGAATAACTTTTCTATTATTTCAAGGTTTTTTATTTTATCGGCTGTTTCCTTCATAACAGCTTCATATCTGATGGGAATATCTGTTTCCCAAGATATCTTTTTATTAAGTTCATGACCGAATTCTACATCTTCAGCTGTAGTTTCTTTAAGCAAATGTGTGTTGTTGATCAATCCGGTAACCTTTAATCTTGACGTAGCTTCAATCATTTTTAAATATTTTATAACTCCTTCAACAGTGCTCGTCTCAGGTCTGTTTCCGTTAATTACGTAAAACATATCATACTCTGTACTCTTAATTTGATCCGCATACCTTGAAAGAACTTTGGCTCCGACCGGATCCCCTCCAACATCAATTATTGACCGTATATTCTGATTTAAAATAACACCGGCTAATTCGGCAGGAAGAGCAGGTATATCGATAGATGTGTTCCTTATGCTTGAGTCATATACCTTAACTCCTATACTTTCAAGGAATTCTCTTTTTTCCCTTGTTCTGAAATAAGGATTAACGATATCCAAGTCTGCGATGCTTACATTTTCATAGATTTCTTTCATTTTTACAGCATAGTTTACCGCAAACTCCGTTTTGCCGCTGCCATAGTGACCAATAATAATAACCAATCTTTTGTCATGCATAAATATCCCTCCCTTCAAGAATATTTATCTTATGTTGTTATACATATGTCTTAGATTCCTCAATACCGTTTAAAACTCTTAGTCCCCCTTGAGCAAGAGCCAAGAGCTCGTCCTCGCCCGGATAAGTTATTACTTCGGCTATAAATTTAACTTTATCTTCAATCATTTGAACAAAGCTGTTATCGTAAGCAATTCCGCCTGTAATTAATATTGCATCTACATTTCCGTCAAGTACTACCGCATATTCACCTATTGCTTTTGCAACCTGATATGCCATTGCCGAATAAATAAGCTTTGCTTTTTCATCACCGGCTTTAGCCCTGTCGCTTACTTCCTTCGCACTGTTCGTACCCAAATAAGCACTTATTCCACCTTTGCCTACTACCATTTTATTAATTTCAGCTTGGGAATAGTTGCCGCTAAAGCACGCTTTGACTAATTGCGCTTCAGGAAGCGAGCCTGATCTTTCGGGAGAAAAAGGTCCTTCTCCGTTAAGTGCGTTGTTAACATCAATCACTCTTCCCTTCTTGTGAGCTCCGACAGATATTCCGCCGCCTAAATGAGCAACAACAAAATTCATTTCTTCATATTTCTTACCGAATCTTTCTTTTGCAGCCCTTCTTGCAACCGCCTTTTGATTTAATGCATGCCATATGCATATTCTTTCAAAGTAAGGATGTCCGCTTATTCTTGCAACATCTTCCATTTCATCAACCACTACGGGGTCTACTATAAATGACGGAATGTTTACTTCATCGGCAATTGAACGTGCTAACATTGCGCCTAAATTGGAAGCATGCTCCCCTCTTACACTTAATTTTGCATCTTCAATCATTCTGTCATTTACCGCATAGGTTCCGCCTTCTATTGGGTTTATTACTCCTCCTCTTCCAACAACGGCATCCAGCTCATTTAAAGAAATATCATTTTCATTTAATGCTGAAATTACAATTTCTTTTCGGAATTGAAACTGGTCTGCAACTTTGTTAAACGGCCAAAGTTCTTCATTGGTATGTCTGATTGTTTTTTCATAAATCATAGTTTCATCTGAATAAATCGCTATCTTTGTTGATGTTGAACCGGGGTTAATAATTAATTGCTTCATACTAATCTCCTTTATGAACAAATTACTGCCAATACAATTGAATTTAGTTTTGTTTCATCAGAATCCGCTCTTGATGTAAGTACGACGGGAGTTCTTGCGCCTAAAATAATTCCCGCATTTTTTGAATTTGAGAAATATGTCAATGCTTTATACATTACATTTCCCGCTTCGATATTGGGCATTAATAAAATATCGGCATCTCCCGCAACCTCTCCTTTAACTCCCTTAAGGGCTGCTGCTTCTTTTGAAACGGCATTGTCAAGACCAAAAGGTCCTTCAACGATACAGCCTTTAATCTCGCCATCGTTATACATGCGCACAAGAGCCTGCGCATCAACTGTTGCCTGCATTTTATCCGATACCTTCTCCTTTGCACAAACAACCGCAACCTTTGGTTTTTCTATGTTTAAGGAATGGCACAAAGTCAAAGTGTTTTCTATGATTTGTTTCTTTTCCGAAGCATTAGGTGCAATATTCATTGCTGCATCGGTTATGATTAATAATTTGTGGTATTTATCCAATTCGAAAACCGCGGCGTGACTTAAAATATTACCTGTTCTAAGCCCTATTTCCTTATCGAGGACAGCCTTCAGAATAATAGAAGTGTCTATTAACCCTTTCATTACAATATCCGCCCTGCCGCTGCTTACTAAAGCTACTGCCGTCCTTGCTGCCTCATGCCCGTCTTTTTCGTCAATAATCTGAATGTTTTCAAGATTAAAATTTATTTCTTTTGATATTTCTATAATTCTTTCTTTATCACCAACCAAAATAGGAATGCAGATATTTTCCCTAACGGCTGATTGTATAGACCTTAGCACATCGTCATCATGTGCGGCTGCAACAGCTATTTTTTTGGGTTCGGTGTTTTTTGCCAACTGTAATAATTTGTCAAAGCTATTCATAATCTCACCTCGTAAAATATAATGCAAGTTTCGTGCCAAGTTAATAAAAAAATCGACCGTTGAAATTTCAATGATCGATTCATATGTTTTATGCATTTTTATTATATTGCAATACCATGCATGCAAAGTTTTGCAATTGTATTTGTTTTGCAATATTTTGCACGCTAAGAAATATTGTACTTTTCCATTTTATAATATAATGATCTTAAGGATATACCCAGTACCTTGGCTGTATGGGTTTTATTCTTATTGGATTTTAAATAAATATTTTCTATATACTCGGATTCTGCTTTGCCCAAAACATTATCCAATGTCGTAATATCTTCATTGACTGTTACGATACAATTTTCATTATTTTGAATTTTGCCTGCATGGAGCATAGGTAAATGTATTGTATTTATAACTCTTTCGTTAATATTCATATATATGATGGACCGACCTATTGTATTTTCCAATTCCCTTACATTGCCCGGCCAATCATGATCCATCAAAACCCTCAATGCTTCACTTGAAATGTCAACAATATTTCTTCCGTATTCATCGTTAAATTTTGTTATAAAGCTTTTAGCGAGCAATGGAATATCTTCTATTCTTTCGCGAAGAGGAGGTATATATATGGGAAGAATACTTAGCCTGTAAAATAAATCCTCTCTAAATTTCCCTTCTTGAACGTATTTAATCAAATCCGCATTAGTTGCCGCAATTACTCTTACATCTATAGGAATATTCTTGTTGCTGCCTACCCGCATGATTTCCTTTTCCTGAAGAACTCTTAAAAGCTTCGCTTGCGTATTTAATCTTATTTCCGAAATTTCATCAAGAAATATGGTACCCTTATCCGCTTCTTCAAACAGACCCTTTTTTCCGCCCTTTAACGCACCGGTAAATGAACCTTCTTCATATCCGAACAATTCACTTTCGAGTAAAGAATCAGACAATGCCGCACAATTTACCCTAACAAAATTATTATGAGAACGGGAGCTTTGAGCATGTATCGAGTTGGCAAACAGTTCCTTACCTGTACCGCTTTCCCCCCTCAACAATATGGTTGCGGGAACCTTAGCAGCTTTCTCAATAAGCTTTTTCACTTCTTTTATAGCTTCCGACTCTCCGATTATATCTTCGGGCTTGTACTTGTAGGTAAGCTCTCTTAACTTTTTTTCAACTTCCTCCAACTTATCGGTCAAATCCTTTATTCCCGAAGTATCATGAAGAACAGCAACACTTCCTCTCATTTCACCGTTAACAATAATCGGAGCAGCTTGAGCCACAACAGTTTTACCACTGGGTCTGATTTTTAGTTTTGTATTTTCCACAGGTTTTTTAGTCGTAAGAACCTTCATGTGGAGGCTTTCGCCTTCTTCAATATCAAATAGTGCATTCTTACCTATTACATCTTCAGATTCAAGTCCCGTAATTTTTGTATAAGCCGGATTAACCAAAATATGCTCGCCTTTTTCGTTTACGACGCTTATTGCATCCTGCGTGGCAAGAAATACCGCCTCTAACATTCCCTGATAATCCATGCTGTTAATTTTAATATTTAACATAATTAATACCTCTATTCTTCCTCCGGAGGTTCTGTTGTTTCAGTTTCTATAATTTCAACATTCACCGTATCCTTGCTTATCAGGATATCTTTAAACGCAAATTCCGAAACACATTCTAATTTAACAGTATTTATTCCTGCAGCAGCTTCGGCTAAATCCACCGTCAATATTAAATCGCTTTTTTTCAAAGAATTAATTAAGGTTGAAGTTCCCGTCACTGAAACAGTGATTTCCTCGTCCGTATCTTCCAACACTGCATCACTGTTATCACTTTTATTAATAAACTGAATATCATAATAATTGTAAACAAATTCCCTGTCTATAACTTTTTCCACCACTGTATTTACAACCGGTACTGTTTCCAAATCCAAAAGTATCAAACCCTCTGTATTCAAAATATTTTTGGAGGAAAGTGAATTGTTGAAGGAACCTGAAATATCAAGTTCTTCCAAGGTAAGTTCCTTGATTGTATCTAAAACATCCTGTCTTGCCGCTATCCTAATCCTTTCAGGTTTTACTGTTGCATTGACCAATTCATATCCTTCTTCGGGAATACCAACAATTGTTGGCTTAAGCGCAACATATTTTGTCGGATAAATTGGAACCGTGACTTCTACATTTCCTGTAGGAACCGACATGAAAATTTCAGTATCCTTATCATCGTATACTCTTACGGGAACGGTTTTAACAACAGTATCCGAAGCACCGTCAATATTTATTGTCGCTACTGCAAGGTCGGCGGAATTAACAATACTTCTCGGTCCGGTTATTTTTACGGATGAAGGATTGGGCAATGCCGGTGCTCTGTAATGAGTATTAGCCTGAGCTCCGTCATATTTAACGGTAACATCCATTACCTTTGATACAATTCCTTCTATGTTGCATGCAATCTGCGACGGATAAATATTTTTAACCTCAACACCGTTTGGCCCCACAACATCAACCTTGGCATTAGTTACACCTTCCTTAAAACCTATAACATCTATATAAGCAGAAAAATCTCTGCTGCTTATTTTATTCAATTGTTCGGTTAATCCCGTTACTTTGACGGATACAGTAATGTTTTCTTTATCTTGATTCATCATTACCAAATTTGAATTTTCCAAGGAAGATAAGTTTCTTATGGTTACTGGTACATTTGGATATGTTTCCTCAAGAGTTTGATTTGTCACAAGCATAACAGTCAGCCATAGACCAATGGCAACAATTAAACAAGTAGTTTGAATGAATAATCTATCGTTTTTTATCTTCATTTCTGTTTCTCCACTTATCTATAATATTTACCTTTTCATTTTCGGCATAAATACCAGACAATAAACTTTCCAACTCTTCATTTTGAATATTCCTGTAAAGTCTACCTTCCACAGCATATGAAATATATCCTGTTTCTTCCGAAACTATCAATGCAACAGAATCCGACTTTTCTGTCATTCCTATTGCAGCTCTATGCCTTGTACCAATATCCTTGCTCAAAAGGTTGTTTTCCGTAAGAGGTAAAAAACATCCGGCTGCTCTTATGGTATAGTCTTTTATAATTACCGCTCCGTCGTGAAGAGGGGTGTTTGGTATAAAAATATTTATTAAAAGTCCGCTGGAGATATTTGCTTCTAATTTAGTTCCACTTTCTATGATGTCGTTAAGTCCAATCTGTTTTTCAAAAATAATCAAGGCACCTATTTTTTGTCGTGCAAGAGAAGTAGTTGCGGATATAATTTCCTTAATGATTTTTTGGGAGGTTTCGGCATTTTTTTCAATATTTGATAAAGTAAAGGAAGTTCTCCCTAAATATTCAAGTGCTTTCCTTATTTCAGGCTGAAAAACAATAACCAAAGCAATTACGCCAACTTGAAAGGTATTATCTAAGATGAATTCAATCATATAGAGATCAAATATTTTGGATAAGGGAATCAACGAAACCAAAAGTACAATTCCCTTAACCAATTGTTTTGCCCTCATATCTCTGATAAGTATATATCCATGATAAAGGACATAGTAAACAATACCTATATCTACAATTGTATTGAAACCGATATTAGAAAAAATTAATCTTATCCTCTCCATTAAGTCCATCTAACCACATCCCCCATATTATTCAGCGTTCATCTGAGCCATTGTATCCGCATATGACCTGCTCATTCTTGCTTTTGAATCTTCATCTAATTCTGCACTTTCGATATAGTCCATTATTGGATAAACAATATGCTCGGCAGTGCCGTTTTCTTTAAACCCCTTATAAACCCACAATGGTATATAATTTATATTATTTATGGATACTTCTCCTGTTTCCCCCTTTTTTTCTATTTCTATATCAATTATTAATCCGTCTTCAGTATATTTTGAAATACGTTCGGCCATGCCATAAGGCACCAAGGTTTCCACTCTTTGGTTTGATAAGAAATTACCCATCGAATAAGCTATAAATTTTGTTTTGCCGTTATACTCCAATGTTAATGTAGGTTGAATAACATGTGGATGACTTCCCAATATTATGTCAACACCTTCCTTAAAAAGCATATCCGCCATTATTTCCTGTCTTTGAGCTTGAACTCTTGAATATTCATCTCCCCAGTGAAGGCATGCAATTATTACATCGGCATTTTGATCTTTTGCATAATTAATATCTTCTTTCATTTTCGTTTCGTTAAAAATGTTTACCATCGCATCCAAATCTACGGGGCTTATAACAGATTCAAGACCATTAACCATTTCCGTATATGAAAGGAACGCAATCTTTATTCCTTTTACATCTTTAATAAAAACCCTTGTTTCAGGCTTTTCAATATAGGTTCCGATAGGCTCCATTCCTCTTTGCCTGATTTGCTCTACCGTCCTTATGATACCTGCCTTTCTTGTGTCAAGGCTGTGGTTGTTTGCTGTTGACAATATATCAAAGCCTGCATTTTTAATGGCATCCAATACTTCATCGGGAGCATTAAACAACGGATAACCCTGATAGCTGTACGTTGAATTTCCGGCAGTTGTTCCCTCAAAATTAGCAATTGCTATGTCAGCTTCTCCAATAATACTTTTTATCGCTTTAAAACTGTTGTTAAAATCATAGGTGTTTGTCGATGCATCGTATGCCCCTTCAAGTTGTGAAGGATGAAACATTATGTCACCCGTAGCCATAATTCTAACCGATACATCAGGAGTTTTTTCGGGATTCGGATCCTCATTTTGAGTTTTTTCTCCGTTCTGTTCTCCGTACTCTTCTTCTGGCTGTTGAACAGGTTGATTTTCATCTTTGCTTTTGCCGTCCTTGCCAATACCGTTTACAACAAAGGAAGCTGCTAAAA